>Ga0193725_1000172_pt1 | contig 21749 bp, 22 predicted proteins | sample H2a2metaG_FD_143058 | JGI IMG/M metagenome (GOLD analysis project Ga0193725, IMG submission 143058) | Soil microbial communities from a riparian zone of the East river system, Colorado, United States - H2a2 | ecosystem: Environmental > Terrestrial > Soil > Riparian zone | place: USA: East River... | reverse complement strand
ACGGATTCATGGCGCCGCTGTAGAGTCCCATTCCGATAACAGCAGCCGCCACACCGCGGTCTGCGAGAGCGCGTAAGTCGTTGATGCTTCCGAGTCCGCCTGACGCGAAGACCGGAAACTCCGCCTTTTCCGCGACATCTTCCATCAATGGCAAGTCTGTGCCACGCATTGCCTCCTCTCGATGGACCGCCGTTACGAGCACACCCGCAAGCGGAAGCCCGTTCAGTTCCTCAACCAAATCCAGGACGAGTTTGGAATGGACGCGCGTCCACCCGTGGGACAGAATCTTCCGGTCGCGGACATCCGCGGCGACCATGATGGAGCCCGGAAAAATGCCACTCATCTCCGCGAGCCAGTCGGGGTCTTCCAGCGCACGGGTCCCAATGATTACGCGTTGCGCGCCATCGTCCAGCGAGCGCTGAATGAACTCCCTGCTGCGTAGTCCTCCTCCCAGCTGTACTTCGACGTCTGTAGCCCCAAGAACGGCCTGAATTTCCGGCTGGTTGTTCCCACGTCCCGCAACCGCATCCAGGTCGATGAGGTGGAGGTGCCGAAAGCCGTACTGCCGCCAGGCCAAGGCAACTCCCACAGGATCAGGTATTCGAATGACCTCCTGGTCGTAGGACCCCGCAGCGAGTTGAACACAGGCGCCGCCTCGGAGGTCGAGCGCAGGAATTGCGATCATCCTGCGCGCGGCTGGATCAGGGGATGAATCATGAGACGCGAAGGTGTCGAATTGATTGCATCCTGGCGAGCTTGTGAATAAATTCACAATCTCTGAAGTGAATAATACTATTCTTGCAAGTGCACCACCGTACGGCTCTGGGAGGCCTCAAAAGATGCGGTTCTATGGATTCGCGGTTGCTGTTGGAGTAATTACGCTCGGCGCCTGTGCAGGCGGAGAAAAGAAGCCAGCTGACACAACGCACGTCGCGGTGGATACGAGCTCGACGACCACGACAACTGCCAGCACCAGCGCGACGACTCCCGCCCCTGCAGGCGGCGCGGTTGCAATAGCTCCGGTTACCGGTGCAACCAAGACGGTGAATATGGTCGGAGATGCGAAGGGGTATCGCTTCGAGCCCGCCAACTTCACGATCAAGCAAGGCGACGGCGTCAAGTTCGTCGTTGTCAGCATGGGTCCGCACAACGTTGCATTCGATCCTGCCACGATTCCGGCCGATCAAAAAGCTCAGCTCGACGCGAACATGGGCACGGATAAGATGGGCGAGCTTTCCAGCAACATGAAGATGAATCCCGGTGATGCGATCACGATCTCCTTCGCCAAGATCAAGCCCGGCCAGTATCCCTATCACTGCGTTCCGCACCTTGCCCTGAACATGAAGGGCGTCATTACGGTTCAGTAGGCTGATTGGTGTGACAAAAAACGGCGGGGCGTTTGCCCCGCCGTTTTGTCATCCCGGCAGGCTGGGCGGCGCTTAGTTTGCGTTGTTGGAGGTCGGTTAGTGCGCCATCGGCCCCAAGTGTCGGGACGATTCGGCACAATAGCCTCTCGCGCGCGCGGCATACTCGGTGAATCTTTGACGCATGAACGTTCATAGCATTGCGCGGATGAGCGGAGGCTCTGCCTACCTTTGGATGGCAGCGCGCGCCAGGAATGCGCTTCGCCGGGTAATGGTGTTTGGAATCGTCGGGGGCGTGGTTTTCATCGGAGCGTTGATAGCGTTCGTCCTCGTTCCGAGAAATGCGTCGCGAAGGGCACTCGCCGTAGCAGCCCAAATCGAAGCTCGAACGGACTCGATGCCAACCGTTGCGGCGAGAGACCGGTCCCTGGCAGAGCTCACTGCGATTGATTCCGTGTTGAATGCCACGCGGATCGCCATGACCCCGGTGCCAGCGGCCGTCATCGATACCTTTCCTCCCGCGGTTCGCGCGCAACGAGACTCACTCAGCGCCGAGCTCGCAACGCTCAATCGTTTGATAGACAGGGCCGAGAATGCTCCCCTTCCCACCTCGTATCGTGCGCTGGCTGCGTCACCGGTCGTAGCTGCTGATCCGAGAGTGCGCGTGCTGCTCGACTCCCTGGCTGACATTGAGCGTGACCGGAATGCTTTCGGAGCGGTGGGAGGAGTGGATCCGGTCTATCTATCCCTGACATCGAGAGCAAACGCGATTGGTCGTCAGATACAGGGGATCGCCGATGCAAAGCGCGGCGAAGTGCGGGGAAAACTGGCGCTGATTCGCCCAACTCCGGCTCCGGTAGTCAAGCCCGTACTGACCGTTGACACATTGAAGCTCGTCGCACAGCGCGCCACTGCCCAACAGAACTTCACGACCGCCCGTGAACAGGTGAACCAGATAAGCCAAAAGAACACTCGCATCGATCGTGAGTCGGCGCATGCACGGGAGCTTGCAAACGTAGGCGCTCCGCCGTGGGCGATGCTTGCCGCCGCGGTCGTGCTCGCACTCGCAGTTGGTTTCGCGGCATCGTTTGGAACGGAGCTGAAACGTCCGCATATCGCTGACCCCCGGGAGGCGGAACAGATCAGCGGCGCCCGTGTTCTCACGGTAATCAAGCCGCCCGAGGTCGTCGTGGAACGGAGTCGACGACAGGCGGATGTCGAGGCACCACCGCTGATCGACGTCGTATCCGAGAGCTACAGAACTCTCTACCTGCACATCGCATCCGTCGAAGCGAGCGTCCCCATCGTCACGATTACCGGGGACGATCCCGGTATTGTCGCCACCGTCGCTGCGAACCTCGCTGCATCGGCGGCATATGAGGCGAGGAGCACCCTACTCGTTGATGTCGATCCGACTACTTGCAGCGTCGCAAGTGTTCTGCGAATTCGTCCTGACCCGGGACTCTCCGGAATCATCACCGGCACCGCTGCGTGGCCCGAAGCAATAGTTCCCACGACCATCGGCAGAGATCGCCCGCTGGATGTGCTTCCAAGCGGGACCCGTCGTTCAGGGTTCCCCGAGCCCGATGTCGTCGAAGAAGTGCGCAAGGAGCTGGCTCGAATGCAGCGACGCTACGATTTCATCATTATCGCAGCTCCAACAAGCTACGTTCAGCGGAGCGCCAGCAGCATCATCCCGGCTCCGGACGTAATACTCTGTGCGAGAATCGCCCACACTACAGCGGAGGGGCTTAGGTCCGCTGCAGCCAGTCTCCGCGGAGCTGATATGCGCATTCACGGACTCGTTCTCTGGGATGCTGAAATGCCGCAACTGGAGACGCGCGAAGAAATGCTTGGCGCCACGCGACAATCAGGAGCTTTCCAGCCGGAGCTCGCCACAGCTCGGTAGCAGGCAATGGCAGAAACAATACCCGATCTGAGGAACGTCCCGAAGGCTCGGGCTTATGCCGAGTTGAAAGGACATAGCGATGCCATTCTCGAAGGCGTCAAGGACGAGGTCACCGCGATGGCCACGATGGTGGCCTTGATTCATCACGCGTTCGACCATCTGTGGACCGGCTTTTACCGAGTGATCGTTCCCGGTCAACTTCTTCGCGTCGGGCCGTATCAGGGAAGTCTCGGCTGCCTGGATATCGCGTTTGGTCGAGGCGTGTGCGGGACAGCCGCCGCGGAGATGAAGACTGTCATTGTTCCGGATGTCGACAAGTTTCCCGGTCACATTGCTTGCGATGCGCGAGCCCGATCCGAAATCGTCGTCCCTGTTCTCGGCCGACGGGGTGATTTAATCGCAGTCCTCGACGTAGATTCTGACAGGCTGGATGCGTTCAAGACGGAAGACCAAAAAGGGCTTGAGCGTATCGTGTCCTGGTTTGCGACGATGCAAGAATGACAGTCAACGGCTACTCCGACGTGATCAATCACGCACTGGCGTTCGCGGCCAAGCACCACGACCGCCAGGTGCGAAAGGGAACAAGACTTCCCTATCTCACGCACCCCGCAAACGTCGCTCTGATCCTTACCCGATACGGCCGTGACACCGATACAGTCGTCGCGGGCATCCTTCACGATGTGATCGAGGACTGCGTTCGCGACGGGTATTCGCGCGAGATGCTGGAACAACGCATCGGCGACAAATTCGGCGCTAAGGTGCTGGACACCGTGTTAGCCGTCACCTACCGCCGAAACGACGATGACGGAGTAGAGCTTTCTGGCGATGATCGAAAGACCGATTATCTGGAACGGCTGTCGGGCGCGAGCGAAGAAGCGCGCTGGGTCTGCGCCGCCGACAAGATTCATAACGCATCCTCGATTGTCGCGGACCTGAGGAGAACCGTGGACACTGAGACGGTCTGGAGTCGTTTTGGCGGAGGCAGAGCTGGAACAGGGCGATGGTACCGCCAGGTCTACGAAAGACTTCGCGAGGTCGGATTCGATGCGCCGATCATGGCCGAGCTCGACAGAGCTTCGAGCGAGCTCCAGGAACTCGCCGGCTAACGCACTAAGCGACCGTAACGGACGCAGCGACGCCGTAGGTTTTCCTTACGTACTCTTCGAGTATGCTCAGGAATTCCGGAACGATTGCTTCACCTTTGAGGGTGACACTTAGCTTGCCGTCGATATACACTGGCGCTCTGGGATCCTCGGCAGTTCCGGGCAATGAGATTCCGATATTGGCGTGCTTTGACTCTCCTGGTCCGTTCACGACGCACCCCATCACCGCAACCTTCATCTCTATCACGCCGGGGTACTGGTCGCGCCACGTCGGCATCTGCTCGCGCAAATAGGACTGAATGTCCTCCGCCATGTGCTGAAAGAACGTAGACGTAGTGCGGCCACATCCTGGACACGCCGTGACCTGCGGATTGAAGCTCTGCAGCTCGAGCGACTGGAGAATCTGTTGTGCGACGCTGACCTCTTCGGTGCGATCCCCGCCGGGGCGCGGGGTCAGGGACACTCGAATCGTGTCTCCTATCCCTTCGGAGAGCAGGATGGATAGCGCGGCAGTGCTGGCGATGATGCCTTTTGCGCCGAGTCCGGCTTCCGTGAGACCGAGGTGCAGCGGATAATCGCACCGAGCGGCCAGCTGTCGATACACCTCCAGCAGATCCTGGACGCCCGACACCTTTGCCGAAATGATGATGCGGTCGTGGCCGAGTCCCATTTCTTCGGCAATGAATGCCGAGCGGAGCGCGCTCTGGATCATCGCTTCTATGTAGACTTCCTTCGCGGCACGCGGCTCGGAGCTTCGGGCATTGTCGTCCATCAGCGTCGTGAGGAGGTCTTGGTCGAGCGAGCCCCAGTTCACGCCGATTCTTACAGGCTTGTCGTTGTCGAGCGCTACCTGGATGATCGTTCGAAAATTCTCGTCGCGCCGCTTCCCGCCCACATTTCCCGGATTGATTCGGTATTTCGCGAGGGTCTTCGCCGATTCCGGATACTTCACTAGCAGCAAATGGCCGTTGTAGTGGAAGTCTCCGATCAATGGGACTGCAACGCCCATGTCAGCGAGCCGACTCGCGATCTCTGGCACAGCGCGGGCTGCGTCGTCGTTGTTGACCGTTACGCGCACCAGCCGGCTTCCAGCCCTCGCCAATTCAGCCACTTGGAGGGCCGTACCCGAGGCATCGGCCGTATCCGTATTCGTCATGGACTGCACAACGATGGGATGGGCGGACCCGACAGGTACGCTTCCTACCATTGCAGTCGCGGTTTTCCTGCGGGCGATTATGGTCAATGGTTCTTGCGTGGGTTGAATTTGAAAGCTAATTCCCCCTCTTGAGCGGTGCATGGACCACCGTACCGCTTTCCTTCACTGGAGCTCTGATGGCTGATACCCCGGAAACTACCCCGGAAAATCCGCATGACACGGAAACCGAAAATGCCGCGGCAGCACCCATCCGGGCGCACAAGACACGAAACAAGCTGCTGATCGCGCTGCTCATTCTTATTCTCACTCCCGTAGTCATTGCAGCGCTCTGGGTGTGGACAGCACTTGGGTACACCTACGCATCGGGCGAACGCGCAGGCTATATCCAGAAGATTTCCAAAAAAGGTTGGCTCTGTAAGACCTGGGAAGGCGAACTGGCAATGGCAAACCTGCCCGGAACAATGCCTCAGATCTTCACCTTTACGGTCCGAAACGACTCAATCGCTCATGTGATCGAGCAAAACGCCGGCAAACAGGTGTCTCTCACATACCAACAGCATCGGGGAGTCCCAACTTCCTGTTTTGGGGAGACCGAGTATTTCGTGACCGGGGTGCATAAGGTAGGGCTCTGAATTCTCTATTGTCTGCTCAGCCGGTCCTTGCTATTTTTCCGCCAAGTCGAGCCATAAGCAGGGGCGAGAGCCCTTGTTTCGAGCTCAAGTCCAATGCGGGGTTTAAGAGACCCGCGTATCAGATTGTCGAGGGTCGGGCGTTTTTCCGCTCCCCAAGACACAATTTTCCAGGAGTAGGGAATGCGTACGACCGGCAAAGTGAAGTGGTTCAACGACGCGAAGGGCTTTGGATTCATCACACCTGACAACGGGCAGAAGGATTGCTTCGTTCACTACAGCGCAATCTCCGGCTCGGGCTTCAAGTCCCTTGCAGAAGGCGACGCGGTAGAGTTCGACATTGTCGAGGGTCAGAAGGGTCCAGCTGCCGAGAACGTGACGAAGGCTGGTTAAGCCCGTCCGCTTCACTGGCACAATCTGGCGGGGCGTCTCAATCGAGGCGCCCCGTTTTGTTTTTAGGTGGGCGTCCCCGTTTAGGAATGGGCGCGACTTCGACAGCATGCTCGAGTCGTTCGAGCAGCCTGAATCTCAGCTTCTCGAGGTCCAACTGGATACCAACACCTCCGGGTGATACGTATAGTCCGTTACTACTGGCCAACGTTTCAGCTATCCGGGCTGCCCGTGAAAGCGAAATTCCGAGTTCGTTGATGAGCAAAGCGGCAGTCGAAAGGTTCAGCAAACCGTCGATCGTGATGCGACGAGCTACTCCCTGTTTCTCCTGGTGCACCCCAGGGATCTTGATGTGGGAAAGTGTGTTATCAAGCCACTTAGCCGGCATTTCCAGCGTAAGTGCCACAGTAGCAATCGTATAAGCCCGAGCCATTCAATTATCCTATATCGGAAGGATAATTACCACAAGCGTCTAGAGATAGATCGAGCGTCGGATCGGCGCGCGGCCTATCGTCTTTTGGTTAACACCTTTCGCAAGTGCTTTCTCGTTCAAACTTCGGTGCGGGATTATATTGCCCACGCTCAACGATTCTGACCGACCCAATAATCCGTACACGACAACATGAAACAGATCCTTCGGGCATTTCCGATTTCTCTTTGCCTCTCCTTCATAGCATCGTCCCATCTGTTAGCGCAAAAGACGTATGCAATCGGCCTGGGCGGGGGAATAGCCATGCCGGTTGGCAAACTCAACGATGCTCAAAAGGCTGGCTATAACGGCATTGCTATGCTTGCCATGGGGGTTGCGGACCTGCCGTTCGGCGTCCGATTCGACGCTATCTACAACACGCTCACGCGCCGCGCGGATACTATCGCGCAAGGAAGTAGCGCCAGCACTTCCGACTTTCGCGTAATGGGTGCCGTGGGGAATCTGATTTACGCTTTTCCGGGAACAAGCGCGAAGGCTTACATACTCGCTGGTGCCGGTCTCTATAACTCAAAGGTCGAGCCTAACGGAAAATCGCAAAACCACCTCGGCTTCAACGCGGGATTGGGAGCTACGTTCGGAGTCGGGCCGCTCGCAACGTTCATCGAGTCACGATATCACAGTATTTCGAGAAGCACCGCCGACGGCGGCGTCTATCAATTCGTTCCGATTACTGTGGGATTGATGTTCTAGAGACATTGGTCGGCGAGCTGCCGATTCTGTTTTCCTCTCGATAAAAATGCACAAAAAAGGGGCGCCTTCTGGCGCCCCTTTCGTTTTTCGTTGGATGACTACACTGCGCGAAGGACCAGCTCGTTTCCGCGGGCAGCCTCCGTGACCGGGCGAAGCGCCTCACGCGCCGAGCGAAGCTGCTCGCCGAGTGCAATGGGACCCGTGCCACCAGGAACATCGCGCCGGGCCACTGATCGCGCGGGCTCGAGCCACTCGAGAACATCATCATCGAATAACGAATGCGCGGCTTTGAACGAGGAGAAAGGCAGTGCGTCCAGCTCGCATCCTTCGCGTTCGCTCTCGCGAATCAGTGAGCCGATGGCCGAATGTGCGTCGCGAAACGTCGCCCCCTTTTCTACCAGATAATCGGCAAGATCAGTGGCCATCATGCTGCTCGAAAGCGCCGCGCGCATTCGCCTCTGGTTGAAGCGAATCTCCTGGAGCGCGCCGGCAACAGCGGGGAGTACGAGCAGAATCGTGTCTACGGCGTCGAACAGCACACGCTTGTCGTCCTGGAGATCCTTGTTGTAGCCGCTTGGCAATCCCTTGAGAGTGGCAAGGAGTGTCGTGAGATCGCCAATAGCGCGAGCGCCCGATCCACGGGCAAGCTCCAGCGCATCAGGATTGCGTTTCTGCGGCATCATGCTAGAACCCGTCGTAAACGCGTCGCCAAATTGAACGAACCCGAATTCACTCGAGCCGTAAATAATCAAATCTTCGGCAAGTCGTGAGAGATGCGTGGCCGTCATCGCTACCGCGAACAACAACTCGGCAACGAAATCTCTGTCGCCAACCGCATCGATGCTGTTCTGCGAGATGGAGCTGAAGCCAAGACTGCCCTGAAGGAGGACTCGTGATATTGGGAACGCGCACCCGGCGATTGCTCCGGATCCAAGCGGTAAAACCGCCGCAGCACGTGAGGCCGAAGCAATCCGTGCCCGATCCCGCTCGAGCGGCCAGAAATGCGACAACATCCAATGTGCGGCGGATACGGGTTGAGCGCGCTGAAGATGTGTGTATGCCGGCATGAGCACGTCGCCGAGCGTCGCGGCGTGATCGAACATCACCTGCTGGAGGGTGCGAACGGCGGTATCGAGCTTGACGCTCGCATCCATAGACCAGAGACGGGTTGCGGTCGCGACCTGGTCATTTCGGCTGCGACCGGTGTGAAGCTTCGACGCTACGTCGCCAACCTCGTCGTGCAGCATCCGATCGATCAGCGTGTGCACGTCCTCGTCCGAGGCGATCGGTTGGGCACCGGCAGCGAGCCTCTGCCCAACTTGAGCGAGCCCGCGCTCGATCTTTTTGCTTTCCTCGAGCGTGAGTACTCCCGCTCCCCAGAGGGCTACCGCCCAAGCCTGAGATAGATTGATATCGAACGGCCAGAGACGATAGTCAGTGCCAATCGAGCGGTTGAGCGCTTCCAGAGCAGCTGCGGTGGGGATCGAGAACCGTCCGCCCCATAGCTTGTGAGATTCGTGGTCCGACATGCTGACCTCCTTCCCGGTCAAGCCATGGCCAGTGATGCAGGCTTCTGGGCTTTCGCCTCGCTCTTACGCTTTTCGGCCGCCGCCAGCTCCTGATCGCGAATCGCTCGTACGCGCGCAGAAAGTCCGTAAAGGCGGATGAAACCGGCGGCGTCGCTCTGTTTGTATACGTCGTCCTCACCAAAGGTGACGAAACGCTCGTCGTAGAGAGCGTACTCGCTTTCGCGACCAACTACCGAGGCGGTCCCCTTAAACAGTTTGAGCGCAACTGTTCCGGTTACGCGCTCCTGGGTGACGTTCACAAACGCATCATACGCTTCGCGCTCGGTCGTCCACCAGCGGCCTTCGTACACCAGATCCGCGTAACGCGGGGCGATGTTGTCTTTGGCGGCCAGGGTGCGGCGGTCGAGCACGAGCTGCTCCAGCTCGCTATGCGCCGAGTATAGCAGAGTTCCACCAGGGGTTTCGTAAATACCGCGCGACTTCATCCCGACGAGACGATCTTCGACGAGATCGATTCTGCCGACTCCGTGACGTCCGCCAATCGTGTTGAGAGCCCCGACGAGGTCCACCGCATCGAGCTCGGCGCCGTTGACGGAGACCGGAGTTCCATTGAGGAACCCGATCGTGACTTCTTCCGGCTCGTTGGGAGCATTCTCGGGTGCGGTCGTGAGCATGAACACGTCTGCCGGCGGTGCAACCCCCGGTTGCTCGAGGACGCCTCCTTCATGGGAGATGTGCCAGATATTCCGATCGCGGGAATAGATCTTTTCCTTTGTTGCCGCGACGGGAATCTTGCGGGACTCGGCGTATGCAATCGCGTCCTCGCGACTCCGGATATCCCACTCTCGCCACGGTGCGATAATCGGGAGGTCGGGGGCGAACGCGGCATAGGTCAGCTCGAAGCGAACCTGGTCGTTTCCCTTGCCGGTACACCCGTGCGCGAGCGCATCAGCTCCGACCTGACGCGCGATTTCGACCTGCCGGCGCGCAATGAGCGGGCGCCCCATCGAGGTGCCGAGGAGGTACTTCCGACCGTAGATAGCGCCAGCGCGGAGGGTGGGCCACACGAACTTTTCCACGAATTCCTGGCGCAGATCTTCGACGTAGCACTCGTCTGCACCCGATGCGATGGCTTTTGCCCGCACGCCCTCCAGCTCGTTTCCCTGACCGATGTCTGCTGCGATGCAGATAACGCGGGCATCGTAGCGTTCCTTCAGCCAAGGGACGATAATGGAGGTATCTAGCCCACCGGAGTAGGCAAGGGCAATCGTACGGATCACAGGCGCCTCAATAAGTATTCAGAATTACTGAATATTTAATCGGTCTGCCCGGGTCAGTCAATACTTTACCCCGGCTCCCCGGCCAGGGCCTTCAGGCGCCGCAGCACGCGCTCCCGGGCAGCCACAGAGCGGCAGATAATCAGGATCGTGTCGTCGCCGCCGACCGTGCCGAGGATGTCTGACCAGCCCTCGCCGTCGAGAGCAGCTGCGATTGGCTGCGCGCCACCGGGAACTGTCCTTAGCACCAGCATCTCGCCGACGCCATCGATCCTGAGGAAAAGTTGCGGCAAGAGAGTATCGAGGGCGGCCCGACTTTCCTCTATGCTGCCGTCCGTTATCGCGTACCGGGCGCCCTCCGGAGTGGGCACGCGGGCGAGGCGCAATTCCCGAAGGTCGCGGGAGAGCGTCGCCTGGGTCACATCCCATCCACGCTGGAGCAGCAGCTTGCGGAGATCCTCCTGACTGCTCACGACCCGGGCGCCTATGATCTCCAGGATCGTATCGTGTCGTTCACGCTTGTTGGCCACGGAGGTGAGTTTAGCACCGGAGGAGGCGTTACGCGAGCCGAGGGGCAGGATCATTGACGAAGACAGAGTGTAATGTTATGCATTCCTTATGCATAAAGTTCCGGTCGGAGTCCTCGGCGCGAGTGGGTACGCGGGTCGTGAGCTGTGTGGCTTGATCGCGCGGCATCCCAGGCTCGAGCTGGCGTTTGCCGCGGCCAACGATCAGCGCGGCCGGCGTGCGCGCATTGGGGCGAGCGAAGTGACCTATGTCGCCACGGAAGATGCCCCGCTGAGCGCGGCTGAAATCGTATTCACGGCACTACCTCATGGTGCTTCAGCCAAGTGGGTGGGAAATGCGCGCGCGAACGGCGCTCGCGTTGTGGATCTCTCGTCCGACTTCAGACCGGGAGCAGCGCCCAGCGCGATAAGTGAAAGCCAAGCGCCGTATGGGCTTACCGAGTTGATGCGCGCGAAAATCCCGGGCGCGGAGATCGTGGCGAATCCCGGTTGTTATCCAACCGCGGTTTTGCTGGCGATCGCACCGTTGCTCAAGGCAGGCTCCGTAGTACCGGGAGCTACCATAAATATCTCGGCCGCGAGTGGCGTCACGGGCGCGGGCTATTCTGCCCGGCCTGATCTGCTGTTCGCCGAGGTAGCTGAAGACTTCAAAGCTTACGCTGTGGGGAATGAGCACAGGCATATCGCCGAGATGCAGGCGGTTACCAGGGAGCTGGGTGGCAAGGATAACGACATACTCTTTACGCCTCATCTCCTCCCTGTAGCCCGCGGAATTCTCGCGACGATTACCGTACCAGTGAACGAGTATACGAGCGACCCATCCGCGCTTTGGCGGGATTGCTATCGCGGCGAGCCATTCATCGAAATCGCAGACGAGCCGCCATCGCTCCGTGACGTCGTGCGTCGGAATGTCGTTCGCGTGAGCATCGCCAAGGCAGCCAACGTTCGCCAACCTACGCTGATCATAATTTCTGCGATCGACAACCTGGTAAAGGGCGCGGCGGGCCAAGCGCTTCAGAACGCCAATCTTCTGCTCGGGTTGAGCGAGCAGGCGGGGTTGCCGGCGTGATGCGGGTCGCGAAGATCGGGGGGCGGGCTCAGTCCCATCCGGATCTGGCAAGCATCCTTCGCGAGGCGTGGGATGCCAATCGCGGAGAACTGTGCGTCGTGCACGGCGGCGGCGATGAAGTGTCCGCAATGCAGCGAGCGCTCGGCAGGGAAGCGGTATTCGTCGGAGGGCGCCGCGTCACCTCGGAAGAGGATCTCGAGCTTCTTCGAATGGTGCTGTCGGGCGTTGTGAACAAACGCCTCGTGAACACTCTCGTTACCGCTGGTCTGGCAGCAGTGGGCGTGTCGGGAGAGGATGCTGGTTTGATCGGTGCAGAGCTTATCGATGCGCAATCTCTCGGCTTCGCGGGGCAACCGATCTCTATAAAGGCAGATTTGCTCCATGCTTTGCTGAACGCGTCCTACTTACCGGTGATTTCGCCCGTCGGGTACAATGCGACCAGCCCGACAGGTGGCGCGCTCAATGTAAATGGAGACGATGCCGCAGCCGCCATCGCCGTGGCGCTGGACGCCGACGAGCTGCTTCTCATCGCCGATGTGGAGGGTGTTCTTGGGGCTGAAGGCGAGACAGTCTCGAACCTCAGTATCGAGACCGCCCGTGAGCTGATCGCAAGCCGTATTGCCATTGGCGGGATGGCGGCCAAGCTGGAGTCTGCCGAGGCCGCGCTGGCGGCTGGAGTTGCGCGTGTAAGGATTTGCGATCTCGCTGGTCTCAATGACCCGGAGCGCGGCACATTCATCACTCAATCTCAGAGCGTTGTCCTATGACCGTCACCTTGTCCGCCGAAGACGTATTCGCCGCTACGGCCGATGCCGAGACATCATCCCTCCTTTCGACCTACAAGCGTGCGCCGATGCAGCTGGTGGGGGGCGAGGGCGTAGAACTGATCGACTCCAATGGCAAGCGATATCTCGATTTTGCAAGCGGAATCGCGGTGAATTCGCTTGGCTACGGAGATCCCGGGATCGCGAAAGTGATCACCGACGCTCTCGGCGCCGGATTGATCCACACTTCCAATCTCTATCGAACCGTTCAAGGCGAAGAGTTGGCAGCCAAGCTCGTGGAGCGTTCTTTCGCGTCCAAGGTATTCTTCTGCAATTCCGGTGGGCTCGGAAGGTGGGCACCGATACGAAGGTCGAGATCATCGCGTTGCGTGGAGCATTTCACGGCAGACTGTTCGCGTCTCTGGCGGCCACGGATCGTCCATCGTATCGCGCTCCGTTCCGTCCGTTGGCCGGCGGTGTTTCGATCTGCGAACGCGACCTCCGGGATCTCGACACCGCACTCGATGGCGAAACAGTGGCAGCTCTGATCGTCGAGCCGATTCAGGGCGAGGGCGGAGTGCGTGTTCTCGATGCCGATTTCCTCCGGCGTCTTCGCGCGATGACGGCGGAGCGGGAGATAGCGCTCATCTTCGACGAGATTCAATGCGGTCTCGGGCGCACCGGACACTTTTTCGCGTACGAGGGCATCGGCGTCGTTCCCGACATGCTGACGCTTGCGAAGCCAATCGCCGGCGGACTGCCTATGGGGGCGATTCTCGTGTCGGAGGAAATCGGCGCGACGATCCAGGCGGGAGATCACGGGACAACCTTCGGTGGAGGCCCACTCGTCGCCGCCGTCGCCAGTTACGTGGTGGATCGACTCTCGGATCCAGCGCTCCTGAAAAACGTCCGTGACAACGGCGCGTGGCTCGGACAGCAGCTCGACGCACTCGCCAGACGCTCCGGCAAGGTGCGGGCGATTCGCGGAACGGGCTACATATGGGGTCTCGATGTGGTCGAGTCAGCGAACGACATCGTGAAACGCGGCTGGGAAAGCGGGTTGCTCGCGCTCACGGCCGGAGAGCACACTCTGCGAATTCTCCCGCCGCTCGTAATGAACCGAGACGATCTCATGCGCGGTGTTCAGATCCTCGAGAGCATCGTCGGCTAGGCAGAGGAACACCTGAGTCGCCAATCATGCCGGCTCCGATTAAGATTGCTGGACCATTTTCCGCAGAGATGCATGGCACGGACGAAAATCTCATCTGCCTGGCTGGTAACCCTGCTGACAGTCGGGTGCGCGCCCGTGCCGGCCCATGTTGATTCATCGCAAGCATCTTCGCCCGCATCAGACACGATCGAGGCGCGACGCCTGTTCGAAGAGAACATAGACGCGATACATAAGCGCGACCGCGCTCGATATCTGGCCACATACCTTCACAGCAGTACGCTTGCGCGTAACGGGCCTTCGGGACTGGAGCTCGGATACGACAATTGGAGTGCGCGCCGTGATTCGACGTGGCCTGACACCTTGGTCGCCAGGAATCTGCGTGTTTTGCCGATCTCTCCGGGAGTCGTATACGGGTCGTACTGTTACACCGTGACACAAAAGGACACGACCTCCAGCGGTGTCTCCGAACGGATCTTCGTGAAGACGTCGGAAGGCTGGAGAATAGCAGTGACAACCGCGTTCGGATTGGCTGCTGGCGCACCAGCGCAGTGCAAGTAAAGACGACGGAAGACATCCCTGACACCGCAGGAAAAGCTGGACGGTCATATACTTCAGAATGCGATCCGGTAAGGTATCCCTCCATTCCGTCTGGAAAGCTTTCGACGAGGCCGAGTTCGGGCCGAAGAACATTCTGAATCTTCGCGAGTCGTTGCCGACCGCCGCGGACGCGCGCTTTCGCACCGAAGCATGGCTGCGCGAACGACAGGTAAGCCGAGCGAGCGAGGTGCTGCTGATTACGGGGCGTGGCAACCAAAGTCCCGGAGGGGTCTCCGCCGTACGCGCGGCGATCGTCGCACTGTTGCCGGCTTTGCGAAGACGTGGCGTCCTGATTGAATGGCGGGAGCATACTCCAGGGTCCTTCGTAGTAAAGCTGGGATCGATCTCGTCTCTGCTCGATGCCCCCAGGCGCAAGCGTGACCGGGCACTCGTTGCAAAGCCTGCCGACCCGCGATCCCTGGCGGAACTCGAGAACTCGACTTTATCACTGCTGCGCCGTCTGGCAGTTCGCTCGCTCGAGTCCCTCGGCGTGAGGCAACCAGAGAAATTTGTGAACGCGGAGATGTTGTCCAAGTTCAACTCACTCGCCGGTGGAGTTGCTCCGGGAGTAGAGGGCGAAGCAAGGCTTCGTGAAGCAATAACCATCGCGCTCGAGCAGCTGGACGATTGAGAATCGCAGACCTCGAATTGCAACCGACCCCCAATAAAGGAATCCGCAGGGAATGAACAGACAACTCGCGCTCTCGATAGCTCTGGTGTTCGCCATTCCGCTCGGCGCTCAGACGACATCCGGATATTCTCCCCAATCGGCGACTGCCGAACGTGCAGCGGAAGCTGATGTCATCACGCGCCCGTCGCCAACGATTGCGTCTGCGCACTCGAAATTTCTTTCATTGCAGCCCCATATGGCCGGAACACCGGCACAGGCGAGGACGCGTGATTACGTCGTGAGCCAGATGAAATCATGGGGGTTGGAAACGGAGGTGCGATCGTACCGCATTTGGATGCCACATCCACTGAGCACTCGTGTGTGGCGCATCTCCCCCAATCCGACCGAGCTGAATTTGCAGGAGGGCCCGATTCCCGAAGACACGACGTCGGTTTCGTTCCCGCAAGTCACGCCTTTCAATGGGTACGGCGCAGCGGGTGATGTGCGTGGCGAAGTGGTATACGTGAACTACGGATTGATTGAAGACTACGCACAGCTCGATTCGATGGGTGTCTCCGTGAAGGGGAAAATCGCAATAGCGCGTTATGGCCGGTCGTTCCGCGGGATCAAGGCGCGCGAGGCAGAGAAACACGGGGCAGTCGGGTTGATGATCTACAGCGACCCTGCCGACGATGGCTACACGCGCGGCGATGTTTACCCGGCCGGTCCGATGAGACCTTCTCAGGGGATTCAGCGAGGAAGCGTGATGAATCCCAACGGCGATCCGAGCACGCCGGGTTATCCCAGCACTGCTAACGCGAAACGAATTCCGCTCAGCCAGATGGAGGTGCCTCGCATTCCGGTGCTGCCTATCTCTTACGGAAACGCCACCGAGCTCCTGCGCGGGTTGACGGGAAAGTCCATCCCGCAACCGTGGCAGGGCGGACTTCCATTCCGGTACCATGTGGGGCCGGGTCCGGTGCAAGCGCGAATGGCCGTGACGACGGATGCACAGACGAATCCTTACAAGGAAATCTGGGACACGTTCGGAATCGTCCGCGGGAGTGAGTTCCCGGATGAAATCGTGATGATTGGGGGGCACCGTGATGCATGGGGGCCGGGCGCGGCCGACAATGTGAGTGGCACGGTCAGCGTGCTCGAGGCCGCGCGCGCGATTTCCGAACAGGTAAAAGCGGGGAAGCGTCCGAAACGCACGATAGTGTTTGCGACATGGGACGCCGAAGAGTGGGGACTGATCGGGTCGACAGAATACGTGGAAGAGGATTCTCTGCGTCTGAGCAGGAGTGCCGTTGCCTACCTCAACCAGGATGATGTCGCGCAGGGATTGAATTTCAGCGCCGGGGGATCGCCATCACTTCGCGGATTGCTTCGCGATGTCGCGAAAGAGGTTCCTGACCCGAGTCATCAAGGCAGCGTCTATGATGTCTGGAGAAAGCGAGCGAACCTTGCGGCGGATTCGCTCGAGCCACAAATGGGCGACCCCGGTGGCGGCTCCGACTTCGCGGGATTCTACAACCACCTGGGCATTCCCATCGTCGACTGGGGTTTTGGGGGCCCCCAGGGTGTCTATCACTCCGCATACGATTCGTATCACTGGATGTCGAAATTCGGCGACCCGACTTTCGACGTCCATGCAACGGTCGCGCGCATCGGAGCGGCGATGTTGCTGCGCATTGCGAATGCGGAAATCCTTCCTTACGACTACGTGGAATTCGCCCGGACAATGCGCCGGTTCGGATCACAAGTCGACCAGGCGATAGCCGACAAAAAATGGAACGTCTCGGCTGCCGGGTTGTCCGCGGCGATAACCCGAATGGAGAGTGCCGCAGTTGCATTCAATGCCGCACGAGACCGAGCTCTTACGGTTCAGCTTGCTCCGGGAACCGCAAAACAAGTCAACGCGAACCTGCTCGAAACTGAACGCCAGCTTACAAGATCGAAGGGTCTGGTCACCAGACCCTGGTTCAGAAACCTCATTTACGCCTCCGACGAGAACAATGGTTACGCCACGATGGTTTTGCCTTCGGTAAATGAAGCAATCCGCGCCGGTGACCAGCTTGTTGTCGGGCAAGAGCTGACAGATCTTGCCCAACGTTTTGATGCGGCGACGCGGACATTGCAGGTGGCGACGGAATTGCTACGAAGACCATGAATCGCGAAATCGGTGGTCGTTGTGTTCGGGCCCGGACATTGCGTTGTACGACCGCTCGAAGAGAGCCCTAATGAAAGACAACCAGACGAGAAACGGGCAAACGGCAGTGCGACGCACACGTCTCACTCCGGACGAAGTAGCGCCCATGGGCGCATACGGCGCGAAGGCGAGCTGGCCTCCCGGATTTCCACTTTATCAGCGTGGCTCTCCAGCTGATGGCGTCTTCATTGTTCTCGACGGCCACGTTGTTCTGCGCAACAAAATAAAAGTCGGGCGTGGATTCGTTCCAGTCATCGCTACGACGGGACAGACATTCGGCAGTGAAGGCCTCTCTCCGAACAGTCACTACGTCACGGACGCAAGCGCATCGGAAGAAACCAAGACGATGTTTTTGAGTGGTGCCCAGTTCCGTGCTCTCGTGAGGGAACGTCCGGCCCAGACGATTCCATTGTTGTCCCAGATAATGTCGGAGCGAGCGTATCTGCTCGAGAAACTTCACGAGCTGGCCGCGCTCAATGTGGATCAGCGTCTGATGTCGACGCTCTCACATCTCAGCGGCGATCGCAGCTTCACGACGGATGACGGCCGCCTCAAGCTGGAGAACAGTCACCATCGACTTCTTTGCGAGATGGTCGGTGCGACGCGGGAATCGATTGCATTGGCACTGAGCCGATTGGTGTCGGCGGGAATCGCTGAGAGAAAAGGCATGACCTTCCTGATCGAGCCCGCGTTACTGACATCCACATTCGGTGAAAATGGGAATGGGGATTCGGCGATTCCCATTGCGAGAGAGATATCCCGCTGATGAGGATGAATGGTCCGCCGGCGAGAGGCTGAAACAGCCGCCATACTGAAGGGCGCTGAAACGATTGACTTGCGGGAGGAGGGCTCACATGGGGTTCTCCTCCTGCATGGTTTTGGAGACACTCCCCAGACGCTATCTCTCCTTGCCCGCAGATTGAAAAAGGCGGGTTACAGCGTATTCGTCCCGCTTTTGCCGGGCCATGGACGCAACATGGATGCGTTCACACGGTCCCGTGCCGACGAATGGATCGAGGCAGCAAAGGGCTCTCTCGTCGAGTTGCGTAGTCGGAGCGACGGGGTAAGCGTCGCGGGCCTTTCAATGGGCGGAGCCCTCGCTGTCCTTCTCGCCGCCGACGCGCGAGACCTCTCGGCTCTGGTTCTGATCGCTCCTTACCTGGGAATGCCACGACTGCTTCACGTCGCAGCAGTTACCCATTGGCTTTGGGGAGGATTGGCTGGGCAGCTGAATGGAAGAAATCCCCGTTCGATTCACGACCCAATCGAGCGCGAAAAGAATCTGGCCTACGGTGCGGTGACGGGACGCGCACTCTTCGAGCTATCGAAGGTCATGAGCCGCGCGCGGAAGGCACTTCCCGACGTAACCGCCCCGACATTGATAGTGCAGTCGCGGGAAGATCCCCGCGTCTCTCCAGATGTCGCGCAGTCCGCGCTCCAGAGACTGGGTGCCAGGGAAAAACGACTCGTCTGGACGGAAGGCGCCGGACACATCATCACGGTCGACTACGGACGAGAGCGCGTATTCAGCGAAGTCGAGAAGTGGTTGCGCACACACGACAGCCGCGAAACGACAGCCGCCACCGAATAGAGGCGGCTGTCGAAGAGCACTGGAACTAGAAGCGATCCTGGACGAACTCAGTAACGGTGTCGACAGCGCGCTCGCCCAAGTCTGCAGCCTGGTGAACGACGCCGCTCGCAACGCGCTTCACCCGAGCTACCGGGGACTGCGACCTACGCCGAGGGCGGCTCTTGCGCGCTCCTGCCTTCCGACTGCTCGCCTTGCGTCCGCCGCTTTTGCGCTTGGCGGATTTTCGCCCGCCGCGCCGTGGCGCCTTGCGCGCGCTTCCGGAACTCCGTTTGGCTGTGCGTTTCTTTGCACCTCCACGCTTACGTCCGGAGGATCCGGACCGCGACCGCTTTCTACCGCTCTTTGAACGACTGGACTTCTTGGCTGCAGCCATGGGAAAGCTCCGTGTAGGAGGGTTTGTAGAACGGATAGCAAGATTCGCGCACAACAAGCCTCTCACATTCCGTATTACGTGCAAGCACAAATCTCGGTCGCGTTAAGGATTATTCGACTGCTCGCGTCTCGCCATGTTGCATGATCCAGAGGTCGCTGCTAGCGAGCCCGGTTGCCTGCCACAACTCTCGCATTCTTGCCGGTGGCTCGTCCATCGGCTCGTCGGTGAGCTTGAACGTTCCCCAATGCGAGGCAACCATGACAAGGCGACTTCCGCTCTGGCCGGCCGAAAGTTGATCCATCGCCTTCATGCAGTCTTCCGGATTCATGTGGACCGCGCCCATGAACCACCGCGGCTCGTAAGCGCCGATCGGCAGGATCGCAAAGTCGAACGGCCCGAAGGTTTTCGCTATCGCACCAAACTCGGGATGAAGTGCGGTGTCGCCGGCGAAAAAAACCGCGTGGTGCGCCGAATGGAGCGTCCACCCACACCAGAGAGTGCTGTTCCGCCTACCCAGCGTTCTTCCCGAAAAGTGTTGGGCTGGAACACATGTCAGACGCAATCCTCCGAGTGCACCTTCCTGCCACCAATCTCGTTCCGTCACCTCTCGCGCGCCGCGCTGTCGTAGAAAGGATCCCACTCCAAGAGGCGCGAACCATACCGCCGCGGGATAACGCCGCGCGATTCGCGAAATGGTCGTGGCGTCCAGGTGGTCGTAGTGATCGTGTGATAACACGACTACATCGATTGGTGGCAGGCGATCGAAATCGATGGCTGGCGGGACCCATCGCCGGGGCCCGAGAAACTGGACGGGCGACGCGCGATCGCTCCAGACGGGATCGATAAGAACGTTGAGACCCGCGATCTGAAGCAGAAAGCTCGTATGGCCGACCCACGTGATCGTGAACCGTTCGGGTGCGGCGCGAGGGACTACAAAATCCGGAATGGCTCGAGGGAAGACGCTGGGATCAGGGTCAGGCCGGCGAGGATTGCGGCGACGCTCCACCAAAGACCATTTGAGGAAATCCACGAACCCATGCAATTCCGCGGAGGGCCAGGGATTTCTGAAACCACCTTCCGGACGATGGTGGATGGGAAGCGCATCTTCTTGCTGAGCCATTTCTATGACAGCGTAATCGCTAATTAGCGCTTGCGGGAGCGAGGTTTTCTTCGAGGTGAGCGAGCGTTTTCATTCCGACCAGGGCAGCCACGACCGGAAGTGACTGCGAGAACGCTATCGCCCGTCTGGCATCGCTCTCGAATCCCGGAAAGGCGGAGTGCACCTGTTGCGGCAACGTCCGCGCCAGCTGTGACTGCATAAGCGTAGCGCTGCCCACGACAGAGATGCCCAGGCGACCCGCGGCCTCGAGAAGGGGCACGCGGTCTTTCTCGATGCACTGAGTCGGCAGACGCACTGCCTCGGTCATTGCAAGGTTGATGGGAAGCTGGACGACTCTGAAGTGGTGGTCATCGCCGGCAATCTCTCGCGCAATGCCTACCAGCTCTTCGAGACTCAAATGGTTTCGCGATTCGGGGGAGACCCGAAGCCCGTTCCATGTTGCGCAACCGTACCCGTCGATAGTTCCTCGGCTGACGTGGCTTTCGAGTGTCGAAAACGCATCACGCATGACAGTCAGGAACTTCGCTCGAGGTATTACATCAAGCTGCTGCTCTGGATTGTGAAGGTAGTAAAGGTCAATAACAGCGAGCCCCAGGTTTTGTCTGCTGCGATCGATCTGATCGTCCAGATAGCCTGGCGTCAAACAGTGTCCGGCCGAGACGACATCAGAGGGTTGCATCACTCCGGGTCCGTAGTATTCACTGTCCAGAAAACCCCGATAGCCTTCCTTCGTTGCGGGCGGGGTTCTATCGAGCGGGATGTAGCCGCCCTTAGTGCAAACGAAGATTTCTTCGCGTCTGATCCCGCCACTAGCCACACTTGCGCGCACAGCTCGTCCGATCGCACGCTCAGAGCGCTGACACCTGTAGTTGATCGCCGTGTCCAGCAGATTCACGCCTCTTTCGAGAGCGGCGGTCGCGGTCGACGTGTATCGCGCGTCCTCGGAGTCGTCACAGTCGCCGAGATATGTTCCCAAGCCGAGTGAGGAGACGACGGTGTCTCCTGAAATCGGTCGATAGAAATGATCCGCCTGATTCCTGGCGAATCGTTTTTGGAAGCGTCGTGTGCCTTCGGGTGTCGCGCGTCCCTGCAGGAGGGTTTCAATGACTTTCTGGCGGGCCATTGCGGAGAGGGTACCGGCAGCAACCGAGTATTGCAAGGTACACGTACCGTGGAGT
>Ga0193725_1000171_pt1 | contig 21761 bp, 18 predicted proteins | sample H2a2metaG_FD_143058 | JGI IMG/M metagenome (GOLD analysis project Ga0193725, IMG submission 143058) | Soil microbial communities from a riparian zone of the East river system, Colorado, United States - H2a2 | ecosystem: Environmental > Terrestrial > Soil > Riparian zone | place: USA: East River... | reverse complement strand
TCGGCCGGGTCGACGTCACCGGCGATCGCGGCATTGGCCGCCGCCTCCGCCGCGGCGTGGTGCGGATGGCCGCCGGGCACCAGCTTGACCGCCATGTTCGTGGTGATGTCCCACGCCTTGCCGAGATCCTTCGTCACGTCCTCCAGATGATCTCCGCCGTACGCGGAGAAAAAGCCGCGCGACATCTCGAGCACGTTCTCCTCGGCCACGAACCCCTTGCGCGCAGCGAGTGCCGCATGGATCCCGAGCATCGCCGAGAGCCCCGCGTGATACTCGCGCGCCACGCTGGTATTGGCCGCGACCATCAGCCCGCCGATCGAGGTCGCCGCCAGCGCGATCGCCTGCGTCATCTGCTCCTGCGTCAGCCCGAGGAGCGTACCGGCCGCAACCGCGCCGCCGAAGATCGTGGAGATCGAGCCGTGGAAGCCGCGCTCGCCGCGCCCCGGGGTGAGCGCCTCGTCGACGCGCCCCGCGATCTCGTAGCCGAGCACCATCGCCGCCAGCACATCGCGGCCGCCCGCGCCGGTACGCTCCGCCATCGCGATGGCCGTCGTCGAGACGATCGTCCCGATGTGCGCGATGCTGCGCAGGTCGCTGTCGTCCGACGCGGCGGCGTCGCTCATCACCGCGTTCACCCGCGCCGCCTCCGCGACGGGAAGTTTGCACCCGCCGTCGAACCAGACGGTCGCCTCCTCCGCGCCTCCCCGCTCTTTCCCAAGCTCGCGGATGATCCGCGAGGAAACGATGTCCGCGCCCATCGCCGCGCTGGCAATCGTGCTGGCGATCACCATCCGCGCGCGCTCCAGCGCCAGCGGCGGCAGGTCGCCGACCTTCGTCCTCGTCAGAAACCGCGCCAGCTCTCCCGCGATGCTCATCGCTTCAGTGCTGCCGCTCCTTGATTTGTCGGCGGAGGGCGCGAAATTCGAACGCCCATGGGCTTTGCGGCCCGGTGGATTTCAAGTCCGCTGCCTTGCTAGCTGAGGCTAGGCCGTGAAGGCGGCGCGCAGCGCGTCCAGATTGGACAACCAGCCTTGCCCGTGGAGGCGGCGCCAAGCCTTCCGGATATGCTCGTCGCGGAACGCAACCCTCTTCCTGGCGCTCCACTCTTTCACTCGGCGAATTGCGGCTTCCGGATCCTCGGCGACGTCGGGGAATTCCATTGCGACCCAATGCACGGTGGCTAGAAGCTCCATGCCATAGGGCGTTTCGAATCCCTCGATCACCCGGCTTACTCGAGCGATGAGGTCCGCTGTCCCAGGCTCGTCGCTCAGTCGCTCCGCGGCACTCTCAACCGCTCCGGGCAATAGATAGATACCCGCGTGTCCGCTGCGGTCACCGTACCCACGGATATAGTGCCCCTCGAGACGCTGTAGAACTTGGTTTAGGGGCTCGGCATAGGGGCCGCGTATGTGCTTCGTGAACTTCAGCTTGAGCTGCTCACCGGCGGCTTGAAGCAGGTATGCCAGCTTTTGCAATTCCAGCAAACTCGCCTTGTACCCAGGGGCGGCGTAGGCAGCAAGCAGCTCGAGCAGCAGTGCTCGCGCCCGTGTCAGACCCGGCCTGTCGGTTGCGACTCGCATTTCGTCGGGTTGCGGTGCGCCAAAGGGCTCGAACAGCAACACCCGCACCTCCGGCACCCTAGCGAACGCCGCTTCGATCCTGGGTCGTACATCCGCCCATTCCAATCCGCCGTTCCCGCACCCAAGCGGCGGAACGGCGATCACGCCAATCCGCAGGCGTTTCACGTCCTCGACTAGAGCCCTGAGACCGCTCTCGATGTCGGCCAGTCTAGCCTTGCCCTTCCAGTGCCGCTTCGTCGGAAAATTGATGATGAAGCGAGGCCGGACCAACCGCTCAACGATGAACATCTGTCCTGGCTTCACTTCGCCATGCCGGCACGCGCGCTCGTATTGCTGGAAGTTTTCAGGAAATGCCTGCTTGAACTGTAACGCCACCCCCTTTCCCATGACCCCGACGCAATTCACGGTGTTCACGAGGGCGTCAGCCTGAGCCTCAAGCAAGTTCCCGAGTGTCAGTTCCACCATGGCCAACCTCAAGCGTAATACCAGTCAGGCCGTAGGCGAACATCCGGCTTGTGCGCGACCGAGGCGATGCATTGTTGTACCTGCGCCAGCAGCCCCTTCGTCCGGACGCCGACCCCCGTGATCAGCGTCCAGGGGAAGAATCGGTGCACGAGGAATTCAGCCTGACGTCGCCGACACCGGTCACCGTCCTCGACGGTATCTGCCCAGTACTTCGCCGCCATGACGACCCCGTCGATCTGATCCAGGCTGGCAAGGTCGTCGTAGAAGTCCGTCAAGCTCATGGTGCCGTGGCCGTCGCAGAAAACGAACGGCAAGCCGGCCGCCTGGACAGCCTGAGCCGTGGAGGTCAGGTACACGACAGGGTCCTGGCCCTCCTCGTACGTCGCGACCCTCCCTTGCTTGATCGCGAAGAGCATCGGCGATCGAGGGGCGAAGTAGAAGGGGACATATTCATGGAGAACACCACCTGGACCGCAGCTGACCCGTGTCGTCGCTCGACGGTCCTGAATGTTGCTGTGCGCGATGTTGACGTAGGTCCCGGCGCCAGCCTGGAGCCGGATGTACGAGTCGAGCCGACCTTCTCGGACGATCGTCAACAAATTCTTGACGTGCGTTATGTGGTAGATCGGAGTCGGGATAGGCGCCATTGATCGCAGTGGCCAGCCTGGGGGTGCCGCCGTTTTGCACTCGGCCCCTCAACCGGTGGTTCACGTTGGGCGAACACTACCCCAGCTACCGTCAGAACTCAAGAACCCTACTGACGGGGGCCGCTTACGATTGCACCAACCCCGCGGGTTGCCTGCCTATCGCGCATCGGCTGACGCGCTGTCCGCGATACATTGGTCGTACCCAACAGATGCGCCTTTTCCGCAACGAGCGCTGTGGACTCGGCCGCGTCTGTCAACGACGGCGCCAGCTCCAACAATCTTCGTGGATCATGCCACTGCGTGCGGACGAGGAAAAGAGTCACCAGCGGGTCCCGCGACATTCGCCACTCCACAGCGTTCTCTACGTCGACACAGCCTCGATACGCTCCCGGCCGTCCATGTATGGCCGGAGCGCCTCCGGGACGAACACGGTGCCGTCGGCTTCCTGGTAGTTCTCCAGGACCGCGATCACGGTGCGGCCGACGGCGAGGCCGGAACCGTTGAGGGTGTGGCAGTGCTCGGAGTGGCGCCCACCCGCCGGGCGGTAGCGGATGTCGGAGCGGCGGGACTGGAAGGACTCGCAGTTCGAGCAGGAGGAGATCTCGCGGTACTTCCCCTGCCCTGGGAGCCAGACCTCGATGTCGTAGGTCTTGGCGGCGGCGAAGCCGATGTCGCCGGTGCAGAGCTCGACCACCCGGTACGGGATCTCCAGGCGGCGCAGCACTTCCTCGGCGTTGCGGACCATCGACTCCAGCTCGTCGGACGACTGGGCGGGCGTCGTGACTTTCACCATCTCGACCTTGTCGAACTGGTGCTGGCGGAGCATGCCCTTGGTGTCCTGGCCGTACGTGCCGGCCTCGCGGCGGAAGCACGGGGTGTAGCAGACGTAGCGGCGGGGCAGCGTGTCCTCTGGGAGGAACTCGCCGCTGTGGAGCGCGGTCACCGGCACTTCGGCGGTCGGGATCAGGTAGAGCGTGCGGTTGTCGTCGGGCTCCACGGTCTTGAAGAGCTGGTCCTCGAACTTGGGGAGCTGGCCGACGCCGAGCATGGTCTCGCCGGACACGAGATTGGGCACCCACACCTCGGTGTAGCCGTGCTCGCGGGTGTGGAGATCGAGCATGAACTGGATCAGCGCGCGCTCCAGGCGGGCCCCGGCGCCCCACATCACCGTGAAGCGTGACTTGGCGATCTTGGCGGCGCGCTCGAAGTCGAGGATGCCGAGCTTCTCGCCGATGTCCTCGTGGGGGCGCGGGTCGAACGAGAAGTTGCGCGGGGTGCCCCACCGGCGGACCTCGGGGTTGTCGTCCGACGAGCTGCCCACGGGCACGGACGGATTGGGCAGGTTCGGGATACCAAGCAGCATGCGCTCGACGTCGGCCTCGATGATCTTGACCTCGGCGTCGAACGACTTGATGCGGTCGGAGACCTCGCGCATGCGCGCTTGCTCGGCGGAGGCGTCCTCGCCGCGGCGCTTGGCCTGGCCGATGGCTTCCGAGGCGCGGTTGCGCAGGGCCTTGAGGTCTTCGGCCTCGCGCAGGATGCGGCGGCGCTCGGCGTCGCGGGCGAGCAGGTCCCGGATGAGCTGTCCGGCGTCGGCGCCCCGGGTGGCGAGCCGCTGGGCCACCGCGTCCGGCTGCTCGCGGATCAGCCTGAGGTCGAGCAAGGAAAGGCCTTAGGTCGCTTCGACCGGCGCCTGCTCGGCGTCGACGCGACACACGGAGCCGACCCGGTCATCGGTCTCCAGGTCGATGATCCTCACGCCCCACGTGTTGCGGCCCTGGGCGGAGACGTCGGCCGCGTGGAAGCGGATGATCTTGCCCTTGGTGGTGACGACCAGGATGTCGTCGCCGTCGCGGACCTGGAGCATGGCCACCACGTTGCCGTTGCGGCCGCCGGTCTTGATGTCGAGGATGCCCTTGCCCGCCCGCCCCTGGAGGCGATACTCGTCGAGCGGGGTGCGCTTGCCGTAGCCGCGCTCGGTGACGGTCAGGATCGTCATGCCCTCCTGCACCACGTCGGCGGCGATGACGGCGTCCTCGGCGTCGACGTCGATGCCTCGCACCCCGCTGGCCCCGCGGCCCATGGGCCGCACTTCCTCCTCGGAGAAGCGGATGATCATCCCGAGCTTGGTGGCGATCATGACCTCGCGCTGGCCGTCGGTACGGCGGGTCTTGATGACCTCGTCGCCCTCGTCGAGGCTGATGGCCTGGATGCCGCCCGCGCGTGGGTGCGAGTAGGCCTCCAGCTCGGTCTTTTTCACCTTGCCCTGCTTGGTCACGAACAGCACCTGCCCGCCGGCGGCGAAATCACGCACGGGAACGCAGGTGGCCACCCGCTCGCTCTCACCGAGCGACAACAAATTCACCATCGCCTTGCCCTTGGCCTGGCGACCCCCCTCGGGGATCTCGTGGACCTTGAGCAGGTGGATCTTGCCGAGGTTGGTGAAAAACAAGAGGTACGAATGCGTGGAGGCCACGAAGAGGTCCTCGACGATGTCCTCCTCCTTGGTCTCCATGCCGGTCACGCCCTTGCCGCCGCGGCGCTGGCTACGATAGGACTCGACGTGGGTGCGCTTGATGTACCCCGAGCGGGTGATCGTGACCACCATCTCCTCGTCGGCGAGGAGGTCCTCGATTGTGAGGTCTGACGTCTCGACGAGGATCTCGGTGCGCCGCGCGTCGGCGTACTCGTCCTTGATGGCGAGCAGCTCGGTCTTGATGATCGACATCAGCTTTTCGTCCGACGCGAGGATGCCGCGCAGCTCCTCGATGAGGGCCAGCGTCTGCTCGTGCTCCTCGATCAGCTTGGTGCGCTCGAGCTGGGTCAGGCGCTGCAGGCGCATGTCGAGGATGGCCCGGGCCTGGATCTCGGTGAGCTCCAGGCGCGCCATCAGCGAGTCCCTGGCCACGTCCGGACTCTCGGCCTGGCGGATCAGGCGGATGACGAGGTCGAGGTGCTCGACGGCCTTGCGCAAGCCGGCCAGGATGTGGGCGCGCTCCTCGGCCTTGGCGAGATCGTAGCGGGTGCGCCGGGTGACGATCTCGCGCCGGAAGCGGACGAAGGCCTCCAGCATCTCCTTGAGGTTCACCACCTGCGGCCGCCGGTCGACCAGGGCCAGCATGATGATCCCGAAGTTGGTCTGCATCTGGGTGTGCTTGTAGAGCTGGTTGATCACGATGTCCGGCAGCTCGCCGCGGCCCAGCTCGATGACGACCCGGATACCCTCGCGGTTCGATTCGTCGCGGACCTCGGAGATGCCGTCGATCTTGCGCTCGCGGTTGAGCTCCGCGATCTTCTCGATCAGCGTGGCCTTGTTGACCTGGTACGGCAGCTCGGTGATCACGACAGCGGTACGGCCGCCACGCATCTCTTCCTTGTGCACCTTGGCCCGGAGCGTCAGGCTGCCGCGGCCGGTAGTGTACGCATCGCGGATGCCGGAGGCGCCGTAGATGTACCCGGCGGTGGGGAAATCCGGCCCCGTGATCACGGCCATCAGCTCTTCGATCGTGGTGGCGGGACGGTCGATCAGCATCACGAGGCCGTCGATAATCTCGCCCAGGTTGTGGGGCGGGATGTTGGTGGCCATGCCGACCGCGATGCCCGACGAGCCGTTGATCAATAGGTTGGGCACCCGCGTGGGGAGCACCACCGGCTCTTCGAGGGACTCGTCGAAGTTGGGAACGAAGCCGACCGTGTCCTTGTCGATGTCGGCCAGCATCTCGTGGGCGATCTTGGCCAGCCGCGTCTCCGTGTAGCGCATGGCCGCGGGGGGATCGCCGTCGATGGAGCCGTAGTTTCCCTGCCCGTCGACCAGCGGATAGCGCAGCGAGAACTCCTGGACCATGCGCACGAGCGCTTCGTAGACCGGCGAGTCGCCGTGCGGGTGGTACTTGCCGAGGACTTCGCCGACGACCCGCGCGGATTTCTTGTACGGCCGGTTCCAGTTGAGCCCCAGCTCCTGCATCGCGTAGAGCACGCGGCGATGCACGGGCTTGAGACCGTCGCGGATGTCCGGCAGCGCCCGCCCGACGATGACGGACATCGCATAGTCCAGGTAGGACTTGCGCATCTCCTCTTCGATCGGAACCGGCACCTGCCGCTCGTTCGGCAATCGAGATCTCCCTAGAGCCTTGTACCCGCAACGATTGATCGGGGATGCGGAGCCACGCCCTCTTGGTCAGGCCACCTGCGGTTCAAGCCGACCCCAGGCCTCCGTTAAATATCCAGGTTGGCGACGTCGAGGGCGTGCTTCTCGATGAATGCGCGGCGCGGTTCGACCGCGTCACCCATCAGCACCGTGAACATTTCGTCGGCGCCGACGGCGTCCTCCTGGGTGATCTTGAGCAGGGTGCGTGTCTCCGGGTTCATCGTGGTTTCCCAGAGCTGCTCCGGATTCATCTCGCCCAGGCCCTTGTAGCGCTGGAAGCTGGCGCCAGCCCGGGACCGCTCGAGGGCCAGGCGATGGAGCTCGTCCAGATCCTTGACCGGCGTTTCTTTGCCGGCGTCGTCGATGAGCGCCGTTGGACCCTTGGCGGCCGCCGCCAGTTTTTCCCACAGGTCGTAGAGGGCCGCGTAGTCGGCGGACTTGAACAGCGCGGTGCTGAACGTGAACGTGGGCGACCCGGGGATGGTCACCGTGTGACCCTCGGCACCGTTCTCGGCCGGCCGGACTTCGGGGTGGTAGCCGTTGACGGCCGCCGCGGCGGTGACGATGGCCTCGCCGATCTCGTCGTGGCCGACCCCGCGCTTGTTGCCGCGGAACTTCTCGCGCAGCAGCACGGCCAGGATCGGAGCCGGCACGCCGCGCCGCACGATCTTGCCGAACAGGTTCCGGTACTCGGAGACCTCTCGCAGCAGCTCCAGCAGCGGGACGCCCGTGATCGGCGCCTTCGTCCCCGGCACCTTCACGGCGGCGCCCTCGACCCACGCGGTGAGGAAGAACTCCTCGAACTCGCGCTCGTTCATCAGGTACTTCTCCACCTTGCCCTTCTTGACCTTGAAGAGCGGTGGCTGGGCGATGTAGAGGTGCCCGGGATCGATCACCGCGTTCATGTGGCGGAAGAAGAACGTCAGCAAGAGCGTCCGGATGTGGGCGCCGTCCACGTCGGCATCCGTCATCAGGATGAGCTTGTGGTATCGCAACTTGCTGAGGTCGAACTCCTCGGTCCCGATGCCCGTGCCCATGGCCGAGATGAGCAGGCGGATTTCATTGTGGGACAGGACCTTGTCGTAGCGCGCCTTCTCGGAGTTGATGATCTTGCCCCGCAGCGGCAGCACCGCCTGGGTCTTGCGATCGCGCCCCTGCTTGGCCGAGCCGCCCGCCGAGTCGCCCTCGACCAGGAACAGCTCCCGGTACTGGGGATCGCGCTCCGAACAATCGGCGAGCTTGCCGGAGAGGCCCTCGTCGTCGCGCCCGCCCTTGCGCGTCAGCTCGCGCGCCTTTCGCGCGGCTTCCCTGGCCTGGGCGGCGCGCACACACTTGTCGGCGATCTTCCGCGCGGTGGTCGGGTCTTCCTCGAAGCTCTCGGCGAGCTTGTCGTTGACGATCTGCTGGACCAGGCCCTTGACGTCGGTGTTGCCGAGCTTGGCCTTCGTCTGGCCCTCGAACTGGGGCTCGGGCAGCCGCACCGAAACCACTGCCGTCAGTCCTTCTCGCACGTCGTCGCCGGTCACCCCACCCTTGAAGCTCTTGAGGAACCCGTTCGCCTCGGCGTAGCTGGCGAGACGGCTGGTGAGCGCGGCGCGGAAGCCGGTGAGGTGCGTGCCGCCCTCGCGGGTGTTGATGTTGTTGGCGAAGGAGAACACGTTCTCCTGGTAGCCGTCGTTGTATTGCAGCGCGACCTCGACCTCGATGTCGCCCCGCTTGCCCTCGAAGAACAGGACTTTCGGGTGGACCGGGGTCTTGTTCTGGTTCAGGTGCTTGACGAACTCGATGACGCCGCCCTTGTAGAGGAAGGTGTGGCTGCGCTCGTCGCGCTCGTCCTCGATGACGATCTTGAGCCCGCGGTTGAGGAAGGCCAGCTCGCGCAGGCGGTTCGACAGCGTGTCGAACGAGAACACGGTCTCCTCGAAGATCGTGGCGTCCGGCTTGAACCGGATGATGGTGCCGTGCTTCTTGGTGGCCTCGCCCGGAGCCAGCGGGCTCGTGGGGACGCCGCCCTTTTCGTAGCGCTGGATCCACGTCTTGCCGCCGCGGCGAATTTCCAGGTCCAGCCACTCGCTGAGCGCGTTGACCACGGACACGCCCACGCCGTGCAGTCCACCCGACACCTTGTAGGCCGAGTGCTCGAACTTGCCACCGGCGTGGAGTACGGTCATCACCACTTCGGCCGCCGACCGGCCGCTCTGCTCGTGCGTGTCGACCGGGATGCCGCGGCCGTTGTCGCCCACCGAGCACGAGCCGTCGGAGTGCAGGATGACCTTGATCGAATCGCAGTAGCCGGCGAGGGCCTCGTCGACGGAGTTGTCGACCACCTCGTACACGAGATGGTGCAGGCCGTAGGCGCTGGTGTCGCCGATGTACATCGCCGGGCGCTTGCGGACCGCCTCCAGGCCTTCGAGAACCTTGATGTCGCTCGCCGTGTACGTTTCAGCCGTCATGCCGCTGCGATTTCTCCCTTCGTGATGATCCACCGCGCCGCTCCCGGCACGTCGAGAGCGTCGGCCGTGGTCAAGAACACCTGATCACTGGCGCGGATCTCCCGGAGCACGTGATGCCGGACCTCCGCGTCGAGCTCCGACAGCGCGTCGTCCAGCAGCAGGAGCGGCGCCGTTCCCACCGCCTCGGTGATGGGCAGGATCTCGGCGAGACGGAGCGACAGCGCCAGCAGCCGCTGCTGGCCCCGCGACCCGAACGCGCGCGCGTCGACGCCTCCCAACTCGATCGCGAGATCGTCGCGGTGCGGCCCCACCAGTGTCTGGCCCCGCCGCGCTTCCTCTGTCCGCACACGCTCGAGCGCGGCCATCAAGGCCTCCGGACCGGTGGCCTCGCCCACCGACGACCGATACCGGATCTCGACCTTTTCATGTTCGCCGGAGAGAGCCCGCCTGTCACCGACCAATGTTGGATACACCCGCGCGATCTCGGTCTGCAGCGCGGCCGCCGCGCGGCGGCGCCGATCGATCATCTCCATGCCCACCACCGCGAACTGCTCGTCCCAGGGTGCCATCCGAGCTGTGAGCGTCCGGTCGGGCAGCCGCTGCTGAAGCAAATGATTGCGCCGGGCCAGCACCTGGCGAAACCGCACGAACACCGCCCGATGGCTCGGGTAGAGCCGTGCCGCGAAGCCGTCCAGGAAGTTCCTGCGCACGGCTGGCATCCCGTTGACGATTTCAAGATCCTGCCATCCGAACGTCACCACCCGTGCCCACGGGCATTCTTCGCCCGCGCCCTGCCAGACGCCGTCCTCCCGTTTCCTGAGGCCGCGTCGAACCGTTCGCGCACCGTCCGTACGTCGCAATTCGCCCGCGAGAGAGGTCGTCTCCGCCCCCCAGCGAGGGATCTCGGCCAGCCGCGACGTCCTGAAAGAGCGGCCGGTCAGCAGAACAGCGAGCGCTTCGAGGAGATTGCTTTTGCCCTGGGCGTTGGCCCCAGTCAGGAGGTTCAGGGGCGCCGAAGGGGTATAGGAGAGGGTGTGATAATTACGGAAATCGACTAGCTGAATCCATCCGATCTGCAACCTATCCGATCTCCCATTTTTAGCGGAAAACCTCGCTAAATACGCATAGGCATTATAACACAGCTGTACCCTTCTTCCTCGACGCCTTTGACCACACCGGGGCTCAAACCGTCCTTGAACTCGAACACGATCTCGTCCGTCTCGATGGGGGCCAGCGCTTCCAACACGTAGCGCGAGTTGAATCCTATAGATACCTCTTCTCCAGAGTACTGAACCTGTAGGGACTCCTCCGCCTCACCGAGGTCGTGGCTCGCCGCCGAGAGGACCAGGGCGCCGGGACGAAGCAGCAGCTTCACCGGCTTGTTGCGCTCCTCCGCCATCACCGACACCCGGCGCAGGGCCGACATCAGCGCCGCCCGGGGAAGCACCAGCTTGCCGGGGTGGGCCCGCGGAAGGACGGCCTCGTAGTTCGGGAACTGGCCTTCGATCAGCCGCGCGGTCATCACGAAATTGGGCATCTGGAGGACGAACTGGTTCTCGGTGATCGCGATCTGCACGTCCTCGCTGCCGCCCAGGACCCTGGCGATCTCCACCACGGCCTTGCGGGGCACGATCCCCGTCGTTCCGCTCAAGCCCTCCCCCACGCTCCGGCTGGCCACGGCGAGTCGGTGGCCATCGGTGGCGACCAGGCGCAATTCCTTCGGCTGAAACGAGAACAGGACCCCGTTCAGCGCGAAGCGGCTCTCGTCGTGCGAGACCGCGAACGTGGTCTGGGCGAGCATGTCGCGCAGCAGCTTGGCTTCGACCGTCAGCCAGGCCGCTGGGGCGGCCGGGACCACCGCTGGAAAATCGTCGGAGGCGAGGCCGACCATCCGATACGACGCACCGCCGCAGCGAAGACTCACGGCCGCGTTCTCGCCGACTTTCAGACTCAGCGCCGCCGCCGGCAACTCCCGGACGATCTCGCTCAGCTTGCGAGCCGAGACCGTGATCGTGCCGCCCTTGGCGACCTTGGCCGGAATCGACACGCGCGCGCCGACCTCGAGGTCGGTTGCGGTGACCCGCACGGCTTCGCTCTCGGTCTCGATCAGTACGTTAGCCAGGATCGGCAACGTCTGCCGGGGCTCGACGATGTTGTGAACCATCTGGAGTCCCTTGAGGAACGCGTCACGGTCCAGCACGACGTCCATGGTGTTCTCCAGTTTTTAGAGGGAAAGGATTGAAGAGTTAGTAGTCGTAAGAGTAGTCGAGCGGTGTGGACAGCGTGAATGAGACGTAAACGCCGTGAGAATCAGGGATTCGGTAGCGCGGGCGCCGTGGATAAGGCCGTGGGCGAGACGGGACCAGCTGTGGATCAGATCTGAATCCCCTGGATAAGTGTCTCGATCGTCTTGCGGAGCTTGGGATCTTCCTCGAGGAGCCCGGTGATCTTGTCGACGGCGTGAAGAACGGTGGTGTGGTCCTTCCCGCCGAAGGAGCGGCCGACTTCCGCCAGGGACGCATGCGTGAGCTTCCGGGCGAGATACATCGCGATCTGCCGGGGGAAGGCGATGGTCTTCGTCCTGGTCTTTGCCTTGAGGTCGGAGGGCTTCACCCCGAAGAGGTCGCAGACCTTCCGCTGGACCTGGTCGATCGTGATGATCTTTTCTTCGTCGCCCCAGAGCTCGGCGAGGACTTCTTGCGCGAGGTCGACGTTCATGTCTCGGCTGGTCAGCGCGCAGAACGCGATCATGCGGGTCAGCGAGCCCTCGAGCTCTCGGATGTTGGACTTGACCCGGCCGGCGATGAGATAGGCCACGTCGTCGGGCAGGATCACGCGGTCGAGGGCCGCCTTCTTCTTGAGGATGGCCACGCGGGTCTCGAAGTCGGGCAGCTGGATATCGGCGATGAGTCCCCACTCGAACCGGGACCGCAGGCGCTCCTCGATCTCGGGGATGTCCTTCGGCGGGCAGTCGCTCGAAAGAATGATCTGTTTGCGCGACTCGTAGAGGTCGTTGAACGTGTGGAAGAACTCCTCCTGCGTGCGCTCCTTGCCGGAGATGAACTGAATGTCGTCGATGAGCAGGAGGTCGATCGTCCGGTAGCGGCCGCGGAATTCGGCGGTCCGGTCGTAGCGGATCGCGTTGATCAGCTCGTTGGTGAAGCGCTCGGACGAGAGGTAGACCACGGTGAGGCCGGGAAAGAGCTTGGCGGACTGGTGGCCCACCGCGTGAAGCAGGTGCGTCTTACCGAGACCGACGCCGCCGTAGATGAAGAGCGGGTTGTAGGCCCGCGACGGCAGCTCGGCGACGGCCTGGCAGGCAGCCTGGGCGAACTGGTTGGCCGAGCCGACCACGAAGCTCTCGAAGGTGTAGCGCGGATTGAGGCCCTCCACCGTGCCGGGAGCGATCGCCGGCTGGGTGGCGAAGGGTGACGAGTCCTGGGGCTTGGCGTCGAGGCGGGCGTCGACGTCGATCGAGATCCGGGGGTCGCCGCCGACGCAGTCCTGGGCGGCGGCCTTGAGGGCGCCGAGATGGTGTTCGAGAAGCCAGTTTCTGGAAAAGGGGTTGGGGGCGGCGATGCGCAGGTGGTCACCCTCGACCCCAACCAGGCGGCAGGGCCGGACCCAGGAGTCGACGACGGCCGCCGGAAGCCGCCGCCCGGTCGCCGCTACGATGCGCTCCCAAAGGGCTTCTAACACAAGGCGCTCTGGGCGTTACGCAGCGACTTATGCACAGGGTTATCCACACGTGTGGATAGCAGTGAATACTCCGGTTCAGGCGATCTAGCGGGCATCGAAGGACAGCACCTCACGTGGCGGCCCCAATGGATGCTGAAACCTAGCACAGAGCGAAACACGCTCGCAAGGGCTTCGTGAGTTGACTTGAATTCAGCGGCTGACTACACTCGTCGGCTTGGGGGTCGGTAGCGTCCCCACGTCTGCTTGAAGCGGAAAGGGGACACCCATGAAGCGCACGTTCCAGCCAAATCAGCGCCGCCGGAAGAAGACCCACGGGTTCCGGGAGCGCATGAAAACGAAGGGCGGGCGGAAGACGCTCAAGCGTCGGCGCGCGAAGGGCCGTAAACGCCTGACCGTCTGACCGGCCGACTTCCGCGCACTGAGCGGTTGACCAACAGCGCCGAGTTTCAGTCGCTCTTCCGGAGGGGTAAGCGAATCGACCGGCCGTCATGCGTGCTGCTGTGGACCGAGACGAGTCAACCGCGGCGGGTTGGTTTCGCCGTGAGCCGACAGCTCCGCCGCGCGGTCGATCGCAACCGGATCCGGCGTAGACTCCGAGCGGCGTATCGTCTGGCGCGCGGGCATGCGCCTCGCGGCACGGCGATCGTCGTGATCGGAAAAAAGCGGGTGTTGGACATGGAGTTTGCGACCCTCGTCGGCGAGCTTCAGGGCGCGTTCGCCGCGATGGTGGGGTCAGCGTCCCCGGTCGGGACACGCCAGTGAGTCGGCTGACGGGAATCGTGGTTGCGGCGATCAGAGGCTATCAGTATGTGCTGTCGCCCTGGGTCGGGCCCGCCTGCCGCTTCGCGCCGACGTGCTCCGAGTACACCCGGCTCGCGGTCATCGACCACGGCGTAGCTCGGGGTACTTGGCTGGCGATGCGACGGCTTCTCCGCTGCCAGCCGTTTCATCGAGGCGGATACGATCCGCCACCACCGGCCCGCAGCAGCGGCTAAGTAGTGGAAAAAAGAGCGATTCTGGCGGCAGTCCTGATGGCTGGTCTCCTGGTCCTGTACCAGGTGCTGTTCTTTCCGTCGGGTCAAGACACCAAGGCCCCGGCGGAGCAGTCGACCAAGACGGCGGCACCGCCGGCATCCGCGCCCGTACCCGCGCCGAGCGCCCCTGCCGCAGTCGCGATCCCCGCTGCGCCACCGCCCCAGCCCAGCAGCGTCACGAAAGACCGTCCCCGTCCCCCGCAGCGAACGGCAACGGTCGAGGGACCGGTCTATCGCGCGGTCGTGAGCAGCGAGGGCGGAAAGCTTCAGGAGTGGATGCTGAAATATCGCGGCGAAAAGCCGATGGTTGCGGTGGGCGACTTTGGCCCCACAGGCCTCGTGGTGGGGAGCGACCAACGCGCCGGCGAAGCTGTCCCGATGGAGGTCGCGCCCGAAGCGATCTCGCTCGATGGGCGACGTCCCGCGGGCGATCTCTCGCTGCGGGGCCAGGACGACGGTCTGATCATCACCGAGTCGCTGGGATTTCGCGCGGATGACTTCACCATCGACGCACGGATCCGGATCGACAACCCGACCAGCGCGGCCCGGACGGTGACGGTCGCGCTGCCGTGGGCGTTCCACCCGGCGGCCAGGAGCGGAAGCGAGAAGTTTCTCGGCCAGCATGCGACCGAGATCGTTTGGTCTTCCGGCGGCCACGTCGCGCGGCTCGAGAGCGCCAAAGCGGTGGGGAATCAGACGCTCGACGGGGCGTGGATCGGGGTCGACAGCACGTGGTACCTCTCGGCGTTCATTCCCAAGGCCGGCGGGTTCAAGCTCGTGGTGGCGGGTGAACCCAAGCCGAACGGCAAGAACCAGGAGGCCGCGCGGGTCACGGTCGGACTTCAGGCGACGGCGGCGATTCCTCCCGGGCAGTCGTGGGAGGGACGAGTACTGATGTACATCGGCCCGAAGGAAGTCAGTCGGCTCGAGGCCTACGGGCTCGAGGGGGCGCTGAATTTTGGAGGGTTTCCCGTCCCCCGGCAGTGGGGCGGGCTGCCCATGGAATGGCTGGGCCTGCCGATCCTGAAGTTCATGAATTGGGTCTATCGGTACGTCGGAAACTACGGCGTCGCCATCATCCTGATCACGATTCTGTCCAAGGTGCTGTTCTACCCGCTCACCCTCAAGAGCATGCGCTCGATGAAGGCGATGCAGGTGCTGCAGCCGCAGATCAACGCGCTCAGGAGCAAGTACAAGAGCGATCCTCAGCGACTTCAGCGGGAGACGCTCGATCTGTATCGAAAGTACAAGGTGAACCCGATGGGGGGCTGCCTGCCGATGATCGCCCAGGTCCCCATCTTCTACGCGCTCTACCTGGCGCTGTCGGTCTCCGTCGAGCTTCAGAACGCGCCGTTCCTGTGCTTCGGCAGGCTCTTCGGCGCTGATCTCTGGATCTGCGATCTGGCGAGCCACGACCCGACGTACGTGCTGCCCGTGCTCATGGGCGTGTCGATGTTCTTTCAGCAGAAGATGACGCCGATGACCGGCGATCCTCGCCAGGCGAAGATGATGCTGATCATGCCGTTCGTCTTCACGTTCATGTTTCTCAACCTGCCGTCGGGCCTCGTGCTCTATTGGTTCGTCTCCAACGTGCTCCAGATCCTCCAGCAGAAGTTGATGGACCGCTCCGCCGCAGGGGCGGCCCGAGAGGCGAAGGACGCCGCGCGGGCGTAGCCCGGCCGACTCGCTTTCGGTCCTGCGAGAGGGCGCGCGCCATGTCCTCGGTCGCGACCTTGTCGAAGCCGAGTCCGTGGGATTCCTCAAGTACCTGGATCTATTGACTAAATGGCAAGCCGTGCATCGCCTGCTCGGATCCTCGGAACCTGTGTGGGTCGTCGAGCGAATCTTCCTCGATAGTCTCCTCTTCCGGCGCGTACTTCCGCCGGATGCTCGCGATATCCTCGACGCAGGGTCGGGAGCTGGTGTCCCCGGGATTTCTCTCAAGTTGATCGATCCGAGGATGCGACTGACGATGGTGGAAGCGCGTCAGAAGAGAGTCTCGTTCCTGTCGACGGCGATCCGTCAGCTCTCGCTGACCGAGACCGAGGTTATTGGCGAGAGGCTCGAGGGACTGGTCGGCGAGTTCGCTGGCCGGTTCGATGCGGTAGTGGCGCGATGCGCGGGTGATGTCGGCTATCTGTTTGGACTCGGAGCGCATCTGGTCCGCCCTGGAGGTATTGTCATCGCCTCCGGGCCACCGCGGGAGCATCGTTTGCCAGCGGGCGAATGGGTGACTGTTCCGGGTATTCGAAAGGGAGAAACTCGCCGGTTCGCCGTTTTCCAGCGCGATCGAGGTTGAGGCAGGCCCGGATGGAAGTGTTGCACGTGAAACACCGGCTCCTAGTGGGCCGGATTCCGCTGATGTTGCACGTGGAACACAGATCTTCGCTCATACTCAGCCTGGACGTGTTGCACGTGGAACACCGCCAGTTGATGAATCGCGAAAGATCGCCCATACCGTATGTAGTATGATGACCGAGATATGGGCGCAAGGTACCAAGCAGCGGTGAAAGAACATCGCGAGAACGATTGCGATCGTTAACCAGAAGGGCGGGGTCGGGAAGACCACGACCGCCGTCAATCTTGCCGCCGGCCTGGCCCTCGCTGGCCGCTCGACCTTGATCGTCGACCTCGACCCCCAGGGCAACGCCACCACGGGACTTGGGATAAGCAAAACCGAGCTCAATTCGACCGTCTACCACGTGCTCGTGTCCGATGAGCCACCCGAGAAGGCCAGGCGAGATACCGCGTTGGGCGCCCTGAAACTCCTGCCGTCGGATATCGATCTCGTCGGGGCTGAGATCGAGCTGGTCGGGATGGGTCGCCGCGAGTATCGCCTTCGCACCGCGCTGACCGAGATCAGCAAGAGCTACGACTACGTCATCATCGACTGTCCCCCGTCACTAGGGCTGCTGACGATCAACGCGCTCGTGGCTGCCGACAGTGTGATCGTTCCGCTCCAGTGCGAGTTTTACGCGCTGGAAGGTCTCACTCACCTGCTCAAGACGGTCAAGCTCGTCAGAGAGCGCCTCAATCCTGGACTTCGAGTCGAAGGCATCGTGCTCACAATGTTCGACGGCCGGACGAGCTTGGCCCTACAGATCCGGACCGAAGTCCAGCAGTACTTCCCCGGAGAAATCCTCGAGGCCGTAATCCCGAGGAACGTGCGCCTCACGGAGGCTCCGAGTTATGGGAAGCCTGTGATGCTTCACGACCTTCGATCTCAAGGCGCGGTCGCTTACCTCGAGCTCACAGCGGAGATCCTCAAACATGAATAATCGTGGCCTCGGCCGTGGTCTGGGCGCGCTGCTTTCCTCCACTCCGACCGAAGCCGACCTGCTCGTCGAGATCGGCGTCGACCAGGTTGAGCCGAATCCTAATCAGCCAAGAAAGTCTTTTGATTCAAGCAGCTTAGAGGAATTGTCGACGTCGATACGGTCATCGGGAGTGATTCAGCCGATCATCGTCCGGCGGGTCGGCAGCGGCTATCAGCTGATTGCCGGAGAGCGGCGCTGGCGTGCGGCCAGGCAGGCCGGTCTCGATCGGATACCGGCCATCGTCCGCGAGGCGAGCGATGCCGAAAGCCTCGAGCTCGCCCTCGTCGAAAACCTCCTTCGCGAGGACCTGAACCCGATGGAGGAGTCCGAGGCCTACCGGCACCTCCTCGCTCAGTTCGGCTGGACGCAGGAGCAGCTCGCGCAGCGGATCGGCCGCGACCGAACATCCATCGCGAATTCGCTCCGGCTCATTCGCCTGCCGGACGAGATCCAGGACGATCTCCGCTCCGGGCGGCTGACCATGGGTCACGCGCGAGCGCTTCTCGCCTTGCCGACGGCTGCCGATCAACTCAAGCTCCGCGAGGACATCCTCGCGCATGACTGGTCCGTGAGGGCGACGGAGGAATCGGTGCGCGCCGTCGAGACGACCTCGGCGCGACGAACCCCCCGACGGCGCCGCGGGCACCCGCCCGAGCTGGCCGCGCTGGAGCAATCCCTTCAGCGCGCGCTGCTGACCCGCGTCGCGATCAGCGGAGACGGCCGTCGAGGCAAGATCGAAATCACCTACGCCAACGCCGAAGAGCTGGAGCGACTCGCGGAGCTTCTGTCGGAGCGGCGAGGGTAAGATAGCGGGCATGCAGCGCATCGTCGTCGGCATGAGCGGAGGTGTGGACTCGTCGGTGGCGGCGGCGCTGCTCGTCGAAGGGGGATACGACGTCGTCGGCGTCACCCTGCGGGTCTGGCCGTGGCGAGAGTCCGCGGATCCGGTGAAGCGGTTCGGGAGCTGCTGTTCGGCGGAGTCCGCCGGGGACGCCCGCGAGGTGGCCCGCGCCCTCGGCATCCCGTACTACCTGCTCAACAGCGAGGCCGAGTTCGGCGAGAAGGTCATCAATAGGTTTGTCGATGCGTACGCCGCCGGGACGACGCCCGTCCCCTGCGTGGCCTGCAACAGAGATCTAAAGTTCGGCTCGCTGCTCGTGCGGGCGCGGGCCTGGGAGGCCACGGCGGTGGCCACCGGTCACTACGCGGGCGTCACCCGTGACGAGACGACGGGCCGCTATCTGCTGTGGCGCGCCCGCGACCGGCACAAGGACCAGTCCGATTTCCTGTGGCCGTTGACCCAGGAGCAATTGGCCAGCGCCCGGTTTCCGCTGGCCGAGCTCAGCAAGGCCGAGGTGCGCGAGCACGCGCGACGACTCGGCCTGGTGACCGCGGACAAGCCCGAGAGCCAGGAGATCTGCTTCATCCCCGACGACGACTACCGCGGCTTCCTGCGCCGCCGCCGCGGCGAGATCTTCCAGCCGGGTCCGATCGTGGACACCCGTGGCCACCGGCTCGGGACCCACGGTGGGCTCCCCGCGTACACCGTCGGCCAGCGGAAGGGACTCGGCGTGTCCACGGGTCGCGTCCTTCACGTCGTCGACCTCGATCCGGTGACCAACACGGTGACGGTCGGGACGCCGGACGAGCTGGAGCGAAGCCGGCTCGTCGCCGGAGACGTCAACTTCATCGCGTGCGAGCCGCCGGACGAGCCGCTCCGCGTCGAGGCGAAGATCCGCCACAATCACTCGCCGGCGCCGGCCACCGTCCGCGCCCTCGACGGCGGCCGCGCCGAGGTCGTGTTCGACACCCCGCAGCGCGCGGTGACGCCCGGACAGTCGGTCGTCTGGTATCGGGGCGACTGCGTGGTCGGGGGAGGCGTGATCTCGCGCTGAGCGGTTGACCTCCGGCCGCGACGAGTGATACTTTTCACAAACGCTGGCCGGGCCCCAAGGCAAGCACCGGGAGATCTCCTCATGCACTCGACACGCCGTTGGTTCGCCACGATCGCGTTCGCTCTCTGCCTGGTCGTCGCGCCCGTGCTCGCGTGGGCGGCCGAGGAGCACGGCGGCGGCGGCGGCGGACTGATCAACGTCGACAAATCCCTGATCATCCAGGTCATCAACTTCGTCATCCTGCTCCTGGTGCTGCATCGGCTGCTCTACAAGCCGCTCATGGCCACGATGGCGGAGCGATCGAACGCGATCAAGAAATCGCTCGACGAGGCGCAGGCCGCGCGAACCGAGGCGCTACGCCAGCAGGAGGAGAACGCCGTCCGCCTCAAGGCCGCGTATGCCGAGGCCGCGGCGATCCACGATCAGGCGCGCAAGGAAGCCGCCGAGGAACAGCGCCGGCTGGTCGAGGCGGCGCGCGCGGAATCGCAGCGGATGATGGAGTCGGCCAAGGCCCAGCTCGACGCCGACGTCCGCAGGGCGCGCGAGGACCTGCGGCGCGAGGTGAGCGAGATCGCGATCGCGGTCGCCGAGAAGCTCGTCCGCATGAGCTTGCACGACGAGGATCATCGCCGCATCGTCGACGACGCGATCGCCAGCATCGGGCGCCGATGAAGGCTCGGCGGGCCGCCGTGAAGCCCTACGCCCGCGCGCTGCACGAGCTGGCCCGGGAGCGCCAGCAGACCGACGCGGTCGCCCGCGACCTCGAGGCGATGGTCGATCTCCTTCATCAGGATGCCGAGCTGCGCGACTTCTTCAGCCGGCCCTGGGTGTCGGCCGCGGCCAAGCGGGAGGCGGCGGTGGCGATCGCGGCCCGGCTCGAGCTGTCGCCGCTCGTGCGGGACTTCGTCGGCCTCGTGGCCCGCGCGGGCCGCGCCGGCGATCTCGACGCCATCGCGGCGGCCTATCGCGACAGGGTCGACGAGGATCTCGGTCGAGTGCGCGCGCAGGTGCGCACCCGCGTGCCGCTCACCGAGGACGAGCGCGACGCGTTGCGCTCGCGCCTGGCCAGCGTGACCGGCGCCCGACAGGTGATCGTGGAAGAACGCACGGATGACAACCTCCTCGGCGGGTTCGTGGCCGAGATCGGCACGTACGTCGTGGACGGCAGCCTGGACGGCCAGCTCGCGCGCATGGGCGAACGCTTGAAGCGGGCATAGCGGAGGGAATTCATGATCAAGGCCGGAGAGATCAGCGAAATCATCAAGCGCCAGCTCGCGGGCTACGAGGCGGAGGTCGATCTCCAGGAGGTCGGCCGGGTCATCGAGGTCGGCGACGGCATCGCGCGCGTCTACGGGCTCGAGAAGGCCATGTCGGGCGAGCTGCTGTCGTTCCCGCACGACGTGGTGGGCATGGTCCTCAACCTCGAGCAAGACCAGATCGGCGCCGTGCTCTTCGGCAACGACGCCGCGATCAAGGAAGGCGACGTCGTCAAGCGCACCAGCCGCATTGCTCAGGTGCCGGTCGGCGAAGCGATGGTTGGCCGCGTGGTCGACGCGCTCGGTCTGCCCGTCGACGGCAAGGGACCGATCGCGACCACGGAGTTCCGCCCCATCGAGCGCTACGCGCCGGGCGTGGTGGACCGCCGATCGGTGAAGGAGCCGCTGCAGACCGGTCTCAAGGCCATCGACGCCATGATCCCGATCGGGCGCGGCCAGCGCGAGCTGATCATCGGCGACCGCGGGACCGGCAAGACCGCCATCGGCGTCGACACGATCATCAACCAGAAGGGCCAGGACGTGTTCTGCTTCTACGTGGCGATCGGCCAGAAGCGATCCACGGTGGCCCAGGTGGTGAAGGTGCTGGAGGACGCGGGCGCGATGGCATTCACGACCGTCGTCGTCGCCTCCGCCTCGGAGCCGGCGCCGCTGCAGTACATCGCGCCGTACGCCGGCGTCACCATGGGTGAGTATTTCCGCGACTCCGGCCGCCACGCGCTCTGCATCTACGACGATCTGTCCAAGCACGCCACCGCGTATCGCCAGCTCTCGCTGCTGCTCCGGCGTCCCCCGGGCCGCGAGGCGTATCCGGGCGACGTGTTCTACCTGCACTCGCGGCTGCTGGAGCGTGCGGCCAAGCTGAACGACCAGCTCGGCGGCGGGTCGCTCACCGCGCTGCCGATCATCGAGACCCAGCTCGGCGACGTGTCGGCCTACATTCCGACCAACGTGATCTCGATCACCGACGGCCAGATCTATCTCGAATCGGACCTGTTCTACGCCGGCATCCGTCCCGCCGTGAACGTCGGGCTCTCGGTCTCGCGGGTCGGCGGTTCGGCTCAGGTGCGGGCGATGCGGCAGGTGGCGGGCAAGTTGCGCCTCGACCTCGCCCAGTATCGCGAGCTGGCCGCGTTCGCCCAGTTCGGCTCCGACCTCGATCGCGCCACCCAGATGCAGCTCGCGCGCGGCCAGCGCATGGTCGAGATCCTCAAGCAGGGCCAGTATCAGCCGTTGCCTGTCGAGAAGCA
>Ga0193725_1000170_pt1 | contig 21941 bp, 20 predicted proteins | sample H2a2metaG_FD_143058 | JGI IMG/M metagenome (GOLD analysis project Ga0193725, IMG submission 143058) | Soil microbial communities from a riparian zone of the East river system, Colorado, United States - H2a2 | ecosystem: Environmental > Terrestrial > Soil > Riparian zone | place: USA: East River... | reverse complement strand
GCGCGGTGCTCGGCGGCGGCGCAGCCGAACCAGTTCTGCCGCCCGTAGCTGTATCGATACACCGGCTCCATGCCGGGCGCCGCGTACCAGTTGGCGCGCTCCCAGCCCATGACCACGCCGAAGCACGCGCCGCGCGCGGCCAGCCGGTCGTGCAGCGCGCTGCGCCTCACCCCGCGCGAGGTGGCCGGTTGCAGATACGGCCAGTGCGGGGCATACAGGGAGCCGACCATCTCCCGCGTCCGCTCCCGGAGATAGCGCGGGTTGCCCTGGAACGGAGCGACTCGCCGGATGTCGACGTCCCAGAGATCCATCGGCGGCTCGCCCCCGACGATCCACTCGGCGACCGCCTTCCCCGCCCCTGCCCCGGACGCGATGCCGATCGAGTTGAAGCCAGCGGCCACGAAGAAGTTGCGACACTCCGGCGCCTCGCCGAGCAGATAGCGGCCGTCGGGCGTGAAGCTCTCCGGGCCGTTGACGTGGCGGCGCACCGGCGCGCTCTCCAGCGCGGGGATGCGGATCAGCGCTTGCTCCATCAGCACCTGAAAGTGTTCCCAGTCCTCGGGCAGCAGCGAGAACGCGAAGTCGGCGGGGATCCCGTCGCTCCCCCACGGCTTGGCCTCGGGCTCGAACCCGCCCATCAGCAGACCGCCGACCTCTTCGCGGACGTAGATGTACCCGTCGGTGTCGCGCAGCACCGGAAGATCGGACGTCACCCCGGCCATCGGCTCGGTCACGATGTAGAAGTGCTCGGAGGCGTGCAGCGGCACCGTGACCCCGGCCATGCGCCCGACCTCGCGCGCCCACATCCCCGCGCTGTTCACAGCCACCTCGCAAGCCACGTCGCCGCGCGCGGTGCTCACGCCGGCCACGCGCCCGTCCTTGACGCGGATGCCCGTCACCGGCGTGTTCTCGAGGATCGTCGCGCCGCCTTGGCGCGCGCCCTTGGCCAGCGCCAGCGTGGTGTCGATGGGATTGGTGCGCCCGTCGCGCGGCAGCCACAGCGCGCCGACCAGATCGTCCGTGCGCATGAGCGGCCAGCGGCGTCCCGCTTCCCCAGGCGTGACGACTTCGACGTCGACCCCGAAGCACCGCGCCATCGACGCCAGCCGCTTCAGCTCGTGCATCCGCTCCGCGGTCCGCGCCACGCTCACGCTGCCGGGACGGCGGAAGCCGGTGGCCTGGCCGGTCTCCGCTTCCAACCGCTCGTACAGCTCGGCGCCGTACTTGGCGAGCTTGGTGAGGTTCTCGGTGGCGCGAAGCTGCCCGACCAGCCCCGCCGCGTGCCACGTGGTGCCACAGGAGACGTCGCGCCGCTCCAGCAACAGCACGTCGCGCCAGCCGAGCTTGGTGAGGTGATAGGCGACGCTGCACCCGGCGATCCCGCCGCCGATCACCACAACTCGCGCGTGAGTCGGGGGCGCCGTCGCCATCCGGCTACGGCCCCTCGTCGCGCGGCGTCGGGATCGTGCGCGGCGAGTGCTCGGAGCCCGCGTAGCGCGCGAGCACGTCTTCGCGTAGCTCGATGCCGAGGCCGGGACCCGTCGGCACGGTGATGTAGCCGTTCTCGACGCGGAACGGCGTCACCGCGACTTCCTGAGCGCGCGCGTCGAAGTTCACGAAGTACTCGGTGATCAGGAAGTTCGGGATGGCGGCCGAGACCTGGAGCGTGGCGGCCAGGCCCACCGTGGTGCTGTTGTAGTTGTGGGGCGAGACGACCACGTGGTACGCCTCGGCCATCGCGGCGATCGCGCGCAGCTCCTCGATGCCGCCCACGTTGCAGACGTCGGGGTTGATGATGTCGGCGGCCCGGCGCTCGAAGACCTCGCGGAACTCGAACCGTGTGTACAGTTCTTCACCTGTCACGATCGGGATACGGATGTCGCGCCGGCACTCGGCCAGCGCGTTGAGGTCGCGCGCCGACACCGGCTCCTCGTACCAGAACGGATCGAACGGCTCGAGCAGACCAGCCACCCGCACCGCGTGCATGGGCGCCAGGCGACGGTGGCACTCGATCAGCAGATCGATCTTCGGGCCCACCGCTTCGCGCACCGCGCGTACGGTCTCGACCACCTGGCGCTCGGCGTCGCGGGAGATGTGTGTGCGCCACGGGCCTGGGAACGGATCGAACTTGAGCGCGGTGAAGCCGCGCGCGACCGTGTCCTTCGCCTTGGCCGCGTAGGCATCCGGCGTCTTGGCGCCGGAGTACCAGCCGTTGGCGTAGACGCGGATGCGCTCGCGGCACGGACCGCCGAGCAGGGTCACCACCGGGACGCCCAGCCGCTTGCCCGCGAGGTCCCACAGCGCCTGCTCGAGACCGCTGACCGCGCTCCAGAAGTCCATCGCCCCGCGCTTGCCCGCGAAGTCGTGATAGGCCCAGTGCGTGAAATGGCGGATGTGGGAGGCGTCGCGCCCGACGAGATAGCGCGCGAGCTGTTTCACGTGGGCGACGATCGACTGGTCGCGGTCGGCCTGGGTGTAGCACTCACCCCACCCGTGCAGGCCGTCGGAGGTCTCGATCTTCACGAGCAGCCAGTTCTTGCCATAGCCGGGATCGACGACGTACGGAACGATCGAGGTGATCTTCATGGTCTCGCTTTCTCGGTGGCCGGCGTGGCCGTGTTCACGGGGGGGATTCTAACCGCCGGGGACAGGGGCGTCGTCTCGAACCCGCGCGGCGGCCTCGGCCAGCAGCGTGTACTTCGCCAGCGCTCGCTCGGCCCGCGCCGCCGGCCAGCGGCGGTCGCCCACGAGTCGGAGGAGCTCGTCGAGCACGCGCGCGAACTGGCTCTCGTGGCCGGTGTCGAGCGTTTTGGGCATCGTCACCTCGTAGCGTCCGTCCTCGGCGGGCGTCACGCCGAGGCCCGGGAAATCCGCCTCGATCGCGGCCACCACGTCGGTCACGACCTGCTGCGCGACGTCGTGCGGCTGGACGAGCAGCTTGCGCCGATAGCCGGTGTGGGCCGCCCGCTCCATCAGGACGTCGGCGCGCGTCCCGCGGGCCACCGTCGTGCTCGTGTCGCCGGCACCGGGCGGCGTGGACAGATTCCACGACACGCTCGCGCGAGCCGCGACGTCACCGATTCGATACGCGAGCTCGGCGTTGCAGAAATAGTCGAGCACGTCGCCGCGCACGCGCGATCGGAGCTCGGGGGGAAATTCCCCCTGGCCCGTGATGCGTCGAAACGCTTCCAGCGGCACCGGGGTCGCCCACTGCCGCGCCGAGTCGAGCCGCGGCTCGAGGGGCGCCACGCCCCGGCCTTCGAGCAGCCACTGGGTCTGATCGACGACGTGGGTGGAAATGTCGACGGCGCCACCGCCCTGGACGCGGACGTCGAAGTACCACGCGGGGCGCCGGAGCGGCGCGCCGTCCACGAGCTTTTCGAGCTGATGGAGACTGGCCAGCTCGATCGCGGGCCCGTCGGAGCGAAAGTCGCCGAAGAGATCGCGACTGTCCACCAGGCGCTTGAACAGGCGGGCCGCCACGTCGTGGCGCCCGGTCATGATCTCCATCACGATCGGCCACTCCGCCAGGCTCGCCCGCACGTCGGCCAGATCCTCGGGCTCGACCAGCCACGGCTTGTCGGCGAGCACGTGGAACCCCGCCTCGTGCAGCCGGCGGAACGTCCGCGCCTTGCCCCCGTTGCGGCCGGCCAGCACCACGACGTCGCCACGCCGCTCCTCGATCAGCCGGGCCAGCGGATCGCCGTCGGCGATGACCACGGGACGCCAGCGCGTGGGACGTTCCGCCCGTCCGTTGAAGCGCTCGACGAGGGCGAGGAAATCGCGCAGCTCGAGTCCCTGCCCCTCGGATCCCCCCGGCGCGTAGACGAAGATCTCGGGCGACACGCGAGGGCGCGGCTCGCGCAGGGTCAGGGCCGCGTGAAAGTGCCCGGGGTCGAGGAAGAGCAGCGTGTGCATGCGCGGCCCGATGGTACCTTGCGCGGGACGTCTGCGGTACTCTTGCCGGACTGGAGGGCGCGGGCATGGCCATGTACTGGAAGGAGATCACGGTCAACTGGGGCGAGTCCGACCCGTTCGGGCTCGTGTACTACCCGCGCATCCTGGCCTGGTTCAACGACACCGAGCACGAGCTGTTCCGCATCATCGGCTGGCCGATCGAGCAGATGATCCGGAACGACCGGACCACGTTCGTGATGGGCGAGGTGCACTTTCGGTTCATCGGGCCCGCGGCCTACGGCGACCGCATCGTGACCACCATCACGCTGGCCGACATCGGCGAGCACACGCTCCACTGGAACTGCAAGGCCAAGAACGCGGCCACCGGCGCGCCGGTGAGCGAGGGCCGGGCCACCCGCGTCTACGCGCGCATCAACGAGGACGGCACGCTCAAGGCCCAGTCGATCCCGCCATCGATGCTGAAGGCGTTGCGCGAGCTAGGCGATCTGAAACACCTGCAGCCGGCCCGCCTCGCGGCGGAACGCACATGACGCTCGAGGGCCGCGTGGCCATCGTCACCGGCGCGGGAAACGGCATCGGCCGGGCCACCGCGCTCGCCCTGGCTCAGGCCGGCGCCAGCGTGGCGGCGATCGACATCGATCCCGCGGCGGCCACGGCCACCGCGGACGCGGTCGCCGCGCTCGGGCGCCGGAGCCTCGCCCTCGAAACCGACGTCGGCGACCTCGGTGCCATCGACAAGATGGTCGCGCACGTGGTCGATGCGTTCGGCGCCGTCGACATCCTCGTCAACAACGCCGGCGTCACCCGTCGCGCCCACATCATGGAACTGACCGAGGCCGACTGGGACCGGATCATGCGCGTGAACGGCAAGGGCGTGTTCTTCTGCCTCCAGCGCGTCGCCCGCGAGATGATCCCGCGACGCAGCGGGGTGATCGTGAACATCGCCTCGATCGCCGGCAAGGGCTACGCGGGCACATCGAACGCGATCTACGCCGGCAGCAAGGGCGCGGTCATCGCGATCACCCGCATCGCCGCCCTGCAGCTCGCTCCCCACAACATCAACGTCAACGCGATCTGCCCGGGCATCACGGTCACCGCGCTCTCCAGGGACAACCTGGCGACCCGCGCCCGCGACGAGGGCGTGAGCGTCGAGGAGATATTTCGCCGTCGCAACAGCGTGATCCCCCTCGGCCGCGCCAACGACCCCGAGGACATCGCCGGGACCGCGGTCTACCTCGCCTCCCCCGCTGCCCGCAACATCACCGGCCAGTCCTTCAACGTCGACGGCGGCGTCAGGCTGGACTAGGCCTTCTCACCCGATGTGCGGCCTCGGCGTTTCCGGCTGGAACCGGGGTGAAGACTCGCGCACCTTCCCCCACATCGATTTCCGGAGCACGCACGCCCCCCTGTTTGTCGGCGGCGAAATCAGGTTCCCCGCGGAGCTGACGATTTTCGGCTCTGACTTGCCCCGGTTCAGGATGTGGGCGGGCGAAAACGGCGTGAAGTCCGTCCGTCACATTCACACGCCGGCCGAGTATCTCGGACACGATCACGAGCTTGTCGCACACCAATTCGAAGGGGCGGTGTGTCTCGAGGACATCGATACGGTCCAGCCCCGTGTCCGCGAATTGATGAGTTGCACGCGACACCTCGTACTGTTCATCCACATCACAGACAATTGCACTGCGGAAGATATCCGGACCGCGCTGCACCGGGAATTGCCGGATTTTACGTTTCGAATCTTGTATCCGCGCCAGGTGTATCGGATGTGGGGAGCCCGGGTGATCCTGGTCGAGCACAGACGGCCCAGGGTCTTTCTGTTCGTCACCGGCGAACCAATGGCCGGCAAGACCGAAACGGCGCTCCTGTTGAACGAGCTGGTGAACGTACCGGTCGTTCATGGAGATGAGTACTTTCATGGTGTGTTGACCGGCGAGATCGAAGCCGGTGAAGCCCTGCAACCAAGGATTTTGCAGCTCACCGATGGCTCGGCCTTTGATCGCTCATTGTTCTCGGGTCTCCTGACTCTGATACCCGAGTTCGAACGTCGACAAGATTTCATCCTCGATTTCTTCATCCCGTACCAGAACCATTCGCAGGTCATGCAGTACTTCGACGAGATCGGATTTTTTCCGATACTGTGTGTCCCCCCCAAGCATCTGAATCGCTTCTTGGCGATCGAGGGGGAAATACACGTTCGCCAACGCGAAGCAGAAACGCTCAAGACCGAGGCCGACAGACTCGGGTGCGAAGCGGAGTTCCACAAGACGGAGGCCCACAGACTCGGATCCGAACTGAAGAACATCAGCAGCTCTACCAGCTGGAGGATCACGGCACCGATGCGATGGCTCGGTGGTCAGTTCCCGTTATTTGCCATGGTCGGCCGACGGTGTCTCCTGGCCTTTTATAGAGCGTCGAGTTCCGATCGGCCCAAGTCGGACCCCTGACCCGCGGCGATCACGCCAGGTCGAAGCGATCGAGGTTCATCATCTTGGTCCACGCCGCCACGAAGTCCTGGACGAACGTCGCCTGCGCATCCGAGCTTCCGTAGACCTCCGCCAGGGCCCGAAGCTGGGAGTTCGAACCGAAGACGAGATCGACACGCGTGCCGGTCCACTTGACCTGACCCGTCTTGCGATCGCACCCTTCGAACACGTCCTTGGCGTCCGACACCGCCTTCCACTCGGTGCCCATGTCGAGCAGGTTCACGAAGAAGTCGTTGGTCAGCGCCGCCGGCCGCTTGGTCAAGACGCCGTGTGGGGACTGTCCGAAGTTGGCATTCAGAACGCGCATGCCGCCAAGGAGAACCGTCATCTCGGGCGCGGTCAGCGTCAGCAATTGCGCCCGATCGACCAGCAACTCCTCGGCCGATACCGAGTACCTGCCCTTGAGGTAGTTCCGGAAGCCATCCGCGAACGGCTCGAGGACGGCGATGGAGTCCACATCGGTTTGCTCCTGCGAGGCGTCCATCCGTCCGGGCGCGAAGGGAACCGTCACGGCGTGACCGGCATTCTTCGCCGCCTGCTCGACCCCTGCGCAACCGGCCAGAACGATCAGGTCGGCGAGCGAGACCTTCTTGCCGCCATAAGCCGCGCCGTTGAACTCGGCCTGGACGTCCTCCAGCCCCTTCAGCGCCTTGTCCAGTCGATCCGGCTGGTTGACTTCCCAATCCCTCTGCGGCGCGAGGCGAATGCGCGCGCCGTTCGCGCCGCCGCGCTTGTCGGAGCCACGGAAGGTGGACGCCGACGCCCAGGCGGTCGAAACCAGTTCCGAGACAGACAGCCCCGAAGCCAGGATCTTGCGCTTGAGGGCGGCCACGTCCCCTTCATCGATCAACGCGTGATCGACCGCAGGGATGGGGTCTTGCCAGATGAGCTCTTCGGCAGGAACCTCCGGGCCGAGGTAGCGTGCGCGCGGGCCCATGTCCCGGTGCGTCAACTTGAACCACGCCCGGGCGAATGCGTCGGCGAATTGATCCGGGTTTTCCATGAAGCGCCGCGAGATCGGCTCGTAGACGGGGTCGACCCGCAGGGCGAGGTCGGTGGTCAGCATGGCCGGCGCGTGACGCTTGGCCGGATCGTGGGCATCCGGAATCATGCCGGCGCCTGCGCCACCCTTCGGCTTCCACTGGTGCGCGCCGGCCGGGCTCTTCGTCAGTTCCCATTCGTAGCCGAACAGGTTCGAGAAGAAGTTGTTGCTCCACTTCGTGGGCGTGGTGGTCCACGTGACCTCCAGGCCGCTGGTGATCGTGTCACCGCCCTTGCCCGTGCCGAAGCTGCTCGTCCAGCCGAGGCCCTGCGCCTCGAGGCCGGCGGCTTCGGGCTCAGGCCCCACATGGGACTCAGGGCCGGCGCCATGGGTCTTGCCGAAGGTGTGGCCGCCCGCAATCAGCGCGACGGTCTCTTCGTCGTTCATCGCCATGCGAGCAAACGTCTCGCGGATATCCCGGGCCGCCAGCATCGGATCCGGATTGCCGTTCGGGCCCTGCGGGTTGACGTAGATCAGCCCCATCTGGACGGCCGCGAGCGGATTCTCCAGATCCCGGTCGCCGGAGTAACGCTTGTCACCCAGCCACGTGTCCTCGGAGCCCCAGTAGACCTCTTCCCCTTCCCAGACGTCCGCACGCCCGCCGGCGAAACCGAAGGTCTTGAAACCCATCGACTCCAGCGCGACGTTGCCCGCGAGGATCATGAGGTCGGCCCATGAAATTTTCCGGCCATACTTCTGCTTGATCGGCCAGAGCAGCCTGCGCGCCTTGTCGAGACTGACGTTGTCGGGCCAGCTGTTGAGGGGCGCAAAGCGCTGCTGGCCGGCACCCGCCCCGCCGCGGCCGTCGCCGATGCGGTACGTGCCGGCGCTGTGCCATGCCATGCGAATGAACAGAGGTCCGTAGTGGCCGAAGTCCGCCGGCCACCAGTCCTGCGAGTCGGTCATCACCGCCAACAGATCCTTCTTCACCGCCCCCAGGTCGAGGCTCTTGAACTCCTTGGCGTAGTCGAAGCCGCTGCCCATGGGATCGGACAGGGGCGAGTGCTGGTGAAGGATCTTGAGGTTCAGCTCATTGGGCCACCAGTCTCGGTTCGACGGGCCGCCGCCAGCCGTGTGCGTGAACGGACACTTTGCTTCGGTTGACATCTGGTTCTCTCCTTTCCCTACACCGCCAGGAAGCCGCCGTCGACGACGAGCTCGGTGCCGGTGATGTAGGACGCCTCGTCGGAGGCGAGGAACAGCACGGCGTAGGCGACTTCTTCCACGCGGCCTTCGCGCTTGAGGGGGATGTGGCGGACCGAGCGCTCGCGCCAGACCGGGTCGGCCGAGGCTTTCGACGTGCGCATCGGGGGCAGGATGCCGGGGTGGACGGAGTTCACGCGGATGCCGTGCGGGCCGAACTGGACGGCGGCCGATTGGGTCATGATGCGGACGGCGCCCTTCGAGGCGTTGTAGGCCATGTGGACCCGGTCCTGGCCGGCGAAGCCCGAGATCGAAGAGATGTTGACGATGGCGCCGCCGGCCTTTTCCATCGCGGGGACCGCGTACTTCATGCCGAGGAACACGCCCTTGGCGTTGACGTTCATCAGCCGGTCCCACGCCGAGACGCTCAGCAGGTCCGGATCGAAGGTGCCGCTGATGCCCGCGTTGTTGACGAGGATGTCGAGCTTGCCGAACGTCGAGACCGCGGTCGCGACGGCGTCCTGCCAGGACTTCTCGTCGGTCACGTCGAGCTTAACGAAGCGCGCCTGGCCGCCGGCCAGGGCGATCACGTCGACCGCGTCACGTCCCTCCGCCTCGAGGAGGTCGCCGACCACGACCTTGGCGCCCTCGGCCGCGAAGATCATCGCCTCGCTCCGTCCCATGCCGCTGGCCGCCCCGCTGATCAGCGCCACTTTTCCCGTGAGCCTCATGGTGTCTCTCCCTTCAGACTGTCACGTCTTGGATTCGTCGACGATGGCCAAGGCCTGCTTGGGACAGCGGCGGACGGCCTCGGCCAGCCGCGACCGCAGCGCGTCGTCGGGATGCTCCGCCTTGAGCCGGAGGCGGTCGTCGTCGTCCAGCTCGAAGACCTCCGGCACCAGGCGCACGCAGACGGCGTTGGCCTCGCACAGCTCGTGATCGATCCGTATCCGTATCATCACATCTCCCGCCTTGACCGGAGTGTATCGAATGGAGTACCCCAATGGCAGTGCCGGCTCGGACCACGGAGCCGCGCGGAAGGAGCGGGCCATGGATGCCGTCCCCACGCCGACCACCTCGCTGACGACCGACGAGATCAACCCCGCCAGCTTCGACTTCTGGCTGCGCGACGACGTCCACGGCGCGTTCGCCCGGCTCCGGCGCGAGCGGCCCATCGCCTGGCACCAGCATCCCGACTCGGGCCGGGGCTTCTGGTCGCTCAGCCGCTACGACGACGTGGCCGCGGCCACGCGCGACTGGGAGACCTTCAGCTCCGCCCACGGCATCCAGGCCATGATGGATCCGGAGGAGATGCAGCGGCTCGGGGCCATCCGCTCGATGATCTCCACGGATCCGCCCAAGCACACCAAGCTGCGCTCGGTGGTCAACCGCGGCTTCACGCCGAAGGTGGTGGCGCGTGCCGAGGAGTCGGTGCGCCACCGCGCCCGCCAGATCGTTGACGCGATCGCGCCCAAGGGCGAGATCGAGTTCGTCTCCGAGGTCGCCGCAGTGTTGCCGGTGGCCATCATCTGCGACATGGTCGGCGTGCCCGAGGCCGACCGGCCGCGCCTGCTCGATCTCACCAACCGTCTGCTCGGCGGCGGCGACGCCGAGTTCGGCGGCACCAAGGACTCACTGCGGCAGGCCGGCGAGGAGATGCGTGACTACGGGCTCTGGCTCGCGAAGCAGCGCCTCGCGCATCCCGAGAACGACCTGACCACCACGCTCGTTCACGCCGAGGTCGACGGCGAGGCGATGCCGCCCGAGGATCTGGGACCGTTCTTCCTGCTCTTGATCGCCGCCGGCAACGAGACCACGCGCAACGCGATCAGCCACGGCCTGTGGGCGCTGACCCAGCATCCCGACGAGAAGCGGAAGTGGCTGGAGGACCTCGACGCCCACGCGCACACCGCCGCCGAGGAGATCGTCCGCTGGGCGAGCCCGGTCCTCCACATGCGCCGCACGCTCACGCGCGACGTCACGTTCGCCGGCACCGAGATGCACGCCGGCGAGAAAGTCGCGATGTGGTACATCTCGGCCAACCGCGACGAGGCCCACTTCCCCGACCCGTATCGCTTCGACATCACTCGCGCGCCGAACGAGCAAGGGGCGTTCGGCACGGGCGGCGCCCACTTCTGCCTGGGCGCGCACCTCGCGCGCCGCGAAGTCATCGTGATGTTCACCGAGCTGCTCTCACGCCTGCCCGACATCGAGGCCACCGCCCCGCCCGAGCGGCTGCGCTCGAACTTCATCCACGGCGTGAAGCGGCTGCCCGCCGCGTTCAAGCCTCGCGCTTAGCCACGTGCTTCATGCGCGAGGCGCTCCCGCGCGGCAAGAAAGAGGACCGGCGATCGGTAAGACGACGGCGTCTCGAGTCGAATAGCCGTCAGGGACTCCAATCAGTTCTCGCGTCAACGGGATTCGAACCCGTGATTGAGTTGCGACTGCGTTTTCGCCGGAGATCGTCCCAGGTCGCGCTGTTTAGTTCGGAGGAAATCAGCGCGATCGAAACACCTAGAGGTATCTCCGGCGACCCTCAACCCTTTTCGTCAGCCGGTCAGCCGCGCGCAGCAATGGAGAATGGAAGTGTTTCAAAGCGCCGCCGTATGGTCGCCGACCACCAGAAAGACCTGGGCCCACGCGGCGATGCTATTGGCGACCGCTGCCCCTCGGAGCCGCTGCCGGCGCGGTGGCAATATCGGTGTTCACGGCGGTCGGAACGTCGGCGCTCGTGAAGATCTCCGCTCCTTGGCCGCCGGCCTCCGTCCTTCGCGGGTCCGCTGCCGGTGCCTGCGCAATGTCGGTGTGCACGGCCGTCGGAACGTCGGCGCTGGTGAAGATCGCCGCAGCTTGGCCGCCGGTCTCCGTCCTTCGCGGGCCCGCTGCCGGCGCGGTGGCAATATCGGTGTTCACGGCGGTCGGAACGCCGGCGCTCGTGAAGATCGCCACAGCTTGGCCGCCGGCCTCCGTCCTTCGCGGGCCCGCTGCCGGTGCGTGCGCGATATCGGTGTGCACGGCCGTCGGAACGTCGGCGCTGGTGAAGATCGCCGCAGCTTGGCCGCCGGCCTCCGTCCTTTGCGGGCCCGCTGCCGGTGCCTTGGCAATATCGGTGTGCACGGCCGTCGGAACATCGGCGCTCGTCCGGGTCGTAGGAGCATCGCCAGCCGTGGATGCTTCCGAGTTGGTATCGGGCATGTGAGAGGTCTCCCTCTTTAGTTGCCTGCGAACGTCTGCTCGAAAGGCTCCGGCACGGTGATGGAAACGGCAACGAATAAAGGAGAATTCCAGTCGACGTGCAGGTGAAACTCCACGCCGCCCGGCTCTGTTCCAAATCCATGTGGTCCGATGTTAGTCACCCAGACGTTCGCCGCCCCGAGGATTGGTCGGCCCACCAGATTACCGAATATGCCGCCTGCCGGCTGCCATTCTGCAGCGGTGACGATGACAGGGGTATTGACTGTTATGGCATCCCAGTTCACGTTGCATCTGACGCGACCTTGCATGTTTCTGTAGATGACGCGGATAGAACGAGCCATGACGATCCTCCTCATACCCTTGAGCTCGTAGGGATTTTAACACCCTATGGTTGGACGCGCCGGCACAGTCGGCGAGCTGCGTGGCCCGGGGCAGCTTCGTCTTCACTCTCGTTGAAGGCTCGGGCTTCCTGAGGGGGCGAACGAGTGCGGCGAGGGCTTGCTGGGCATTCTTTCTTCTCGCGTCTCTCGCCTCCGCGCCTGACGCGTTTTCAGACTCATACCTCGTCTCAGTCCAGGGTGAGCACCGCCTTGCCGGGGAAGCGGCGGGCCATCAGGTTCTGGGCGACCTGGGCGATTTCCGTCCACGGCCTTTCGAGGCTGATGTGGGGGGAGAGCTGGCCTGAGACCACGTAGTCGGCGAGGCGGCGGAGGCCTACCGACGCGGGCTCGCTCAGCATCTCGGTGAAGAGATAGAGGCCGTAGAGGGTGGTGCGGCCGGCGACGAAGAAGTCGCGGGCGTTGAACGTCACGTCGGCGCTGGACGAGACGCCGAGGGTGACGCAGGTGGCGTTGCGATTGAGCGCGGCGAGCGCTGACCCGAGGGTGCGGCCGCCGACCGAGTCGACGATGAGGTCGTACTTCGGCGTCGCGGGGATCTCGTCACCCACGATCACCTCGTGGGCGCCCAGCTCGCGCACGGTCGCGACCTGGTCGTCGCGGCGCACGCTCGCGGTCACGTGGGCGCCGCCGATGCGCGCGAGCTGGACCGCGAAGTCGCCAACCCCCCCGGTGGCGCCGGTGATCAGCACGCGGCGCCCCAGCAGTGAGCCCTTGGCGAGGGCGTGGAGGGCGGTGAGGCCGGCGACGGGGAACGTCGCGGCTTGAGAGAACGTCACCTTGTCCGGGAGCTCGGCGAGCGCGTTGGCGGGCACGGCTACGAGCTCGGCCCATGCGCCTTCGAGCACGACGCCGACCACGCGCGCGCCCACCCGCGGTCCCGCGCCGTTCGCCGCCTCGGCTTCCACCACGCCGGCGAGGTCCCAGCCCGGCCGCCAGCCCGCCGCGGCCATCCCCGCGCGGCGGACTTCGCCGCGATTGAGCGAGATCGCGCGCACGCGGACGACGGCTTCGGCGCGCTCGGGAGCGGGATCGGCGACGGGACGGATGACGAGACGGCCGGGCGCGTCCGGATCGACGACGACGGCACGATTGCGACTCATGGCGCGTTCCTCCTCGTTGACGCTGGGAGGATATCACCCATGGGCACGACGGCGACCGCGAGGCCGGCCAGGATGAGCGCCATGCCGGCGTATCGCAGTGGGCCGGGGATCTCGCCGAAGATCAGCGCGGCAGACGCCACGCCGACGCACGGCGAGACCAGCGCGAACGGCGCGACGGCGCCTGTGGAATAGCGCTGGAGCAGATAACCCCACGCCGCGTACGCCGCGATCGTGGCGAAGACCCCGAGATAGACGACCGCGCCGAGGCTCCGCCACGAAGCGTCGAGAACCGCCCGGGCAAAACCTGCGTTCGTGTCGAGCGCGGCCGAGATCAACCACGCCGGCAGCGGCGGCACCAGGCTGCACCAGACGACGAGCGGAAACATCGGCGTACCGGCGGCGCGCTTGACCAGCACGTTGCCGATGGCCCAGCTGAAGGCGGCGATCAGTCCCAGCCCGAGGCCGATCAGCTTCAGATCGCCGCCCGCGCTCGACGCGATCAGCGCCAGTCCGGCGAACGCCAGCGTCATCCCGGCCGCCTGTCGCCGGGTGGGAACGTCGCGCAGGAAGGCCGCGGCGAGCAGGACCGTGAAGAACGCCTGCATCTGCTGGGTCACCGAGGCCAAGCCGGGCGGAAGCCCGTGCTCGAACGCGAAGAACATGAACAGGAACTGGCCCGTGAACAGCGTCGCCCCGATCAGCACGATCGATGACCACGCGATTCGCGGACGGGGGACGACTAACACCGGGAGACACGCGATCAGGAAGCGCGCGGCGGTCAGCTGCGCGGGCGAGAAGCTCTCGAGGCCGAACTTCCCGGCGGCAAACCCCAGGCCCCAGATCACCGAGGTCAGCGTCGCCAGCGCCATGTCACGCGCTCTCATCACCCGGCTATTCTGGGTTGACAGTGCCCGCGGCAACAGGTCCACTCTCGATGATTTCGGAGCAGACCACTCGGGAGGACCACGATGAAGCGCAGCACCGACCACATCCTCACCACGCACACCGGCAGTCTTCCCCGTCCCGACGACCTCACGGGCATGCTGGAGGCGCTCGACGCCGGCAACCTGCCGGACCCCGCCGCGTTCGAGGCGCGCGTCCGACGCGCGGTCGCCGACGTCGTGCGCAAGCAGGTCGAGACGGGCGTCGACGTGGTCAACGACGGCGAGCAGGGCAAGGTCGGGTACTCCACCTACGTGCGCCACCGTCTCACCGGGTTCGACGGACAGAGCATGGTGGGGGGGCGAGCCGACTGGGCGGACTTTCCCGAGGCCGCGGCCCGCTCCGAGCGGCGCTCGACGATCGCGCGCCCGGCGTGCGACGGCCCCATCGAGTGGAAGGACCGCACGGCCGCCCAGAAGGACTTCGCCAACCTGCGCGCCGCCACCGACGCCGCGCCGCCGACCGAGGCCTTCATGACCGCGGCGTCGCCGGGGGTGATCGCCCACTTCCTGCCCAACCGTCACTATCCCAGTCGCGAGGCGTATCTCGCGCGGCTCGTGGACGTCATGAAGGAGGAGTACGACGCGATCCATCGCGCGGGGTTCGTGCTCCAGGTCGACTGCCCCGACCTCGCGATGGGCCGGCACCTCGCCTTCGCCACGCTGAGCAACGCGGAGTTCGTGAAGATCGCCGAGGCCAACGTCGAGGCCCTCAACCACGCCCTGCGCGACATCCCGCCCGACCGCATGCGCCTGCATCTATGCTGGGGCAACTACGAGGGTCCGCACCACCGCGACATCCCGCTGCGCGAGATCCTGCCCGTGGCGCTGCGGGCGCGGCCGCAGGCCCTGTCGTTCGAGGGCGCCAACCCGCGGCACGAGCACGAATGGGTGGTGTTCAAGGAGATTCGCCTGCCCGACGACCGGGTGATCATCCCCGGCGTGCTCGATTCCACGACCAACTTCATCGAGCACCCGGAGCTGGTGGCCCAGCGGATCGTGCGCTACGCCGAGATCGTGGGCCGCGAGCGGGTGATGGCCGGCACTGACTGCGGTTTCGCGACGTTCGCGCGATCGGTCCACCAGGTCGAGCCCGAGATCGCGTGGGCCAAGTTCAAGTCCATGGTCGAGGGCGCGCGGCTTGCGTCGCGGCAGTTGTGGAAATGAAGTTGCCTCTCTTTGGCCTGAACCGGTTCGATTCGCGGTCCATCGCCGCGCTCGCCGCCGACGTCAAGCGCGCGGAGACGCTGGGCTGGGACGCGGCGTGGATTCCCGACTCGCAGCTCCGGCGTCGCGACACCTACGTGATGCTCGCCGCGGCCGCCCAGGTCACCGAGCGCATCACGCTCGGTCCCCTGCTCGCCAACCCGATGAATCGGCATCCCACCGTCACCGCGTCGTCGATCGCGACCATCGACGAGCTGGCGCCGGGCCGCACCGTGCTCGGCTGGGGCGTGGGCGACACCGCGGTGCGACTGGCCGGCTTGCGGCCGGCGCGCATCGCGGAGCTGGAGTCGAGCACGCGGCTCATGCGCGCGCTGCTCGACGGCCGCGAGGTCGACGTCGGCGCCGCGCGTCCCGCGCGGCTGCCGCATCACCGCCCCGTGCCGATCTGGATCGCCGCCGGCGGACCGAAGACGCTGCGCATGGCCGGCTCCATCGCCGACGGCGTCTTCATCCGCGTGGGAACGCATCCCGCAAACATCGCGCGCTCCGTCCAGATGATCCGCGAGGGCGCCGTCGCGGCCGGCCGCGATCCGTCCACCGTGGGGCTGGGCGCGATCTTCCACACGGTCTTTCTCGACGATCCCAAGCGCGCGCTGCTCATGGGCAAGTCGATGGCCGCGGGGTACTATGAGTACTCCCCCGCCCTCTTCGATCCGCCCGGTCTCACCTGGTCCGGCCCCGACCCGGAGAAGCTCAAGCGCGAGCAGAAAGTCTGGCCCGACTTCCATCATTCAGCGGATCTGGAGTCGAGCGGACGCGTGGTCGACTTTCTACCTGAAGCCGCCGCCGATGCGTTCTCGCTGCATGGCGGCGCGTCGGAAATCATCGCCCAGCTCGCGGCCTTGCTGCGCACCGCGCCCGCCAGCTTCGACCACGTGGTCCTCCACCCGATCCCGGACCCCGTGAAACCCGAAGACCACGAGCACGGCTACAAAGCCCGCGTCGCCCGCGAAATCCTCCCCGGCCTCCGCGCGGAGCTCGGGAAATCGTAGAAGGAGAAGACGATGGCCACCACGACCACCCCGGACATCGCGGAGCTCGAGCAGCTCAATCGCGACTACATCCGCTCCGTCCAGACGTCGGACGTACGCCGCTTCGACGAGATTTTGGCCGCGGAGTTCTACTGCAGCAATCCCGACGGCTCACTGGTCGATCGCACGGCGTTCCTGGCTCAGACCGCACGGCCGGTGACGATCTCGAACCTCGAAGCCCACGACGTCCTGATCCGCGTAATCGGCGACGTCGCGATCATCCACGCCCGCACGACCTACACCCTGCCCGACGGCCGTGCGGGTTCAGGCCGCTACACCGACGCGTGGGCTCGCCAGAACGGCCGCTGGCTGGCCGTCTCCGCCCACGTCACCCGCTGCTGAGGAACCTGGAGGAGGTGACCATGGCGGACTGGTCGATACAAATCGTTCCTGGAGCGAACCCCGGCGATCCCGCCGTGTTCGTTCCCCAGAATCAGCCGTCGGCCACGCCGGGCGGCACGCTCTACGCGGATCCGGGCGACGCCGTCAGCTGGGACAACAAGACGGCGCAGAATCATCAGCCTCTCCAGACGACCGGCGCCAATCTCACGCCGCTGACGCTCGGGAGTCTCCTGTGGGATCCCGTCACCCCCGGTCATCAGACGGCGGCCTGGGTCGTGTCCGGGACCAAGGGAACGGTGATCACCTACACCTGTCTGCTGCACGGGCAGGAAAATGGCTCGATCACGGTGACCTGAGCGGGCGCGGACGGGATCGCATCCCGTCGAGGACGGGATCTCACCCCCAGACGAGAGACGGTCGGAGGGAGGACGGTATGTCCATGTGTCATCCCAAGTGGAAGCTCGTCGCCGCGCTCGCGATCGGTGGCGCCACCATCGGTCACGTGGTCTCGGCGCACGCCCAGCAGACGCTGCCCGCGTGGACGCCGCAGTCCCCGCAGTACGTCCAGTGCCCGGCCCCCGGCCAGCCGCTGCTCCAGATTCCGGAGCTGATCTCGCAGGGCGGGAAGCTGCAGGGCACCCTGCTGCTCAGCAACGCCACCCAGCGCCTGTATCTCGGGGCCGGCGATCAAAGCCAGTGCCTGCTCCAGGACGTCCGCCAGTTCACCGGCGTGAGCGCGGTGCTGCCGGCGTATCCGGGCGGGATCCCGCCCACCTACCCGGGCTATGCGGCACCGCCGAGCTACCCGAAGTACGCCCCGCTGCCCGCGAGCCCGTATCTCGATCCCGTCCCCGGCCCGACGTTGCGGGCTCGAGTCGGCGACATCGTCCAGCTGACCTTTCTCAACCAGATCGGCACCGGCGCCTACTGGAACTCGGTCGACCGCGGCGAGAAGGGCCAGGGTTGCGACCAGAGCTCGGCCCTCTACCCGGGGCTCGACACGTTCCCGGACTGCTTTCACGGATCGAGCACGGGCAACATCCACTTTCACGGGACGCACACGAATCCGGGCACCACGGGCGACAACATCTTCATCGAGGTCCGGCCTTCGCTCCGCGACGCCAGCGGCCAGCCGCTCGTCACTCAGGCCAGCGTCAAGGCCCCGTTCGACCAGTTCTTCGCCAACTGCGAGACCGAGCTGAACAAGAGCGTGCTGTCGCAGTGGCCTCGGAGCTGGAGCGACTTTCCGCCCGCCTGGGTGTCCACTCAGGAGGACCTGCTCAAGCGTTACGACAGCGACCCGGTGATCGTCAAAAAGCTGTGGCCGGTCGACGACGCCCAGCGCCGAGCCGGGGCGTGGCCGCAGTACTACATCGGGGCCACGCCCTATTGTTTCCGCTTGCCGGCCTATCAGCCGGCCGCGTCGACGCAGTCGGCGCATCCGCCGGGGCATGCCGCGGCCACCACCCCGGCGACCACCATGGAGCAGTCGCGGGCCCTGCAGATGGGTCAAGCGCCTGGGACGCACTGGTATCACGCGCACAAGCACGGCTCGACCACGATCAACGTCGCCAACGGCATGACCGGCGCCTTCATCATCGAGGGCGGGTACGACGACATACTGAACGCCTTCTATGGAACGGGCGAGACGACGGGTCCCGGGTCCTGGACTCGATCCCAACCGGTCCTCGTGGTCAACCAGCTGGGAACCAGTCCCAACCTGTTCCGGCTGAACCCCACCGGCGCGCTGCCGTTCTCGGTCAACGGCCGGTTCCAGCCCGCCCTGACCATGCAACCCGGGCAGGTGCAGCTGTGGCGAATCGTCAACACCTCGTCGCGGGGCGGCGTGTACGTGGCCGGCTTCGCGCCGCCGAATGCGACGACGCCGAGCTTGCCGCAGGTCTTTCAGTGGAAGCAGATCGCCCAGGACGGCGTGCAGTTCAACGGCACGAGCTACGGGGACAGCCAGAACCCCACGCTGCTGATCTCCGCCGGCAACCGTGCCGACCTCCTGGTCAAGGCGCCCACGACCCCGGGCCAGTACGTCCTGCTGAGCCTGCAGGCGCGGAGCCGGTGCGAGACGCTGCCCGTCGCTCAGGTGCCGACCATACCGACGCCGTCGAAGCCGAGCCCGATCTGTGGGCCGGGATCGCTGGCGCCCCTGTTGACCGTCAGCGTCACCGGCACGCCGGCGACCGGCAATCAGGCGCAGTTCATCCCGCAGTCCCAGGTGCAGAAGGCGTTTCCCTCGTTTCTCAACGACGTCGCCGACAGCGAGGTGAGGTCGACGAAGACCGTCGTGTTCGAATCGAAGCCGACCGCGGGCGGCCCCCCCGCCACCATGCACACGATCGACGGCCACAAGTTCGACGGCAACGTCGGCCAGGTGGTCCTGCTCAACACGGCCGAGGAATGGAAGGTCGAGAATCGGACCGTCAATGGCGGGATCAAGCAAGGCGCGGTCGCCACCACTGACCCGCCCGGGATCGTCGATCACCCCTTCCACATCCACATCAACCCGTTCCAGATCACCGAGTTCTTCGATCCCAACGAGGTCCTGCCCGGGACGTCGACCTACAAGTACGTCTTCCAGGCGCCGGCCGGGCCCGGCCAGTGCCTGCTGGACGTCACCAGACCCGAGACCTGGAAACCGTGCGGGACGCGGCCCAAGACCAACCTGGTCTGGTGGGACGTGTTCGCGATTCCCTCGGCCCGGGCCGTCTTCATCAACAACAACACGCAGGCGGTCGTCGTCCCGGGGTACTTCAAGATGCGCAGCCGGTTCGTCGACTTCACCGGCCAGTACGTGATCCACTGCCACATGCTGGCCCACGAGGACCGAGGCATGATGACGGTCGTGGAAGTGGTACCGTTCACGACCGCCTATTCGCACCAGTGAGGGGCCCTGCGAGGAGATGGGGGGCTGTGGGGCCCCCCATGTCGGTCAGACGGTGACGGGCTCGGTCTCGAGATTCAGCGGGTGGGCGATGAAGCCCATGCCGTGGGTGTGCCAGTCGTAGGTGGAGAACGGGACCTCGCAGTAGATCTCCAGCGTGTTCCCCTCGGGGTCCTTGAAGTACATGCTGTTGGTGACCGCGTGGTCGGCGGTGCCGACGATGGGCACGCCGCGGGCCTTGAGCTTCGCGTACCAGGCCTTGACGGTGTCGAGGTCGTCGACGACCAGCGCGACGTGGACGAGGCCGACCTGGTTCTGCGTCGGCGGGTCGGCGTCGGGGCCGGTCTTGAAGATCGCGATGTCGTGGTGGTAGTCGTTGAAGCGCAGGAACATGCCGCGGTTCGGATCGAACTTCGCGAGCGTCATGCCGAGCACGTCGACGTAGAACTCGCGGGCCTTCTCGAGGTCCTGGCACTTCAGGACGACGTGACCGACCTTCTTGATGGGCTTGGGATCCATAGTCGCGATCTCCTTTTCCTTCGCTCGCGTTGGCTAGAGTCCACGCCAGTAACGGCGGCCGTCCAGTCGCACGATTCTACCGTATCCCGGCGCCTCGAAGTGGCCGGCGGCGACCAGGATCTCCTCGCGCTCGAGCCGGTCGAGCAGCGCCCGGCGGGTCTGCCGCGTGATCTCCGGGTCCATGTCGGCGCGCGACACCCAGTCCGGCTCGAGCACCTGCACCGGACTGTGAGCGGCGTCGCCGAGGACCAGCGCGCGCTCGCCCCCTGACGTCACCAGGATGCTCACGTGCCCGGGCGTATGGCCGGGGGTCGGCACCGCGGTCAGCGTGCGCGTGATGCTGTGCTCGCCGTCCATGAACTCGATCAGTCCCAGATCGGCCAGCGGCCAGACGCACGAGGGCGCGTTGGGAAAGCGCTGGGGCTGGACGCTCGGATCGTGGCAGGCGTCCCAGTCCTTGCGGCTCAGCCAGTAGCGCGCGTTCGGGAACGTCGGCACCCAGCGCCCGCCCTCGTTCACGAGGTTCCAGCCGACGTGGTCGCGATGCAGATGGGTCATCACCACCATGTCGATCTCTTCCCGCCGCACACCCTTGGCCTCGAACGAGTGCATCAGCTCGCCCCACGGGCAGTCCGGCGCGTCTTCCGGACGCGGCCCGAGCCCGGTGTCGACGAGGATCGTCCGCCCGTCGGCCTTGATCAGGTACGAGCCGAGGTTGAAGCGGACCTTGTGCTCGTGGGTGAGATGCGTCTGGTACTCGGTCCAGTCATCTGACGGGATGGTCGGAAAGAAGTTGCAGAGGTCGAACTCCAGCATGCCGTCGGTGAGCTGCATGATCTCCACGCTGCCGACCCGCACCACGTCGCTGGCCATTGAGCGTCTCCTTGGCGACGATCCTACCGCATCAAAGCCGCGCCATCACACTTGTGGCGAAGTCCTCGATCACCCGGTACTGCCGGTTCAGCGGCGGATAGAGCATGATCTGCGTGAGTCCCTGGCGCTCCAGCTCTCTCACCTGCTCCACCAGCTCTTCCGGCGTTCCCGTGAGACAGCTCGCGCGGATCAAGTCAGCGGTGATGAAGCGCGCCTCGTCCGGATCGAGGAAGCTGTAGTGGCTCGCGTGCAGCCGCTGGTGACGGATCTCCGGCGGCGACTGGTTCAGCCAGTCCATGTACGACTTCCAGATCGGCCGCGCGTACTCCGGCGGGTCCTCGCCGGTCTCCAGATGGTGGGCGACCAGATAGTGCAGCCCCGTGATCACCGCGGCGCCGCACGCGGCGACGATGCGTTCGGAGTCCGCGGCTTCGCCGGGCTCGAGCATCGCCAGCGTCACGATCGCCGACAGGAGAAAGTCCGACGGCACCGCTCGACCGGCCTTGCTCGCCCCACGGCGAACGTTGGCGAGCATGGTGGGGATCGTGCCGCCTCGCGGCAGGCTCGACACGAGCCCGTCGCCCAGCTCGCCCGCCAGCGCCTGAGCCTTCGGTCCGAAGCCCGCGACGTACACGGGGATCTCGTGCTCGAGATCGATGAACCGATGCTCGCGCATCTGGAACCGGATCGGATGCGTTTCACCGACGAGCGTGTAGTCGACCTCTTCCCCGCGCAGCAATCGACGCACGACCTGGACGTACTCGCGGAACGGCCCGAGCCGCATCGGGCGCTGGCCGAGCATGCGCATGCCCGTGTGACCGGTGCCG
>Ga0193725_1000169_pt1 | contig 21951 bp, 24 predicted proteins | sample H2a2metaG_FD_143058 | JGI IMG/M metagenome (GOLD analysis project Ga0193725, IMG submission 143058) | Soil microbial communities from a riparian zone of the East river system, Colorado, United States - H2a2 | ecosystem: Environmental > Terrestrial > Soil > Riparian zone | place: USA: East River... | reverse complement strand
GGCCACCTCGATGACCAAAAGCGCGTCCTCGGCGTAGGGCTCGCGCACCTTGAAGGACGGTGTGCGAATACGGAGAACGGCGAGGTCCGGCTCGGTGTCGGTGTCCTCCGCCAGAGCGACGGCCGTGCCGACCGAGACGCGCGCTCGCCCATCGAGACGGACGATGAGGGGCATGGACAAATTCATGACGAACGCATGGTGCCGGGTGCTCATGGGGAACTTCTCGACGATATCCCCCTTGATCAGCTCGACCCGGTCGCGCTTGCCGAGGATGCCTGCCTCGACCATCCGATAGTATTCCGTGCGGGTGAAGCGTCGCCTGGTGATCGCCACTTCGCCGCAAAGATACACCGGTGTGTGGGCCGGTGGAATCGAGAGGCTGAGATGAAGCTGACCGTTCTCGGGGCGGGGACGTGCGTGCTGACGTCGACACGCGCGTGTTCGGGGTACTGGGTCGAGGCGGGGGCAGTGCGGTTGCGGCTGGATGCGGGAGCGGGGACCATGCACGCGATGACGCGGTTCGGGTTGCCGTGGGAGACGATCACGCATCAGTTCATCAGCCACTTTCACCTCGATCACTGCGGCGAGCTTCCGGGTCTGCTCTGGTGCTTTCGGTTTGGGCGTCGGGCGCCGCGGACGGCGCCGCTCGAGATCCTCGGGCCGGTCGGGCTCCGCGCGTTACTGGAGCAGACCTCGACGCTGTACGGGGCCAACCTCTTCGACCAGGAGTTTCCCGTGACCATACGCGAGCTGCGTCCGGGCGAGTCGGCCGGGCTCGGCGGAGACGTCACGCTCAGCGTCGGCAAGACCCTGCACACCGACGAGAGCCTGGCGGTGAGGGTGGAATCGGGCGGCAAGACGATCGGCTACACGGGCGATGCGGCGTGGACGGATGATCTGCCGCGCTTCTTCGACGGCGTCGATACGCTGATTTCGGAGTGCTCGCACATCGAGATGCCGCGAGGGATGCGCCATCTCGATCCGGCCGACAACGCCAGGCTCGCCCGCGAGGCCGGCGCCCGCCGTCTCGTCCCCACGCACTTTTACTTCGACCCGGACGAGGAGCGCCTGGCCGAGAGGCTCGCCTCCGGTTACAGCGGCGACATCACGATCGCCAGAGACGGCCTGACCATCGAGTAGTCACTTCTTTCGCGTCGATTCCAGGACGTCGAGGACGCGGAGGATCTCGCTGCCGTCGCGCACCATCAGACGGTCACCGGCCTGCCCCCACCGCAGCGCGCCCTCGCGGTCGATGACGAACGTCGATCGGTACGCGACGTTGCGGTCCTCGTCGTGGACGCCGTAGGCGCGGATGACCGTGCGGTGCACGTCGCTCAGGAGCGGGAACGAGAAGCCGCGGGCCTTGGCGAATTCAGCGTGGCAGAAGGTCGTGTCGGCGCTGACGGCGAGGACCACCGCTCCGCGCTGACGCAGCCGCTCGGCGACCTGATCCAGGCCGCCCAACTCGGGCGTTCAGATGCTGCCGAAGTCGTAGCAGTAGAAGACCAGGACGACGTCGCTGCCCTTGAGACCACCGAGGGTGACCGTGCTGCCGCCGGTCGCGGGCAGCGAGAAGTCCGGCGCCGGACCGCCGTAGCGCAAGCCGGTCATCGCGATCCCTCCCGCGAGACGTGTGATGCATTCTGAGGGCGCATGGTTGGCTTCCTCCCGGGCGCGATCCTAACAGGACTGTTACGATTCGTGTGAATGAGAGTTGTCGTGGCGTCCGTGGCTCTGCTCGTCGCCATGACGTGCGTTCCCGCAACGGCCTCCGACGAGCGCGCGTCGCTCACCGTGCTGACCCACAACGTGCTGCACGGCGGTCCCTGGTCGGGATTCGCCGGTGATGGCCAGCGGCTCGAGCGTCGCATGGACCTGGTGGCCGACGAGCTGGCCGCGCTTCGCCCCGACGTCGTCGCGCTCCAGGAGGCGGCGGTGAGCCGGCGGCTCGGCGACGTGCCCGCGCGTCTCGCCCGTCGCCTCGGCTACCACCACGTCCACGCGCCGGCCACGGGCTACGTCTTCGGCGACTGGGCCCTGAGCCGCCTGGTCATCGGGGCGCTGGGTTTTCGCGAGGGACCGGCGATCCTCAGCCGCTTTCCGATCCGCGAGTCCGAGGTCTACAAGCTGCCGCGCTGCCAGCACGCGCTGGACCCGCGCGTGCTGCTGCGCGCGCGGCTCGACACGCCGTGGGGTCCGATCGACGTGTTCTCCACCCACATCTCCCGCGACGATTGCCAGGCCCGACGCGTCGCCGAGCTGGTGGCCCAGCGACGCAACGGGCTCCCGTCCGTCCTCATGGGTGATTTCAACGCGATCGAGAGCTCGGCGGCGATCCGCGCCCTGACCGAGGAAGCGGGTTTCGTCGACGCGTACCGCCGGGCGAACCCCGACGTCGCCGGGGCCACCGTGTGGCAACGCATCGACGCGCCGTGGCCGATGGCGCGCCGGCGCGTGGACTACATCTTCCTGGTGCCCGGCCTCGACGTTCAGGGCGACGTGGGGACGAGCCGGGTGGTTCTCGACTCTCCGCACCGTCTCCCGGACGGCACCACGCTGTGGCCCTCCGATCACTACGGCGTCCTCGCCGAGCTGGTCGTCTCGAAGGCCGGCCACCCTCCACGCTGAGCGTTCCCGCGGGTATCGGGATTGCACTCGTGAAACGGGATTCGACATCATCGCTGCGAGTGTAAAAGACGTTCGCTACTCGCAGTGCAACTGTGGAGGAGAGACAGTCATGAAGACATTGGTGAGCGTGTCGGCGGCCGCCGTCGCCGGGGCCGTGCTGTGGGCGGGGATCGCGCTGGGGCAGTCGGCTCCGAAGAGCGGGTGCGAGGCGGCGAAGGCCGGCGCCCCCCAGAAGGTCGCAGGTCAGGTCACCAACGTGGACGCGACGCAGCACAAGATCAGCGTCAAGACCGGCGACGGCAAGACGCACGAGTTCCAGGCCTCGCCTGAGATGATCCGCGACTTCAAGGTCGGCGACCGCATCGAGGCGAATCTGCGCGACGCGGCCAACTGCTGATCCCCGAGGCCGGTCACCGGCCGGCGTAGCGCTCGCCGGTCTTCGCCGCCATGACGAAGTCGTTGCGGTGAAGGCCGGCGATCGCGTGGGTCCACCAGCCGACGGTCACGCGGCCCCATTCGGTGGTGAGGGCGGGATGGTGCCCTTCCGCCTCGGCCAGCGCGCCCACCGCGTTGGTGAAGGCCAGGGCGTCGACGAAGTTCGCGAACGTGAACACGCGCTCGAGCCGCGGGATGCCGTCGCGCTCGACCACCGACCACTCGGGCATCTCGCGCTTCAGGGCGTCGATCTGCTCGGCGGTCATTCGCGGGGTATCGGCGCGGCACGCGACGCAACGTTCCTGGGCTAGCGTCCCCATACGGTCCTCCTCGTGGATCGATCGTAACTCGGCGGCACTCCGCTTGCGTCAGCCAACACCGTCGGCCGTGCCGACGAGCCAACGTCTGAAACAAGGGGACCATCATGAAGAAGATGTTCCTGGCGGCGGTCGCCGCCCTCGCCCTCGTCGTCGCGCAGGCCAACATCGTTCCGGCGCAGATGGGGCTGCCCGCATCGGACGGGCAATTCATGATCGAGGCCGCGCGGGGAGGCATCGCGGAGGTCGAAATGGGGCGGCTGGCCGCTCAGCGCGCGGCCAGCGACGGCGTTCGTCAGTTCGGCCAGCGTATGGCGACCGACCACGGCGCCGCCAACCAGGAGCTGATGCAGCTCGCCCAGCGCAAGGGCTTGAACCTGCCACGTGAGATGGGTCCTTCTCATCGCGCCGCGATGGAACGGCTGAGCACGATGTCGGGGCTGGCATTCGATCAGGCGTACATGACCGACATGATGAGGGACCATCAGCACGACCTCGCGGCGTTCACGCGCGAGGCCCGCGAAGGTCAGGACCCCGAGGTGCGGGCGTGGGCGGCGAAGACGCTGGCGACGATCCAGGAGCACCAGCGGTTGGCCTACGACATCCACTCGAGAATCGCCCAGATGCCGGCGGGACCGCCGCCGGTGGTGATCGTTCCGCCGCCGGCCGTGGTTGCCCAACCGCCGGCCGTGGTCGTCACGCCTCCGCCGGCGCCCGTGATCGTCTCGCCCGCGGCGTCGCCCGCCACGGTGATCGTCATCACGACCACGCCGTCTCCGTTCTGCGGCGGGGCCTATCGGCGCGACGCCGGGACGAACTTCAGCGGCTGCACGTCCTACTGAGTCGGCGCGATCAGTAGTCGACGCGAAGGATCGAGTCGGGGCGCAGGTTCTTGACGCTCGTCTGGCCGCAGAGGCCCAGGGACGTGCGCAGCTCCTGACGGAGGATGTCGAGGGCCGCGGCCACGCCGTCGGCACCGTCGGCGGCGAGCCCCCAGAGGATCGCGCGCCCCATCGCCACCACGTTGGCGCCGAGCGCGACGGCCTTGATCACGTCGGTACCGCGGCGGAATCCGCCATCGATCGCGATGGCGGCCCGCCCCGCCACCGCGTCGACGATGGCCGGCAGCGCGTCGATGGTGGCCTGGGTGTGGTCGAGCTGACGCCCGCCGTGGTTCGACACCCAAATGACCTGCACGCCGGCGTCGACGGCGCGCTTGGCGTCGCGCGCGGTCATGATGCCCTTGAGGCCGACGGGTAGCTTCGTCGTTTTCTTCAGCCACTCGACGTCGGCCCAGGTGAGCCGCGCCGGGTAGGTCGAATCCGGTCCGCGCGGATTGGGGGCGACCGACATCGCCTGCCGCGGGCTGTAGCGGTTGACGATGTCGCGCTCGCGGCGGCTATAGAGCTGGGTGTCGACGGTGAGGCACACCGAGATGTAGCCGGACGCTTCCACCCGGGCCAGCAAGTCGGCCACCCATGTGCGGTCGCCGTGGTGATAGAGCTGAAAGAGCTTCGGCCCGGGGCCCGCCTTCGCCACGTCCTCCACCGGCCAGCCGGTGGCCCCGCTGAGCGCGACCAGCGTGTCCGCCGTCGAGGCTCCGCGCGCCATCTCGACGTCGCCCTGGTGATGGAAGAGCACGAGACCTCCCATGGGCGCGACCATCACCGGCATCGAGAGCGGGACGCCGAGGAACGTCGTGGTGAGGTCGATCTCGCGGACGTCGACGAGCACGTCCTGGCGGATGGCCAACCGATCGAGGGCGCGGCGATTGCGCCGCATCGAGGTCTCGGTCTCCGATCCGCCGGCGCCGAAGTTCCAGACGTCGCGGGACAGGCGTTTGCGGGCGACACGTCGGATCTCGGGAAGCGTGACGAAATTGTTTGCCATGGTCGGGAAGCTTACGGTGTCACCCGGCCCCGAGGCAAGAGCCGCGATGGGTGGTATGTCACTTGCTCCGAGAAAGTAATTCTGGGACGGCGTCGCTGCTTGAGGCGAGCCCCCGAAGGAGAGGTGTCATGAGCACAATCCTTCTCGTCATCCTGATCCTGCTGCTGGTCGGAGCGCTCCCCACGTGGCCGTACAGCTCCGGTTGGGGCTACTTCCCGAGCGGCGGCCTCGGCCTGATCCTGCTGATTCTGATCGTCCTGGTGCTGACCGGCAGACTCTGACGACGGCCGGTTACTTCGACAGCTCTTCGAAGGGGCCGGTGATCCGGATCACTTCGTTGAGCCGGAACGTGCCGCGGCGGATGGCGACCACGAACAGGTCACCGGCGATTCCCGCCTGGCGCGTCTCCGGCGTCACCGGGGCGAAGCACAGCGTGCGGGGCGCGTCGTTGTCGGTGAACGCGGCGAAGTCGACGACGGCGCCGTCGGGGGTGATGAAGAAGATCTTGGCGGCCAGGCGATCGGCGATGAAGAGACGACCGCCGGGTCCGAATGCCATCCCGGAGAGTTGCGGTCCGCTCAGGACACGCGTCGCCCCACCCCGCGGATTCACCTTCCAGATCTCACCCGGACCCCGCGTCCACGGGGCCTCGTTGTTGGCGTCGGCGCCGATCCACAGGTGATCGGTGTCGTTCACGGCGAGGAGACGTGGCCGCCCCACCGTGACGTAGCGAGGATCGACGACGCGGCCCGAGGCGTCGAGCTTCACCACGGCCCCGCGCAGGCGATCGGCCACGTAGATGTTTCCCGCGGAGTCGGCGGCGACGGCCTCCGGCTGGCCGAGCTGAGGCGGCGTTCCCGCCGGGGGCGTTCCTCCGGCCAGGAGCTCGGTGCGCCCGTCCACCAGGCGATACAACACGCCGAGCGAACGGTCGCGATCGAACGAGGTGACGAAGACGTCGCGTCCGGCGCGCCCGGCCGACACCTGAGGACTCCAGAGCGGCGGACCGTAGAGGAAGCGCCGCTCGGTGGCCGGGGTGAGGCGCGCTCCGCCCGCGGGCACCCGATAGACCGGCCACAGGTCGTCGATCTCGCCGCCCGCGTATCGCCGGCCCGTTCGCGCCAGGTGGAGCATGCCGGCCTGATCGAACGCCATGGTGGTCGTGGTGGGAAACCCGCCCGCGCTCGTCACGCCGCCGGCGTCGAACCCGTCACCGCTGGCGTAGAGGGTCGCCGTGAACCCCCGCGGCAGCGTGACGTCCGCCCCGGCGGGCGCCGCGGGGAACAGCGATGCCAGCACGACCAGCACCACCGAACCGATCAGTCGACTTCGCATCGCTACACCTTCCGTTCATCGCGGACGCGCTTGGCCTTGAATTCCGTCTTGGCCAGCGTGTCGGGTCGGAGCACTTCGACGTCGGCGCGCACCTCACATCGCGTGCGAAGCTCGCCCGCGATCCGCTCGGCGACGCTCGCCGGCGCCGCGTGCGTAGGATGCTCGACGCGCACGGTCATGACGTCCAGGCCGTCCGCGCGCGTGGACAGCACGATCTCGAACTCGTCGCCCACGCCCGGCACCGTCCGCACGGCCTGCTCCACCTGGGAAGGGAACATCTTGATGCCGCGCAGCACGATGAGGTCGTCGGCCCGCCCGGTGAACGCACCGAGCGCCCGCACGTGCGTGCGGCCGCACGCGCACGCGGCCTCGTCGAACGTGGTGTAGTCGCCGACCAGGAAACGCAGCTGTGGTGAGCTCTCCGAGTTGAGGTTGGTGCAGACGGTGAGCCCGCGCCGGCCGGCGGTCACCGGTGTTCGCGTCTCGGGATCGACGAGCTCCCAGATCTGCACGTCGTCCATCAGGTGAGACGAGACTCCGCGTCCGTTCACCGACTCGGCGCACGAGTAGCCGCCGCAGTGCGGCGAGGCCTCGGTGCAGCCGTAGAATTCCACGATGCGCGCGCCCCACAGGGTGGCCAGCCTCTGACGCGTCGCCTCGATGCCCAGCGCGGGCTCACCGCCCACGATGACGGTGCGGACGGCGCTGGCCGCCGGGTCGAGTCCCAGTCCCTGCATGGCGCGCCCGAGATAGAGCGCATACGACGGCGTGCACGCGATCACGGTCGGCGCGAAGCGGGCGATGACGTTGGCCCGCGCGCGAGCGTCCATGCCGCCGCCCGGCAACACAGGAATGCCCATGTGGAACAGCGCGGCCACCATGCCCCAGACGAACACGTGCGGCCCGAATCCGGCGATGGCCAGCACGGAGTCGCCGCGGGCCACGCCCATGCTGTGCAGCGCGCGCGCGTTGGCCCACGCCCAGTATTCGCGATCGATCTGGGAATACCGGAACACCCGCGGCGCGCCCGTCGAGCCCGACGACGAGAACATCATCCAGCCGCGGTCGGCCCAGACCTCCTCGGTCATGGTCGTGTAGGTCCCGTACGGCGGGTGCTCGGCGGCGTCGGCCATCATCTCGGTCTTGTCCACGAGGGGCCATTTCGACAGATCGTCCACCGACTGGATGTCCGACGGCACGAGCCCGAGACGGTCGAACCGGCGACGGTAGAAGTCGCTGTTCTCGTAGAGGAAGGGAGTGAGGGCGGACAGCTTGTCGTTCTGGATCGATCGCAGCTCGTCACGCGAACACGTCTCGAGGCTCGGCGCCCAGTGACGCGCGTGCGCCGGCGCCGAGAACTCGCGACGATGCTTGGCCAGCGTGCCGAGCCAGCGCGCGCGTGTCTCCTGCCGGCGCGCGTGGCTCGGGCCCGAGGCCATCCCGACCTACTTGGACCCCTTCGCCTTGCCGCGGGCGGCATCGGCCTTGCGCTTGGCCCAGTACAGCTTCATGCGCCGGCCGATCGCTCGCCTGGCGGCGGGGCTCATCGTTCGTCGGCCGCGACGAACGCCGGCTGCCGGGGATGAACGGCCTCCCAGCGCGCCGAGCGCGGTTTCAATGGCTGAGATCTGTCGATCGAGCCGCTCTCGTTGCGAGGTGAGGCTGCCGAGCGCTCTGCGCAGGGGGGCGGTGATGTCGTTTGCCATGCCGTGGACCTCCGGGACCGGGCTTGACCTTCGCGCGTCTCCGTCTATATAGCACCGAGCGCGGTCTTTCGGGCAACCCGCGCGTTGTCCCGGGAGTTTCGCGCGGGGTCGGGGTGACGGTACATTCAGCGTGTGACCACTCCGATCCGACCGCTGCCCGTGGGAATCGGGCGCTGGATGACCCGGCTGCGCTGGCTCCGCTGCGGCGATGCGCTCCTCGGATGGCTCGTGCTGCTGCTCGCGCTGACCGCGCTCGTTCCCGGCGTACCCGCGCCGGCCGCCATGATGGTGGCGGCCGGCCTGCTCCTGGCCGGCGCGCTGATCCTTCGGCTGCGCCTGGGGTGGCGCCCGCTTTCGGCGATCACCACGTTCCTGGTGAGCCGTGGACTGCGGCCCGGAGATCGGGCGTGGTTCGTCCACGGGCGCGAGGCCGACCTGGTCCTGGTGACGGCCCGCCACGGACTTCGCCTGGTCATCGCGCGACCGGGGCACGACGCCGCCGAGGGAGTGAGCGTCCGCCGCACCCGCGTTCTGCTCCTGCTCGCCTCCGAAGCCCGCCAATTTTCAGGTTGACAAGCATCTGGCATTAGGTAACCCTAACGCCAAACGACGCGTAGCCCTCAACTCCGACCGGAGGCTTTTTTGATGCGATTCATTCGCTCGCTTCTTCCGCTCGCGCTGACCTGTCTGGTCTTGACCGTCGCGGCGGCCGCCGCGGACGACCTCGAAATTCCCGTGACCATCGAGAAGAACCGGTTCCAGCCGGACGTGATCAAGGTGAAGGCGGGGACGCCGTTCGTGCTCGTGGTCACCAACAAGGACGCCACCCCGGAGGAATTCGAGAGCAAGGAGCTGCGCATCGAAAAGGTCATCCCCGGGGGCAAGACGCTGAAGATCCGGGTGCGGGCGCTCAAGGCCGGCAGCTATCCGTTCATCGGCGAGTACCACGAGGCGACGGCCAAGGGCCGGATCGTCGCCGAATAGCCGGACCGCGGGATGGGCGCCACCTTCGTCGTCACCCTGCGCGAGGCCTTCGAGGCTGCCCTCCTGCTCGGCATCGTGTACACGTACCTCGACAAGGTCGGCGCGCGTGACCACTACCGTTACGTGACGTTGGGGGGCGTCCTCGGCGCGGTGGCGAGCGTGCTTTTCGGCGTCGCGCTGAGCGTACTGTCTGGACCGCTGCTCGATCTCGGTCCCGATGCGATCGGGATCGCGGTGGTGTTCGTGGCCGTCGTCGTGCTCACGTGGCACGGCTGGTGGATGCGGCAGCACGCGCGGTCGGTCAAGAGCGACGTCCAGCGCCGCCTCGAGCAGGCGGGTCCCGTTCACCGCGTGTGGGTCATCGGCACCATCGCGTTCATCGGCGTCTTTCGCGAGGGCGCCGAGACCGTGCTGTTTCTGTGGGGCCTGATGACGCAAACCAACGTGACGGGTTGGGGCGGCGTCACCGGCGGCGCGCTCGGCATCGCGACGGCCGCGGTGCTCGGCTGGGCCATCTTCCGCGGAGGCCGGCACGTGAGCCTGCCCCGCTTCTTCGCGGTGACCTCCGTGCTGCTGCTGCTGGTCGCGGCGGGCCTGTTCAGCACGGGCGTCGGCAAGCTGGAGGCGTTCGGTCTGCTTCCCGGCTCTCCGATACTGTGGGACACCTCGCGCCTGCTCGGCGACCGTGGCGGCGTCGGCGGATTCCTGGCCGGCCTGGTGGGCTATCGGGCGCGCCCGTCCGCCCTGGAGGCGCTGGCCTACGTGGGGTACTTGCTCGTCGCCGGCACCCTCCTCTTCGGGCGCGGAACGTCGCGCCCCTCGCGGGTGCGCGGGACGGGCGCCCGCGCCGGCGTCTCCTGAGCGCCGGCCGCGCGCGTCGGCTCATTCGCTCCGCCTGATCCGTCGAGCCTCCTTCTCCGTCGCCTCCCCGTTCGTCGCGCCCGGCCCCCGAAGACCGGCGACACGTCACGCCGGGTGAGCTATGGTTGTTCCCCGAGATCCTCGAGCCCGAAGTCCCGGTAGGACGGGAGGTGCGCCATGAAGGACCCAATCGTTCGCGCGACACTGATCGTGATCGTCGCGCTGCTCGTGACCTGCGGCCCGACGGCGGCCGCGCCGGAGGGACAGCTCACGTGGGCCGTGCAGTTCGCGCTGGCCCCGACGTGGTTCGATCCGGCGGAGACGACCGGCATCCTCACCCCGTTCTTCGTGCTCTTCGCCGTCCACGACGCGCTCGTCAAACCGATGCCCGGCCAGCCCATGGCGCCGAGCCTGGCCGAGAGCTGGACCGCGTCCGCCGACGGGCTGACCTATGAGTTCGTCCTGCGCCCGGGCGTGCGCTTCCACAACGGCGATCCCGTCACCGCCGATGACGTGAAGTTCTCGTTCGAGCGGTATCGCGGCGTGTCGGCCCAGCTCCTCAAGGACCGCGTGCGCCAGGTGCAGGTCGTCGATCCGCTGCGTGTGCGCTTTTCCCTCAAGGAGCCGTGGCCGGATTTCATGGTCTTCTACGCCACGCCGGCCACGGGGGCCGCCTGGATCGTTCCCAAGAAGTACGTCGAGAAGGTCGGCGACGAGGGCTTCAAGAAGCATCCGATCGGCGCCGGCCCCTACCGGTTCGCGTCGTTCAATCCCGGCGTGGAGCTGGTCCTCGAGGCCAACGAGCAGTACTGGCGCAAGCCGCCGAGCGTCAAGCGCCTGGTGATGAAGGTGGTCCCCGACGAGACCACGCGGTTCGCCATGCTCAAGCGCGGCGAGGTGGACCTCGCGTACACGCTGCGCGGCCCCGTGGCCGAGGAGCTCCGGCGCACCCCAGGGCTCACGCTGAAGCCATCGCTGTTCAACGCCACGTTCTGGGTGGTGTTCACCGAGCAGTGGGATCCCAAGTCGCCCTGGGCCGATCGCCGCGTGCGGCTGGCGGCCAACCACGCGATCGACCGTCAGGCCATCAACGAGTCGCTCACGCTCGGGTATTCCCGGATCACGGCCAGCATCATTCCTCAAGATTTCGACTTCGCGTGGCGCGCGCCGCTCTACGCCTACGACCCCCGCCGGGCCAAGCAGCTCCTCGCCGAGGCCGGCTACCCGAACGGCTTCGACGCCGGCCTGATCTCGACCGACACCTCGTTCGCCGAGAGCCTCGAGCCCGTCGCGACGTACTTCGCGGCCATCGGCATCCGGAGCACCGTGCGCAGCCTCGAGCGCGCCGCGTTCTTCAGCCAGCTCCGCGACAAGAAGCTCCGCCCGATGGCCTACGCGGCCAGCGGGGCCTTCGGCAACGCGGCCACCCGGCTCGAGGCCTTCGTGGCGGCCACTGGCCCCTACGCCTACGGCAGCTATCCCGACATCGAAGGGCTGATCCAGGAGCAGGCCCTCGACCGTGACCGCAAGCGGCGGGAAGCCACGCTGCACCGCATCCAGCAGATGATGTACGAGCGGGCGATGTTCGCCCCGATCTGGGAAACCGCCACCATGAACGGCTACGGCCAGCGCGTGGCCGAACCCGCGATCAACCTGATCACCGGCTATGCGTGGTCGGCGCCCTACGAGGAGCTGCGCCTCAGGGGCCGCTGAGTAGCGCCACCGCCTTGACCGCGAGGGCGGATCGGAGATAGGGTCGCCATCGGACGCTGGCGATGCGGGCGATCTTCATCAGCTACCGGCGGGACGACTCGGAAGGCGAAGCGGGTCGTCGGTTCGACGACCTCGTGGAGCAGTTCGGCGAAGACTCGGTCTTCATGGACGTCTCGGCCATCGCGCCGGGACGCGACTTCCGGAAGGCCATCGACGAATCCGTCGCGACCTGCGGCGTCCTGCTCGCCATCATCGGCCAGAACTGGGGCGACGCCAAGAACGAAGCGGGCCGACGACGGCTCGACGATCCGACCGATTTCGTTCGTCTGGAGACGGCCTCCGCGCTGAAGCGGGACATCCCGGTCGTGCCCGTGCTGATTCGGGCGCGAGGATGCCGCGCCCCGACCAGCTGCCCGACGACGTCAAGGACCTGGCGTATCGCAACGCGGTCGAGCTGACCCACGCGCGCTGGGCCTCCGACGTTCAGCTGCTGCTCCGGGCGCTCCGTCCTCTCGTCCCCGATCTCGCCGCCGGCGCGGCGGGGGGGACCAGTCAGTCACGTCCCGGTCCGTCAGTGACAGAACCTATTGTCCCCCATCGGTCCGGACGTCCCCCGGCCGACGAAGTACGCGCCGATCGCCCATCGGAGGGCGGCGCCGGGCCGAGCCCGGGACCGTCGCCCGCGCGCCGGTCTCGCACGAAGTGGCTCGCGGCCGCGGGCGGCGCGCGGGTGGTCCTGGCCCTCGCCGGCTACGGCGGGTACTCCTCCTTCACGGCGCAACGCGAGAAGCAGCCGATCGAGCGGCAGCGCCGTGCCGCCGAGGAAGACGCGGCGAGGCGGCGCGCCGAGGCCGAGCGGGTGGAGCTGGCGCAGAAGAAGACCGAGCTCGAGAGTGCCGCGGCGAAGTTCGCGGCCGACCGAGCCGCCGCGGAGAGGGCCGCCGCCGACAAGGCCGAGGCCGATCGACGTCGCGAAGCCGCGGAGACCGCACGCCGGGCCGCCGCCGAGAAGGCCGCCGCCGAGAAGGCCGCCGCGGACAAGGCCGCCGCGGACAAGGCCGCCGCCAACCGGGCCGACGCGGATCGCCGCCGTGAGGCCGCGGAGGCCGAACGCCGGGCCGCGGCCGAGCGAGCCGAGGCGGATCGACGTCGTGAAGAAGCCGCGCGCCGCGCAGCAGCCGAGAAGGCTGCGCGAGAGGGGCAGCCGTCGAGGCCGCCGTCCGATCCACGCCCGCCGTCCGATCCGCGTCCGCCGACGGCCCCTCCGTTCGGAGCGAAGATCACCGCCGCGTCTTGCACCAATCTCGGGTCGAACAAATATCGAGTCTTGGTCTCAGGTACGGCCAACGGCAGCGGTGACGCGTTTGTCTCGGTGGGAACGCGGATCTCTCCGAGCGCGGGAAAGAGGACCGAGGGGGCGATCCTGTGCTCGACCTGGAGCAAGTCGGGCGACCGGATGTGCAAGCGAATCAACCCACCCGAACGGACTGGAGGAGCTGGTACGTCATCGAGTCGTTTCAGGGCGACCCTCCCAGCTCCGCGCTCGCCATGGTCTACAGCGACAAGGTGATGAAATCCTCCGACACCGCCGAGTTCAAGTGCACCAAGTAGTGTGCGCGCGCGCTGCGCGGAAGGTATCGCCGGGCGAAAAAATGGTGGGCAGGGACGGGATTGAACCGCCGACACCAGGATTTTCAGTCCTGTGCTCTACCAACTGAGCTACCTGCCCACGCAGGACGTCGAGGATAGCAGAGGGGCGCGTGGGTGTCACGCGCGGGGCACTACTCGACGCGGCTGACGACTCCGATGCGGCCGGACTTGGCGAAGACCAGCGTGACGATCACCCCGTCGCCGGGGGTGAGCGGCTGGGTGATCTCGGACAGCGTGATCTTGAAGCCGTCGGGACGGAAGCCGAGGCGGCTCTCGCCGGGGACCGTGATGTTGGTCACGACGGCGCCGTCGGCGGACACGATGGCCACGCGCCGGGCGGCGGTGCTCTCCGCCGACACCAGCAGGTCACCGAACTTGCCCGTGCTCTCCAGCTCGAAGTAGCAGACCGCGCCACCGGCGGTGCGGACCAAGCGGCCGTTCTTGGGTTCCATGCGGGGACTGCCGGTGTCGGCGACCGTCGGATAGTACGTGCAGCCCGCCAGCAGGAGGAGCACCAGGACGAGCGGCGCCGCGCGCCTCATCGTGCCGCGAACGCTCCCTCGGCCGCCATCGCGACGAGCGCGCGCTCGTAAGCGGCGACCGTTCGCGCGACGTCCTCGTCGGTGTGCACCGCCGAGATCCAGCCGTGGTGCGACGAGCAATCGACGCCGTTGTTGATCAGCGCGCAGCGCAGGAGCTGGTAGAGGTCGCCGCGCCGCGGGCGATCGAAGCCGGCCAGCCCGGGCGTGCCCTCGAACGACACGTGGTAGATCGAGCACTCGCCGTACACGGTGCCGGGAGCGCCCGCGCGCCGCATGGCCTCGCGAAGCGCCGCGCGGAGCGCGTCACCGAACTTGTTGGCGCGGGCCTGGAGCGACGCGTCGGCGACGATCTCGAGGGTGGCGATGGCGGCGGCGGCCGACAGCGGGTTGGCGTTGAACGTTCCGGCGTGGGCCACGCGCTCGGTGCGGTCCCACACGGGATCGCCGCGGTGGGCGATCATCGCCATCACCTCGCGTGTCCCGCAGAGCGCGCCACCGGGCAGGCCGCCGGCCACGATCTTGGCGAGGGTGGTCAGATCCGGCGTCACGCCGAGGTATTCCTGGGCGCCGCCGGGCGCATACCGGAAGCCGGTGATCACCTCGTCGAAGATCAGAACCACCCCGTGGCGACGGGTGAGCTCGCGCAATTCTTGAAGATAGCCGGGGATGGTGGGTGTCGTTCCCGACTGACCGCCTGCGGGCTCGAGAATCACCGCGGCCACGTCGCCTCGCTCGAGCACGGTCTCGATGGCCTTGACGTCGTTGGGCGGACAGATCGCCACCTGGTCGAGGGTGGCGCTCGGCACCCCGGCCGAGAGCGGAACCTCGAACGGTGGATTGACCGCGCTCACGACCCCGTCGTGCCAGCCGTGGAAGTGGCCGGCGAGCTTCACGATCCGCGGGCGCCCGGTGAAGGCGCGCGCCACCCGCAGGGCGAGGTGCGTGGCCTCGGTCCCCGACATCGTGAAGCGCGTCATGTCCGCGCATGGGATCAATCGGTTCACCAGCTCGGCCCACCGGATCTCCAGCTCGTGCGAGCCGCCGAGATGCGTGCCCCGACCGACCTGTTCGCGCACGGCATCGACGACCGCGGGGTGGCAGTGGCCGAGAAAGAGCGCGCCGTGTCCCATCCAGTAATCGACGTACTCGTGGCCGTCGACGTCCCACTTGCGGCTGCCGCCGGCGCGCTCGACGTAGATCGGAAACGGCAGGTGATGGCGGATGTCGTGGGTGACGCCGCCGGGAATGGCCTTCTTCGCCCGCTCGGTCAGCGCGGCGGCCCGAGGATGCTTCGCCCGATACTCCTCGTGAATCGTCATCGCCTGATCATACCGCGGGAGCGCTGCGAATCCCCCGGAGTGCGGGCGGCAGCGTGGAGCAGCTCCACGATGCCGGCGTGGATCTCGGCGCTGAGGCCGTCGACGGTGGGCTCGCGCTTCCGGGTGATGCCGTCGACGGCGCCCGCGTCCACGCAGCGCCCGATGAGCTGGCGCTCGATGGCGCCGGTGTGGAGCAGGAGCCGGCCGTGCAAGCGCTCCAGCGCGGCGACGACACCGTACGCCCCCCAGTTCGAGGTGCCGGCCACCACGAGGTGGTCCACCTCGACGACCGACGCGATGCGCGCCATCAACGCGCCCCCGCGGGCGAGCTGGGCGCGAGCCGAGCCCATGCCGATCTCGTTGCCGCCGTCGCCGATCCCCACGGTCACGGGCGCGGCGAGCCCGGCTTCGCCCCGGGCCTTCCGCGATGGACGAGATGTCTTGGTACCGCCGGCGCGGCCCGACCTGAGCGCGCGGGCGGCCAGGAACAGGTCGTCGAGCGGCAGGTTCCACTTGGCGATCGATTCGCCGCGCGCGCTCAGATAATCGCCGGAGCGGCAGCGGCCGGGACGCTCGATCGAGATCAGATGCGTGGGGGTCTCACGCTCGAGGATCAGACGGGCCGCTCCGGGCAGATCCGGATACACATCGACCTCGGCCGGCTCGTCCAGGGCGTTGAGGGCGGCGGCCAGCGGATCGGCGGGAGCGCGATCGGTCACGTAGCGGACGTTTGCGCCGAGCAATCGCAGCGCGCGCCCCAGCACGGCCGCGCCCGGCGGCCCGTCGGTCTCGGGCAGACCCGGCGGCACGTTGAACCCGGTGACGATGATCACGCGCTCGGCGCCGGTCAGCGCATGGGCGGCGGCGACGGCCGCTCCGGGCTGGAAGAACGATCCGATGCCGCGCCCTCCGAGGTCGAGGGCGAGGATCGCGTCGATCGGATCAGGGGGGTGCGAGGCCGGAGTCACGAGGCGACGCTATCATCCCGTCGCCTCGTCGAGCAACACCTGGTAGGGCGCGAGCGGCGACTCCGTGCCGGGGCCGCCGAAGCGTGGATCGGCGCTGTCGATCAGGTGGTGGTGAGGGCGCGCGACGGCGAGCGGCCGCGGCTCCGCCGTGAGGTTCGCCACCAGCACGACGCGCTCGCCGCCGGGCGCCGAGCGCGTGACCGTCAACACCTCGCCGGCCGCGTCGAGGGTCGCGCGCGTGAGCGCTTTGCCCCTCGCTCCCAGGGCGGGATGCGAGCGGCGCAGCGACAGCCAATCGCGATAGTACTGGCGCAGCTCGCGGTGGCGCGGCGCCTGGGCCAGCGCGTGGTTCAGCCGCGAGGCCACGAACGTGCCCGGCGCGTCGGGGTCGGGGATCGGGCGCGCCCACGCGAAGCGCGCGAACTCCGCGGCCCGGCCCCGACGCACCGCCTCGGTCAGCCCGCGGTCGATGAACGAGGTGAAGTACTGGAACGGGGCCGTCTCTCCGTATTCCTCGCCCATGAAGAGCAGGGGAAGCGCGGGGGCCACGAACATCAGCGCGGCCGCCAGCTTGACCGCTTCGAACGGCAGCATGGTGGTCAGGCGATCGGCGAGCGCCCGGTTGCCCACCTGATCGTGGTTCTGCACGCAGATCACGAAGCGCTCGCCCGGCAGATCGGCGCTCGGCGTCCCGCGCTCGCGGCCGAAGTACTCGGACCACTCGCCCTGGAACGCGAAGCTTTCCTCGATCGCGCGGGCCAGCTGAGTGGGTGTGCCGTAGTCCGCGTAGTACCCCATCGACTCGCGGGTGAGCCGCACGTGCAGGGCGTGGTGGAAGTCGTCCGACCACACCGCGTCGAGGCCGATACCGCCCTCGGTGGGCGGCCGCACGAGGTTTCGATCGTTGTCGTGGGATTCGGCCATGACGTAGACCGGCCGCCCGAGCTTCCGGCCTTCTTCGTGCGCCGCCTCGGCGATCTCGGTCAGGATGTGCACGGGACTCGCGTCGTGGATGGCGTGGATGGCGTCCAGCCGAAACCCGTCGACGTGGAACTCGCGGGCCCAGTACCGCGCGTTCTCGACGTAGTGCCGGCGCACCCCGGCCGCGTCGGCGCCGTCGAAGTTCACGGCCGAGCCCCACGGGGTCTTGTATCGCTCGGTGAAGTACGGGCTGTACTCCGCGAGATAGTTGCCCTCGGGCCCGAGGTGGTTGTAGACGACGTCGAGCACCACGCTCAATCCGCGAGCGTGCGCGGCGTCGACCAGGCGCCGCAACCCGCGCGGCCCGCCGTAGGTCGACTGTGGCGCGTAGAGGTGCACGCCGTCGTAGCCCCAGTTGCGCGAGCCGGGGAACTCGGCGATCGGCATCAGCTCGATGGCCGTGATCCCGAGGTCGACCAGCCGATCGAGGTGCGGGATCACGGCCTCGAACGTCCCCGCGGTCGTGAACGTGCCCACGTGCACCTCGTAGAACACGAGATCGGCGAGCGCGTGACCGGGGAACGCCTGATCGGTCCACTCGAAGGCCGCGGGGTCCACGACGGCGGACGGGCCGTGCACGCCGCCGGGCTGCCAGCGCGACGCCGGGTCCGGTCGATAGCGCTCGCCGTCGAGCCGATACTGGTAGCGCGTGCCGGCGGCCAGATGCTCGACCACGGTCGTGAAGAAACCGTCGCCGTCCTCGCGCATCGCGCGGGCGGGGGATCCATCGATGACGAGGTCCAGCGATCGGCATCGCGGCGCCCACACCCCGAAGCTCACCGCGTCGGGACGAACGCTTGCGCCAGGCGCGTTCATACGGTCCAATGATCTCCAGTCCGGGCCGCCGTCCGGAGGCGAACTGAGCACGGGCGAGCAGGCCATACCTGGCCCTGATCTTGCTGAAAGGTACGCGTTGATGGGCTATCCATTCTCACTCGTCCTTCACACTCATCTTCCGATGGTGGTCAATCACGGCCGCTGGCCGCACGGCAGCGACTGGCTCTGCGAGGCGGCCTTCGAGTGCTACCTGCCGCTGCTCGAGACCATTCACCGGCTGGTGGGCGACGGCATCTCGCCGAAGTGGACCATCAATCTCTCGCCGGTCCTCACCGAGCAGCTCGCCTCGGCCGAGTTTCAGAAAGAACTGTCCTTCTACTACGAGAACGTGCGGCGGGCGTGCGTCGAGGGCCGCGAGCAATTCACCAAGGAGGGGCGGAACGATCTCGTCGGCCTGACCCACTTCTGGGAAGAATTCTACGAGCGGATGTGGGAGCTGCACCGTCGCATCGGCGGCGACATCCCGGGCACCTTCGGCGAGCTGCAGCGCGAGCACCACGTCGAGATGATCACGTGCGGGGCCACTCACGGGTACCTGCCGTTGCTCTCGCGCGACGAGTCCATCCACCTCCAGCTTCGCGTCGCCGTCGAAACCCATCGCCGCCACTTCGGGCGGGCGCCGCGCGGCATCTGGCTGCCGGAGTGCGCGTATCGGCCGCGCTACGAATGGACGGCGCCCACCGGCCGCGAGCGCAGCGAGCGGCGCCTGCGCCCGGGCATCGAAGAGATGCTGGCCGTTCACGGGCTCGAGTACTTCGTCGCCGACGCGCACCTGATCTCGGCCGCGCAGCCGATCTCGTTCTATCGCGAGTACCTCCCCGCGCACGGCCAGGCCGACCATCCGCCGGCCGAGCTTCCGCTCGCCAACGCGCGCACGCCGTACGTCCCCTATCGGGTCGCGTCGAGGGGCGGTGTCGGCAGCGCCACGGCCTTCTTCCGCGACCCGAAGAGCACGGTGCAGGTGTGGAGCCGCGCCCACGGTTATCCGGGGGACGTCAGCTATCTCGAGTTCCACAAGAAGCACTTCCCGGGCGGCTTGCGCTTCTGGCGCATCACCGACGCGTCCGGCGATCTCGGCGGCAAGCAGCCGTACGATCCCGCCGCGGCGGCCGCCCAGGCGCGCACGCACGCGCGTCACTTCGTCGAGGTGCTGCGCGACACGCTGGTCGCCGCCGCCAAGAACGGCCCCGCGCTGGTGTGCTCGCCGTACGACTCCGAGCTGTTCGGACACTGGTGGTTCGAGGGCCCGATGTTCCTCGAGCACGTCACCCGCGGACTGGCCGCGGCCGGCATCACCCCCACGACGCTCGGCGAAGCGCTGGAGGTCGTGCCGCCCACGGAGACGGTCGCGCTGCCCGAAGGCTCGTGGGGCGAGGGCGGCGATCACCGGGTCTGGCTCAACCCCGACACGGAATGGACGTGGGATCGGGTCTACGCCGCCGAAGCCGAATGGGTGGAAGCGCTCCGCACGGTCGACGGCGACGACGCCCGGCGCGTCCTCGCCCAGGCCACGCGGGAGCTGCTCCTGCTCGAGGCCTCGGACTGGCAGTTCCTCATCACCACGTGGTCGGCCCGAGACTATGCCGAGCGCCGGGTGGCCGAGCACTACGCGGACTTCAAGCGGCTGTCCGAGATGGCGCGCACGCTGGCCGGCGGCGAGCCGCTCAGCATCGAGGCCGCGGAGACCCTGCGCCGCCTCGAGCGCGAGGACTTTCTCTTCCCCGATCTCGATCCCACTTGGGCGCTGCCGCCCGCGAGCTAGTCCCATGCCCAGACGCGCCCGTGTGCTGTCCATGATCATGGCCGGGGGCAAGGGCGAGCGCCTCCATCCGCTCACCCGCGAGCGCTCCAAGCCCGCCGTGCCCTTCGGCGGGCGCCATCGCATCGTCGACTTCGTGCTCTCGAATTTCCTGAACTCCGAGGTGTACTCGATCTACGTGCTGGTGCAGTATAAGTCGCAGTCGCTGATCGAGCACCTGCGCTCGACGTGGCGCACCACCGGTCTCATCACCGATTACTTCGTCACCGTGGTGCCGCCCCAGATGCGGGTGAGCTCGGCGTGGTACAAGGGCACGGCCGACGCGGTGCTCCAGAACCTCAACCTGATCGACGACTTCAACCCCGACTACATCGCGGTCTTCGGCTCCGATCACATCTACCGCATGGACGTCACCCAGATGATCGCCTTCCACCGCGACAGGGAAGCCGACGTGACGATCGCCGCGCGTCCGGTGCCGCTGGCCGAGGCGTCGCAGTTCGGCGTGCTCGCGGTCGACGGGGCCTCGCGGGTCACCGACTTTCAGGAAAAGCCCGAGCGGCCGATGCCGATGCCCGGCGATCCTCGGCGCGCGCTGGTCTCGATGGGCAACTATCTGTTCTCGCGGCAGCCCCTCGTCGACGCGCTGCTGGCCGACGCCCGTCGCAGCACCGACCACGACTTCGGCCGGTCGATCATTCCCGAGATGGTGCCCTCCGGCCGCGTGTACGGCTACGACTTCCAGCTCAACGACGTCCCGGGCGTCAAGCCCTACGAGGAGTCGGCGTACTGGCGCGACGTGGGGACCATCGGCGCGTACTGGGACGCCCACATGGATCTCCTCGGCGAGTCGCCCCGCTTCGACCTCGACAACCGCTACTGGCCGATCCGCGTGGGCCAGCATCCGGGGCCGGCCGCGCGCTTCATCGGCAGCGACGTCGACAACGCCCAGATCGGCGAGGCGTCGCTGATCAAGCGCGCGACCATCCGCAACTCGATCCTCGGCTGCAGCGTGTGGGTCAACGAGGGCGCGGTGATCGAGGACTCGATCATCATGGATCACACCACCGTGGGAAAGGGCGCCCGGCTCCGGCGGGCCATCGTCGATCGCTTCAATATCATCCCGGCCGACACCGAGATCGGACTCGACACGGCGGCCGATCGGCGCCGCTTCCACGTCGACCCGTCCGGCCTCGTGGTCGTCCCGCGTGGAGGGCGGCGGGACTTCCTGCGCAACCTGGACGATCTCTGATGCCCTCCCGCGGCGCGATCGTCATCCACGGGCACTTCTACCAGCCTCCGCGCGAGAACCCATGGCTCGAGGCCGTGGAGATCCAGGACAGCGCGGCGCCGTATCACGACTGGAACGAGCGGGTGACCGCGGAGTGCTATGCCCCCAACACCGCGGCCCGCCGGGTCGACGACGACAACCGCATCGTCGACATCGTGGACAACTTCGAGAAGATCTCGTTCAACGTCGGCCCCACGCTGATGGCGTGGCTGGCTCGTCACGCGCCGACCGTGCACGACCGCATCGTGGACGCCGACCGCGCGAGCGTGCGGGCGCGCGGCCACGGCAACGCGCTGGCCCAAGTCTACAACCACATGATCCTGCCGCTGGCCAGCCGGCGCGACAAGGTCACCCAGGTGCGCTGGGGCCTCGAGGACTTCCGCGAGCGCTTCGGCCGCGACCCCGAGGGCATGTGGCTGCCGGAGACGGCCGTCGACGGAGAGTCGCTCGAGGTCCTCGCCGAGGCCGGTGTACGCTTCACGGTGCTGGCGCCCCACCAGGCGGGGCGAGTTCGGCCGATCGGCGCGGAGGCGTGGGAAGACGTGGGCGACGGCATCGATCCCAGCCGCGCCTATCTCTGGCGCGGCTCCGGTGGACGGCAGCTCGCCCTGTTCTTCTACGACGGGCCGATCTCGCGATCGATCGCCTTCGCCGACGCGCTCGAGCGCGGCGAGCGGCTGGTGGAATTGCTGATGGGCGGGTTCGCGGACGCGCGTGACTGGCCGCAGAACGTCCACT
>Ga0193725_1000168_pt1 | contig 21992 bp, 21 predicted proteins | sample H2a2metaG_FD_143058 | JGI IMG/M metagenome (GOLD analysis project Ga0193725, IMG submission 143058) | Soil microbial communities from a riparian zone of the East river system, Colorado, United States - H2a2 | ecosystem: Environmental > Terrestrial > Soil > Riparian zone | place: USA: East River... | reverse complement strand
CGCCGCCCGCACGCTCGGCGTCGAGCGCGTCGAATTCCTCGGCTACGAGGACGGCGAGGTCGACGACACCCGCGCCCTCCGTCGCGACGTCTCGCGCGAGATCCGTCGCTTCCGCCCCGACCTCGTGATCTGTCAGAGCCCGAGCCGCAGCTACAACCTCGGCGCGTCGCACCGCGATCACCGCATCGTGGGCGGCGTGGCCCTCGACTGCGTCTATCCGCTGGCCCGCGACCACATGGCGTTCCCCGAGCTGATGCCGGAGTTCGAGCCCCACAAGGTGCGCGAAATTTACGTCATGCAGTGGGAGTCGCCGCAGCTCGCCGTGGACATCGCCGACGTCATCGATCTCAAGATCAAGGCCCTCGCCTGCCACCAGAGCCAGTTCGCGGACTTCGCGGCCGTGGAAGCGCGCATCCGTCAGCGCGCGGCCGAGCTGGGCAAGCCGCACGGCTACGCCTACGCGGAGACCTTCGATAAAGTCGTGCTGATGCGCTAGGGCGCTCGGCCGCGGGCGAAGCCCGCGCACGGACGGCGGTACAATCGCGTTCTGACGTCGGGGCCGCGCAGGTGTCGTTGAACGAAATGCAATGCGGCCCGACGATTTCCATCGCTCTGGGGAGTGGGTGCATGGCTGATCGCGATCCGCGGACGGCGTCGACGCTGACCGAGGTCATCGCGCGGCGCTCCGCGCTGACGCCGGACACGCAGTATTTCCAGGTCTACGGCGAGACCGTCACGTACGCCCGGCTGTGGGCGCAGAGCGAACGCTACGCGGGAGGACTCGCTCAGGCCGGGGTCCGGGCGGGTGACCGCGTCGCGCTGATCTATCCCACGTGCGCCGAGTTCTTCTACACCTTCTTCGGCGCCCTGCGCCTCGGCGCGATTCCCGTGCCGCTCTATCCGACGCTCGGCGTGGACGCGACCGCGAACGTCTTCAACAACTCCGGCTCGATCGCCGTGGCCACCATCGGGTGGTTCCGCGCCGGCGTAGAGGCGAGCGTCGCCAAGGCTCCGGGCGTTCGCTCGATCCTGGAGCCCGTCGACCTCGACGTGGCCGCCTCGCTCCCGCGCGTGGAGCCCGCCGGCCCCGACGATCTCGCGTTCCTCCAGTACACCTCGGGCAGCACCGCCGATCCACGCGGGGTCATGCTCACGCACAGCAACGTCGTTCAGACGATTCGCTTCATGGCCGAGGCGGCGGGACTGGACGGCAGCGAGCGCGTGGTCTCGTGGCTGCCGCTCTATCACGACATGGGCCTCATCGGCTGCGCCTTCACGCCGCCGCTCACCGGCACCCCGCTCTGGCTCCTGCCGCCCGATCTGCGCAACCCGCGTCAGTGGCTCGAGCTGATCACCGAGATCCGCGCCACGTTCACGGTCTCGCCCGACTTCGGCTATCGCAACTGCGTCCGCAACGTCCGCGACACCTCGGGCCTCGACCTCTCGAGCCTGCGGGCCGCGCTCTCTGGAGCCGAGCCCGTGCGCATGTCCACGATCGCGGCGTTCGAGGGGCACTTCGGGCTCGAGAACGTGATCGCGCCCTGCTACGGCCTGGCCGAGGCCACCCTCGCGGTGGCGATTTGGCCCCTCGGCAAACCGCTCCGGACCGACCCGTCGGGACGCTTCGTCGGCGTGGGCTGGCCGTGCCGCGGTGTATCTCTTCGCATCCTGCCGCCGAGCGAAGACGACGCCGCGGCGCTCGACGTTCCGCTCCCGGCCATGGAGATCGGCGAGATCTGCGTGAAGAGCCCGGGCGTCATGCGCGGGTACTACGACAACCCCGAGGCGACCGCGCGCGTGCTGTCGGCCGACGGATGGCTGCGCACGGGCGACCTCGGCTTCCTCGACGACGAGGGCTGCCTCTACGTGACCGGCCGTCTCAAGGACCTCATGATCCTCGGCGGAGAGAACGTGGTGCCGCACGACATCGAGGAGATCGTCGACCACGTGGCCGGCGTTCGCTATTCGGCGGCCGTCGGCATCGACAGCGAGCGCACCGGCACCCAGCGCCTGCACGTGATCGCCGAGGTCCGCGACGAGAGCGCGGCGCCGGAGACGTACCGTCGCCTGATCACCGACATCGTCAAGCGCGTCCACGACGAGCGCGGGCATCGCCCGGCCCGCGTGCACCTCGTGCGCGGCGGCACGATCCCGAAGACGTCGAGCGGCAAGATCCAGCGCGCGCGCCTCGGGCAGATGCTGGGCGAAGGCGGGCTGCGCGATCGGTTGGTCTACGAGCCATGAGCGCGGGGATCGAGTTCGGCTATCACCTGCCCATCTGGGGCCCCGCGGCCACGCGCGAGACCCTGATCGCCGCCGCGCGCCACGTCGAGTCGCTCGGCTTCGACTCGGTCTGGGCCAGCGACCACATCGCGATCCCGTTCGAGATCCGCTCGCGGTATCCCTACAACGCGACCGGCGACTTCCCGCTCCCGCCCACCGCAAACTTCCTGGAGCCGCTCACCGCCCTCGCGCTCGTCGCCGGCGTGACCGAGCGCGTACGGCTCGGCACGACCGTGCTCGTGCTCCCCCACCGCCATCCCGTGCTCGCGGCCAAGATCCTGGCCACTCTCGATCATCTGGCGCCCGGCCGCGTGATCCTCGGCGCCGGCGTCGGCTGGATGCGCGAGGAGATCGAGCTGCTCGGCGCCCCGTACGATCAGCGTGGCGCGTGGACGGACGAGGCGATCCGAATCATGCGCACCTGCTGGCGCGACGAGCGCGCCAGCTTCCAGGGCCGCTTCTTCAGCTTCCCGGAAGTCGGCCTCGCCCCCAAGCCCGCTCGCGGCAACATCCCGATCTGGATCGGCGGCCATTCACCACGCGCGCTGCGCCGAGTGGCCGAGCTCGGCGATGGCTGGCACGCCGCCTTCGCGTCCCCCGACGTGATGCGCAAGGGCCTCGCCGATCTGAAAGCCGCGTGCGCGAAGACCGGCCGCGACCCCGCCGAGATCACGCTCAGCGTCCGCATGGGCATCTCCGCCCGCCGCCCCGCCCAGGAAGTCATCGACGAGCTGAAGACCCTCCGCGACATCGGCGTCACCCACGTCATCGTCGAAACCCGCGTCACCGCCCTCGACGACATGACCGCGCTCCTCGACCGCTTCACCACCGACGTCCGCTCGAAGCTGTAAGAACTCCGGCCGAGCAAGCCTTGCCGTCGCGCTCGACTGTATCGGTTTGTCCACTCTTGACTCGGACAGCAGCCCGATCAACGATCAGATCGAGCAATCCATTCTGGAGGCTTGACTGATGTCGCGAACGAACCGCGCGAATCTCGCCATGCGAGTGATCCGGGAGGTGGAGCGCCGGCTGCTGGAGATCGAGGAATCCATTCGGCAAGCCGCCGCCACGGTCCCGATGGCCGTCAGGGTGCTGGTGATTCTCGGTTCCATCTTCCTGGCCTTCGCCCAGCTGATCCGTCCACGTTGACGAACTCGCCGCTCTGGCTCTTCGTCGTATGGATGGTCACGACGGTGACGGCGCTGAGCATCATCTACGAGGCCACGGCCGTGCTCACGGGAACGACGACCATTTCGAGCGCGCTCCGCACGTTGGCGGAGAACTATCATCCCGTCTATACATTCGCTGGCATCCTCTGCGGATTCCTGTTCATGGCCTCACTCACGGGCGGCCATCTCCCCTTGTTCGTCCGCACTGCGGTCCTCGGCTGGATCTTCGCATTCGGCCACATCTTCTGGGGATTCTGCTGATCGAGTCCCCGACAGATCGGCCGCCGCGAGGGCGACCGAGACGACGTCGTCAAGCGTGAGGTCCTGGCCCGTGGCGATGTGTCCGAGGCGCAGTCGGAAACGCCGCGCGTCGAACGCGGGGTGGGGTGGCGGTCCGTTGAAACCCCCGAGGCAAGGGGTTTCACGGACCGCCACCGCCACCCCGCTTGCCGTCCCAAATTAGGGTAAGAATATACTTGCGTAACCGTGGTTGTTCTGCTACCTTAGGGACATGGACAACACGGTGGCCGCTCCCGAGACCCTGGTCGATGCCGTCCGTTTCTTCGCTGACCCCGACGTATGCCTGAGCTTCCTCGCCGGTCTCCGCTGGCCGGACGGCAACGTGACGTGCCCGACGTGCGGCAGCCAGTCGGTCAAGTTCCTCGCGGACTACCGCCGCTGGAAGTGCTACGGCAAGCATCCCCGGCCCCAGTTCTCCATCAAGGTCGGGACGATCTTTGAAGACTCGCCGATCCCGCTGGAGAAGTGGCTCCCCGCCGTCTGGATGATCGTGAACGACAAGAACGGGATTTCGTCCTACGAAGTCGGCCGCGCCCTCGGCGTCACGCAGAAGAGCGCGTGGTTCATGATGCATCGTGTCCGGCTCGCCATGCAGCGCGGGAGCCTCGACAAGATGGCCGGCGAGGTTGAGGTAGACGAAACCTTCATCGGCGGCAAAGCGCGTTTCATGCACAAGGACAAGCGCGCGGCGAAGATCCACGGCACGGGCGGCATGGACAAGAGCGCGGTCATGGGCCTGTTGGAGCGCCACGGGCCGGACGGACACAGCCGGGTGCGCGTGAAGCCGATTACCAACCGGAAGAAGAAGACGCTCACTGCCGAAGTGCGGCAGCATGTCGAACCCGGCGCGAATCTCTACACCGACGCGCTCGCGTCCTACGAGGGACTGAGCGAATTCGAGCATGAAGTCATCGACCATGCGGAGTCCTACGTGCGCGGCAAAGTCCACACGAACGGCCTGGAAAACTTCTGGTCCCTGCTGAAGCGTGGCATCAAGGGGACCTACGTGTCCGTCGAGCCGTTCCACCTGTTCCGCTACCTCGACGAGCAGGCGTTTCGATTCAATCAACGGCGCGACCCTGACGGCGACGGCGGGCGCTTCGTCAAGGTGCTGCGCACGATTGTAGGACGGCGAGTGACCTACAAGGAGCTTACCGGCGCCCTCGGTACGACATGACAGTAGCGTCCGGCAGGTCCGGCAGGGAAGGGGGAAACGGCGCAATGGGCGAACCTGAGCCCGCAAGATCACCGACACCGTATGAGCGGTTTGTTGAGGCGACGAAACGTATTCTCTCGGTGTCCAAAAAGGAGCTGGAAAAGAGGGACACGGCGTGGAGGAAACAACGCGCGGCCAAGCGAAGACGCGCCAAGTAATCACGTGCGTCCGCCTGCGAAAGTCACGGAGAGTTTCTTGAAATATCTCTCGAGCCCGGACGCGTGAAGGACCCTGCCCTCGTATCGCTCAGGATGCGGCCTCACCAAAGATATGAGTGATTCTCGTGGCTGACTAATTTTCCTGATGACCGTCTCATCTAGGAACTTCGTCAGTTCCCACGCGAAGAGATCCGCCGCTTGTAGCGGCGCCGAGCTGGTCTTGGGGGCAAAACCGTGAGACTGGTAGCGGCACATCTCTTTCAGGACGGGGTGATAGGTAGCCAACTCCATAAGATAGTCGGCCTGCCTCTGGAATCTATTACCGGACTCGAAGAGGTAGGCGACCCGATCAGGCAGCCCCCTCTTCCGAAGCCAACCACTCATCAGCATCATGCACTGATAGCAGCAAAGAGAATACGCCTGCTCTAGCGGGCTCCCAACCATCTCCAGGCCGCGAACGATCGGCGACAATCGGCGAACATCGTTCGTATTGCAGGCTACGGAGATGGACAGCATGATGCGCTGATTGATGATCTGGACCGCTCTCTTGAGAAGAGCATCGTGCTCTTTGTCCGTGAGGCTCTCGAACTTCGTGGGCCGATCAGTCTTATCCCTGTGCCTGTCGAACTCCGTCATATGAAAAGGCCAATACGGCCCCATCACTTTGTGCCACGCCTTGCTGAATCTCTCGACCTGGAGAGAAGAGAAAATATAGCCCGCGACACAGAATGTCCCATTATCGCGTTCGCTCTCATCGAAGAACGCTTCGAGAACAATCATGAGGCCCCCCTTGGGCAGCAGGAGCCTGGGTAGTCGGTGCGCCTGCCACCAGTACTCATCGTGGCTTTGGTGGGGGAGCCGCCCCGGATTCATGACGATCCCCCGTCGTCATCGCCCTCGTCGCCCTCTCCATCAGGGCTATCCTCTCCTGGGGGCTCTTGGTTAGCCAGATATATTCTTACCCAAATTAGTCCCGCTTGGTATACTGGCTCACCTCGTCCCGATGGGGGCTGTGGGCAGTGGCTGCTTCTGCTTCTTCACGTCTACGAAGTCGTAGACTCGATCATGCAAGACCCCAACTGGAGGTGGTGGCTCATGGAGAAATTCAGAGCGGTGGCCCGGTGGTTCGAGCCCAGTCCTATCTGGTTCTTCTGGGCGGCCCTCCTCCCGCCGGTGGTTGAAGGGATCGCTGTTCCCTTCCGCCCCCATCCGGGCGAGGTCCGTTGACGACGCCCCGCCCCACTGCCCGCGCATGATCTCGGGCCAATGACCTTCGATCTCCCCCTTTCCCGCGTCGACGCTGCGCGTCTGGACATGCTTCAGACCAATGGAGTTCGCGAGGGCCGCCAACTTGAGTACAAGGAAGTGCTTCCCGGAGACTCGCCGGACGACAAACGCGAGTTTCTCGCCGATATCAGCTCCTTCGCGAACGCTGCTGGTGGAGACTTGATTTTCGGAGTTCGGGAACGACGTGATGTGGCCAGTGTGCCCACTGGAGAAATCGACGCGATTATCGGGATTGATCTCCTCAATCTCGATGCCGAGCGCCTTCGCCTTGAGAGCCTGATCCGCGACGGCATCGCGCCGAGAATGCCGGCTGTCGAATTCCACGCGATTGACAGGGGCCTTGAAAGACCATGCCTTCTGATCCGAGTCCCGAGGAGCTGGGCTGGGCTTCACATGGTCACGTTCAGAAACTACAGTCGATTCTTTTCTCGGGCATCGGGCGGCAAGTATCAGCTCGACGTCGAGGAGATTCGTGCTGGATTTGTCGCCGCGGCGACGGCACAAGAACGACTGAGGCTACTGCGCACGGAGCGTATCAGCCGCATTCTCGCCCTCGAGGCGCCCGCGCCACTCGGCGACGGGCCGAAGCTGATTCTTCATGCGTTTCCAATCGGTTTCTCGGGTGATGTCTGGACGCGCTTCACGGAAATGGTCCGTGAAAATGAAACACAGGTCGCATTTGCGCTTCAGCCAATCGCCGCGTCACCGGCTACATGGCGATTCAACCTTGATGGCTTCGTCGTACACACGCTGAGCGACGACCGGCCGAGGCAGTGCTACACCCAATGGTTTCGTGATGGTGCCCTTGAAATCGTAAGTGGCCGAGCCATCGTGAAAGATGAACGCAACGGCGGCTTCTATCCGTGGGGCATGGAAGAGGCTGTCATCGGCCGCTTCGCGAAGTTGCAAGAGTTTTGGTCGCAGGTTGGTGTGGCGCCACCAATATTCGTCGGCCTGACGTTGACCGGCGTAAAGGACTGGAAGGTGCTCTACAACCCCTACGGTTTTGGCACCGACTACGGGGCGTTCGATCGGGATGTCGTGATGTCTCAAGAGGTCATTGTATCGGACCTCCATGCAGCCTCTGATGTCGTTCTCCGTCCGCTGTTTGATTTCGTGTGGAACGGAGGGGGTTGGCCGCAATCGCCAAGCTACGTCTCCGGGCGATGGGCGAAGCCACGCTTTTGAACCGTGCAAACCCCAATTAGGGTCATGCGACCCTCACCGCTCTCCGCCACCCACCCCGAGCTGCGCCTCCGCGACCTCGTTGCACTCGTCCCGGTAGTGGTAGCTCTCGATGATCCCTTCAGGCGCGGCCCGCCGGGAGGAGCGGAACGGCAATGGGCAAGTTTCACAGTCTTCTGTTTGCTCGCATGGCGACGCCTTCGCCCGCGGTCTTCGAGGAGAGATTGCTCCTGGCGACGCGATGAGGTCATGTCCACGAGCTTGACCTACCGCATCCGCGCCGCTTCCACAGCGGCCGGATTCACATCGTATGTCAACTTCGAATGGGCTCCCGAGGCACCGGGACCATCTCGGTCTGAGTCAAGCCGGCGCGCTCTGAAAACTCTATTTCCAGAACGTGTCAGCGGCGATAGCAAAGTTAAGGTTTTGACTATCTCGAAGCAAAAACGTGGTGATCCCGATCAAGTTGCCTGCCCTATCAAATAGGCCTCCACCCGAGGAACCGGGGGACATCGGAGCAGTAGTTTGCACCAGATCGATTTCGCCGCGTCGTCGTAGACCTGAGATTATCCCCTCGCCCAATGTGTTTTCTAGGCCGCTTGGAGATCCAACTGTATACACCCTCTCGCCAACAGCGAGGGTTGCGTACGCGCGGACGCCTCCAACAGGTACCAGCTGGGCTGGCTCCGCGACAACAGCGCAGCGGTCCGATTTTTTATCACCGTACGCAACAGTGACAGGGATCATGGTTTCATCCCGAGTCAGCCAGTGGGCGGTATGGCCCTCTAGCACGTGACAGTTCGTCAGCGCAATTCGGGAAGTGACCGCGACCGCTGACCCTTGGGTAACCGCGGACTTGGAACGTACCCGAGCCGCAGATGTCGATGAAACGAGGACGTAGACCGATTTTTCGACCGCGTTGAAAACAGCTTCTGGGGAGAGACCTCCGGTCCGCAGTTGCGCTGGCATGCTCGGCTTCTTAGCGCTCGCCCAAGCGAGCAGAGGCGAAGGGGGCCGCTGGGGCGACTTCTGAACAGGAGGAGCCTGTCGCGGCCGTGCTGGCGGGGCTTCGGTGGAGGGGCGCGGCTCTGCCGTGGCCTCGGCAAGCGCCTGATCGGCCACCACCATCTCGCGACGCGTGGCCGAGAGCTTGCCCTCGGCGACCTCGAGCTCGCGCTCGCTCTCTTCCAGCTCGCGACGCGTGGCGATGCCGCGGGCGAGGCGATCGCGGCGCCTTTCGACCTCGGCCGTAGCACGTTTCACCGCCACCACATGATATTCCCACAGCCGATCCAGCGACGATCGATAAGCCAGGATCGATGCGATCAGGTCGCTCCGAGCAGCGTCAGTGGCGTAACTCGCAGCCGACACGAGCAGAATTAGGACAACCGTGGCAGGCAAACCTACGGCGGCCAACCGGCCGCGGTTCGTACATTCAGGTCGCATCGGAACCGCACAGTACGCCGTCGCGTGAACACGGTCAACATGCGGTGACCCCGAAAGACGTCAGTGGCGAGCAGCAGACCGTAACGCTTCTATCCGCTCTTCCACATCCGGCAACGTGGCTCTTCGATCAGGTATAGCACGCGAAAGGTGCTCGCCGTGGCCGTTGGGCCGCGCGGCGGCTTCCGCGATGACGGCTACCGTGGCCGCGATCTGATGGACGCGGAAGGCGATGGCTTTGGGGTCGTGGCGGGAGTGCGGGGCACGGGTCGAGCAACCGCGCCCGCCCGCGCCGGGCAAGGCCGCAAATGGCGCGCTGGAGGCGTGAGAAGTAGGCTTTCTGTGCGATCGGCTCTCGTGACCCTGCCCACGAGGAACCCTGGCAAGCAGAAACGCACACGTGCTGGAGGACCACGCCGGGTCCCATGCGACGGGGTGGAGGGGTCCCCATCCACCGGCTGCGTCGGCTCCATCGAACAAGCTGCCAGCCTGCTCCGCCACCAAGGCACCGGGCAAGTTTCGGGCTAGTTCCCCGTCCCCGGTGGGACGCGCGGGTATCGGTCAGTCGCATTCGCGGGCGGGACTTCCGTTTGGCAAACCCTGGCGAATGCGCGACTCACCGTGATGGACTGCGCCTCAGCGGGACATCGCACCGAACCCGTGACCGATTAGAAGTCCGAAGCGCCGACCAAGGGCCAGGTGGTGCGTGGTCGTGTGAAACCCGTTGCCTCGCGGGGTTCACATGCCCCGCGCCACCCGGCCCGGCGTCACCGCCGCGAACCGGCGAGACGGGAAGGCGTTAGATCTTCGCGCCCGACTTGGCCCAGTCGTCGAGGAACTTCTTGAGGCCGATGTCCGTCAGCGGGTGCTTCATGAGCTGTTCGAGGACGGCGAAGGGCATGGTGGCGACGTGGGCGCCGGCCTTGGCGGCGTCGATGACGTGGATCGGGTTGCGGATCGACGCGGCCAGGACCTGGGTCTTGAAGCCGTAGTTGCGGTAGATCTCGCAGATGTCGCGGACCAGGTCCATGCCGACGGCCCCGATGTCGTCGAGGCGGCCGAGGAAGGGGCTGATATAGGTCGCGCCGGCCTTGGCGGAGAGCAGCGCCTGCGTCGCCGAGAAGCAGAGCGTCTGGTTCACGCGGATGCCCTTACCGCTCAAGTATTTCACGGCCTTCAGACCGTCCTTGGTGAGCGGGCACTTCACCACCGCGTTGGGGGCGATTTGCGACAGCTCCTCGCCTTCCTTGACCATCCCCTCGAAATCGACGGCCACCACTTCCAGGCTGACGTCCCCCGGCACGATCGAGCAGATCTCCTCGACCAGCGGACGGAATGGGCGCTTCTCCTTGGCGATCAGCGACGGGTTGGTGGTGACGCCGTCGACGACGCCGATGGCCACGCCTTCCTTGATCTCTGCCACGTTCGCGGTGTCGAGAAAGATCTTCATGCGGCTTTCCCCTCTCTGTTCACGCCCGTTCGATGACCACTCGCGCGCCCGACCGGACGCGCTTGAACTCTCGCGCGTCGCCGGTGACGCGGCCGACCACGTTGACGGGGCTGGCGGGACGGATCTCGTCGCCGTGGCTCGCCGGGGTCAGACCGAAGAAGATGCAGAACGCGTGGCCCGGCGGCCAGTAACCCAAGTCGCCCAGGTCGACCACGGCCTTCGCCGAATCCTCGGCCTCGGCGACGCCGATCGCGAAGTAGATCTCGTCGCCCCAGGTCTGGGCCTTCGCCTCGATCGGGAGCGCGTCCCAGATTGCCCGCGCGGTCTTGGAATCGTTCAGCGTCGCCTCGGCGGCGATCGTTCCCGCGGTGATCCGGATCGCGCGCTCGGCCATCACTTCAGCCTAGGCTCCGCGCTTCCGCGGTGTCAAGGCGAGGGTCAACTATCGCGCAGGTGCTCGCGAAGGGCGGCGTCGAGGCGCGCGCGGTCGGGCACGGCGGCGATGCCGGCGGCCTCGACCGACAGCGAGCCCGCGCACGAGGCGGCGGCCGCCGCGTCCCAGGCGTCGCCGCCGTGCTGGTAGTGGATGAGAAAGTGCGCGGCGAACACGTCGCCGGCACCGGTGGCGTCGACTTCCTGGGTCGGACGCGGCGCGATTTCGTAGCGCTCGCCGTTGACGAAGAGCAGGGCGCCGAGCCGGCCGGCGGTCAGCACGCCGATCGGGACGCGCTCGAACAACGCGATGGCCGCCTCCTCCTGCCCCGCCACGTCCTCCGTGCTCAGGAAGATCGCCTGGAGCCGGCCGAGCAGAAATTCCGGCGGCGTCCATTCGGCCGGAGTCACGGCGCCGGCGGGCTCGATCGCGCGGAGCCATCCCTGGGCGGCGGCGGCGAGCGTGGGACCCGTGAACGCCGTGGCCAGCAGCGGGTCGATCTCGCCGGCCACCGGCGCCAGCAGCACCAGCGACGCGTCCACCCAGTCCTCGGGGACGTCGGCGGGGCCGAGCGCGCTCGCCACCGATGACACGGTCATGGTTCGCGGGACCGCGCCCGGCTCGTACACGAACGTCGTGGTCGCCTCGGCGGGCACGCTGACCACTTCGATCTGCGGGGGGATCAGCTCCAGCGGGAAATCGTCACCGTGGCTGGTGAGAATCCCAACGGACAGCCCCAACCGATGCGCCGCCACCGCCGCATAGAACGCGGCGCCGCCCGGCTGAATCGTGTCCCCGATGCGATCGAGGGTGACGTGCCCGACCACGACGAAGTCGGGAGCCGCCACTGTCTAACGCGTGACGACCGTCGAAAGGGGGGAGCCGATCGGCCCCCCTCCGAGCTTCAATCCCATTTCCGCTCGTCGCTGATCTTCTTGGCGCCCTCGGGGATGGTGCCGGCGGCGACGATCTCGACGCCGCCGCGGAGCTTCATGACGTCGCGGATCGCGACCTCCATGGCCGGCGTCACCGCGCCACCATCGGCCCCGCCGGTCAGCTCGACGCGAAACGTGAGCGAGTCCTGATGACCCTCGCGGCCGACCACGACCTGGAAGCGCGCGACCCCGCCGACGCGCGCCACGATCTCGTCGGCCTGGCGCGGATGGACGAACATGCCGCGCACCTTGGTGACTTCGTCGGCACGGCCGCGCCAGCCGAGCATGCGCGACGATGTGCGTCCGCACGGACACGGCTCCTCGGTGATCACGCTGAGGTCGCCGGTGCCGAAGCGGATCATCGGATACGTGCGGTTGTTGACGGTGGCCACGATCTCGCCGATCTGGCCCGCCGGCAGCGGCGCGCCGGACGTGGGGTCGCAGATCTGCACGATCGTGTCCTCCAGCAGGTGCATGCCCGACGCCTCGACGCACTCGTAGGCGATCATGCCGAGATCGGCGGTGCCGAAGCCCTGGTGGGCCATGATGCCGTACTCGTCCTGGAACACCTTGCGCAACGACTCCGGGAACGGCTCGGCGCCGACCTGGGCGACTTCCAGCCCCAGGCGCCCGCCCAGCTCGTCGGCCTTCTTGAGCAGCGTCATCAGGAACGATGGGGTGCCGACGTAGCCGGTGGCGGCGACCGCGCGCGCGGCCGCCACCTGCTGCTCGCTGTTGCCCACGCCCGTCGGCACCACCGTGCATCCCACCAGGTTGAGCGCCTCGTCCATCTCGTGGGCCGCGGGCACGAGCTGGTAGGAAAACGTGTTGAGCACGACGTCGCCGCGGCGGAAGCCTCCGGCGTACATGCCCGTCTCCAGGTGCCACCCGCCGACCTCCGGCCCCATGGGCTCGAGGATCGGCCCCGGCGAGAAGAAGATCTTGCGGACCTGGGCCAGCGGCACCGTGCAGAATCCCCCGAACGGAGGATCGGCCTTCTGGAGATCCGGCATCGCGCTCTTCTTGATCACCGGGAGCCGGGACAGCTGCTCCTCGTCACGAAGATCCGCCGCGGTGAGACCGGCGGCCTGGAGGCGCCGCCGCACGCCTGACGCGTGCTGCTCGGCGTGCTCGATCAAGCCGGAGAGCCAGCGGCTCTGGTACCGCCGCCGGTCGGACGCGGGCAGCGTCTCCTTGGCCTGGTCCCAGAATCCGCGGCGGCGGTCGCCGGCGTTCACCGGATCACTGGCCGACGATGTCGGACTTCATGGGCCCCAGCGCGCCCAGCAGCGCGGTCTTGGCCCCGGCGGGGACGTTGTTCTTGTCGAGGGCCTTGACCAGCGCCTCCACCGTCGCGCCCCACTCCGCCTCGGTGATGTTCATGCCCTTGTGCGTCGTCTTCATATCCTGTCCGACGTACGCGCACGGCCCGCCGGTGGCGTCGCAGATCTGGTCGGCCAGGTTCGACTTCAGCTTGAACACCTGCTCCGGCTTCAGCGCCTTGAAGCGCGCGTTGATCCGATCGTCCGCCACCACGTTGAGCACGAAATCGTCGACGACCAGCGCGATCCCCTCACGCCCACCGAGCTGCTTGTACAGCGACACCGGCGCCGGCGCCTCCTGCGTCGTCGCGCACCCGCCGACAGCCAACACCAGAACGGCCGAGACGATCACCAATCCCATCGCACGCGCCATTGCGTTCCTCCGTTCGAGCGCCGGGACTGGCCGGCGCTAGGACAACCAGCGTTTCCTGCGCTTGTAGTGTTTGACGTCGCGGTACGACTTGCGCGCCCCCACCTCGGTGAGCCCGAGGTAGAACTCCTTGATGTCGGCGTTGTCGCGCAGCGCCGCCGCCGAGCCCTCCAGCACGATCCGGCCGTTCTCCATCACGTAGCCGTGCTCGGCGATGGTCAGGGCCAGCGTCGCGTTCTGTTCGACCAGCAGCACGGTCAGCTTCTGCTCCTGGTTCAACCGCTGCACGATGCCGAAGATCTCCTCGACCAGCATGGGGGCGAGCCCGAGCGACGGCTCGTCCAGCAGCATCGCTCGGGGATCCGCCATCAGCGCCCGCCCGATGACCAGCATCTGCTGCTCGCCGCCCGACAGGTAGCCCGCCTGCTGAGAGCGTCGCTCGCGGAGCCGCGGGAAATACTGGTAGACCCGCTCGATGCGCTCCGCGACGCGCCCGCGATCCGACACGGTATGCGCGCCGGCGATCAGGTTTTCCTCGGCCGTGAGGTGCTCGAACACCCGCCGCCCCTCGAACACCTGCACGATCCCCCGCTGCACGATCCGGTGCGGCGGCATGTGATCGATGCGCTGCCCCGACAGCTCGACGGATCCCTTGGTGATCTCCCCCCGCTCCGACCGCAACAACCCCGAGATCGCCTTCAGCGTGGTCGTCTTCCCCGCCCCATTTGCCCCCAGCAAGGTGGTGATCCGCCCCTCCGGGCAATTGATCGACACCCCCTTGAGCACGAGGATGACCCCGTCATAGATCACTTCCACGTTGTTGAGACTCAGCATAAGAGTCCTCGAAGTGACTCCGCTCCGAACGCCGCCGCGGGGAGGGCGAGCCGGGGGCGGGTGGGGGGCGCTCACGAAAACCGCCGTACAGCCGACGAACGCGTTTTCGTGAGCGCCCCTCACCCGCCCCCGGCGAAGCCCGGCGCCCGGGGTCAGCGCCCGAGCGAGAGCTACTTCTTCGCGCCCGCCTCGCGGATGTGCTTGGCCACCACGTCCTGATACGCCGAGTACCATTCGGTAGCCTTTACGAACTTGCCGCCCTTCACCTGCCAGATCTGAACGAGCCCGCCCCCCTCGTGATCCTGGGGCGTGATCTTGAGCGGCGGAACCAGGCCGCCCAGCGTGAAGTTGTTGATCTTCTCGAAGCCGGCCTTCGTGTCCACGCCCGTGATCTTGCCGTCGGGCTTGGCCTTGAGCGCGTTGCGGATGGCCTCCACGTGGAGCGCCGCGATCAGCACCCCGCGGTTGTAGAACACGGTGGACGCCATGCCCTTGGGCGCTTCCTTGCCCTGCTTCTTGTACATCTCGCGGATCTCGTTCAGCACGGGATAGTCGGTGCCCACCCCGGCGAACTGCATGGCGAAATACCCCTCGGCCACCGCGAAGCCGCCGGCGCCGTCGATGTTGGCCTCGGCCGCGCCCCACACGAACGAGACGACCTTGCTGAGCGGATAGCCGACCCGCTTGAACTCCTTGATCGACACCGACGGCGCCCCGCCGAACAGGTGGGCGATCACGAAGTCCGCGCGGAAGCGCTGGGCGATGTCCAGCACCTGGGCGCCCATCTCCACGCCGGGAGGCGGCACCGCGAAGGTCTTGAGCTGGAAACCTTCCTTGGTCGCCAGGTCCTCGATGACCTCGATGGGCTCGCGGCCGGCCGGGTTGTCGTAGAAGATGTAGGCGATCTTCTTGTTGCGCAGGGTGCCGAGCTGCTTCTTGACGAAGTCCACGGCGGCCGTGCCCTGCGACCAGTAGGTGGCCGCGATGGGGAAGATGTAGGGATAGCGCACGCCGTCGGCGGCGGCGGCGCTGCCGAAGCCCGGCGAGGTGCCGGGGATGCGGTCTTCCGTCAGCTTCGCGGCCAGCGCGTAGATGTGGGGCGTCCCGTAGATCGCCATGGTGACGGCGCCTTCCTTCTTGTGGCGCTCGTACGCCTCGACGCCCGCCGGCACCTTGTACTCGTGGTCGATCTCGATCGCCTTGATCTGGCGCCCTTCCACCCCGCCCTTGGAGTTGACGAGGGCGACGTAGTCGTGGAAGGCCGGGCAGAGGACCGTGCCCACGATCTGGGTCGCGCCGGTCCGATCGCACTGCACGCCGATGACGACCTCCCCCTTCGACTGAGCGCTCGCGGCGACGGGACCGAGCAACCCCGCGAGGCCGACCAGGACTGCGATGGCAACGGTCAGGCACTTACGCATATGCGTTCTCCCTTCTTCGCGTACTCAGTACGCAAACGGCCAGATTCGGAAGTAGCTTCTGATGTTCCGCCACAGGCGGTTCAGGCCCTCGGGCTCCACGATCAGGAACACGATGATGAGGGCCCCGAACAGCGTGAGACGGAGCGCAGGGATCAGGTTGAGCATGACCGCCTGCGAGAAGAAGACGCCGCTGAGCGCCTCCATGGCGTAGCGGATGATGATGGGGAGCAGGGTCACGAACATGGCGCCGAAGATCGACCCCAGCACGGAGCCGAGCCCGCCGATGATGATCATGGCCAGGTAGTCGATCGACACCCCGATCTGGAACTGCTCGTAGTTGGCGATGCCGAGGAAGTACGTGTACAGCACCCCGGTGACCCCCGCGTAGAACGACGAGATCGCGAAGGCCAGCAGCTTGTAGCGGAAGATGTTGATCCCGATGATCTCGGCGGCGATGTCCTGGTCGCGGATGGCCACGAAGGCGCGGCCGATGCGGCTGCGCACCAGGTTCATGGTGCCCACGATGGCGATGACCACGAAGGCGAGCAGGAAGTAGTACATGGCCCGCTGGCTCGACAGCACGTAGGGCCCGATGCGGGGCCGCGGGACCTCGATGGAGGCCTGCACGCCGCCGCTGATGAACGTGACGTGGTTGATCGTCCACTCGATGATGAGCTGTCCGGCCAGGGTCGCGATGGCCAGGTACAGGCCCTTGATGCGCAGCGACGGGATCCCCACGATCGCGCCGATGAGGGCCGCCATGAGCCCGCCCGCGATCAGGGTGACGGGCCACGGCGCGCCGAGCCGGGTGGCCAGGTTGGCGGCGGTGTAGGCGCCCACGGACATGAACGCGCCGTGGCCGATCGAGACCTGCCCGGTGTAGCCGACCAGGATGTTGAGGCCGAGCGCGCCGATGACCGCGATCCAGACCAGGTTGGCCACGGACAGGTAGTACTCGTGGAGGGTCAGCGGGATCACCAGGAAGAAGATGACGGCCACCCCCGCCACCGCGTAACGGGCGATGGGCAACGGATACAGCGCCATGTCGGCTTCGTACGTCGTCTTGAGCACCCCGCACTCGCGATGAATCATGGCCTCACACCCGCTCGATGATCTTCTTACCGAAGATGCCGTAAGGTCGCACCATCAGGGCCAGGATCATCAGCACGTAGGGCGCGAAGTCCTTGGTGCCGCCGCCCACGTACGGATCGATGTAGCCCGCGGCGAAGTTCTCCACGATCCCGACGATGAGGCCGCCGATGATGGCCCCGGGGATGGAGTCGAGCCCGCCCAGGATCACCACCGGAAAGACCTTGAAGCCGACCAGGGCCAGGTTCACGTCCACGCCCAGCATGTTGCCCCACAAGACGCCGCCCAGCGCCGAGACCACGCCGGTCATGGCCCACGCCAGCGCCGACAACCAGTAGGTCGCCATGCCCATGGCCATGGCGACCTGCTGGTTGTCGGCCACCGCGCGCATCGCGATGCCCTTGCGCGACTTCAGGAAGAACCAGCTGAAGCCGCCGAGGAAGGCCAGACTGACCGCGCCGCCCACCAGCTGGATCGGCGGAATGAACAGCGGGCCCAGCACGAACGGCTCGTCACGCAGCGGCAGCGGCAGCGGGCGCGTGCCCTGGAAGATGCCGAACGGTCCGATGCCACGCAGGATCGCGGCGAGCCCGATGGTGGCCATGACCACCGCGATGACGGGCCGGCCGATGAGCTTTCTGAGCATGACCCGCTCGAGGGCGAAGCCGAAGCCCCCCATGACCACGAGGCCCGCCACCAGCGACACCAAGAGCGGCACCCCGATCACGGTGAGGCCGCCGACCACCAGGAAGCCCGCGAGCATCACGAACTCGCCCTGGGCGAAGTTGACGGCGTCGGTGGCCTTGTAGACGAGCACGAACCCGAGCGCGATCAGCGAGTACATGAGGCCGATGAGGACCCCGTTCGAGAGCAGCAGGACCGAGAACTGCCAGTCGATCATGCGGGCACCCCGGCGCCGGCCGGCGCTCCGGCCCGCCCTGCGGCTGGCGCCGCCGCCACATCCTCGATGGTGACGCGTGACTGCATGGTCGCCGTGCGCCCGTCCTCGTAGGTGATCGACGAGGTCAGCTCGACCTGGTCGCGGCCGGAATAAAACGCGTCGATGACGTCAGCGTACTTCTCGGCCACGTAGCCGCGCCGCACCTTGCGGGTGCGCGTGATCTCGGCGTCGTCGGCGTCGAGGTCCTTGGGGAGCAGCAGGAAGCGCCGAACCCGGGTGGCGTCGGGGAGGGTCTCGTTGCACTTGACGACTTCGTTGCGCAGGAGCGCCCGGATCTCCGTCTTCTGGGCGAGATCGGCGTAGCTCGTGTACGGCAGGCCCCGGCGCTCCGCCCAGTTGCCGACCGTGGCCATGTCGATCGCGATCATGGCCGCCACCACCGGACGCTCGTGACCGAAAGCCACCGCCTCCCGGATGAAGGGGCTGAACTTCAGCTTGTTCTCGATGAACTGGGGCGCGAACGGCGTGCCGTCGTTGAGCGCGCCCACGTCCTTGGCTCGGTCGATGATGACGAGGTGGCCGCGGGGATCCATGAAGCCGGCGTCGCCGGTGTGAAACCAGCCTTCGGCGTCGATGACCTCGCGGGTGGCCTCGTCGTTCTTCAGATAGCCGCGGAAGATCCCGGCGCTCTTGACCAGCACCTCGCCCCGGTCGGCGATGCGCACGTCGATGCCCGGGCACGGCCGGCCCGCGGTGGTGGGGTTGGCTTCCGTGCTGGGCTGGAGCGAGACCAACCCCGTCGTCTCGGTGGATCCGTAGACCTGCTTGAGGTTCACGCCGATGGAGCGGAAGAAGCGGAACGTGTCCGGACCCAGCGGCGACCCGCCGGTCAGGGCCCAGCGCACGCGCCGGAGCCCGAGCTGATCGCGCACCGGTCCGTAGACGAAGAACTCGCCGAGGGCATGGGCGATGCGCAGTCCCATCGGCACGGGCTTGCCGTCGGCGCGGAGGATCTCCACCTGCTCGGCCACGCGCCGGAACCGCTCGAACACCCGGCGCTTCAGCGGCGGCGCGTCGGCGCCGCGCACGAGCACGTTGGTGAGCATGTTCTCCCAGATCCGCGGCGGGGCCAGGATCAGCGTGGGCCCGAGCTCACGGAGGTCGCGCTGAACCGTCTCCGGGCTCTCGGGACAGTTGCAGGCGAAGCCGACGTAGAGGCTCATGATCAGCGTGTAGAACGCGTCGCCGACCCAGGCCATCGGCAGGTAGGCCAGGTAGTCGTCGTCGACCCGGAAGTCCTCGGCGCCCACCGCCATCTCGGCCGTGGCCACGGCGTTGGCGTGGGTGATCATCGCGCCCTTGGGGCTGCCGGTCGTCCCCGAGGTGTAACACACGAAGGCGAGGTCGTCGGGCGCGCCCTTGTCGATCTCCGCCTCGAAGAACCCGGGATGGGCCCGGCCGAACTCACGGCCGAGCTCCTGGACGTCGGCGAAGGAGCGCAGCCAGTCGTGGCGGTACTGCGCCATCCCGCGCGCGTCGTCGTAGACCACGTGGCGGACGGTCGGCAGCTCGGCCTTGAGCGTGAGCACCTTGTCGACCTGCTCCTGATCCTCGGCCACGATCACCGACACGTCGGCGTGGCTCCAGACGTAGGCCAGCTCGCGGGCGATCGAATCCTGGTAGACCGGCACCGAGACGCCGCCGAGACACTGCGACGCCACCTGCGCCCAGTAGAGGCGCGGCCGGTTGTCGCCGATGACCGAGAGCCGGTCGCCGCGCTTGAATCCGAGGGCGGCCAGGCCGAGCGCGAAGTCGCGCACGTTGTCCGCGTACTGAATCCACGTGTGGGATTGCCAGATGCCGCGGTCCTTCTCGCGGATGGCCGTGCGCGCTCCGTGCTGGCGGGCGGCGCGCTGGAGCAGGCGCGGGATCGTGAGCGCGTTAGCCACCGGTGGGTCCCCCCACCGCTTGGGCCGGTCCTGCGACCCCACGGGCCGGCTTCGTCTCGCCCAGGTACGCCTTGATGACCTGGGGATTCGCCCGCACCTCGTCGGGAGTCCCCGCGGCGATCCTTTGGCCCATGTCGAGAACGACGATGCGATCGGAGATGTCCATGACGACTCCCATATCGTGCTCGATCAGGATGACCGTGGTCTCCCACTCCTCGTTGACGTCGAGGATGAAGCGCGCCATGTCCTCCTTCTCCTCCTGGTTCATGCCCCCCATGGGCTCGTCGAGGAGAAGGATCTTGGGATCGAGGGCGAGCGCGCGTCCCAGCTCGACGCGCTTGCGCAGGCCGTAGGCGAGCGAGCCCGTCGGCCGCCGGCGCAGGTCCTGGATCTTCAGGAAGTCGATGATGTCCTCGACGCGCTTTCGGTGGGCCACCTCCTCTTTCTGGGCGAAGCCCCAGTAGACGAAGGAGCCGAGCACGCCCGCCTTCATGTGGACGTGGCGTCCGAGCATGAGGTTGTCGAGCACGGTCATGCCCGCGAACAGCGCGATGTTCTGGAAGGTGCGAGCCACCCCGCGCGCCGCGATGCGGCTCGGGGCCAGGTCCGTGACGTCGGCGCCCTCCAGCAGGATGCGGCCCCGATCGGGATGATAGAAGCCGCTGATCATGTTGAGGAGCGTGGTCTTGCCGGCCCCGTTGGGGCCGATGACCGACAGCAGCTCGCCCTGCGGCACCTCCAGACTCACCCCGGTGACCGCCTGCACGCCGCCGAACGACTTGGAGACTTCGCGCAGCTCCAGTTGGGTGCTCAGGACAGCCACCTCTTTCTCCGTTTGTAGTGCTTCACGTCCCGGTAGCTCTTGCGCTGCCCGACCCCCGAGAGCCCCAGGTAAAATTCCTTGATGTCCTCGTTGTCGGCGATGGTCTTGGCGTCGCCGTCGAGCACGATGCGTCCGCTCTCCATCACGTACCCGTACTGGGCGAACCGGAGCGCGATGGTCGCGTTCTGCTCGGCCAGCAGCACGGCCACGTCCTCCTCGCGGTTGAGCCGGCTCACGATCTCGAAGATCTCCGCCACCAGCATGGGCGCCAGTCCCATCGACGGCTCGTCGAGCAGCATGAGCTTGGGCCGCGCCATCAGCGCCCGCCCGATGGCGAGCATCTGCTGCTCGCCCCCCGAGATGTAGCCGGCCCGCACCCCCCGCCGCTGGGTGAGCCGCGGGAAGTACGTATACACGAGTTCGAGGTCCCGCCGGAGAGAATCGCCGTTGCGGCGGGTGTAACCCCCGGTCAGGAGATTCTCCTCCACCGTGAGGTGCTCGAAGACGTGACGGCCTTCCATCACCTGCACGATTCCGCTCCGCACGACCTCCGAGGGGTCGCGGCGGTGGATGGGCGCCCCCTGGAACTCGATCGTCCCCTTGCTCACGTCGCCCCGCTCGGTCCGGAGCAGGCCGGAGATGGCCTTGAGGGTGGTCGATTTGCCGGCGCCATTGGCCCCGAGGAGGGCGACGATGCCCCCCTCGGGGACCTGGAGCGACACGCCCTTCAGCACGAGGATCACGTGGTCGTAGATCACCTCGATGCCGTTGACGCTGAGCAGCGCGGTCACGGAGCCTACTTCTCCTTGGAGCAGTCCCGGATCGTGTAGCCGAGCTTCTTGCCCTCGTCCACCGCCGCCGCCTCGATCTTGGGGCGCACGACGTCGCGCATGGGGGCCACCCAGTCGGACACGATGTTCCACTTCTTGCCGTCCCACTGCTGGACCAGGATCGGGCCGTTGCCCTCGTGATCCTCGCACGTCACCTTCACCGGATGGGTGAAGCCCTTCATGCCGAGCTGCTCCAGACGCTGGTCGGTCAGGTTGAGGTTCTCGAAGCCCCAGCGCACCTGCTCGCCGGTGAGCGGCTTGTTGCCGAACTTGCCCATCGCGGTCCGGATGGCCTCGGCGCTCAGCATCGCGTTGACCAGCCCGCGATTGTAGAGCGGCGCGCCCATCTCTTCCTTCTTGCCCACGGCCTTGCCCTTGTCGTAGACGAACTTGACCACCTCGGCGTGGACCTTGAAGTTGGTGCCGGGCGCGTGGAACGTGGCGCCCTTGTAGCCCTTGGCCCCGTCGCCAGCCGGCACGACGTCCGAGTCGTTGGCCGACCACCAGTTGCCGATGAAGTGGTCCATCTTGAAACCGATGGCCGCGGCTTCTTTCACGGCGACCTGGTTCATCACGCCCCAGCCCGACATGAAG
>Ga0193725_1000167_pt1 | contig 22054 bp, 19 predicted proteins | sample H2a2metaG_FD_143058 | JGI IMG/M metagenome (GOLD analysis project Ga0193725, IMG submission 143058) | Soil microbial communities from a riparian zone of the East river system, Colorado, United States - H2a2 | ecosystem: Environmental > Terrestrial > Soil > Riparian zone | place: USA: East River... | reverse complement strand
CTCGCGAGGACGTGTTGCCAGGTGAAGGTCACCGGCGTTGACCGGTTCGTGTAGTTGTAGGCGAAGACGTAGCCGATGCCGTTGACCAGCTTGGTCAGCGTGCGCACGTTGGCGGCGCCGTTGAGCATGCCGCCCGACTTCGACGTGTTGCCCGCCTGGAGCGCCGCCTTCTCCTCCCGGTACCATTCGATGCGCGAGAACAGCCACTCCACCTCGATGTTGTGATCGAGCTGGGCGATGCGGCCCGCCACCGGATCCGCGAACCGCGTCGAGTTGCCGACCAGCGCGGCCGGCGCGGGGTCGGCGAGGAGGGCCGCCTCCACTCCCGCCAGCTCCGTGGTCAGTGTCTTGAGGTGGCTCATGTACGCCGAGACCGTCGCGGCGTCAGATTGGCGCAGGCCGTTGACCCCGATGTCCCACCAGAAGATGCCCTGCGCGCCCTCGACGATCGCCATCACCGCGTGCGCTCGCATCTCCGCCGGCGTCGGGAGCCGCGAGTCGGTCGTGAACTGGAAGAACTGGAGCACCGACCACACCGGGCGGCCCGCCTTGGCCACCGCCCGCAGCTTGGAGGTGAAATCGCCCACGATGAAGTGCGTGTAGCCCACCGACGGTTCCGGTCCGTAGAGGGGATAGGGGTCCGTCCCCAACACGTCGGCCGCGTTGATCCACAGCGCCGGATTGCGGTAGCCCGCGGCCACGGTCGCCGCGAAGGTGATGCCCTGCGGGTCCCACGCCTTGAGCTGCTGGTGATGCTGCTCGGTCTCCGTGATCAGCGCGTCGTCGCACTCGTCCATGATGTAGTAGCCGGCCGCCGCCGGGTGCTGGGCGAACTGCTGCACGTAGGTCTGGCTCATGATCGAAAACGAGCCGGGGCCGAACCGCGTCCAGCTCCCGTCGGCGTGGCAGTTGCCGGTCTGCAGGTACATCAGGCCGTGGGTGTTGAGCACGTCGAGCAGGGCGTTGGTGGAATCGATCGGCATCGCGCCCAGGAAATAGTTGAGGTAGAGGTTCAGCGGAAACCCCTGGAGCCCGCGCGTTCCCGACGGCGAGAAGATCTGTTGCTCCCAGAACGCGTGGTCGGGCGAGTAGCCGCCGCCCGAATCGTAGACGCCGAGCACGAAGCGCGGCACGCCGTGCATGAGGAGGCGGCCCTTGGCGTCGAACCCGGCCCGGGTCTGGGCGTGAACGAGGGAGGCCGACGCCGCGAGGAGCAGGACGCACGTCAACACCGACGTGAGGCGCCGGCTTCCTCCCCCAATCCGACACGTCTGTGAAAACTTTTTCTCCAATGGAGAATCTTGCAACGTGACCGGGAAACCACCGATTCGACGCGATTGGCGATTCGACATGTGCAGCGGATTGCTCTGCAAAAAGATCGCCGCCCGCCGACGGCCGAACGGTGGGCTTGCGCGTCAGCGCTCGAGGGGCAGCGTGAACGTGAAGGTGGATCCCTGGCCGAGGGTGCTCGCGACCCGGATCTGGCCTCCGTGGAGCTCGATGAATTTCCGGCACAGGGCCAGGCCGAGCCCGGTGCCTTCCTGGCGAGCGGCGCTGCTGCCGACCTGACGGAATTCCTCGAACACCTCCGCCTGCTCCTCGGGCGCGATCCCCACGCCGGTGTCGCGCACCGCCACCTCGATCGCCCCGTCGATCGGCGCCGCGCGCACGTCGATCCGCCCACCTTCCGGCGTGAACTTGACCGCGTTCGACAGCAGGTTCAGCAGCACCTGTTTCACCTTCCGCTCGTCGGCCGGCACCGCGCCGACGCGCTCGTCGACGGCGCGGTGGACCACGATGCCGCGGCCGGCCGCGCGCTCGCGAACGAGGACCAGCGCGTTGTCGATGAGTCCGGGCAGGTCGACGTCGGAGACTTCCAGCTCCATCCGGCCGGCTTCGACCTTGGACAGATCCAGGATGTCGTTGATCAAGGACAAGAGGTGCCGTCCCGACTCCGTGATGTCGCCCACGTATTCCGCCTGCTTGTCGTTCAGCGCGCCGAACATCCGCTCGCCCAGCACCTCGGCGAAGCCGATGATCGCGTTCAAGGGCGTCCGCAGCTCGTGCGACATGTTGGACAGGAACTCGGACTTGTGCCGGCTGGCGATCTCGAGCTGCTGGCTCTTCTCCGCCAGCTCCCCGAACAGCCGGGCGTTGACGATGGCCACGGCGGCGTGCGACGCGAAGGTCTGCAGCAGGTCGAGGGTGGCGGGCGACAGGGGCCGGCCGCTCGTCTTGTTGTCGCCGGCGAAGATCCCCACCGTCTCGCCCCGCGCGATCATCGGGATGACCAGGAACTCGCGGGTCCGGAGCCCGTGGAGGCTCGACCACGGCGGGGGCAGCCGCAGCTCGGGCGGCATCGGCGTGTCGCGCGTGAAGAGCAGCGGCGTCCCCTCGCGCAGGGCCTTGGTCATGGCGCCGGCGTGGGCCAGCGGAATCGACGCGCCTTCGAGATCGCGCCAGTCCTCGTCCGAGAACCCGGCGCCGGCCAGGTTCACCAGACGCTCGCCGTCGCTCGCCCACACGTACATCCGGTCGATGATGCCGATGCGGCTGACCGTCTCGAACACCCGCTGGAGCTGCTCGCGCAGGGTGAGCGGCTCCTGCATCGCCGTCGACAACCGATAGAGCTGCCGCAGGCTCGAGGACAGCCGCTCCAGCTCGGCGCCCTGGTTCTGGGTGGTCTGGAAGAACGTCGCGTTGTCGATCGCCATCTTCGACTGGATGGCCACCGCGAGGAGGAACTGGGCCGTGCGCTCGTCGAAGCGCCCGGGCGCCCGCCGGTACACGACGATCCCGCGGATGATGTCGGGCGAGGGAATGGGCACGGCCATCAGCGACCGGTAGCCTTCGGCGAGCATGATCTCGCGGAAGACGTACCGGTGAGCCTGGTCGACGTCGGGGATCTGCCAGGGTTTCACGTGCTGGATCGCGCGGGCCACCGCGCCCTCGGTGGGATCGACGGGGGTGGCGGCGATGCGATCGAGGAAGTCCTGGCCCATCCGGTAGCTCGACACCGCGACGAAGGCCCCCGTGCGGGGCGTGTGCTCGAAGATCGCGCCGGCGTCCGCCTGCACGTGCTGGACGGCGTGACGGATGATCGTGTCGAGGACGGCTTGCAGGTCGAGCGACGAGCCGGCGGCCTGCATGACCTCGGCGAGGGCCCGCGTCTCCTCCAGCGCGCCTGCCAATTCCTCCGTGCGCGACTGGAGCGCGCCGAACAGCCGGGCGTTGTCGAGCGCGATCACCGCCTGGTCGGCGAAGCTCTTGAGCGACTCGATCTGGGCGTCGGTGAACGACCCCGGCGTCTCGCGGCCGATCGCGATGACGCCGATGGGCTGGCCGTCGCGCATGAGGGGCACGCCCAGGAAGCCGCGCAGGCCGACGGCGTGGGACACCGCGTGCATGCCGTAGTGCGGGTCGGCGTCGACGTCGGGGACGTGCACGACGTCGCGATCGACGACGACGCGCGCGGTGAGCGAGTCGCGCGTGGGCTGGATGGGAAAGGTGGCGCGCGTCGCGGCTTCACCCTCGGCCGTGTTGTTGTGCTGGGCCACGAGGTGGATCCACTCCCCGTCGAACCGGAACACGCCGCCCATCGAGGCGCCGCAGAGCTGCACGCTGCTGCGGATGATCGCGTCGAACACCCCTTCCACGTCCGTCTGAGTGCCGCTGATCGTCCGGAGGATCTCGCTGGTCGCGGTCTGCCGCTCGAGGGCGCCGGCCAGTGCCTCGCCCCGGCGCTGCAGCGCTTCGCCCTGATACCGCGTGACCAGCGCGAAGTAGGTGATGTAGGCGACCAGGAACAGGATCGAGATGGCGACGGTGGCGGGCTCGGAGTCGGGATGCAGGGGAAAGCCGAGGAGGGCGCCGGTGGCGACGGCCGCCGCACCGCTGGTGAGCAGCGCCACCGAGGCGAGGGGAAACCCGCCGGCGCGCATGTTGGACATGAGCGACGGCAGCAGGAGCACGACGGTGGGCCAGACGCGAAACTCGAGCAGAGCCGCGATGGCTCCCGCCGCCGCAGCGTCGACCAGGACGCTGCGCCGCTCCGCGGCACGGGGATTGTGAGCGCGCCGTCCGACAAGGAGCGCGGCGTGCGGCCACGCGATGGAGAAAGCCGCGAGCGCCGCCCAGAAGAGGAAGCCGCGAGATTGGCTGGCTCCGGCCACCACCACGAGCGCGAAGGCGAGAGCGTAGACCCCGAGGCGCGCACGGTAGTTGATGGTCACGATCGCTCGCGGCGGACGCCGCCCCGACGATTCGCGAAGGGCCATGAATTGGATCTTAACTGATTACATGGGGGGCCCGAGACGGGTCCCCCAAACCCCCCGCGCTCGGGGTACCCCGGCGAAGCCGGGGCACCCCTCGACTACCGGTACTTCCTGGTCAGTGGGCTGCGCCGCCGCGGACCCAGCCGCCGTGGACGGGATGGTGAGACGAGATGAACTCGATGTAGGCCGGGCGGTTCTTGGCGTTCTCGTCGAGGGCGCGCTTGAGGGCGGGGATGACCTCCGCCGGCTGCGTCACATCTTCCGCGTGGAAGCCGACCGCGCGCGCCATCGTGGCCATGCAGGCCGAGCCGTGATCCGAGACCTTCCAGGTGAACGGGTCGTGGCCGCCGCCCCAGAATCCGGGGCCGTACCCGGAGTAGCCGCCGTTGTTGATGTGCAGCGTGGTGATGCCGATGCCGTAGCGCGCGCAGGCCTCGAAGTTGCCCATCATGTAGCAGACGCCGGCGTCGCCGGTGATGTGCACGCACTGGCGGTTCGGATAGGCGAGCTTGGCCCCGATGGTGCCGGCCAGGCTGAAGCCGAGCGTGGAGACGTTGCCCCAGCCGAGATGACCGCGCGGGATCTGCGCCTCGTACACCGTGCTGGTCTGATCGCGCGTGTTGCCCGAATCCGCGGTGACGAACGACGCCTTGGGATCGAGCACTTTCATGAGATCGCCGATCACGCGGTAGGGATTGATCGGGGTCTCGTTCGACTCCATCCACGGCTTGAACTTGGCCAGGAACGCTTGCTTTGCGTCACGGATCTCGTCGAGCAGCGCCTGGTTCTTGCGCCCGCCGCCGCCGCGCTTGGACAGCTCGTCGGTCAGCGCCTGGATCGTGAGCTTGGCGTCGCCGACGACCGCGTGACGGGTCTCGTAGCTCCGGTTGATGTCGAGGACGTCGACCGTGCACTGCACGATGGTCTTCGCGTCGGCGTCAGGAATCGCATGACTGAACCGGTTGGGGAACAGGCTCGACCCGATCGAGAACAGCACGTCGGCCTTGCGGAGGAAGTGCTCGGTCATCGAGCCGCGCACGCCGACCGCCAGCGGATGGTTCTCGGGGAACGCGCCCTTGGCCTTGAGCGTGGTCATCACCGGCACCTGGGCCAGCTCCGCGAACTTCAGCAGCTCGGCGGTGGCGTCGGCGTAGTAGACGCCCTCGCCCACGTGCAGCAGCGGACTCTTGGCGGCCAGCAGCACCTTGATCGCCGCGGTGACGTCGTCGGGATCGGGACCGGAGCGCCAGCCCTTCACCGGCGTGTACGGATGCTCGTCGGTGTCGTACTCGCCGAGATCGCGCGGGATCAGCAGCAGCACCGGGCCGGGACGTCCGGAGCGCAGGTGCGTGAACGCGCGCCGCAGGTAATCGGGCACCAGCTCGGCGCGGTCGATCTCGCCGACCCACTTGGTGATCGGCTTGAACGCGCCGGCCATGTCGAAGTGCGTGTGTCGCGAGTTGCCCGCGCCCACGCCCTCGGCGATGACCAGCACCGGCGAGGAGTCTTCCCACGCCTGGGCCACGGCGCCGAACGCCATCTGGATGCCGGCGGCGTTGAGCCCGGCCATGACCGTGCACACGCCGATCTGCTTGCCGCACGTCACTCGCGAGAACGCGTCGGCCACGGCGACCGCGAAGCGCTCCTCGCCCATCATGAGGATCGGCACGCCCTCTTCCCCGAGCGCGTTGTTGACCGGGCTCGTGGGATAGCAGCTCACCCACGGCGTGCCCTCGGCCTTGAGAATTCTCGCGAACCCGTTCACCGCTTTGACTTTCATGGACTTCCTCCTTGTTCCTTTGCGCGAGGCGCTTGGTTCCTTTGCGCGAGGCGCTGGAGGGCGGGCGGGGGATGGGGGCGGCCCTCTGACCACGAGGCGCTTACCTTCGCTCAGCCGCGAGCCGTTCCCACTCGACACCGTTGTTCGGTCTTCACGCTCGGCAGGGACGGGTCAACCGGGCCGCTCCCATCCCCCGTCCGCCCTCCAGCGGCAACGCGCGGGGCTTCGGGGGACGACACTAGCTGTCGGCGGGCATGAGCGCAAGGCGCCGTTGCTCGTCGGGCGTCGGCTCGGTTTCCGGGCGGTGAGGTAGACTCTCGGCACATTCGATCGTTGAGGAGGGACGCCGTGCCCAGGGGATTGACCGCCGTTCTCGTGCAGCCGGGACGACCGCTGGAGCTGGAGACGTTGCCGACGCCGGAGGTCGAGCCGGGCGGCATTCTCATCAAGAACACCGCGGCCGCGATCTGCGGCTCCGACCTTCATTACTGGCGCAACGATCGCAACTACGTCGGACCGGACCTGCGCCAGGTGCCGGGCCACGAGTTCACGGGCGTCGTGCACACGCTCGGCAAGGGGATCACGACCGATTCGCTGCGCCAGCCGTTGCGCGAGGGCGATCGGGTGGCGTTTCCGTTTTTCACGCCGTGCAATCGGTGCTACTGGTGCGTGCGTGGCGAGCATCACGCCTGTCCCCATCGCTACCGGCGGAGCCAGCAGTTCTCGCTGAAGGAGTATCCGTATTGCGACGGTGGCTACGCGGAGTACTACTTCCTGCCGCCCGGCCACTACGTGTTCAAGGTGCCGGACGTGCTGCCCGATGACGCGATCCCGCCGGTGAACTGCGCGCTCTGCCAGGTGCTGCACGGGATCGAGTACGCGGAGATGAAGTTCGGCGACGTGGTGGCCATCCAGGGCGCGGGCGGCCTCGGGATCTACGCGGCGGCCGTCGCCGCCGAGAAGGGCGCGTCCAAGGTCATCTCGATCGACGGCCAGAAGAACCGTCTGGCGTTCGCCCGCCAGTGCGGCGCCACCGACGTGATCGACATCAGCGAGTTCCCGACGCCGGAGTCGCGCGTCGCGCGCGTACGCGAGCTGACCGACGGGCGCGGTGCCGACCTCGTCATCGAAGTCGTGGGCATCGCCGAGGCCACGGTCGAGGGCCTGGACATGGTGCGGTTCAACGGCAAGTTCCTCGACATCGGCAACATCGTCCCGCAGCCGATCAGCTTCCCCGCGACCAAGGTCATCAGCAACCAGACCCAGTGGCGCGGTCTCATGCACTACAACCCGTGGATCATGCCCTCGGCGCTCGACTTCCTGGTGCGCACGAAGGAGCGCTACCCGCTCACCAAGATGGTCTCCCACAGCTTCCCGCTCTCGGAAATCAACCAGGCCTTCGAGTTCGCCGAATGGCAGGGCAAGGGCGCGGGCACGGCGGCCACGCGGGTGATCCTCAAGCCGTAGCGCGCAGAGCTCGTGGCGGGCAGTGAACGTGCCCGCCACGAGCCGCGCCGTCGTGTCGCTGGCCTATCCCGGCGATTCGAAGGCGAGGGTGGCGTAGCGCATGAAGATGCCGCCGCGGGGCTCGGCGAGGGGGCCGTTGACGACCAGGACCGCGATCACGAACTTCGTGCCGGCGACCGCGCTGGGGCTGACCTCCACGCGGTGCTGGGCGTTGAGGCCGACGATGACGCCGGTGCTGCGGTCGATCTGGCCGTTGATCCAGACCTCGCCGTAGTTGTCGATGTTGGTCTCGAACCACACGCGCGAGTTGGCCAGCGCCACGCCGCCGATCTGCTCCGGGATCTCCACCGTGATCCGGTACCACGCAAAGGTGAAGCCCACCGAGCGGCTCGCGCGAACGTTGGTGCAGGTCTCCCACTTCGAATCGTCGTGATCCGCGAGCCGGGCCGGGGTCGCGCGCAGCTGGGACGTGAGCCCCTCGTTGGGCTCGCCGGGCACGAGCCCGTCGGCGACCCGCCACTCGCCTTTGATCTGTCGTCGGTCCTCGGCCTTGTTCAGATCCAGCGCGATCCTGGGCATGGCGTCTCTCCTAATACGATTTCACGCGGTGTGCCGAGACACTATGACGCGACGACCCGCGTCGTCAAGGCGACGAAGACCCCACCGAGGCCAGATAGTGCTCGACGATCTCGCTGCCGGTCGCGCGCCAGACGCCCTCGTGGCGCAGGATGTAGGCGAGGGCCGAGTCGAGGGCGCCGATGCGGTGCGGGACCCCGATCACGAACGGGTGCAGGCAGATCGCCATCACGCGGCCGGACGCAGCACCCTCGCGATAGAGCGTGTCGAACTGGCGGCGGATCATCAGCTCGAACTCGTCCGACGACCGGCCGGCGCGGATGATCTGGGGTAGATCGTTGATCTCGGTGGAGTAGGGGATCGAGCAGAGACGCCGGCCGCCGACGTCCATCAGGTACGGCTGGTCGTCGTTGACCCAGTCGGCGACGTAGCGGGCGCCGGCCTCGACGAGATAGTCGAGCGTGTCCCAGCTCTCCTGGAGACCGGACGACAGCCAGCCCTTCGGCCGCGATCCCGTCGCCTGCTCGATGCGATCGAAGGTGCCGAGCACCGTCCGGCGCTCTTCCTCCGGCGACATCAGGTGGAGGTAGCGCGCGTTGCTCTGGTTGTGGCCCATGAATTCCCAGCCGAGCTTCACCGCGTCCTCGACGATCTGCGGGCAGTCGTCGCACACCTCGCTGTTCAGCGCGACGGTGCCGCGCACGCCGTGACGGGCCAGCACGTCCATCAGGCGAAAGACGCCCACCCGGTTGCCGTAGTCGCGCGGCGCCCAGTTGATGACGTCGGGCGCCTTGCCGGTGCCTCCCGGCACCGGCTCGTCGAGCGGAAATGTCTCGATGTTCGGGATGACCCACAGCGCGACGGCGGCGCCGTCCGGCCAGGTGATCCGCGGCCGGCGATTGATGGGAACGTAGGGGAACGGTCCGTAGCGTTGCGGTTTCATCGTCGACCGATCGCGACGCTAGCGGAGCGCGGGCTCTCCGAAGAGCTCCACGGCGCCACGGGCGTTGTCGGTGATCGCGAAGACCTCGTAGAACTCGATCTCGGGCTCCATGCCGTAGCGCTCCACGATGCCGTCCCGCCAGGGGCCGGCGTAGAACGCCGTGGCGTCCTCGAGCGACTCCCACTGGTAGACGCCGCCGGCCCAGCCGCTCTCGCTCCAGATGAAGTGCTTGCTGACGAGTCCCTTGGCGGCGCGAAAGCCCGGCGCGATCTTGTGGAAGTGCGCGCGGCAGGCCGCGTAGTCGATGTGAGCCGGGAGCTTGTAGCGAACGGTGGCCGTGATCATGGCTGCCTCCTCCGGGACACGTGTGGACAGCAGGATACTCCGATGTCTTGACTATCGCCGTCGCCTCGCGCACGATCCGGTCGCGATCCCAGAGGAGGCAGGCCATGGCCTACGTGAAGGACTCGAAGTCGGCGGCGGTGCGCAGGCAGCTCGACCATCCGGTCATCGACGGCGACGGGCACTGGCTGGAGCCCCTGCCGATCTTCCTCGACTATCTCGAGCAGGTCGGGGGGCCGAGCCTCGTCGATCACTTCAAGGCCAAGGACGTCGAGCGCGGCTGGTACGGGATGACGCCCGAGGAGCGCTTGGACAAGCGGACGCACCGCCCGACGTGGTGGGGCGAGCCGGCCAACGCCCTCGACCGCGCCACCGCCATGGTGCCCAAGCTCTTCTACGAGCGGCTCGACGACTTCGGGGTGGACTTCTGCCTGCTCTACACCTCGCTCGGCCTCTTTCACATCAACAACGCCGACGAGCAGATCCGCCGAGGCGTCTCGCGCGCGGTGAACCTGATGAACGCCGAGATGTTCGCCCCGTATCGGGATCGCATCGCGCCGGCGGCGGTGGTGCCGGTCTACACGCCCGAGGAAGCGATCGAGGAAGCGACCTTCGCGGTCAAGGAGCTCGGCTTCAAGGTCATCATGATCTCGAACCACGTCAAGCGTCCGGTCCTCGCGCTGGCCCGCGAGGCGAAGGACCCGTCGACGGTCCGCACGTTCATCGACTCGCTCGCCTACGAGAGCCCGTACGACTACGACAAGTTCTGGAGGACGTGCGTGGATCTGAAGGTCGCGGTCACCGCGCACTCCGGCAGCATGAGCTGGCACGGACGCGAGTCGGTCAACAACTTCACGTTCAACCACCTCGGCCACTTCGCGGCGGCCAGCCACGCCTTCGCGCGGGCGCTCATCATCGGCGGCGTGGTCAAGCGCTTCCCGATGCTCCGCTTCGGCATGCTGGAGGGGGGTGTCGGCTGGGCGTGCAACCTCTTCACGGATCTGGTCGCCCACTGGGAAAAGCGCAGCCGCGGTCCGATGGAGCGTCACCTGCGCCCGACCAACCTCGACCGCCAGCTGTTGAAGGATCTCTTCGCGCGCTACGGCGGTCCCGTCGTCGAGGAGAAGATGGACGAGCTGCTCTCGTGCACCAGCATCGTGCCGCCGTTCAAGACCAACGACGAGCTGACCGACCGCGAGTACGCGCTCGGCCAGATCGACGACTTCGAGGCGGCCGGCGTGTCGTCGGCCGAAGAGCTCAAGCGACAGTTCGCCGACCACTTCTACTTCGGCGCCGAGGCCGACGACCCGACCACCGCGTGGGCGTTCCGCGAGCCCCACAAGCTCCGCCCGCTGTTCAGCTCGGACGTGAGCCACTTCGACGTCACCGACATGTCGGAAGTCCTCGAGGAGGCCTGGGAGCTGGTCGAGCACGGCATGATCACCGAGACCGACTTCCGCCAGTTCACCTTCGAGAACGCCGCGCGCCTGCACACCGCGATGAACCCCGACTTCTTCAAGGGCACGGTGGTCGAAGGCGCAGTGGCCAAGCTCCAGCGCTAGAAGATTCATCGCCCCGCGCGGCCCGCGCCGATGGGCAGCGCGTCGATGGCCCCTGCGCGTCGGGGGGGTATGGGGGGAGCCGTAGGGGCCCCCCATCTCAGAAAATCTCAGTAACGAGGAGACACCATGGGACAGCTCGACGGCAAAGTAGCGATCGTCACGGGGTCGGGGCGCGGGATCGGTCAGCAGGTGGCGTTGCGGCTGGCCCGCGACGGCGCCGCGGTGGTGGTGAACGATCTCGACGAGGCGCCGGCGAAGGAAACCATCGCGCTCGTCGAGAAGCTCGGCGGACGCGCGGTCGCCTGTAACGGCGACGTCACCGCCAAGGACTTCGGCGAGCGCATCGTGGACACGGCGGTGAAGCAGCTGGGCGGGCTCCACATCGTCGTCAACAACGCCGGCTACACGTGGGACAACGTCATCCAGAAGATGACCGACGAGCAGTGGTACGCGATCCTCGATGTCCACGTGACCGCGCCGTTTCGCATCCTGCGCGCCTTCGCGCCCTACCTGCGCGAGCAGTTCGAAGCGGAGTCCAAGCGCGGCGAGCGCGTCGTGCGCAAGGTCGTGCAGATCTCGTCGACCTCCGGTGTGCGCGGCAACGCGGGGCAGGTCAACTACTCGTCGGCCAAAGCCGCCGTGACCGGCATGACCCGCACCCTGGCCAAGGAGTGGGGCCGCTACGCGGTCACCGTGAACTGCGTGGCGTTCGGCTACGTCCAGACCCGGCTGACCAAACCGCTGGCCGAGGGCGAGGGCGGCACGATCGAGGTCGCGGGACGCACGGTGAAGGTCGGCGTGCAGGCGGCCCGCATCGCCGGCATGAACCAGATGATCCCCCTCGGGCGCGGCGGGTTCCCGGAAGAGGCGGCGGGCGCGATCTATCTGTTCTGCAGTCCGGACAGCGACTTCGTCAGCGGCCAGACGCTGGTCGTCACCGGCGGCGCCTAGCGCGCCGTCGGGCCGAGCCACCAGCGCGTCCGTCTCACTCGAAGGGGTGGCCGAAGCGATCGAGATGCGCGACCTGACGTAGCGACTTGCGCTGCTTCTTGCCCTTGCCCACGGGGCGCGCGGGATAGCCGAACGGAAGGATCGCCAGCACGTCGACGTTGTTCGGGATCTCCAGCAACGGCTTGACGGTGTCGAGTCCGCCGAAGCCCACCCAGTTCGACCCCACGCCGCCGGCCCACGCGGTGAGCAGCATGGACTGGATCGCCCGGCTCGCGTCGGAGACGGCAAAACGAGACTTCTCGGTGGCCACGACGATGGCCAGCGAGGCCTGGGCGGTGTAACCGCCGCTCGAGGCCAGGGCACCGAGCTTGCGCAGGGTCTCGCGGTCGCGGACGACGATGAAGTGCCAGGGCTGCCCGTTCATCCCGCTGCCGGTGAGGCGTCCGGCCTCGACGATGCGTCGGACCACGGCATCGGGAATGGGCTTGTCCTGGTAGCTCCGTACGGCCAAGAGCGTGCGAACGGCCTCGAAGACGTCCATGCGCGCAGTATAATCGGCGACCGCCGAGATCTTCGGACTGTATCGAGGAGGAGACCATGCACGTCGGCCTGGTGATGGAGTGCGACTATCGCGAGGGAAGGACCCAGGAAGAGGCGTTTGCCGAGGCGATGTCCATCGTCGAGATCGCCGAGACCGAAGGCCTCGACGGCGTCTGGCTGGCCGAGCGCCACTTCGCCATGCACCGGCGGCCGACCGATCCCATGGGCGCCGGCATCCCGTCGATCGCGTCGGTCCCCCTCGTGCTGGCCGCGGCCATCGCCGGCCGCACCTCGCGCGTCCGCATCGGCACCGGCGTCAGCGTGCTGCCGCTCGCTCATCCGATTCGCACCGCGGAAGAAGCCGCCACCGTCGATCAGATCAGCCACGGCCGTCTCGACTTCGGCGTCGGGCGCAGCGGGTTTCCGCGCGCCTACCAGGGCTACGGCGTCCGCTACGACGAAAGCCGTGATCGCTTCGAGGAGTCGCTCGACGTCATCCTCAAGGCGTGGACGGAGCCGGGGTTCTCCCACAGCGGGAAGTATTTCTCGTTCGACAACCTGACCGTGGTGCCGCGGCCCTACCAGAAGCCGCACCCGCCGATCTGGGTGGCGGCCACGACCCGGGACACGTTTCCGATGGTCGGCAGTATGGGCTTCTCGCTCGTCACGGGGCTGCGCGGCTTCGACATTCCCGAGGCACGCCGGCACCTGAACGCGTACCGCGCGGCGCGAAGGGAAGCCGGACATCCCGGCGACGGCAACGTCTACGTGCGCATGCCCGTCTACGTCGCGGCCACCGCGGCCCAGGCGCTCTCGGAGCCGCAGGAGAGCACGATGCGGTCCTTTCGCCGGCTCGCCGAGAACATGGCCCAGTCGGTCGGGGCTCTGGGAACGACGGCCGCCGAAGAACGCGCGGAACGAGCCGAGCGTCTCTCTCACGTCACCTACGACGAGATCCTGCATGATCGCGTCGCCTACGGCACCCCCGACATGGTCGTCGACCGCCTGCGCCACCTGCGCGACGAGCTGGGCCTCTCGGGCGTCATCGCTGAGACCAACGTCGGCGGCCGCATCCCGCTCGACCAGGTTCTCACCTCCATCCGCCTCTACGCCCAGGAGGTCGCCCCGCGCCTGCGCTAGCGTCTGACCCTCCGGTTGTCCGCGGAGCGCTGGTCATCGCCGGCTTGATCGTCGCCGTGACCGTGCAGGCCTGCATCCACCCTTCGTCCGAGCGGCCGGCCGTGCCCGCGGAACAGGTCGACATGACTCCGTGGGAGGAGTCCGCCGAGGTGCGGGAACTCCTGGTCGGTACGTTCGCCCCCGGCGAGGGTGAGCCGGCCGGCGCCGTCCTGATCTACCTGAAGACGCAGGATCCGTTTTACCGAGCATGGTCGCGAATCGACGGAACTCCACCGGAGGGAGAACCTGACTTCGACCCCCACGCCCTCCTGGACGAAGTGCTGCGCGCGCGGCGCCGGGCGACCGTGCTCTATCCGATGAGCCGCCACGCCTGGCAGGGCGTCGGTGAGTTCTTCTGGCGGCGGTACTATTGGCGGCCGCGCCGGGCAGACCTTCGAGAGGCGGTGACGGCGTATCTCCGGGCGGCCGAGTTGGTGATCCCGTACGCCAGCGCGAATGGCGACCGCGATTTCCAGAGCGCGGCGACCTATGCCGCATTGGGTCTGGTCGCGCTCTCGGACACGGCGACCCTCGACGTGTTCTTCGCCAAGACCAAAGGGACCGAGGCCTGGGTACTGGCGCGCGAGATCTACGTGGTCGCCCTCGGCAGGCTCGACGATCCCCGCGCGGACGCGATGTTCAGGGAGCTGCTCGCGGAGCACCCGCAGTATCCGTGGAGCTACATCGAATACCTGATCGATCGTGGTCGCTACGAGGAAGCGTTGCGGCTCATCGACGGCCGGCCGCTCCGCGGGTATCCCACTGACCACGTGCGACGAGGATCGCTGCTCGAACGGCTGGGGCGCTTCTCCGAAGCTGAGGCCGAATATCAGAAGTATCGTGCCGATCCCCAGCCGTTCCTGGGGGGCTACATCTTTCCTCTGCCGAAGCGCTACAGGGTTCCCGGCAGTACCCTTCAGACGGGAATGAAGTTTCGCCCGGACTCCGACGCGTTGCCGAAGCCCCAGGACTGAATGCTTCGCGCTTTCGTCGCCTGGCACGGATGGATCGGCGTCTGCGCGCTCGCCGCTCTCGCGCTGCCGTCGTGTGTGCTCCCGTCACCGACGGGACCGGTCGCCGCGGCACGAGAACCGGTGGACATGACGCCCGCCGAGCAATCCGGAGAAGTGCAGGCACTGCTCCAGGGCACCCTCGTTCCGGACCCGGGCGAGCCCGCGGGCGCCATCAAGATGTACCTGCTGACCCAGGAAGAATTCCTTCGGGCGTCGTCTCGTGGCGAAGGCGAACCGTCCGGCGGCGCGCCCGACGTCGATTCGCAGAGGCTCCTGGACGATGTCCTCCGCGCGCGACGGCACGCGGTGGCGGTGTATCCGATGAGCCGCCACGCCTGGCAAGGTCTCGGCGACGTCTACTGGCGCCGGTATCACTGGCGACCGCGCCGCGCCGATCTGCAAGAGGCGGTGACCGCGTACACTCGCGCCGCCGAGCTGTTGATCCCGTACGGCACGTCGACGCTGGGGGGGCGCGACTTCCAGGGCCTGACGATCTCCATCTCCCGCGGCCTGGCGGCGCTGTCGGACACCGCGGCCCTCGACGTGTTCTTCTTGAAACTGAACGGGACTGCGCATTGGGCTGGGGCGTGTCCGACCTACGTCGTGGCCTTGGGCCTGTTGAACGACCCTCGCGCGGATCGGATGTTCAAAGAGCAGGTCGCCGAGCATCCGCCGTTCGTCGCCTCCTACGTCGACTATCTGATCGACCGGCGCCGCTACGAGGACGCCTTGCGGCTCGTCGAGCAGACGCCGCACCTGATCCCAGGCACGAACCCGCCCCGACGGTATCCCAGCGACTACGCGCGACGCGGGACGCTGCTCGAGCGGCTCGGACGCTCGGCGGAGGCGGAGACCGAGTACCGGACCTACTTCGCGGCCATCGGCGAGACGTCGTGGTTCCAGCACACGGTTCAGGAGCGTTACCGGATTCCCGGCAGCACGCTGCAGACGGGAATGAAGTTTCATCCGAACGTGGATAGCTTGCCGGTTCCGCGGGACGAATAGCCGGCGCGTCGGCCCGCGCGTCGTCTACTGGAGCGAGAGCGGAGCGGTGGCGAGCGTGAGGATTTCGGCGGGCGCGTTGGCCTTCGTCGCGGCGAGGAAGAGCACGTAGCCTCCGCGCGGAGCGCTGGCCGTCCAGGGGTACGCAAAGACGTTCGGGACCGTCGCCGAGAGGGGCGACGCCAGCGAGACACCCGTGGCGGCCGGCCGGAACGACGCGGGGTTCGCCGCGTCGCCGACGGCGAAGCCGCTCGCCCCCGTGAAGAACGCGATCGTGTGTCCGTCCGGGAACAGTAAGCCCATGTAGACGTCGACCACCGACGCGAGCCCCGGGTTCGTGTACGTGACCGTCGGGGTCAGCGTTTGTCCCACCGCGAACGCGGACTGGTTCGCGCCGACCTCGACGCTGAGGGCCGCGGGCTTCCAGCCGAGCTGGACGACCTCGAAGTCGCACGCGCTCAACTGGCCGAAGGCCGGGTTGAGGACGTCGTTGTTCCAGCGCGGATCGTAGGTGCCGGTGACGAACATGTCGGTGCCGTTGTCGGCCACGATGAGCCCGTGCGTCTTCATCGCCCGGAAAATTCGCCGGATCTCCGGCGGAAAGCCCGTGATGTCCTTGCCGGCCTTCAGCCGCAGGCGCGCGCCCATCGGGAGCGCGCCCGGCGTGTCGCCCGCGGTGTGCGACGCCGGGAACACGTGGCCGTTCGTCCGTCGCACGGTCACCCGAAACGCGTGAGGAATCTCGTAGGTGCCGGTCGGATCGCTGGCGTACACCTCGTCGTACCGCGCCAGGCCCGGCAAGATCGCGAGTCCGGCGGCATCCGCAGACGTCCACGTCTCGGGGCGCCGATTGTTCGTGTTCATGTCGAAGAACGCGCCCGAACCCGCATACCACTGGCCGTGCGCGGTGTCGTACCACGCGTTCCACAGCTCGTAGAGATGGCGACGGTCCCGATCGACCACGATGAGGTGACGGTCCTGGTCATCCCGCAGATCGACCGACGCCGGATCGCCGCCCTCCACCCAGTGCGGCTGCACGATCGCCTGATCGGGCAGCGGGTAGAAGGGATAGCTCTGCCCGGTGGCCTGATCGACCCCGTCGCTCTCGCCGTCGTAGAAGAAGATCACGCTCCGCTTGGCCTGATTGCCGTCCACGACCGCGTAGGGGATCCCGTAGGTCTGCACGCTCCCCGGCGAGACGTTGCCACCGAAGTCCGGATGCAGCCGCCGCCCCCGGCCGGACAGCAGCTCGCGCAGTTGTTGACGAACTGGATGTACGCGTTCGAGTTCGCGTCGACCGGAGCGCTCGAAACATCCGCGCTCCACCAGTTGTCGATCGGAAAGAGAGACCCCGGCGGCGATCCCGGCAACGCGCCCCCGAGCACAGGCTGTCCCGTAGCTCCCGATGCCACGAGCACCACACCCGCCAGGACTAAGCTAGCCGCGGTCGTCCGAGGGCGCAGCGTCATCCGCAGACCTGTAGCCTCGCGTCTCCGTTAGTGGTTCGCGGTGTCCGCGCCCGTCCCACCGCCGGATTTCTGGCGAGCACGCGAGATCGCGTCGTCGAGCGTGAGGTCGCGGAACAACTCGCGCCGCTCCTGGACGTAGTCTCCGCGACCAGGGTCGTACTCCATCAGGAACCTGATTGCCCCCGACACGCCGAGCCGCTCGGTCAAGGCCTTCCAGCCTTCCGCCCGGATCTCGTAGTTCGACAGCGAGGCTGCCCGACTCATGCCTGACTCCTCGAAGCCAGCGCGGCTGGCGCAACCACCAGGGTCCGCAGTGTGTGACTGAACCGCCCCCCCAGCCTCAGCAGCCCGTCGTCACAGGTCACGAACCAGCGCGCCCCGGCTCGCTCGGCGAACGCGACGTGCAGCGCATCCAGCGGCTGGAACCCGAGCGCGTCGAGCTGGCGGGCCCGGTTCTCGACCTCGGCGTCCAGCGGTACGTCGACTGCCGCGCCGTCGATCCAGAGGGACGCGGCGACCCGACGGTCTTCCCGTGGGTTCGCGTCATTCTCGACCAGATGGGCGGGTGATCGCACGAGAGCGATCTCACCGATTTCGGCGCGGACGATGATGGCCGCAACGGCAGTCGCCTCCTCGCGGACACGTGGTTGCCGCTGGTCATCGAATGGCCGCTTCAACGAGCACATGTCGAGATACACCCGATCCATCGCGCATCATTGTATGCGTGGGCGATCGATTGCCATAGTGTCAGAGACGATGGGTTGTCATCGATGGCTCCCCGGTCAGCCCGACCCGCCGGCGATCTGGGGGAGGATGAAGACTTCGCTGTCGGGGGCGATGGGTTCGAGGAGGGCGTCCTGGTAGATCTGGCCGTCGATGGCCACGGCGACGCCTTCTTCGAGGTGGGGGCCGAGGGCGGGGTGGAGCTCGGTGAGCTGCTGGAAGAGCTGCTTGACGGACGTCGCCGAGAGCTGGAACTCGGCGACGCCGTCCGTGATCCGCGCGAGGTTGCCGATCAGCACCACGCGCGCCATCAATGCATCACGCCTTGCCGCTGGCGGCCTTCTCCTTGAGCGCCTTCAGCACCTTCGGTGGCGACATCGGCAGCTCGGTGAAGCGAATCCCCGTCGCGTTCTCCATCGCGTTGGCGATGGCGCCGAGCGGCGGGACGATCGGGGTCTCGCCGACGCCGCGCACGCCGTAGGGGTGACGCGGGTTGGCGACTTCGACCACGATCGCGTCGATCTTCGGGACGTCTGACGCGACGGGCATGCGGTAGTCGAGGAAGCCCGCGTTCTGGAGCTTGCCGTCCGCGCCGTAGATGTATTCCTCGTTGAGCGCCCAGCCGATGCCCTGCACGGCGCCGCCCTGGAACTGGCCCTCGACGTACGCGGGGTGCAGGGCCTTGCCCGCGTCCTGGGCGACGGTGTAGCGCAGGATCGTCACGCGGCCGGTCTCGGGATCGACCTCGAGATCGACCAGGTGAGTGCCGAGGCTCGGGCCCGCGCCCTGGGCGTTGATGCGGCCGGAGCCCGCGATCGGTCCGCCGGTCTTGCCGGCGACTTTCGCGAAGTCGGCGAGCGACATCGGCTTGAACTTGTCCGCCGACGCGCCGAGCGCGCGCACGTGGCCGTCGGAGAACTCGACCTGGTCGGGCTTCAGCTCCCACAGCTTGCCGGCGCGCGCGCACAGCTCGGTCTTGATCTGCTTGGCCGCCTCGACGATGGCCATCGAGCCGGAGAACGCCGAGCGGCTGCCGCCGGTGAGGAAGTTGAACCCGAGCGAGCCGGTGTCACCGATGATCGGGCGCACCTTGTCGTAGGGGACGCCGAGCTCGTCGGCGGCGACCATCGCGAGTGAGGCGCGCAGGCCGCCGATGTCCGGGGTGCCGACCATCAGCGACACCGTGCCGTCCTCGTTCACGGTCAGCGACACGGACGTCTCGCCGCCGATGTTGAACCAGAAGCCCGAGGCCACGCCGCGCCCCTGCCACTTGCGCAGCGGCGTGTTCCAGTGCTCGGTCTTCTTGATGGAGTTGAGCGTCTCCTCGAGGCCGATGGGACCGAACTTCGGACCATACGCCGCTTTCGTCCCCTCGTGAGCCGCGTTCATCATGCGTAGCTCGATCCCGTCGAGGCCGAGCTTCTTGGCGATCTCGTCGACCACGCTCTCGACCGCGTATTCGGAGATCGGCGCCCCCGGCGCGCGGTACGCCGCCACCTTCGGGCGGTTCGAGACCACGTCGTAGCCGATGACCTTCACGTTCTCGATGTCGTAGGGCGCGTAGGCGCACATGACCCCGGGCTGCACCGGCGAGCCCTGGAACGCGCCCGCCTGGTACTTCAGCTCGGCGAAGGCGGCCACGAACTTGCCGTCCTTGGTCGCGCCCAGCTTCACGTGGATGGTGGCGCCGGACGTCGGCCCCGTGGCCTTGAAGACTTCCTCGCGCGACATCACCATCTTCACCGGCCGCTTGGCCTTGCGCGACAGGGCCAGCGCGAGCGGCTCGAGATAGATCGTGGTCTTGCCGCCGAAGCCGCCGCCGATCTCGGTGGCGGTGACGCGGAGCTTGCCGATGTCCATGCCCAGCAGACGCGCGCAGTGCGCGCGCACGATGTAGTGGCCCTGGGTCGTGCACCAGAGCTCAGCCGAGCCGTCCTCCGAGAACGTGGCCAGCGCCGCGTGGGGCTCGATGTAGCCCTGATGCACGGGCGCGGTCTTGAACTCACGCTCGACGATCACGTCGGCCTTCGTGAATCCGGCCTCGACGTCGCCCAGCGTGATCTCCACGCGCTTGGCCACGTTCGACGGCTTGTCCGGCTTCGGCTCCACGCCGACCGTGAAGAGATCGTCGTGCAGCAGCGGCGCCCCGGGCCGCATGGCCTCGACCACGTCGATCACGTGGGGGAGCACCTCGTACTTCACGTCGATCAGCTTGAGCGCGCGGCGGGCGACGGCGGCGCTCGTGGCGGCCACGGCGGCGACGGCGTGGCCCTCGTAGAGCACCTTCTCGCGGGCCATCACGTTCCGGATCACGTCCTTGTAGTTCATCATCATCTCGCCGGCCGGGATGAACTCCGAGGACTGGTCGCCGAAGTCGTCTCGCGTGATCACGGCCTTCACGCCGGGCAGCGCCTCGGCCTTGGACGTGTCGATCGACACGATGCGCGCGTGGGGATGCGGGCTGCGCAGCACGCGGCCGATGAGCTGGCCGGGCAGGTTGTAGTCGGCGCCGAAGCGCGCGCGGCCCGTCACCTTGTCGACCCCGTCGGGACGGATCGTGCGGGTGCCGACGAAGCCCTGCGAGTGACCGTTCGTCATCGTCTCGGCCATGGCCTTATCCCTTTCTCATCGCCGCGGCGGCGTCCTGGACGGCACTGATGATCTTGTCGTAGCCGGTGCACCGGCAGAGGTTGCCGGCGAGCCAGTAGCGGATCTCGGTCTCGGTCGGATCGGGATGCCGCTCGAGCAGCGACTTGGCGGCCACGAGGAACCCCGGCGTGCAGATCCCGCACTGGAGCGCGGCGTGCTCGAGGAAGTGCTGCTGGAGCGGATGGAGCGCCTCGCCCCTGGCCAGGCCCTCGATGGTCTCGATGTGCCGGCCGCCGACCTCGCAGCCCAGCACCAGGCACGAGCAGACCAACCGCCCGTCCAGCGTCACGCTGCACGCGCCGCAGTCTCCCGACGCGCAGCCTTCCTTGCTGCCGGTCAGATGCAGGGTGTCGCGGAGGACGTCGAGCAACGTTTCTTCCGTTTCGCAGAGGAACTCGACGGCGTCACCGTTCACGATCGCTTCCACGTGGTGTTTGGCCATCAGTGGCTCCGTCCTCCGCCGTTCGCGGCGCCGCCGCGTGCTCGGTCCAGTGCGATCACCGCCGCCCGGCGCGCCAGCACGCCCGCGACGTCGACGCGGAATTCCACGGTGCCTCGCTTGTCGTCGATCGGCCGGCACGCCGCGCGGGCCGCCGCGTCCAGTCGCTTCTGCGCGGCCTCGTCGAGACGGCTGCCCACGATGGCCTGGGCCGCCTCGGCGACCAGCAACACGCGCGCGGCCACCGCGCCCAGCGAGACGCGGGCGGCGGTGATGGTGCCGCCGCCGTCGATGGTCAGGCTCACGCCCGCGCCGACGACCGCGATGTCCATCTCGGTGCGGGGGATGAAGCGCAGATACGCGTCGCTCGAGCGCGGCGGACGCGGCGGCAAGAGGAACGACACCACGATCTCGCCCTTGGTGAGCGCGAGCTGGCGCGGACCGAGCATCACGTCCTCGACCGGGAGATCGCGCGTGCCCTTCGGTCCGGCCAGCGTGGCGACGGCGCCCGCGGCGATGAGCGCGGGCACGCTGTCGGCGGCCGGCGAGCCGTTGCAGAGGTTGCCGCCGAGCGTGGCGCGGCCCTGCACCTGGGTCGAGCCGATCAGGTTCGCGGCCTCGACCACGCCCGGCCACGCCTGCTTCAGCCGCGCATGCTCCTTCAGCTCCGCGCCGGTCACCGCGGCGCCGATGCGCCAGCCGCCGTTCTCCTCGGTGACCGTGCGGGTCTCGGGGATGCGCTTGATGTCCACGATCAGGTCGGGATCGACGACGTCAGCGCGCATCTGGACGAGAAGGTCGGTGCCTCCCGCCAGCACGCGCGCTTCGCCCGTCGCTCCCGCGAGCAGCGCCACCGCGCCGCTCAACGTGTCCGGGGCCTCGTATCGCATGGTTGTGGTCGTCTCTCTTTCTGGAGTCCTTGTGCTCGCCAGAGCAGAATCCACGCGGATCCGCTCCCTGTCAACTCGGGGGACCCGCTCACGATACCGCCGGCCATGGGACAATGCGAGGCGGAATGTGGACCGCGCTCGTCACCGCGATCGTGCTCTTCGCGGTCGGCGTCTCGGCCGCGCCTGCCGCGGAACCCGCGGCGTCGCCCCGGGTGAGCGTCGAGCTCCTGTCCGAGGCGCAGTCGGTCGTTCCCG
>Ga0193725_1000166_pt1 | contig 22071 bp, 14 predicted proteins | sample H2a2metaG_FD_143058 | JGI IMG/M metagenome (GOLD analysis project Ga0193725, IMG submission 143058) | Soil microbial communities from a riparian zone of the East river system, Colorado, United States - H2a2 | ecosystem: Environmental > Terrestrial > Soil > Riparian zone | place: USA: East River... | reverse complement strand
CATCGCGGTCTTCGAGGACGAGGCTAAGAAGCTCGGCGAGATGCCCTGGCTGGCTCAGGGCACGCTCTATCCGGACGTGATCGAGTCGGTCTCGTTCAAGGGACCGTCGGCCACGATCAAGACGCATCACAACGTCGGCGGCCTGCCCACGCGCATGCAGTTCAAGCTGCTCGAGCCGCTGCGCGAGCTGTTCAAGGACGAGGTCCGCCGGGTGGGCGAGCTGCTCGGGTTGCCCGGGGACATCCCATGGCGCCAGCCGTTCCCCGGCCCGGGCCTTGCCATCCGCGTGCTCGGCGAAGTCACGCCGGAGCGCCTCGATCTGCTGCGCGAGGCGGACGCGATCGTTCAGGACGAAGTCCGGACGGCCGGGCTCGAGCGCGAGCTGTGGCAGGCCTTCGCGGTGCTGCTGCCGGTGCGCACGGTGGGCGTCATGGGCGACTTCCGGACGTACGCGCAGGTGATCGCGCTCCGCGCCGTCATGAGCCAGGACGCCATGACCGCCGACTGGGCCCGCCTCCCTTACGATCTGCTCGGAAAGATCAGCAACCGAATCATCAACGAAGTCAAAGGAATCAACCGCGTCGTCTTCGACATCTCCTCAAAGCCGCCAAGCACGATCGAATGGGAGTAGGAGGTGAGGCCGTCCGACGGCCGAGCCGACGCTTCAATGACCGAATAGTAGGAGACAGTCTCGAAAGCGAGGTCGCCCCTGCAGCATAGCGAGTTCGTCCACCTGCACGTGCACTCGGAGTACAGCCTGCTCGACGGGGCGGCCCAGCTCGACAAGCTCGTGGCCAAGGCCAAGGAGCTGAAGTTTCCGGCGATCGCGCTGACCGATCACGGCAACCTCTTCGGGGCCGTCGACTTCTACATGGCCGCTCAGAAGAGCGGGGTCAAGCCGATCATCGGCTGCGAGCTGTACGTGGCGCCCGGCGGCCGCAAGGAGCGCGGGTCGAGCGACGGCGGCTACGAGGGCGCCAATCATCTGACCGTCCTCGTCCGCAACCACGCCGGCTACAAGAACCTGATCAAGCTGGTCTCCAAGGCGTACCTCGAGGGCTTCTACTACAAGCCGCGCGTCGACCGGGAGCTGCTGGCCAGCCACTCCGACGGGCTCCTCGTGCTCTCCGGCTGTCTCAACTCGGAGGTGTCTCGCTCGATCTCAGCGGGCGACCTCGCGCGCGCCCGCGAGACCGCCGGCTGGTACCAGGAGGTCTTCGGCAAGGACTACTACTTCATGGAGATCCAGGCCCACGGCCTGGACGAGCAGCGCCGGGTCACCGCGGAGACGCTGGCCATCGCGAAGGCGATCGGCGCCCCCGTTGCCGGCACCAACGACTCGCACTATCTCGAGTCCACCCACGGACGGGCTCACGAGGCGCTGCTCTGCATCCAGACCGGCTCCATGCTGACCGATCCCAAGCGCTGGCGCTTCTCCACCGAGGAGTTCTACGTGAAGTCCGCGGAGGAGATGGCGGTGGTCTTCGCCGAGACGCCGGAGGCGTGCCGCAACACGCTGGCCGTGGCCGAGCGCTGCAACCTCACGCTCGAGTTCGGCCGCTTCCACCTGCCGCGCTACACCGTGCCAGAGAACCACACGCTGGAGAGTTACCTCGAGCAGCTCGCGCGCGAGGGGCTGGCGCGGCGCTACGGCGCCTCGCCGGGCGAGGCCATCGAGGCGCGGCTCGCCCACGAGCTCAGCATCATCGAGAAGATGGGGTTCGCCGGCTACTTCCTGGTCGTGTGGGACTTCATCCACTACGCGCGTGAGAAGGGCATCGCGGTGGGGCCGGGCCGCGGCTCGTCGGCGGGATCGCTGGTCGCCTACTGTCTGGCCATCACCAACATCGATCCCATCCGCTACGGACTGCTCTTCGAGCGATTCTTGAACCCCGAGCGGATCTCGATGCCCGACATGGACATCGACTTCGCCGACGACCGGCGCGACGAGGTCATCCGCTACGTGGCCGAGCGCTACGGCCACGACGTGGTCGCCCACATCATCACGTTCGGGACGCTGGGCGCCAAGGCCGCCATCCGCGACGTCGGCCGCGTGCTCGGCATGCCCTACGGCGAGGTCGACCGGATCGCCAAGCTGGTGCCGACCTTCCCGCTCAACATCACGCTCGACGACGCCTACCAGAAGTCGCCGCCGCTGGCCGAGATGGTCAAGAGCCAGACCGCGGTCAAGGAGCTGTGGGACATCGCGCGCACGCTGGAGGGCTGCACGCGCCACGCCTCCGTCCACGCTTCGGCCGTGGTCATCTCCGACGAGCCCCTCGACGAGCACATCCCGCTCTACAAGGATCCCAAGCGCCCCGAGCTGATCACCGGCTACGCCATGGGGCCGATCGAGAAGCTCGGCCTGCTCAAGATGGACTTCCTCGGGCTCCGCACGCTCACCGTGCTCGCCAACACGGCGGAGCTCATCAACCAGTCGCGCGGGATCACCATCGACTTCGACGCGCTCCCGCTCGACGATCCGAAGGCCTACGCGCTGCTCTCGGAGGCGCGCACGTTCGGCGTCTTCCAGCTGGAGTCCTCGGGCATGCGCGACGCGCTCCGCCAGCTCCGCCCGGAGCGGCTGGAAGACGTCATCGCCATGGTCTCGCTCTACCGGCCCGGCCCGATGGACCTGATCCCGGACTTCATCGCGCGCAAGCACGGCCGGGTCAAGATCACCTACGAGCATCCCGCGATGGAGAAGTTCACGCGGGAGTCGTACGGGATCATGGTCTACCAAGAGCAGATCATGCAGGTCGCCTCCGAGATGGGCGGCTTCACCATGGGCGAGGCCGACACCCTCCGCCGCGCCATGGGCAAGAAGGATCGCGACCTCATGGCCGCCCAGCGCGCCAAGTTCATCGCCGGCTGCGCCGACCGCAGCACCGAGAAGAAGACGGCCGAGCGCGTCTGGGAGCTGATGGAAAAGTTCGCCGGCTACGGCTTCAACAAGAGCCACGCCGCGGCGTATGCGCTGGTGGCGTATCAGACGGCGTACTTCAAGGCGAACTATCCGGTGGAGTTCATGGCGGCGTTGCTGACGTCGGAAATGGGCGACACCGACAAGATCGTGAAGTACATCGAAGAGTGCCGGGCCATGGGGCTCGAGGTCCAGCCGCCCGACGTCAACGTCTCGGCCGTGCAGTTCAGCGTGGCGGGGGAGACCATCCGGTTCGGACTGGCCGCGATCAAGAACGTCGGCGAGGCGGCCATGGAGTCGATCCTGCGCACGCGCAAGCTCGACGGGCCCTTCCAGGGCCTCGAGGATTTCTGCGTGCGCGTCGATCTCCGGCTCGTCAACCGGCGGGTGATCGAGAGCTTGATCAAGGCGGGGGCGTTCGATTCGCTCGGGCTGACGCGCGCGCACCTGCTCGCGACCACCGACGCCGCGCTCGAGGCCGGCCAGCGCCAGCAGCGCGACAAGGCCGAAGGGCAGGGGTCCTTCTTCGACCTGATGCCGGAAGCCGCGGCGGCGCCGAAGAAAGAGTCCACCGCGGTGGTGGCCGAGTGGGAGTCGGACCAGCGCCTGGCCTTCGAGAAGGAAGTCCTGGGCTTCTACGTCTCCGGCCATCCGCTCGCGCGCTTCCGCGAGGCCGCCGTCCTCAAGGGGGCCACGCCGTCCGGCGAGCTCGCCGCCCGGCCCACGGGCTCGCGCGTGTGGCTCTTCGGGCACGTGGTCGCGCTCAAGGAGACCGCGACCAAGAGCGGTAACCGCATGGCCTTCGTGACGCTCGAGGACACCGAGGGCACGATCGAGGTGACGATCTTCCCGGAGCCCTTCAAGGCCGCGGCCGAGCAGCTTCGCTCGCGCGAGGCGCTGTGGATCCGCGGGCGCATCGACGACAGCGACAACAAGGGCCGCGGCGTGCTCGCCGAGGAAGTGCGGCTGCTCGAGACCGTCCTCGGCGAGAGCGGGGGACCGGCGACGTCGGGCGAGCCCAACGCCGTGCGCGTGCGCGTGGTGCCGGGCGCCGATCCCCGCGCGACGGTGGCCGCCGTGCGCGAGATCTGCGCGGCCCATCGCGGACGCGTTCCGCTCTTCCTGCACATGGTGCTGCCGTCGGAGGAAGTCGTGGTGCGCGCCCGCGGCGTGCTCGTCGACGCCAGCGCGGAGCTCACCGCGCAGCTCGGGGCCTTGCTCGAGCCGACCGCGATCACCGTGGAGTATGCCGGACGCGCTTGACTTCGAGCAGCCGCTGCTCGAGCTGGAAACGCGCATCGCCGAGCTGGCCGCGCGCGACCCGACCCCGGCCCTGCGCGACGAGATCGCCAGGCTCGAGAGTCGCCTGGCGCGCCTGCGGGAGAAGACGTACGCCGGGCTGACCCCCTGGCAGCGGACCCAGGTCGCGCGCCATCCCAAGCGCCCGCACGCGCGCGATTTCTACCGGCTTCTCTTCGACGACTTCATCGAGCTGCACGGCGATCGCGTTCACGGCGACGATCCGGCGATCGTCGGAGGCCTGGCGCGCTTCGAGGGACGCAGCGTGGTCGCCCTCGGGCATCAGAAGGGGCGCGACACCCGCGAGAAGATCGCCCGGAACTTCGGTATGCCGCACCCCGAGGGCTATCGCAAGGCGCTACGCCTCATGCGGCTGGCCGAGAAGTTCAACAAGCCCCTGCTCACGCTGATCGACACGCCCGGCGCCTATCCGGGCATCGGCGCGGAGGAGCGCGGCCAGGCCGAGGCGATCGCCCGCAACCTGGCGGCGATGGCCGAGCTTCGCGTGCCGATCGTCGCGGTGGTGACGGGGGAGGGAGGCAGCGGGGGCGCCCTGGCCATCGCGGTCGCCGACCGCGTGTTCATGCTCGAGCACGCGGTCTACTCGGTGATCTCTCCCGAGGGCTGCGCCGCGATCCTCTGGAACGACGCCGCCAAGGCCCCGGAGGCCGCGGGACTGCTGCGCATCACCGCGCCCGACCTCCTGCGCCTGGGCGTGATCGACGCCATCATCGCCGAGCCTCCCGGTGGCGCCCATCGCGACTGGGACGCCACCGCCAGCGCGGTGCGCGACGCCGTGCGCGACGCCCTGGCCGTACTAGGCAACAGACCGCCGGACGCGCTCGTGACCGAGCGCTACGAGAAATTCCGCCGCATCGGGGTCTTCGAGGAAGACTGAACCCCCTCGAGCTCGGGCAAAGATCTCGCCCGATTTCGTGGACAGGCTCAGGGGCTCATTCCTGGACAGACGGCACGAGCATGTGCGCGGTTTTTTTCAAGACGCGCTTGGCCAAGGCCCTGATTCCGACGCTGGGCGCTGGGCGTGCTGCCCCGGCAATATCGGCCGGTGTCGAGCGTACCTGGTCGTCCCACGCGAAACCGGCCGCCGTGAAGAAGCCGAGCAGCTCCGCATTGACTTCGCGGAAGCTCTGGCCGCGGCTGGCGTCGAGATCGTTGGTGAAGAGCATCAAGGTCCGCCAGGCTCTGTGGTCGCGCCCTCGATCTTCGATGGACTCGATGTGCTTGACCAGGGACAGAACGTGTGTCCGTTGCTCTGCGGCGAGGCCGCCGTCCGCGGCGTACGCGTTCAACCTCTGGGCCGCCAAAGATCGGGCGGGGCGGGGCAGGACGCCGATATCCAAGAACCAGGGCAAACTCGCCGGTCGGATATGGTACGGGATCTTTTTGCCGTCGAGGAACTGCAAGAGGGAAACGATGTTGAGCGCATTGTAGACTTGCAACACCGGCGTCGCGCCGATGTACCATCGCGCTCGATCGCCCGCAAGCTCGACCAACGTTTCGATGTTGCGGCAGATGACAGGCCACTTGGCAGGGTACCGGATGTACTCCAGGACCGAGCCAAAGCCGTCGAGGCTGAGACCGAAATTGACGGCTTTGAATCGGCGAAGTTTGCTCAACATGGAATCCCGCAACACCGTGCAATTGGTATTGAGGTCCAGCGTGATCTTCGGTGCGACTCCGCGGCGAATCAGCTCCTGCAGGATGCGCTCGACTTGCTTCTCGAGCATCGGTTCGCCGCCGGTGAAGTACAGGGCCTCCAGCTCGTGCGAATTCCGAAGGAGCACCTCATCGATCCAGGCATCGTCACGGTACCAAGGGCCATCGGGCAGGCGCGACCCGCCGTCCGGCCCGAAGACCTGCATGTTCTGGCGCTCCGAGGCCGGCGATGGCTGCACGAGCGTGTAAGTCCAGGGACGATGAACGTCATCGCGTTCGATCCGGGAGCTGAACGTCGGACGGCACATGCGGCATTTGAGGTTGCACACGTTGCCGGGCATGAGCTGGTAATACAGCGGCAAACTGGAAAGGACGTGGTTCCGGGCCTGGGATTCGGCGATCAGCTCGTGGAAGTGTGATCCCAACTGCTGGGCCCAGCGGGCGTTGGACAGGGTCCGGTGGCTCTCCCCGCTACGCGCTTCCGAGTGATAACAATCCATGCACGGCTGCACCTTCTCGCCCGCCAGCATGTCACGCCGCACCGCCTGCATGGCCGGCGAATTCCAGATGTCCTCGAGCCTGTGATGCTGCACGGACAGGCTGCCGCCGTCATGCTGAATCTGGCCGTTGGCCACACAGCAGAGCTTGACCGACCCCTCGGGAAACAACGCCAGGTGAATCCAGGGGAAAATGCAAAAGGTCTTGCTCAGTTCGCGGCCAGGCTCACTCACGATACGCAGTCCTTCACGGAACAGGGGTCGTACCGCAGTTGGTTTGCGAGTTGGCGCGGAGTATAGGGAGGGGGATCACCGTTGGCAAGGCGATTTATCGCCGGGCAGGGGGCCAGCGAAGCCCCCCCGAGTTACTTCAGCAGCGTGAGGGCGACGTCCTCGTCGGTGACGAGGACGTTCATGAACTTGCCGTTGACGGCGCCGCGCACGGCCTCGGCCTTGCCTTTTCCGCCGGCCACGGCGATCACGTAGCGCTCGTCGTGGCGGGACAGGGCCTGGAGGCGCCGGCTGTCGACCGACACTACCCGGTGCATGAGGATGCGCAGCTCCGCATGATCGACCAGCGCGCCCCCGGCGTCGAACGGCTGGTAGTTGATCTCGCCGACCACGCCGAGCTGGCGCAGGCGCTTCACGCTCACCCCGTACGATTCGGCCAGCGAGCAGAATCCCGGCGTCTGCTCGGCGATCTGGCCGATGCCGACCAGGGCCACGTCCACGGACTGCGCGGCCTCGTAGATGTGGCGGATCTCGGGGTCGCGGAGCTGCCGCCGCCGCTCGCGCTCGACCTCGCGGAGCGACGCCAGGTGCTGGACAGGCAGCGCGTAGGCGGTCACGTGAGGGCGGTACTTGGCCGCCATCATCCCGACCAGCGTGTTCGGCGAGATGTCCACGAGCTTGAGCGTGCTCTCGCTGGACAGGGGATAGAGGGCGAGGTCGCGGAACCGGCGCTCGCGCAGCGCGCGGACTGTCTGATAGAGCGTGAACCCGCAGGAGAGGCCGACCCGCATGCCGTGGGTGACGATCTTCTCGAAGTAGGCCGCGGCGGCCACGCCGAGCTCCTCGCGGATGTCGCCCCGCCCGCCCGCGGTCACCACCACCGCCTCGCGCAGCCCGAAGCGCTGGACCAGCGCGGTCTCCAATTCCTGGGTGCGGGGCAGATCCAGCTCGACGCGCACGAGCCCCTCGTCGACCGCGCGCTTGAGCAGGCGGGAGACGGTGGCCGGCGAGACCCCCAGCGCCTCCGCCACGTCCTTCTGGCTCTTGGCCTGGCGATAGTAGAGCTCGAGACACTGCACCATCTGCTTGAGCTCGCCCGGCCGCCGAGAAAGTAATTTCATGGCGTAAGAATTCTTGCTTGACGGCGCTCAGTGTACCCCGCTATTCTCAGCATCGTCACGTTCTTTTGCACCCATCACGGCCAAGGAGGGCAGCATGGGAGCCAAGCGGTACGGGGCGGCCAACGGACAGAAGAAGCCCACCCTCAACGACTATCACCAGTCCAGGGACGAGCTGGCCGGCCTGCCCCAGACCGTGGCGGAGAAGATCCCCGTCACGAGCACACCGAACATCTTCTCGTACAAGTCCTACGTGTTCGCCAAGAACCCCGCGCTCGTCCAGCGCTACATCAAGGCCACCAAGGCCGACGTGGGCGGGGTCGGGGGGCACGTGGTGGCCGCGGACGAAGTGAAGTCGATCATCGCCAAGTTCGTGCTCGACAACAACGGGTACCGCGGCGAGCCGATCTTCACCTCGCTGATCGTCACCCACACCGGCGACGACGTCGCGCTCACCGGGATCATGAGCGAGGCGATCGACATGTCGGTGGTCGACGAGCTGATGTGGGACGCGCTGCAGGAAGGCGCGAGCAAGGCGGCCGAGCTGGGACTCTACGGCCCGGGCCAGGACCTGGTGGCCGACGCCTTCACCGGCAACCTGCGCGGCGCCGGCCCGGCCACGGTGGCCTTGTCGCTGCCCGTCCGCAAGGACAACGCCTCGCAGACCGTGCTGGCCTCCTTCGCCGACAAGACCGAGCCCATGGCCTTCAACTACTACGCGACCGGCGCGTACCTGTTGCCCCGCTTCAACACCGGCCTGGTCATCGCGGCGTCGAAGATGAAGCGCGGCTACCTCATGGACGTCGTCGACCTCGACACCAAGGCCCAGGCGGTCGAGGCGGGCGCGCACCCGCGCGACCAGCGCGCCCTCGACGGCAAGATGGAAGAGCTGGCCAAGGGCCTCCAGGAAAAAGTCATCCGCCTGCGCGCGCCCGAGGACCTCTTCGACATCGAGGGCCTCTGCCGCTCCTCGCGCTTCGTGATCGCCCGCATCTGGAGCCGGAACGAGAAGGGCGAGGCCGACGGGCTGGGCTACATCTGCTCGGCCGAGCGGCTGCACAACATCAAGACCAAGAAGGGCTTCACCTACGGGGGCAAGGACGATCCGGTGCTGCTGGCCTTCTGCCAGGGCGACTGGCCGGCGCCGGGCGAGATCACCTCGCCGTGGGCGGCCTGTCCGATGGTGGCGGGCGACTGCCGGGGCAGCCACAACCTGCACATCCTGCCCATGCCCATCAACTCGCAGACGTCGTTCTGGTCCGGGCCGATCATCTCGGCCATCACGTTGTCCTGCAACATCCACACGGGCCGCATCGGCGCCATCTCCGATCAGTTCTCACTGGGCACGCCGTGGGACGAGGTGCGCCGGCGGGCCTCAGCGCTGGCCATCGATTTCCGCAACGCTCACGGCATCAAGCAACCCGCGACGCTGCACGAGGACGAGCTGGAGTACCAGGAAGGCTGGAAGGAGCGGCGCGCGCGGCTCGAGCGCCAGTTCGAGTTCCGGCCCGCGTTCGCGGTCGGCATGAACGGCCACGGCTCGTCGAACGGCCATGGCGCGCCGAAGGCTCAAAAGAAGGTCGGCGCCGGAAAGGGCCGTCCAGAAGAGATCGACTAGAGGCGATCGTCTCTCCCTCCCGAGCGCCTCTTTCGATACAGACGCCGGCCGGAGAACCCGGCCGGCGTTTGACTTGATGTAGCCCCGATGCTACGGTCGGGGTCGTAACTCTGGATCACGCATGGCAAAACTTCATCTCATCACGTACGGCTGTCAGATGAACGAGTACGACTCCGAGCGCGTGGCGGGGTTGCTCAAGGCGCAGTCGTACGAGCTCACCGAGAACGAAGCCGACGCCGATCTGATCCTCCTCAACACGTGCGCGATCCGCGAGAAGGCCGAGGACAAGGTGTTCTCCAAGCTCGGCGAGCTGCGCAAGGTCAAGGCGCAGCGGCCGGACGTGATCGTGGGCGTGATGGGATGCATGGCCCAGCTCCATCATCAGGAGATCCGCCGGCGGGCCCCCGTCGTCGATCTCGTGTTCGGCTCGCCGGCCATCGGCCAGGTCGCGAGCCTGGTCGAGCGCGTACGGCGCGACCGCAAGCCGATCGTCGAGACGGGCGAAGCCCCGCTGGTCAAGATCACCGCGCGGCCCGACGGCGCGCCGAAGCTCCGGGCCTACGTCACCGTGATGGAAGGTTGCGAGAAGCACTGCACCTTCTGCGTGGTGCCGACCACGCGTGGCCGCGAGCGCAGCCACGCCCCCGAGGTGATCGTCGACGAGATCCGCGGCCTGGTCGCCGACGGGTGCCGCGAGGTGACGCTGCTCGGCCAGACCGTCAACGCGTACGGGCGCGATCTCACGCCGCCCACGGACCTCGCCGCGCTCTTCGAGCGGGTCAACGACGTCGATGGCCTGGCCCGCATCCGGTTCACGACCTCGAATCCCTACAACCTCACCACCCGTCTCATCGGCGCGCTGCGCGACGTCCCCAAGGCTTGCGAGTACCTGCATCTACCGCTTCAATCAGGTTCCAACCGCGTGCTGGAGCGGATGAACCGCGGCTACACGCGCGAGCGCTATTTGGAGCTGATCGCCGAGGTGCGGGACGCGGTGCCGGAGATCGCGATGTCGACCGACCTGATCGTCGGCTTTCCCGGGGAGACCGAGGACGATTTCCAGGCGACGCTGGAGATGGTGGAAACGATCGGCTACGACAACGTCTTCGCCTTCCGCTACTCGCCGCGACCGGGCACGCCGGCGGCGAGCTTCCCGGATCAAGTGGCGCCTGACGTGAAGGCCTCGCGCAACGCCCGCGTGCTCGAGACGGCCGGACGCGTGGCCGCCGAGCGGAGCCGCCGCCTGGAGGGCCGCACCCTCGAGGTGCTGGTGGACGGGGTCTCGAAGCGGAACGAGGCCGAGATGTCCGGACGGACGCGCTGCAATCGGGTGGTGAACTTCCACGGTCAACACCGCGTCTCGGTCGGCGACGTGGTCCCGGTGCGCGTCACCGAGGCGCTGCCCCACAGCCTACGCGGAACGCTCGCGTCGAGGCCGGAGGATGCCGAATGTTCCTCGAGATGAAAGTCCGCGGGCTCGCGCTGGATCCGCTGTCCAACATGCCGATCATCATCCTCAAGGACGAGGAGGACAAGCGCACCCTGCCCATCTGGGTGGGGATTTTCGAGGCCAACGCGATCGCGCTGGAGCTCGAGAAGATCGCCACCCCCCGTCCCATGACTCACGACCTGATCAAGAACATCCTCGAATCCGTGGAAGCGCGGGTGACCAAGGTCGTGGTCACGGACCTCAAGGAGAACACCTTCTACGCGGTGCTGCACCTGCAGATCGGCGAGCGGGAGTACACCGTGGATTCGCGTCCCTCCGACGCGATCGCGCTGGCCCTTCGGGTGGCCGCCCCCATCTACGTCGACGAAGAGGTGGTGCGCAAGGCCAAGACCCTCGAGGTGGCCACCAAGGAAGCCGAAGCCGAGCCCGTGAAGACCGACGATCCCGACCGGGTCAAGGAGTGGCTCGGCAGCATCAAGCCGGAGGACTTCGAGAAGTTCAACAAGGCCTGACGGGCGGCTGCGTGCGGGTCGGGCTCTTCACCAACAACTACCTGCCGTTCTGCGGCGGCGTCACCGTCTCGGTCGAGACGCTCCGCCAAGGGCTGGAGGCGCGCGGCCACGAGGCGTGGGTGCTGGCCCCGCGCTTTCCCGGCGCCGTCGACGCGTCGCCCCGCATCCTGCGCTACCCGTCGATCCCGGCCGCGACGTATCCGGAGTTCTCTCTGGCCATCCCGTGCTCCCCGCGACTGGCGCGCCGGGTCCGCGATCTGGACTTCGACGTCTTCCACGCGCATCACCCGTTCCTGCTGGGACCGGCCGCGGGCCGGCTGGCCCGGCGCCGGGGCCGGCCGCTGGTCTTCACCTACCACACGCGCTACGACAAGTACGCCCACTACGTCCCGCTCTCCCGCGGCGTGGTGGAGGCGGCGGCGCGCGGTCTCAGCACGCGCTTCGCGCGACGCGCCGACGCGATCATCGCGCCGTCGGCCGTGCTGCGCGACGAGCTGCGCGCGCGGGGCGTCGCGGCGCCGATCGCGGTGGTGCCGACCGGCGTCGATCTCGCGCGGTTCTCGCCGGGCGACCGGGCCGCGGCGCGCCGCATCAGGGCCATCGACCCCGACGCGCTCGTGGTGCTCTACGTGGGCCGGCTCGATCGCGAGAAGAGCATCGACCGCGTGCTGGCCGCCTTCGAGCGCATCGCCGGCACCATCGCGCGGGCAAGGCTCGTGCTCGTGGGGCAGGGGACGCAGGGCGACCAGCTGCGACGCATGGCCGCGGGCCTCAACGCGGCGGGGCGGGTGACGTTCACGGGCGTCTGCCCGCACGAGGAGCTTCCCGACTACTACCGCGCCGCCGATCTCTTCCTGTTCGCGTCGGAGACCGAGACCCAGGGGCTCGTGGTGGCCGAAGCCGCGGCCTGCGGGCTGCCCGCCGTGGCCGTCGACGCGCCCGGCAGCGACGAGGTCGTGCACGACGGCGACACCGGCCTCCTGACGAAGGGCGATCCGGCGGCCCTCGCCGAAGCCGCCATCGGGCTCTTGATCGATCCCGCGCGGCGCGCCGCCATGGCCGTGCGCGCCCGCCAGCTCGCCGAGCGTGAGTTCGACGTCACCCTCCAGATCGAGCGCACGCTCGCGGTCTACGCCGGCGCGCTGGCTGGACGTGGACGGAGCGCTCACTGAGCGTTCCCGCCGCCTCGCACGCGGTGCCGCGGACGATCCGCGCCGTCTTTCGTCACCCCTGGAACCTGCCGGAGGGCCGGGGCTTTCTCGATTCCGATCCCCGCGTCCGCACCCTGCGGCGGGTCATCGTGACGTATCCCGAAGTGCGTCACATCCAGCCCGACCGCATCAGCCTGGAGGCGGGCACCGACCCGCGCACGCTCGAGACCGTGACGAAGTTCCTCCAGCGCCAGCAATGGTTGGTCAGTGAGGTCGTCACGGAGTGACGACCGTGGTGGTGACCGAATGACCCGTCGCGCCGAGAGCGTGGGGCGGGTCGAGAACGAGATCCGGGCCGAGAAGGCGGCGGCGCTCGGCCGCGCCGGCGAGCGTCTGGAAGCGGCCCTGAACGAGCTGCGCGACGTCGCGCAGCGGCTGGCCGAACCGCTCGACGAGGCCCGGCGCGCCGAGTTACGTGCCGCGTATCAGGCGGCGCGACAGCGGGTGCGTACGGCGCGCCTCCATCTGTTGATCCAGCGCGAGGCGATCGGTTTGCGCAACCATCGCGTGGTCGACCAGCAATTCCCCGAGCCGGTGCCGCCCCCGTGGCTCTGATCTGGAACCCCGCGGCCGAGACGCAGTCGCGCGCCGAGCGCGAGACGCTCCAGCTCGCGCGCCTGCGCGAGACACTCGCGTGGGCCCGCGAGCGCGTGGCCTTCTATCGCGAGCGCATCCGATCGGCGGACGTCGGCGGGCTCGACGATCTCGCCACGCTTCCGTTCACGCGCAAGACCGACCTGCGCGAGCACTATCCGTTCGGGCTCTTCGCGGTGCCGCTGGCCGAGACGGCGCGGGTGCACGCTTCGTCCGGCACCAAGGGCAAGCCCACGGTGGTCGGCTACACGCCCGGCGATCTCGACGTGTGGCGCGAGGTGATGGCGCGCGCGATGGTCGCGGCGGGCGCGCGCCGCGGCGATCTCCTCCAGATCGCCTTCGGCTACGGCCTCTTCACCGGCGGCCTCGGCTTTCACGACGGCGCCGAGCGGATCGGGATGACGGTGATCCCGGCGTCGTCCGGCAACACCGCCCGGCAGGGTCTGCTGCTGCGCGACTTCAGGCCGGCGGGGCTCGCGGCCACGCCGTCGTTCGCGCTCCACATCGCCGAGACGCTCACCGAAGAGGGCGTGAAGGCCGACGGGCTGGGGCTGCGCTACGGCATGTTCGGCGCCGAGCCGTGGAGCGAGGAGCTGCGGCGCTCGCTCGAGCGCGCCTTCGGCTGCCCCGCCTACGACATCTACGGGCTCTCCGAGATCATCGGCCCCGGCGTGGCCGGCGAGTGCGAGGCGCGCGACGGCCTGCACGTGGCCGACGACCACTTCCTGCCCGAGATCGTCGATCCGGCCAGCGGCGTCCCGCTGCCGCCGGGCGCGCAGGGCGAGCTGGTGATCACCACGCTGACCAAGCGCGCGCTGCCGATGATCCGCTACCGGACCGGCGATGTCACCACGCTCACGCGCGAGCCCTGCCGCTGCGGCCGGACGTCGGCGCGAATCGCGCGGCTCAAGGGCCGATCCGACGATATGCTGGTGATCAAGGGCGTCAACGTGTATCCCTCCGAGATCGAGACCGCGCTGCTGGGCGTCGAGGAGCTGGTGCCGCACTATCAGCTCATCGTCGATCGCCGGGCGACGCTGGCGCGTCTGGAGATCCAGGTGGAGCCGGCGCCCGCGCTGGTCGAGCGCAGCGCCGATCTCGCGGCGGATCATCCGGCGGTCGCGGCCGTCCGCCACGACGTGGCCGCGCGGCTGCGGTCGGCCCTCGGCCTCGGGGTCGAGGTGACGCTGGTGCCCCCGCGGACGATTCCGCGCTCCGAGGGCAAAGCGGTCCGCGTGATCGAGAAGACGTAGAGAGGAGAGCAAGGCATGGACGGGATGATCGAGAGCATCGCGCGCGGCGTCCGGCTGGAGTCGCCGGAGGAGATGACGCCGGAGTACCGGCAAGACCTCGTGCATCTCATGACCATGCAGGCCGACTCCGAGCTGGCCGGCGGCTACGGCTACGTGCCGTGGATCACCCAGGCGCCCACGGTGGAGGAAAAGCACGTGGTCGCCCAGATCGTGAAGGACGAGCTGCGCCACGCCGCCGTCATGTACGGGCTCCTGGCCGACCTCGAGGTCGACGTGGAGACCCACGTGCGCACCCACGACCAGGTCCTCACCATGCGCATCGAGGGCACGCGCGACATCGGCACCGAGCGGATCACCAGCGACCAGCGCGTGAACATCTTCTACTACCCGATCGAGACGTGGGCGGACTTCACGTTCTTCAACTTCTGCATGGACCGCGGCGCCGGCCACCAGCTCGAGGACGTCCGCCAGTGCTCGTACGGGCCGTGGGCGCGCGCGATCGAGGGCATCTTCAAGGAGGAGAAGTTCCACATCCGCCACGGCGAATACTGGGTCAAGCGCCTGAGCGAGGACCCCGCCACCCACGACGAGGCCCAGGCCACGTTCGCCAAGTGGTACGTCCGCACCATGAACATCTTCGGCCGCCCCGGCTCGCCGCGAAACCAGCGCTACCGGCAGTTCCGGCTCAAGCTGCGCGACAACGACGAGGTCCGCCAGGCCTTCGCGACGGAGGTTGCCGAGCTGTGCGAGAAGTTCGGCCTCCAGGTCCCCGAATGGACCCCGCGCTGGTCCGAAATCCCGGAAGAGGCGCACATCCCCGGATAGCCGCATGCCGCAGCCGCAGCCCTCGACGCCGGCGCTTTGCCGCCTCTGCCGCCGCCCCCTCGTTGCCTCCGCCGTGAAGTGCCCGTCGTGCGGCGCGCGCCAGTCGTGGACCGATCGCGCCCGCGGCATCGAGTCGAGTGGACGTCTGAGCGTCTGGCGAATCGCCACGGGCGCGGCGATCCTCGCCCTCCTGATCGCCGGCGCGCTCGTGTGGTTCTCCGTGATGCGCGAGATCAAGCGACCGATCCTCTCGGACGACGGTGTCACCAGCGGGGTCGGTCGTCCCGCGTCGGCCGAATGCGCGCAGCTCGCGGCTGACTTGACGAACCGCTCGACGACCGACCAACGCGTGTCCCCGGAACTCCGCGACCGCATCCGCCGGTGCTTCGATCGCCGGTGACCGGCATGTGGCCGCCGCCGCACGTCGTCGCGCGCCGACTTCTGGACGCCGCGGCCCGGGGGAAGCAGCCGTGTCGCGTGACTGAGGTAAGATCCCGGCGATGAACTGTTCGCGATGCGGGATCGAGAACCCGCCGGGCGCGAAGTTCTGTCGCGGATGCGGGGTACGCCTGGACGCGATTTGCCCGGCCTGCCAGCATCCGAACCTCCCGGGCAGTCGTTTCTGTAACGAGTGCGGGCGGCCGCTCGTGTCCGACGCGCCCGCACCGTCGGAAGCTCCCTCCGTCGCGGCGCAGGACAAGGCCGTCCCACGGCCGCCCGCCCGGGCCCAGGCCGGGTACACGCCGAAGCACCTCGCCGACAAGATCCTCAAGACGCGGTCCGCTCTCGAGGGCGAGCGCAGGCAAGTGACGGTGCTGTTCGCGGATCTCGCCGGATTCAGCGCACTGGCCGAGCGGCGCGATCCCGAAGACGTCCACGCCATCGTCGAGCGTTGCTTCGAGGTGATCGCGACCGAGGTGCATCGATTCGAGGGCACCATCAACCAGTACACCGGCGACGGGGTCATGGCCTTGTTCGGCGCGCCCATCGCGCACGAGGACGCGCCCCGGCGCGCCGCTCACGCCGCGCTGGCCATCCAGCGCGCCGTTCGCGACCTGAGCCGCGAGCTGGCCACGCGTCTCGAGCGGAGCCTCGAGATGCGGATCGGCCTCAACACCGGTCCGGTCGTCGTGGGCAAGATCGGCGACGACCTCCGCATGGACTACACGGCGGTCGGCGACACGACCAACGTGGCCGCGCGACTCCAGCAGAACGCGCGACCGGGGAGCGTGCTGGCCGGCGGACCCACGCAGCGGCTCATCGCCGGATATTTCGAGACGCTCGACCTCGGCGAGCTCGCGGTGAAGGGGCATGCCCCCGTCCACGCGTTCGAGGTCCTGCGCGCGCGCGGGCGCAAGGCGAGGCTGGACGTCGAGCGCGAGCGCGGTCTCACCCCGCTGGTCGGGCGGGATCGAGAAGTCGCCACGCTCATGGAGGTGTTTGCCCGCGCCCGCGTCGGGCAGGGACAGGTCGTGTTCGTCGCGGGGGAGGCGGGCATCGGCAAGTCGCGACTCCTGCTCGAGTTCCGCCGCCACCTCGCCGTCGCCGGCGAGCCGGCGACGTGGCTCGAGGGGCGTTGCGTCTCGTTCGGCCAGTCGAGCCCGTTGTTGCCGGTCGTCGATCAGCTCCGTGAGAACTTCCGCATCGACGAGTTCGACGGGGAGCCCGAGATCATCGCGAAGGTCGAGCACGGGATGCGCCGCATGGGCGGGCTCGAGCCGCACATCCCGTTCGTCCGGTATCTCCTCGCGGTCGATCCCGGCGATCCCGCCGTGGCCGCGATGGACGCCGCGGGCCGCCGTAAATCCAGCTTCGACGCCGTGCTGGCGATGTCGCTCCGTGGCGCGGCCCTGCGGCCGCTGGTCTTCGTGTTCGAAGACCTCCACTGGGTCGACACGAGCACGGAGGAATATCTGGCCGCGCTCATCGACAGCGTGGCCGCGACCCGGATCCTCCTCGTCGCGACGCATCGTCTCGGTTACTCGCCGCCGTTCGGATCGCGGAGCTTCCAGACGCGGATCACGCTCAGCGCGCTCTCGGAAGCGGACGCGCTGGCCATGGCCGGTCGCGTCCTCGGCATCGAGCGATTCCCGGCCGACGTGGCGCGGGCGGTGCTCGACAAGGCCGAGGGCGTTCCGCTCTTCATCGAGGAGGTGACCAAGACCCTGCTCGACCTCGGCATCCTCGCGCGCGACAACGGAGGCTATCGCGTCGTGCGGCCATTGAGCGAAGCCGCGATCCCGGACACGATTCAGGGGATCATCATGGCGCGCCTCGATCGCCTGGGCGAGGACGGCAAGCGCACCGTGCAGCTCGCCTCGGTGATCGGCCGTCAGTTCCTGCGGCGTTTGCTGGAGCGGATCGCCGGGTTCTCAGGCGAGCTGGACGGCCTGCTTCAGGAGCTGAAGGCGCTGGAGATCATCTACGAGCAGGGCCTCTTGCCCGAGCCGGCCTACATCTTCAAGCACGCGGTCATCCAGGACGTCGCGTACCAGAGCCTGCTCGTGCAGCGGCGGAAGGAGCTGCATCGCGCGGTCGGCCGCGCGATCGAGGATCTCTATCCAGATCGTCTCGCCGAGCACCACGAGGAGCTGGCCCATCACTTCGTGGCAGGGGAACAATGGCCCGAGGCGTTTCGCTACTGCGTGCTGGCCGGTGACCGAGCCGCGCACGCGTTCGCGAGCGCGGAAGCGCGCAGGCACTACGCGCAGGCGCTCGAGGTCGCCGGTCGCGCGCAGCCTGCGCCGGACGACCGGGAGCTGGCGAGCGTTCACGAAAAGCTCGGCGGCGTCCTCTTCATCCTGGCCGAGTTCGAGGCGGCGGTGCCGGAGTTCGAACGGGCCCTCGCGCTCATCCGCCGCTCGGGCGACCGGAAGCAGGAAGTGGCGACCCTGCTCGAGCTGGCCAACGTCTACAACTGGGGCCACAAGATCGTCGAAGTCTTGGCGACCGTGAACGCAGCCCTCGCGATCGCGATCGCGATCGGGGACACGGCGGGCCAAGCGGGCTGCCACGCCCTGCGCGGCGAGGTGAGGAGCGTCGTCGACGGGCCGGTCATCGAGGCGATGGCTGACTCGTCCGAAGCCGTGCGTCTCGGCCGCGAGGCCGGCGATGCCCGTCTCCTGGCGCAGTGCCTAACGTTCGCCGGCCGGCATCTCGAATGGCACGGCGAATACGACGTGGCGGTCGGGCATCTGCGTGAGGGACTCGAGCTGGCGCGCCGCGAACATTCCGGTTATCTGGTCGGCCTCGCGCTGTATCACCTGGGCCACGCCGCGCTGGCGAGGGGGGATTACGAGGGCGCGCTCGAGAACTACCGCAGTCTGCTCGACTACGCCGAGGCCGCCGGCGACAAGCTCTACCTCGCGCGCCTGCCGAATCTCTTCGGCGGCGTGTCGCTCGAGATCCACGATCTCGATGAAGCCATCCGATTCAACACCGAAGGCGATGAGACGAGCCGGCGCCTCTGGCCCTGGCCCGAGCCACGCGGTCACTCACTCTGGAAGCTCGGTCTCGCCCAGCTGTACCGCGGCGATCACGGGAGCGCCGAACGGGCGTTTCGCGAGGCGGAGTCGCTTCGTGAGCTCGATACCTGGGGCCGCTGGACGTGGGAGGCCTCGCTGTGGCGATCACGCGGCGAGCTGTCGCTCGCCGAGGCGAACTACGACGAGGCCTGGACCTGGGCCGCACGCTCGCTCGAGGCCGCGACCCAATGCCGCCAGCGCAAACACGCGGCCCGCGCCCTGAGACTCGAAGGGGAGATCCTGGCCGCGCAGGGGCGGCTCTCGGACGCCGCGCGAATCCTGACGGCGTCGCTCGATCAGGCGCGCGCACTCGGCACGGCGCGCGAGTCGTGGATCGGCCACGCCGCGCTCGGCCACGTGTTCACGCGTCTCGGCCAGGACAGGGAAGCCGAGGCGCAACTCACGGCGGCAGCGGACACGATCGAGTCGATCGCCACCAAGCTCGTCACCCCGCACCTGCGCCGGAGCTTTCTCGCCGCCAAGCCGGTAGCCGACGTGTTCCAAACGCTCGGGCGAACGCGGCGTGATGATTCGCAAGCGGTCACGTGACGCGAAGGGAGGAACGGCGCACCGGGATCGTGAACGTGAACGTCGAGCCCGTCCCGACCAGACTCTTCACCCAGATCCGGCCGCCATGCAACTCGATGAACTTGCGGGAGAGCGCCAGCCCGAGGCCGGTGCCCTCCACCTTCTTGTCCGCCGTGCCGACCTGCCGGAACTCCTCGAACACCGCCTCCTGATCCTCGGGGGCGATGCCCACCCCGGTGTCCGCGACGGAGACCTCCACCATGCCGTCGGTCACGGCGGCGCGCACGTCGATCCGGCCGCCCTCGGGCGTGAACTTGAGCGCGTTGGAGAGGAGGTTCAGAAGCACCTGCTTCACCTTGCGCTCGTCGGCGTGGATCGCGCCCATGTGCTCGTCGATGGCCCGGCCGAGCGTGATCCCGCGCCGGCCGGCCCGCTCGCGCACGAGGATCAGGGCGTTGTCGATGGCGCCGGGCAGGTCGAAGTCCGCCGGCTCCAGCTCCATCCGCCCGGCCTCGATCTTCGAGAGATCGAGGATGTCGTTGATGAGCGAGAGCAAGTGCTGCCCTGACGCATAGATGTCTTTCAGGTACTCGTCCTGCTTGTCGTTCAGCTCCCCGAACATGCGCTCGGTCAGGACCTCGGAGAAGCCGATGATGGCGTTGAGTGGGGTGCGCAGCTCGTGGGACATGTTGGCCAGGAACTCGCTCTTGTGCTGGCTCGCCGCCTCCAACTGGCGGCTCTTGTCCTCGATCTCGCGGAACAGCCGCGCGTTCTGGACGGCCAGGGCCGACTGCGTGGCGAAGGTCTGGAGCAGCTCGATGGTCTCGCGCGGGAACTCGCCGGGCATCTTCCGCAGCACGGTGAGGCCGCCGATCAAGTGGCCTTCGCGCAGGAGCGGAACGGCGAGCAACGCCCGGTACCCGGCCCGAGCGAACGCGCCGCGGGCGTGGTGGAGGGTCGGCAGGGAGTCGCTCTGGATGTCAGCGAGCTGCACCGCTTCCGGCGAGATGGCGAGCTGCCCCGTGGCCCCTTCACCCTTGCGCACCGGTGCCGTCACCAGCACCTCGACGATCTCCGGCTCGAGGTGCGCGGTGGCCCGCGGCTCGAAGACCTCCCGCGCGGCGGCGTATTCGTAGATGACGCCCGCGTCCGCCCCGGCGAGCTGCGTCGCCCGCGCGACGATCGTGCTGAGCACGGTCTGGAGATCCAGCGTCGAGCTGATGACCTGCCCGACCTCGCCCAGGGCCCGCAGCTCGCCGACGGATCGCGTCAGCTCGGCGGTCCGCGCGTGCAGCTCGGTGAGCAGACGGGCGTTCTCGATCGCGATCACCGCCTGATCGGCGAAGGTCTGGAGGAGCGCGATCTCGTCGTCGGCGAACCCGCCGGGCTCGCGGCGGGACACCGCGATCGCCCCGATCGCCTCGTCATGATGGAGCAGCGGCACCACCAACAGGCTTCGGTAGCCACGGAGGCGCGCGTTAGCACGCCCGGCTTCGAGCCATCGGGGATCGGTGAGGGCATCGGCGATGTTGAGCGGCCTGCGGTCGCGAATGGCCTGGGCGTACGCTTCCTCCGAGTGGAGCGGCCGTGGGTAGCTCGCCCTCGCGGTGGCGTCGGCGGCGGCGTCGGTGCTCGTGAGCGCGGCGAGCTCAATCTGATCGTCCGCGATCCGGGTCAGCACGCTCGTATACGCCCCCAGCAAGCGGACGGCGCTGGTCACGATCGCGTCGAACACCGGTTGGACATCCGTCTGCGAGCGGCTGATGACACGCAGGATGTCGCTGGTGGCGGTCTGCGTGTCCAGCGCCGTGGTCAGCTCGCGGTTGCTCGCCTTCAGCTCGGCGAACAACCGCACGTTTTCGATGGCGATGACGGCCTGATCGGCGAAGGTCTCGAGGAGCGCGATCTCGTCGTCCGTGAACCCGCCGGGCTCGCGGCGGGACACCGCGATCGCCCCGATCGCCTCGTCGTGACGGAGCAGCGGCACTACCACCAGGCTTGGGGTGCCTCGGACCCGGGCAGCGGCGCGCGCGTCCTCGGACACTCGGGGATCGGTTTGGTAGTCGACGATATTGATCGGCGCCCGATCGCGCATGACCTGGGCTTGCACCCCCTCGGAGTGGAGCGACCGTGGGTAGAGCGCCCTCTGGGCGGCGTCGGCAGCATCGTCGGTGCTCGTGAGCGCGGCGATCTCGATCTGATCGCCCGCGACCCGGGTCAGCACGCCCGAGTACGCTCCCAGCAAGCGGACGGCGCTGGCCACGATCGCCTGGAACACCGGCTGCACGTCCGTCTGCGAGCGGCTGATGACACGCAGGATGTCGCTGGTGGCGGTCTGCGTGTCCAGCGCCGTGGTCAGCTCGCGGTTGCTCGCTTGGAGCTCGGTGAACAGCCGCACGTTCTCGATGGCGATCACCGCCTGGTCGGCGAAGGTCTTCAGCAGCGCGACTTGCTGGTCCGGGAACGGTGTCGGCGATTGGCTGGTCACCGCGATCAAACCCAGAACGCTGTCTCCTCGCAGCAGGGGAATCATCAAACGCGTGCGGTAGCCGCCCAGCCGGGCGTTCTCAATGTTTTCCGGCGTTGCGGCGGGGTTGTGCTCGATATCCACGAGATGAAAGATGCGGCGCTCGCGCAGCACTTGCGTGACGTGGTTCTCAGCGCTGAGCGGCACGGGGAACTGGGTGCGGAACCGCTCCACTCGCTCCGCGGGGACGCCGTGAGTCGCCGCCACCCGCAGCGTGTCTCCGTCGACGACAAAGAGCGTGAGGCTCTGCGCGCCGCAGACCTTCACCCCGCTCCGGGCGATCC
>Ga0193725_1000165_pt1 | contig 22123 bp, 18 predicted proteins | sample H2a2metaG_FD_143058 | JGI IMG/M metagenome (GOLD analysis project Ga0193725, IMG submission 143058) | Soil microbial communities from a riparian zone of the East river system, Colorado, United States - H2a2 | ecosystem: Environmental > Terrestrial > Soil > Riparian zone | place: USA: East River... | reverse complement strand
TTCGTCGGGCGGCTCGATGACATCAACCAGGATGGCATGATCGTCATCCGCGAGCTGTCCGAGATCGTCGCGATCCACGAGCTCGACACCGAGGTCCTCGCCGCCTCGATCCGGAACCCGCTCCACATGACCCAGGCGGCCCTCGCCGGCGCCCACGTCGCCACCCTGCCGTTCAAGGTCCTGCAGCAGATGGTCCACCACCCACTGACGACGTCCGGAATCGTCCAGTTCAGGTCCGATTGGGAGAAGGCTCGCGCCGCGCTCGCCGCCAAGGCCCCAACCGCCGGCTGAGCCGACCGAGTCGTCGGCCCCGTTGGCGGGCTCGAGCCCCTGGCCGACCCGATTCGGCTGCCAACCGGGCACTGGCCGGAACCGACACGCTCCACCGCGCCCGAACGGCAGCGGAAATCAAGCAGCCATGAGCGATGCCGTTCTTGGCATATTTCGCGTCGCCCGGGCCGACTGGCGCTGCGCCCGCTCCGAGTTGATGCAAAGAACGGCATCACCAATCGACGGTGACATTTTCCCGCGGATCGAGTCAGGCGTCGCGCGGTGGGATTCTCCTGACGTCGAACCACGCCGCGACGCGGCGGGATGCACCATAATCGATCATCGATAGGGCCCCGCGGCGGCGACCTGTTCGGAGGACAGACCGTGTCGGCGAACGAGGAGATCCTCGGTCAGTTCCTGGGCGACGAGACGTTCCCCGTGACGTGGGTGTCGGAGATCGAGAAGGACTTCTTCTGGGTCTACGACGATCTCCACATCCCGCACCCGGTCAGTCCGATGTTCTTCGACATCGGCGGCTGGTGGCTCAGCTGCGACCATATGTTCCGACGGTTCGGGACGCCGTTCGCGGTCGACTGGCTGGCGAAGAATGTCAACGGCTACGTCTACACGACGGCCATTCCAGCCGAGCCGGACCTCCGCATCGAGGGCACCGAGTACAGCTCGCGCTACGCCGCCCGGGTTCCGCGCGACGCCGCGTTCGCGACGGCGATGGGCGGCTACCTCGACACGGTCCTGCCGGTCTACGGCGCGCACTTCGCGGACTGGTGGCACGACCGGCTCGTCCCCGAGATGCAGCGGAACTTCGCCTACCTCGAGGAGCATCTCGACGCCGCGGGCGACATGAGCCTGGCCGAGACCGCGACACTCCTCGAGGACGCGATCGACATCCACGATCGGCACTGGAAGATCCACTGGATGCTGAACTTCGCTCAGCTGTCGGCGACGCTCAAGCTCCGAGCCGTCATGGAGAAGACCCGCGGGGCGGTCGATGAGGAGCTCCTGGGCCGGCTCCAGAACTCGGCGAAGGACCGCAACTGGGACTCGATCGAGGCCCTCTGGCGAATGAAGAACGAGGTCCGCGACGACGACGAGCTGCGGGTTGCCTTCGGGGCGGGCGACGCCGAGGCGATCGGGACGGCACTGCGCACCTCCGAACGCGGTCGGCTGTTCATCGCCGATCGCCTCGAGCCCTATCAGCGCGAGTTCGGCTGGCATGCGGTCTGGAGCCACGAGTTCATTTTCCCGACGGTCCGCGAGCAGGAGGAGCCGGTCCTCGACCTCATCAGGGGCTATCTCGACAGCGACTACGACTACCCCGCGGCGATCGAGGTCATGCGTCGGGACATCGAGGCGGCGTCCCGCGAGATCCTCGACGGCCTCGAGGGCGAGGCACTCGCCGAGATGAGCGTCGCGAACGAGACGAATCTCCGGATGGCGCCACTCACGCCCGACCATCACTTCTACATCGACCAGGGCGCGAACGCCCACGTCCGGCTCGTCCTGCTCGCGATCGGCCGGAAGCTCGTCGAGGCCGGTCGGCTCGACGCGCCCGACGACGTGCTGTTCCTCAGGTACAACGAACTCCGGATGCTGATCGGCAACGCGTCCGTTGTCGACGGCCGCGGGCTGGTTGCGGCCCGCCGGACGGAGCGCGAGGCGTCCAAGCAGCTCCAGCCGCCGAATTGGATCGGGACCGCGACTCCGTCCCAGCTCGCCTTCCCGTACCTCGTGAACTGGGGCTACCCGGAGCGTTTCCATCAGGGCCGGCCCGCCGCCGAGGGACCGGTCACCGGGATCGCCGCATCGCCCGGCCAGGTCGAGGGGATCGCCCGGGTCGTGATGACCGTCGACGAGTTCGACGACGTGGCCGACGGCGACATCCTCGTCTGCCAGATGACGAACCCGGCCTGGGTCGTCCTGTTCACGAAGATCGCCGGCCTCGTGACAGACACTGGCGGCACGACCTCGCATCCGGCGGTGCTGTCGCGGGAGTTCGGGATCCCGGCGGTCGTCGGGACGTCAGTGGCGACGAAGCGGATCCGAACCGGCGACCGGATCCGGGTCGACGGCTCGGCTGGCACCGTCGACGTGCTCGAGTCGGCAGGTGGGGGACCCGTCGTCGCGGCGCCCGTGGGGATCGGCTCCTGAGCGCCGCGGTCGCGCCGGAGGCCGTCCTCGCCAGGAGCGTCCTGGCCGACCAGGTCCGCGAGCGCCTCCTCGAAGGGATCCTCAGCGGCCGCTATCCGCCGGACGCCCGGATCGTCGAGACCCAGGTCGCCCGCGAGCTCGGCACGAGCCAGGCGCCGGTACGCGAAGCGCTCCGCGGGCTCGAGGCGCTCGGCGTCGTGGAGATCACGCCGTTCCGCGGAGCTCGCGTCCGCCGGCCGACGCCGCGCCAGCTGCTCGAGGCCTATGCCGTCCGATCGGCCCTGGAAACGCTCGCCTCCCGGCTCGCCATCCCGCGCCTGACTGACGCCGACCTGGATCGCCTCGGCGCGGCCGTTGCGGCGATGCAGGCGGCGGCTCGCGCCGACGACACCCACGCAGTCGCCGAGGCCGACGCCCGCTTCCACGGTCTGATCGTCGAGCTCGCCGACAACGGGACGCTGCTCAAGGTCTGGCGCTCACTCGAGCCGTTCCTGCGGACCTACTTGACGCTCGTCGTGCCCGGCGCGGACGCGCTGTGGTCCGCCGATCTCCACGCACCGATCCTGACAGCGCTCCGCGCACGGGACGTCGACGCGGTCGTCGCGGCCGTGGACCACCACTTCGCCGAGGTCAGCGACAACATGGCGAACCGCCTCGCCCATCAGGAAGGACCCGGATGACCGCAGCGCTCCAGTTGTCGGAGGAGATGTCGGCCGGGCCCGCGCGGCTCCGGATCGACGTCCACGGCTCGCAGCCGATCGAGCACGTCCTCGGCGACATGAGCTTCCTGAACTATCGGCTGGCGGACGTCAGCGTCTCGCCCGGCGTGACCCTCGCCGAGCCCGACATCGTCTGGCACCAGGACGCGGAGAAGGGGATCGCGTACGACGGCCGCACGATGACGTTCACCGGCCCGTGGCCGGCCGGGCCGATCCAGAAGGTGATCGTGACGATGCTCGCGCTCCGAATGGAGCCGCTCGGGCTGCACCCGTTCCATGCGTCGGCCGTCCGCTATCGCGACCGAACGATCCTGTTCCTCGGCGGGGAGTCGAACCACGGCAAGTCGATGGGCCAGATCGAGGCGTGCCGGCGCGGTGCGACCCTCGTCTCGACCGAGACGACCGTGATCGACGAGGACGGCGTCGCCGTGATGGGCTCGAAGGCTCCGTTTCTGAAGAAGCGGACCGAGGGCACGGAGCGCGCCGACAAGGCGGCTCCGGAACGCGGGGTCGAGAAGTTCTTCGACGAGATGCCGACGTGGGAGATCCATGCCGAGCCGACCGGGGTCGACGTCGTCGTGGTGCCCGCCATCGACGGCAATTTCGACCCGTCGTGCGTCGAGATGATCCCGTTCGAGCGCCAGTTCCAGACGTTTCACTCGGTCCAGAACTACTTCCTGACGAACGAGCTGCTCGCGCCGGGCATCCCGATGCCGGTCGTCGACACGGACGATCGCCGGGCGTCGCGGGCCCGTTTCGTGGAGCGATTCGCCGACCGGCCCTACTACTTCGTCCGCGCCGCGACGCCGCAGGTTCTCCTGGACGAAGTTGATCTGGTGCTCCGGGCCGGCTGATGCGGGCGTTTGCCTACGAACGACCGGAGAGCATCGCCGATGCGGTCGGCCTCCTGGCCGAGCACGGGCCGGAGGCGCGGCTCCTCGCCGGCGGCACCGACCTGATCATCAGGCTCCGCGAGGGGACGATCCGGCCACGGGTCGTCGTCGATGTGAAGCGGATCGCGGAGCTGGATGGCGGGATCCGCGAGACCGAGGCCGGACTGACGATCGGCGCTCGGGCGACGATGACGGCCATCGGCGCAGACGACCGGATCCGGCGCGACTTCACTGCCCTCTCCGAGGCGGCCGCGGTCGTCGGCGCGGTCCAGATCCGCAATCGGGCAACGCTCGCCGGCAATATCTGCAACGCCTCGCCCGCGGCTGACACCGTGCCGGCGCTGCTCACCTTCGACGCGGTCGTCGTGGCGGCCGGGCCGGGTGGAACGCGGCGGATCGCGCTCGACGAACTCCTCGTCCGCTCCGGCGTGACGACGCTGGCCCGGGACGAGCTCGTGACCGCGATCGAGCTGCCGCAGCCCGACCTCGCGCGCGCATCCGCGCACCTTCGACGGACGCGCCGACGCGGGCACGACCTCGCGGCGGTGACGATCGCGTGTGTCGTGCGGGCGGACGGGCGGACCCGGATCGCGTACGGGAGTCTCGGGCCGCGGCCGCTCCTCGTCGGCGACGACTCCGGTCTCCTCGCGGACGCGGCGGCCGCGGACGCGGTGAAGGCGGCACTTCTCGCCCAGCTCTTTACCGACGCAAGCCCCTCGCCGCGCTCGATGCGCGCCTCACCGGACTACCGCCTGGCGATGCTCCACGTCCTCGGAATGCGAGCGGTCCGGACCGCGATCGAGCGGTTGGCCGGGGCCCGATGACCGCCCAGGCAAGGCGAATCGAGCTGACCGTCAACGGGCGATCGCGGTCGGTCGAGGTCGCTGTCCACCACACGCTCCTCGAGGCGCTCCGCGACGACCTGGGGCTGACAGGGACGAAAGAGTGCTGCCTCGTGGGGGAGTGCGGCGCGTGCACCGTTCTCGTCGACGGGGCGAGCGTCGACTCCTGCCTGATGCTCGCGGTCGAGGCAGATGGCGCGTCGTTGACGACCGTCGAAGGGCTGGCCGATGGCGAACGACTTGGCCGTCTCCAGCAGGCGTTCCTCGACACGGGTGCCGCCCAGTGCGGGTTCTGCATTCCCGGCCAGCTGATCTCGGCGGAGGCCTTGTTCGCTTCGACGCCGCATCCCACGCGCGCAGAGATCGAGGAGGGGCTCGCCGGCAACCTCTGCCGCTGCGCCGGGTACGAGCAGATCTTCGAGGCGGTCGAGCTGGCCGCGCGCGACGGGACGCCCGCATGAGCACCGGCGGCCTCGTCGGCGGATCGCCGCCCCGCGTCGGCGGGATCGGCCGGGTGACAGGCTCTCAGGCATACGTCGCCGACATCCGGCTCGAGGACCAGCTCCACGTGAAGCTCGTGGCGCTCGACGTCGCCCGGGCGCGGATCGTCTCGATCGACTCGTCCGCAGCGCTGGCCGTGCCGGGTGTCCGGCTCGTGCTGACCGCCGCCGACCTGCCCGATCCGATGCCGCGCTTCGGGCCGCAGTGGCAGGACCGGCCCGTCCTCGCGATCGGCGAGACCCACTACCATGGCGAACCCGTCGCCGCGATCGCGGCCGACACGCTCGACGCCGCCGAGGAGGCCGCACGACTCGTCCACGTTGAGTTCGAGGAGCTCCCGGCCGTCTTCACCGTCGCCCGGGCGCTCGCGCCGGACGCGCCTCTCGTCCAGGACCCGTCCCTCCGTCCCGGCGACCCGCTCGCAACGACAAACGTGCTCCGCGAGCACCACTACGGCTGGGGCGACATCGACTCGGTCGCCGCCGACGCCGAGGTTGTCGTCGAAGGCACGTATGCATTCCCGATGGTCACCCAGTTCGCAATCGAGCCGCACGCGTTCATCGCTGCGCCCGACGGCGACGGGATCGCGATCTGGAGCTCGATCCAGCATCCGAGCTGGCTCCAGCGCGTGATCGCCGGTCTCCTCGGTCTCCCGTTGGCGAAGGTCCGCGTCTTCGCGCCCGATCCCGGCGGCGGCTTCGGCGGCAAGCAGCACGCGAAGTACGAGCCGCTCGTTGCGTTCATGGCCCTCCGGGCGGGTCGGCCATGCCGGCTCGTCCTCACGCTCGAGGAGACGTTCCAGGCCGTCCGCCGCGGCGCATGCGAGGTCCATGTGCGCACCGGTTTCCGGCGCGACGGCAAGCTCGCCTTCCGCGACATCGAGGCGAGCTACCTGATCGGGGCGTACGCCGACATCGCCGATCGAACGGTCGGGAAGGGGAGCTACACGGCCGGCGGGCCGTACAACACACCGGCGGTCCGGATCCTCGCCCGTAGCGTCCTCTCGCACACCGTGCCCTCGACGGCGTTCCGCGGCTTCGGCAATCCCCAGCAGATCTGGGCGGTCGAGTCGAACATGGACGAAGCGGCGCGGGTCCTCGGGATCGACCCGGTCCAGCTCCGGCTCCGCAATGTCGCCGCACGCGGCGACGACTTCCTGCCGGGCGACACCCTCGCTGACGGCCAGTGGGCCGAGACGATCCAGAAGACCGCCGAGATGATCGATTGGGCGGGCTCGGTGCCCGCTGGTCGGGGTCGGGGGATCGCGGTCGGGCTGAAGTCGGGCCCGACGACCGGCCTCTCGTATTCGACGGTTCGGCTCCTCGCGGACGGGAGCGTGGTCGTCTCGGCCGGGACGTCGGACATGGGCCAGGGCGCGCGGACCATCTTTGCCCAGATCGCCGCGCAGGAGCTCGGCGCCCCGGTCGACTGGGTGACCGTCGTCATGGGCGACACCGCGGTCGTGCCGTACGACCAGCAGACGTCGGCGTCGCGCTCGTCCGTGCTCATGGGGAATGCCGTCCTCAACGCCTGCCGCGACGTCCAGGCGAAGATCCGGGTTATGGCGGCCCGCCTCGAGGGCGTCGATGGGGCCGAGATCGTCGTCGACAAGGGCGAGGTCCGGATCGGCGAGCGGATCTGGCCGCTCCGCGACGTCCTCGTGCGCGGGCTCGGCCGTCTCGGTGGCGAGGTCATCGGGATCGGCGAGATGCGCAAGGAGGCCGATCCGGATCATCCGCTCGGTGGGACCGCGGCGTTCTACGAGTTCAACTGCACGGCGGTCGAGCTCTCGGTCGATCGCGACACCGGCGACATCACGATCCACCGCCACGTGACGGTGTCGGACGTTGGCCGAGCGCTCAACCCGATGCAGGTCCGCGGCCAGGACGAAGGCGCCGCCGTCATGGGCCTCGGCCACACGCTGATGGAGCACTACATCCTCGACGAGACGGGCCGGATTCGGAACCTCGGCGCGATCGACTACCGGATCCCGACGTCGATGGACCTGCCCGTCGAGATCGAAAGCGCGATCGTCGAGAACGGCGACGGGCCGGGCCCGTATGGCGCGAAGGGGATGAGCGAGGGCGCGCTGCTGTGCGTCGCGCCGGCGGTCGCCGCGGCGGTGCGCGACGCGACGGGGGTCTCGATCCGCGACCTGCCGCTCACGCCGGAGCGCGTGTGGCGGGCGCTGCAGGAAACGCCGTCGAAGTGACGCTGACGTTCGCGCTCGACCGGCTTCCCGATCTGCCGCTTGACGAGCTCAAGGGTGTGGTCGGCGGGAAAGCGGCGAATCTCGGGGAGATGCTCGGCCCCGAGCTCCGGCTGCCGGTGCCGCCCGGGTTCGTCATCACGACCGAGGCGTGTCGGGCTTTCCTGGCCGGGGGTTGGCCTGAGGGGCTCGGCGATGAAGTCCGCGAGCGGATGGCCGAGGTCGAGGCGGCACTCGGCCGTCGGTTCGGATCGGCCTCGGATCCGCTCCTCGTCAGCGTCCGGTCCGGCGCACCGATCTCGATGCCCGGGATGATGGACACGATCCTGAACCTCGGGTTGAACGACGCTACGACGGCGGGCCTGGCGCGCGCCTCGGGCGACGACGCGTTCGCTGCGAGCAGCCGCGAGCGGTTCGAGTCGAGCTTTCGCTCGATCGTCGGCGTGGAAGAGGTCCCCGGCGACCCGGGGGTGCAGCTCCGCGTGGCGATCGAGGCCGTGTTCCGCTCGTGGAACAGTGACCGCGCACGGACCTATCGCCGGAGGGAAGGCATACCGGGCGATCTCGGGACGGCAGTCACCGTCCAGTCGATGGTCTTCGGCAACCGCGGCTCCGATTCGGCCACCGGGGTCCTGTTCACGCGCAATCCGGCCACCGGGGAGCCCGAGCACTACGGCGACATCCTGTTCGACGCGCAGGGCGAGGACGTCGTCGCGGGCACGCACCGGACCGAGCCGATCGCGGAGCTCGATGAGCGACTGCCGGCCGTCGCCGCCGAGCTGCGCGACGCGGCGACCCGCCTCGAGCGCCACTACGCAGACCTGTGCGACATCGAGTTCACGATCGAGCAAGGCCGGCTGTGGATGCTCCAGGTCAGGGTCGGCAAGCGCAGCCCACAGGCGGCGCTCCGGATCGCCCGCGACATGGCGGAGGATCCCGCATTCCCCCTGACGCGGGAAGCGGCGGTGCGACGCGTGGCCGCCCTTCTCGCCAGCCCGCCTACGCGCGCGGTCGCGCGGAGCAGCTTCGTCGTCCCGGTCGCGACCGGCCTGCCGGCCTCGCCAGGCATGGCCACAGGCGAGTTGGCCACGGATCCCGGAGCCGCGCGCGAAGCCGCCGAGGCCGGCCGATCCGTCATCCTCGTCCGCGCCGAGACGTCGCCCGACGACGTCCACGGGATGGAGAAGTCGGCCGGCATCCTGACGTCGCGCGGGGGCCTCGCCAGCCACGCCGCCGTGGTTGCTCGCGGTTGGGGGATCCCTGCCGTTGTCGGAGCGACGGAGGTCGAGGTGCGAGACGGGCGCGTCCGCTTTGGCGATCGGATCCTCGGCGAAGGAGAGACGATCACGATCGACGGGAGCACCGGCGAGGTGTTCCTCGGCGCCATCCCGGGGACGACGGAAGTCGTGCCCGAGGCGATGGTTTTGCTCGGTTGGGCGCAAGAGCTCGGATTCCCCATCGGCGTGGCGACCCCCGAGCGGGCGCCCGTGTCGGCGCCGAGTCGGAGCGTCACGCTCGACGACGCGCTGCGCGTGATCGCGATCAAAGGCTTCGCGCAACTCCCGGCATTGTCGGACGCCCTTCTCTCGACGCCGGAAGGCGTCCAGCCGGTCGCCGACCAGCTCGTGATCGAGGGGCTGGCGGCGACCGTGGCGGGCGCCTATCGCTCGACCGACGCGGGCGCGGCTCGCGCGGCGGAGCTGCTCGCGGGCGAGCAGTCCCGCTGGGGGACCGAGGCTGCGGTCGCAGCCCTCGACGCCTTCCTCGCTCTCGACCACCGGGTCAAGGACACGGTCACGGCATGGCAACTCCGCGACGACCCATCCGGCCAGGTCCCCAACGACCATGCCGACGCGAACTACGACCGGTCCGTCCTGGAGCGTCTCAGCGCCCTCCACGTGGACACGATTGCCTGGCTGACGCCACTCAGGACAGCCTGGCCGCGGATCGCCGGCTACGGAATTCGGCTCGACCGAGCCGCCGAGGCCGCGGCCGCGGGCGACGGCCGGTTCGTCGCCTCACCGAGAGTCGACAGCTACCACGGCATCTGGTTCGAGCTCCACGAAGAACTCATCCGGCTGGCGGGCAGGACTCGCGAAGGAGAGACCGCGGCCGGCCGCGCCTGACCGAATGTGCGCGTCGCAGAAGCCGTAGGATCGACCCTCGACCAGGACCACGACGAGGAGGCGGACGCCCGATGTTCACGGCCACCAGGGACCTGATGCTCCCCGCGACTGTCACGGGCTCGTGGCCGCGACCGCGCTGGTACGACGGGGGGTTGTGGGGCCGGCCACTCGACACGGCCTTGCTCGACGTCCGGTTCCGGGAGCAGTTCCTCGACGCGCACGCCACGGTGATCGCCGACCAGGAGCGGGCCGGACTCGACATCCTCACGAACGGCGACTACCACCTCGACGAGGACTTCGCCGGCCGCTCGTGGCACCACTACCCGCTCCAGCGCTGGACGGGTCTCGAGCACGAAGAGCTCCAGTACGAGGGCTCGCGCGACGGCCTTCTCGGGTTCCCGGCCGGAACGCTGATGAACGAGATCGAGACGACGTGGCGATGGCCGCGCGTCGTCGGCAAGGTCGAACACGACCCGAAGAACCCGCTCGAGTACGCCAAGCTCTGGCGCATCGCTCAGGCTCGCGCCGCCTCGGGCAAGCCTGTCAAGTTCGGGACGTGCTCGTCCCAGGTGCTGGCAATCTTCCTTGACAGTCACACGGCCGACTACGACCTCGACGACAAGAAGGAGCTGATCTGGGACATGGCGGGGGCCATGAACCTCGAGCTCCGCCAGCTTGCCGCCGCCGGTGCCAGGGTGATCCAGATCGAGGAGCCGACGATCCACTTCACGGCGGCCTTCCATCCCGAGCAGACCGAGCTCCTCGACTTCATGGTCGACGCCTTCAACCACGAGGTGGACGGCCTCGACGACGTCGAGCTGTGGATCCACACGTGCTGGGGCAACCCGAACATGCAGAAGGTCTACACGGGCGAGTCGTATGCGAACTCGATCGAGATCTACCTCGAGCGCCTGAAGGGCGACGTCTGGACGATCGAGGCGACCGAGAACGAGCTCGCCGAGATCGACCTGTTCAAGCCGTACGCGGCGAACCTGAAGAAGAAAGTCGCAGTCGGCATGGTCAGCCACCGGACCCTCCAGGCGGACATGGCGCCGGTCGTCGCCGGCCGGATCCGGCGCGCGCTCGAGGTCGTCCCGGCCGACAAGCTGATCCTGTCGAGCGATTGCGGCTTCGGCCGCCAGGGCTTCAACCGGACCGTCGCGTTCTACAAGGCGACCGGCATCGCGCAGGGGCGCAACATCGTCCTGAAGGAGCTCGGCGTCGAGGAGCGGTACGTGCCGGCGGCCGACCCGGCCCTCCAGGTCGACGTGCGTCCCGATCATGAGCCGCTGACGCACCTGCCATCGCCGTTCACGAAGGGGCGCTAGCGGGCGTCTCCCGGGCCGGTCTCTAGCGGCCCTTCGCGTACCCCGTCGCGGTGAGCTTGTCCCAGAGGGTGCCGGCATTCTGGTTCTGGATGTGATCCATCATGTACGCCTGTCCGACGTCGACTGGCCCGAACTTGTTGTCGAACCGGACGCGAGCGATCGTCTCGTCGCGTGACCAGCCCTTCGCCACCGCGTCGGCGACCGTGGCCTTCCAGGTCATCAGCACCGCGCGCTGGGTCCCCACATAGTCCAGGGTAACGACCGGCCCGTGGCCCGGCACGACATGGTCGACGTCGAGCTGGCGGATCCGCTCGAGGGCCTCGATCCACTGGTCGACGTTCGATGTCATCAGCCACGTCTGCACGCCGCTGAAGATCGTGTCGCCGGTGAACACCGCCCGCTCTTCCGGTACGTAGACGGCAAGCTGCCCCGGGGTGTGCCCCGGCGTCCACAGGCAATGGAACGTGTGATCGCCGACTCGCAGCGTCAGGTCGCCGGTGAACACCACGCTGCCCCGTGGCAGGTTCGCGTAGTAGTCGTCGCGGTCGGGGAGCAGATCGGCACCATCCGGATCGTCCGTCGGGATCGCCTCGAGGGCGTAGGCGAATGGGTCGAGGGCGGCCTTCGGGTCCATGAAGATGTCGTAGAGCGCCTGGTGGTTGACGATCTCGCCGGCCCCCCGGAACCACCAGTTCCCGAAGATGTGGTCGACGTGGTTCTCGGTATTGATCAGGTAGCGGATGGGGCCGTGCGACTCGGCCTCCCGACGCATCGCGACGGCCCGGGTCGGTAGCTGCGGGGTGTCGATGACCACGACCCCGTCCGAGGTCGTAACGAAGCTCGGGTTGCAGCCGCGCAGCTTCGTCGTGGTGAAGATGTTCGGCGTGACCGTCTCGAGGTCCATCGGGTCCCCTACTGCGTGGCGGTGAGGCCGCCGTCGATCCCGAGCACCTGGCCGGTGACGAAGGATGCGGCGTCGGAGACGAGGAAGATCGCCGGGCCGACGAGGTCGCGGGTCTCGCCCACCCGGCCGATCGGGATCCGGTTGACGATGCCGGCCTTGAAGGCCGGGTCGCCGAGGAGCGTCGCGACCTGGGGGGTGTCGACGAACGTCGGCATGATCGCGTTGACGCGGATGCCGTGCTTCGCCCACTCGGTCGCCCATTGGCGGGTCAGCGAGCTGATGGCGCCCTTCGCGGCCACGTACGCCGAGTAGCCCGCGTTGATCCCGAGGTTCGCCCGGACCGACGTCAAGTTGAGGACGGCGCCGCCCCGCCCCCGCTCGATCATCGAGCGGACGGCCGGCTGGGTCGCGATCACGGTGCTCCGGACGTTGAGCTCCATGATCCAGTCCCAGTCGGCGCGGGGGTAGGACTCGGCGGGGTTGAGGACCTTGCCGGCGCCACCGCCGACGGCGTTGATCACGATGTCGACATGGCCGAACCGGGCAATCGTCTCCTCGACCGCCCGCTCGCTGTCAGCCTCGCTCGTGGCGTCGGCGGTGATCGCGAGTCCCTCGGATCCGGCGGCCACGACGCGCGCGACCGCGGCCTCGTTGGCCGCCGGCGTGTGGCCCGCGACGGCGACTCTTGCTCCGGCACCGGCCAGCGCCTCCGCCAGCGCCGACCCGATCGCGCCCCCGCCACCCGCGATCAAGGCGACCTTTCCCTCGAGGCTGAAGATGTCGAGCTGGGTCATCGCGCTTCATCGAACTCCGGCTGCGGCGAGGCGCGCTCCCGCGCCGTATGATCGATTATCGAGAATAGCCACGGCATCGGACCGGGTCAAACCGCGTCGCGAGGCCGTGCCCCGGTCAACGCTGCGATGATGGAAGAGTCATGACCCTGGACCTGAACGGCTTGATCCCTGCCACCGTCCTGCCGATGCACGCCGACGGCTCGATCGACGAGGATTCGCTGCGCTCCTACATCGGCTGGGTGGTCGGCCAAGGTCCGGTTGCGCTGGCAATCAACGTCGACACCGGCGAGGGTCCCCATCTCACCCACGACGAGAAGATCCGGGTCCTCCGGATCGTCCGCGACGTGACCGAGCTGCCGATCGTCGCCGGGCTGGCAGGCCCCTCGACCGACGCGGCCGTCCGGCAAGCGAAGGACTTCCGCGAAGCCGGCGCCGATGCGTTGCTCGTTTTCCCGATCCCGGCCTATCTGAGCGAGCCGCTCGACGTCCGCGTCCCGGTCGCCTACCACGAGGCGATCGCCGCCGTCGGTCTGCCGCTCGTACTGTTCCAGCTCCAGCCGGCGCTCGGCGGCGTCAACCTCGAGCCCGACACGCTCCGCGCAATGGCTGGGGTCGACAGGGTGGTCGCGATCAAGGAGGCATCCTTCGACGCGCGCCGCTTCATCGATACCGTCAACGTGCTCGCGGACCTCGACCGTCCGATCACGATGCTGACCGGCAACGACAATTTCATCCTCGAGTCGTTCATCCTCGGGGCGACGGGGGCTCTGATCGGGTTCGGCGCGGTGATGACGCGCGAGCAGGTCGACATGATCGAGGCCTGGAACGACGGCCGGATCGACGACGCACGGGCGCTCGGCAGGAGAGTCCAACGGCTCGCGGACGTCGTATTCGCTCGACCAGTCGGCGACTACCGGGTTCGGCTCAAGGAATGCCTCCGGATCCTCGGCGTGATCGAAGCTGCGCATGTGCGCCGGCCGCTGATGCCGCTCGGTGATGCCGAGCGAGCGCACCTGGCCGACGTCCTCGTCGAGGTCGGCCTGCTCGACCCTGTCACGACAGTCTGATCAGCCCGGGCGTCCCTCGATCAAACCGCGAGGCGCCGGAGCCGCATCCTCGCCGCACCGATAGAGAACGTTTGCTTTATCCTGCTCGACGTCGGCAATCCGTCGCGTCGGAGAAGGAGTCGTCCGTGGCCGTGGAACCCGCAGACGTCCTGATCATCGGTGCCGGCGCGTCAGGCGGTGTCGTCGGTCTGCGTCTCGCGCAGGCCGGCTTCAAGGTCGTCTGCCTCGAGCAGGGCGAGTGGCTCGATCGGGCGGATTACCCGGGCAACAAGCTCGACTGGGAGCTGAAGGCCCGCAAGGACTGGGCCACGAGCCCGAACGTCCGCGGCCTGGCCCAGGACTATCCGATCGTCGAGGATGACACCCCGGTTTCCCCGCTGATGTACAACGCGGTGGGCGGCTCCACGATCATCTTCGCGGGCGCCTGGCCGCGTGCCCTGCCGTCCGACTTCCGCGTTCGATCGCTCGACGGTGTGGCCGACGATTGGCCGATCGACTACTTCGAGCTCCTGCCCTACTTCTACCGGACCGATCGCCAGTTCGGCGTGTCGGGACTCCCGGGCGACCCGGCCTACCCGCCCGACGCCGAGGACGCGCCGATGCCACCGCTCCCGATCGGGGCGGCGGGGATGAAGGTCGCTCGCGGGATGACCAAGCTCGGTTGGCACTGGTGGCCGGAGTTCAACTCGATCAACTCGACCCCGTACGACGGCCGGCGGCCGTGCGTTCAGCGGAGCACGTGCCAGTCGGGCTGCAACGAGGGCGCGAAGGCCTCGACCGACCTGACCCACTGGCCGAAGGCGATCGGACTCGGCGCGAAGCTGATCACCGGCGCGCGTGTCCGGGGGATCGAGACCGATCCCCAGGGCCTCGCGACCGGCGCGACCTGGATCGACGGCGAGGGCGGAGAGCACTTCCAGCCGGCGCGCGTGGTCGTCCTCGCCGCGAACGCGATCGGGACGCCGCGCCTCCTGCTCCTGTCGGCCAGTGGCCGGCAGCCGGACGGGCTCGCGAACTCGTCCGGCCTCGTTGGGAAGCGCCTGATGATGCACCCGTTCGCGAATGTCGCCGGTCTGTTCGAGGAGCCGCTCACGAGCTGGGCGGGCCAGTTCGGCGACCTGATCGAGTCTCTCGAGTTCTACGAGACCGACGAGAAGCGCGGATTCGTCCGTGGCGCGCGCTGGGGCCTGGCGCCCACGGGTGGCCCGATCAACGCGGCTCTTCCGAGCCGGGCGGGCGAGCAGGCCTGGGGCTCCGAACACCACACCCATGTGAAGACCCACCTCGGCCATGGCGCGAACTGGGGCCTGTTCGCCGAGGATCTCCCGGACGAGGCCAACCAGGTTCGCCTGTCGTCGGCCGTCACCGACTCGTCCGGCATCGCCGCACCCGAGATCCACTACACGATGGCCGACAACGCCCGCAGGATGCTCGACTTCCACATCGAACGTGCCAGGGAGTCGCTCGATGCGGCCGGTGCCTACAAGATCGAGGTCGATCGGCTCATGCGCTACTCCGGCTGGCACCTGCTCGGGACGGCGCGGATGGGCGACGATCCGAAGACCTCCGTCCTCGATCGCTGGAACCGGACGCACGACGTCCCCAACCTGTACGTCGTCGACGGCTCGTGCTTCGTGACGTCGTCCGGCGTTAACCCGACGTCGACGATCGTCTCGATCGCCCTGCGCGCTGCGGACCACATGATCGAGACCCGCTTCGAGCAGCAGGTGCCGGGGTGAGCGCGCGATCCGCGGAGCCGGCGGGCGCGACCGACTCGCTCAGCTCGTTCGATCCGGCCGAGCGGGCGACCCTGCTCGCCATGGCCGACCACTTGATCCCCGCAGCCCACGGCATGCCATCGGCGGCCGAGGTCGTCACCGACGTGCGACTGCGGTTCGTCCTGACCGCCCGGCCCGACCTCATCGAGCCGATCCGGGTCGCACTTCGCGCGGAGCTGGGAGACGACCCGCGGGCGCGCCTCGATGCGCTTGGACGCGACGATCCAGCGGCGCTCGGTGCCCTGCAGCTCGCGATCGTCGCCGGGTACTACACGGACAGGCAGGTCCGGGAGCTGATCGGCTACCCCGGGCAGGAGGCGCTGACGGTCCGCTCCTGGGAGCTGCCGGCGTATCTCGAGGAGGGCCTCATCGACGCGGTGCTCGCTCGCGGCCCGCTGTGGCGCGACCCTGCGACCGGCACGCGCGCGGTCGTGAGCGATGCGCCACGGACGTATGCGGAACGGTTCGCCGCAACCAGGGAAGGAGCATCCGATGGCCACGACGGCGCTTGACACGACGACGGGCGGCGACGGTTCGGCCAGCGCCGGCTGGCTCGATCCGTTCCTCGCCGAGTGGAACCCCGGCACCGGGGAGCCGCGCGAGACCCGGGAGCCCGCGACCGGCCGGCCGCTGCTCACCTTGACGCAGTCGACCCCGGACGACGTGGCGCGGGCGGCAGCCGCCGCGGCGGCCGCCCAGCCCACCTGGGCAGACACGAGCTACGACCAGCGCGCGGCGATCCTCCGCCGCGCGGCGGAGATCTACGAGGCCCACCGGCCGGAATTCGGGACGTGGACCCAGCGCGAGACCGGCGCGGTCCACGGGAAGATGCATCACGAGCAGAACTTCGCGGCTGGCGAGCTCAACGCCGCCGCCACGATGCCGTTCCAGCCGTACGGCCAGCTCGTCCCGAGCGTCGTTCCGGGCCGGCTCTCGATGCTCCGTCGCGTCCCGGCCGGGGTGATCGGCGCGATCACGCCCTGGAACTCGCCCTCCGTCCTCGGGATGCGGGTGGTCGCGCCCGCGCTCGCGGTCGGGAACGCCGTGATCCTGAAGCCCGACCCGCAGACGCCGGTCTGCGGCGGGGCGGTGTTCGCGGCGATCTTCCGCGAGGCCGGCCTGCCCGACGGCCTGCTCCAGATCGTCGTCGGCGGCGCGGAGACGGGCGAGGCGATCGTCACCGATCCAAACGTGAACCGCGTGTCCTTCACGGGATCGACCGGCGCCGGACGGCGCGTCGGCCAGCTCGCCGGCGGCTTGCTCAAGCGGGTCTCGCTCGAGCTGGGCGGGAACAACGCCTTCGTCGTCCTCGACGACGCCGATCTCGAGGCTGCCGCCTCCGCGGGCGCGTTCGCGTCGTTCCAGTTCCAGGGCCAGGTCTGCTTCGCGACCGGGCGACACATCGTCCACAGCAGCATCGCTGCCGACTACGTCGACCTGCTCAAGGAGAAGGCCGAGCGGCTCCGGCTCGGGGACCCGTACCGCCAGGAGGTCGATCTCGGCCCGATCGTCAACCAGAAGCAACTCGAGCGGGTCGACGGTATCGTCCGACGCTCTGTCGCGAGCGGCGCCCGGATCGTAACGGGTGCCACGTACGACGGCTTGTTCTACCGGCCCACCGTCCTGACCAACGTCACCGCGGACCAGGCGGCTTGGCGCGAGGAGATCTTCGGCCCGGTTGCGCCGGTGGTCGTGTTCGACACCGACGACGAGGCACTGGCCCTTGCGAACGACAGCGAGTACGGGCTAACGGGCGCCGTCTACTCGCACTCGATCTCGCGCGGCCTCGCGTTGGCCCAACGGATGAAGTCCGGGATGGTCCACGTGAACGACCAGACCGTGAACGACGAGGCGACGATCCCGTTCGGCGGGATGGGCGCTTCCGGGAACGGCGCACGCTTCGGCGGGGCGGCGAACTGGGACGAGTTCACCGAATGGCAGTGGGTCACCGTGCGGGACGACCCGCGGTCCTACCCGTATCCGTACTGAGCGGACACACACCACCCGATGGCATCGATCACCGAGGTCGCGCGCCTCGCCGGCGTGTCGGCAGCGACCGCGTCGCGCGTCGTCTCGTCGTCCGACTACCCGGTCAGCGCCGCGACGCGCGAACGCGTCCTCGAGGCCGCCCGGACGCTGGACTACGTCCCGAACGCCCTCGCTCGCGGGCTGCTCAAGAGCCGCGTGCCGGTCGTCGCAGTCATCGTCCACGACATCACGGACCCCTATTTCGCGGAGGTGGTTCGCGGCGTGGAGGACGGTGCGTCGACCGCGGGCTTCCTCGTGATCACCTGCAGCTCGGAGCGAGACGCCGAGCGCGAGCGTTCGTATGTCCGCCTGGTCCGCTCGATCCGCGCGGCGGCGGTGGTGTTCGCGGGCAGCGGTCTCGACGACCCCGGGCTCACGGAGGAGGTCGACAGGCACGTCACGGCAATGCGGGCCGATGGCGCGGCCATCGTCCACCTGTCGCCGCATGCGCTCGGCGAGCCCGAGGTCAGCGTCGACAACGCCGCTGGTATCGCCGGGATGGTCGCCGCCCTCGCCGGGCTCGGCCATCGGCGGATCGCATTCCTCGCCGGCCCGCGGTCGCTGTTCGTCGCACGCGAGCGACTGGCGGGCTACCGCCGCGGCCTCGAGGCGGCCGGGATCGCCTTCGAGGAGCGGCTTGTCGTGCGGACCACGTTCGATCGCGAGGGCGGCGCGCTCGGCGTGGACACGCTCACTCGGGGTGAGGTGACGTTCACCGCGATCTGCTGCGCGAACGACCTCCTCGCGCTCGGCGCGCTGGGGCGGCTGGCGGAGCTCGGCATCGAGGTCCCGGGTGCCGTGTCGGTGGCGGGGTTCGACGACATCTCGACGGCCGCCCTGACCGCGCCAAGTCTGTCGACGGTCCGGCTCCCGCTGCGCGAGCTCGGGCGGCGCGGGTTCGAGCATGCGGAGCAGCTGCTCGCCGGCGATGCGCCGGAGCGGGTCATCCTGCCGACCGAGGTCATCCTCCGCGAGTCGACGGCGGCGCCGGTCCGCCGCTCCGCGGCCGACCGATGAACGGCGCGCTCGCCGACCGCGTCGTGCTCGTGACCGGGAGCAGCCGCGGGATCGGCGCCGAGGTCGCCGTGAAGGCGGCTGCCGAGGGCGCGCGCGTGGCCGTCCACTACCGCCACGCCGCCGACGCCGGCGAGGCGACGCTCGCCCGACTCCGGAACTTCGGGGCCGAGGCGGAGGGGTTCGCTGCGGATGTCGGCATCGGCGACGAAGCAGAGAGACTCGTCGCGGGCGTCATCGAGCGGTTCGGGCGCATCGACGCCCTCGTCAACAACGCCGGCCTCACCCAGGTCGGGCCGTTCCTGGACATCGACCCGGCTGAATGGGATTCGGTCATCGCGACCGACCTGACGGCCGCGTTCCACACGACGCGCGCGGCGCTGCCATCGATGCTCGAGCGGGGCAGCGGTGCCATCGTCAACGTGGCCTCACGGCTCGGCCAGATGGGCGTCGCTGAGACCGCCGCCTACAGCGCCGCCAAGGCCGGCCTGATCGGCCTCACCCGGTCGCTCGCCCGCGAGTTCGGACCGCGCGGCATCCGGATCAACGCCGTAGCGCCCGGGGTGACGATCACGGAGATGACGACCGAGCTCGTCGAGAGCGAGGAGGGCAAGAACCGCCTCCGGGACATGGCCCTCGGTCGGTTCGGTCGGGCCGACGAAGTCGCCGATGCGGTGATCTTCCTGCTGTCGGACGCCTCGAGCCTGTTCCTCGGCCAGACGCTCAACCCGAACGCCGGAGGCTACATGCCGTGACCAGTGTCATCGACGTTCGCGAGGCGGTCGGGCTCATCCGCGACCAAAGCACCGTCGTGGTGGGTGGTTCGGGGGCTGGGCACGGGCTACCGCAGCGCTTCATCGACGAGCTGGCCACGGTCTTCGCCGAGCAGGGACATCCCAGGGACCTGACAACCGTTCGCGTCGTCGGTATCGGCGACTTCGCAGATCGCGGCTTCTCGCAGCTCGGTCTGCCCGGGCTCCAGCGGCGGACGATCGGGAGCAACATCGGCAACGAGCCGCGCCTGGGAGCGCTCGTCGAGGCGAACGAGATCGAGTCGTATTCGTTCCCGCAGGGCGTGCTGTCGCAGCTCATGCGCGAGATCGCCGCGGGGCGCCCCGGCCTCGTCACGGGTGTCGGCCTCGGAACGTACGTCGATCCGCGGCAGACGGGCGGCAAGCAGAACGCCAGGACGACCGAGGACCTCGTCGAGGTCGTCACCCTCCGCGGCCGGGAATGGCTGCTGTTCCACGCCTTCCCGATCGATGTCGCCGTCATTCGCGGCACGACCGCCGACGAGGACGGCAACCTGACGATGGAGGGCGAGGCGGTCCAGGCGGAGATGCTGGCGATGGCCATGGCCGCCCGGAACAGCGGCGGAATCGTCATCGCCCAGGTCCGCCAGCTCGCGACGCGCGGCAGCCTGCGGATGCGAGACGTGAAGGTCCCGGGGGCGCTCATCGACCACGTCTACGTCGACCCGGACCAGTGGCAGACATATATCACCCGGGACTCGCCGTACTACGCTGGGGCGCTCCGCCGGCCGGTTCGGCCAGAGCCACCGTTGCCGCTCGACGTTCGCAAGATCATCGCTCGGCGCTCCCTGCTCGAGTTCCCGCGCGGCGCCATCTGCAACCTCGGCTTCGGCATCAGCCAGCTCATCGGCCGGGTGGCGTGGGAGGAAGGCATCACCGACCAGCTCGTCCTGACGGTCGAGCAGGGCATCTTCGGCGGCGTGCCCGTCGCCGGCAACGAGGGCGGCGCCGGTTTCAACTACCAGGCGATGATCGACCAGCCGTACATGTTCGACTTCTACGATGGCGGCGGGCTCGACATCGCGAGCCTGTCGTTCGCCGAGGTCGACGCCGAGGGCAACGTCAACGTCCACGCGTTCGAGGGGCGGGTCCGTGGCCCGGGCGGCTTCCCCAACATCAGCGCCCGGACGCCCCGGATCAACTTCGTCGGGACTTTGACGGCACAGGGCCTCCAGCTCGACATCGACCGCGGGGTCCGGGTCGTCAAGGAGGGCGCCCTCCCCAAGTTCGTGCCGCGAGTGAAGGAGATCTCGTTCAACGGCAAGCTCGCACGAGAGCGCGGGCAGCAGGTCCGCTATGTCACGGAGCGAGCGGTCTTCGCGCTCGGGGATGACGGCCTGGTCCTCACCGAGATCGCTCCGGGGATCGACCTCGAGCGGGATGTCCTCGTCCGGATGGGGTTCCGGCCGCGGGTCGCGGACGATCTCCGGACGATGGACTCGCGGCTCTATGCGGCGGGCCCGATGGGGCTCGCTGCGGACTTCGCGGCAGCGGCACCGGCCGAGCCATCCGCCGCGCCACCGGCCGCGTCGTGAGCGGACTGATCGCCCTCGAGCTCGGGCGGGTCGCCCACCTCGAGCTCGTGAACCCCCCATTGAACCTGGTCACCCGCGAGCTCCTCGCCGAGCTGGACGCCGCGCTGGCGACGCTCGAGGCGACATCGGCCGGCGATGTCCGCGTGGTTGTCGTCACGGGCAGCGGCGATCGGGCGTTCTCCGCCGGCTCGCACGTCGGCGAGTTCGAGTCCCAGCGCGGGGCCGCAGGGCGCCAGCGGCACGCCCTCGAGGAAGGCGTTGCGCGCCGGATCGCCCAGCTGCCGATGCCGACGATCGCCGCGATCGAGGGCAACGCCCTCGGCGGCGGGCTCGAGCTGGCGCTGTGCTGCGACCTCCGGATCGCGGCGAGCCGGGCCCGGCTCGGGCTGCCCGAGGTCCGGCTGGCGGTGACGCCGGGTGCGGGCGGGACGCAGCGCCTGCCACGGGTCGTGGGTCCGGCCAGGGCCAAGGAGCTGATCCTGACCGGCCGGGTAATCGGGGCGGAGGAGGCCGCCCGGATCGGCCTTGTCCACGAGGTCGTCGCCGCCGGCGAGGCACGCCACCGCGCGGACCAAATTGCCGCGGAGATCGCAGCCCGTGGTCCGCTCGCGGTCCGCGAGGCGAAGCGCCTCATCGACGCGGCGTGTGATGTCGACCTTGATGCCGGGCTCGCCGACGAGCTCGAGGCGTCCGTCCGGATCTTCGAAACCGAGGACATGCTCGAGGGGGCGCGCGCGTTCTTCGCGAAGCGCGACCCCGACTACCACGGCCGGTGACGCCGGCCCGCAGGGAGGAAGCCAGCACATGAGCGACGTCGGCCGGTTCGGGGTGTTCCTGCCCTCCTACGTCTGGGCGGGCGACGGACCGGAGCGGGCACGCGGGATCAAGGCATTCGCGCGCGAGGTGGAGGACCTCGGCTTCGACTCGCTGTTCATCACCGACCATCTGCTCGTCGGGAAGCGGTTCTACTCGGTGAACTGGCTCGAGCCGATCCTGTCGCTCGCGGTCGCGGCCGGGGTGACGGAGCGGGTTCGTCTCGGGACCTCGATCCTGATCATGCCCCTGCGCAACCCGATCCTCCTCGCGAAGGAGCTTGCGACACTCCAGTTCCTGTCGGACAACCGCGTGGTCCTC
>Ga0193725_1000164_pt1 | contig 22126 bp, 13 predicted proteins | sample H2a2metaG_FD_143058 | JGI IMG/M metagenome (GOLD analysis project Ga0193725, IMG submission 143058) | Soil microbial communities from a riparian zone of the East river system, Colorado, United States - H2a2 | ecosystem: Environmental > Terrestrial > Soil > Riparian zone | place: USA: East River... | reverse complement strand
CCGAATTACGCCTTCCACAACAACGGCGATTTGACGTTCACCAACCTGGCCGCCGCCTGGGGACTCGACGCCGCGGGATTCTCGAACGGCGCCGCCTACGTCGATCTCGATAACGACGGCGCGCTCGATCTCGTGGTCAACAATCTCAACGCCCCGGCCGCGATCTACCGCAACCGCGTGCGCGACCTGGACAGTGCCGGCCATCACTATCTCACCGTCGCCCTCCGCGGCTCGGGCGCGAATACGGCCGGACTGGGCGCAAAGGTGAAGATCGTCGCCGGCGGTACGCACCAACTCGTCGAAGTGATGCCGACGCGCGGCTTCGAATCATCGGTCGATCCCCGCGCTCACTTTGGACTCGGCGCGACGTCGCGTGTCGACTCGCTGCTGGTCGTCTGGCCGGATAGGCGCTACCAGATACTCACGAATGTCAGTGTGGATCGGGCGATTACGCTCGTTCAGACGGATGCCCGCAGCCAACCGCCAATCCGCCCATCCGCCCATCCGCCGCTCTTTTCGGACATCACCGATCGGTTGCCAATCAGCTACAAGCATCGAGAGAACGCGTTCTTCGACTTTGGCCGAGAGCCCCTGATGCCGCATCTGCTTTCGACCGAAGGCCCTGCGCTCGCCGTCGGTGACGTCAACGGCGACGGCCGGGACGACATTTACGCCGGTGGCGCCAAATGGCAGCCGGGCGCGCTCTTCCTGCAGGACGCGGCCGGCCGTTTCCGCGCCGCGGCCCAGCCCGCCTTTCGCGCCGACAGTCTGGACGAAGACGTGGACGCGGCGCTGTTCGACGCCGACGGCGACGGCGATCTCGATCTCTACGTCGTGAGCGGCGGCAACGAATTCTGGGAGGGCGCGCCGCTGCAGGACCGGCTGTACCTGAATGATGGGCGCGGCAATTTCCACCGCGCCGAGGGCGCGTTGCCGGTGTTCTTCCACAACGGCTCCTGCATCGTGCCGAGCCGCGATTTCCTCTTCGTCGGCAGCCGCGTCGTCGCGCGGCAGTATGGCGTCGTGCCGCGAAGCTATTTGCTCGAGAATGATGGGCACGGCCACTTTCGCGACGTCACCGTCGAAAAGGCCCCGGGCCTGGACTCAGTGGGGATGGTCACCCGGGCGACGTGGGTCGACTACGACGGCGACGGCAAGCTCGATCTGATCGTCGTCGGCGAATGGATGCCGGTGCACGTCTTCCACCAGGAGAACGGCCGGTTCGTGGACCGCACCAGCGAGGTCGGCTTCGCGGGCTCGAGCGGCTGGTGGACCAGCATCCAGGCGGCGGACCTGAACGGCGACGGCCGTCCCGACCTCGTGCTCGGCAATCTCGGCCTGAACTCCATGATCCATGCGTCGCACGCGGAGCCGGCGCGGCTGTACGTGGGCGACTTCTTCAATTCGGGAAAGCTCGTGCAGATCCTCACCTCGTACCGCCACGGCGTCAGCTATCCGTTCGCGGGACGCGACGAGCTCGTGCAAGCAATGCCGTCACTGCGCAGCAAGTTTCCTACGTATTCGTCATTCGGGGCGAGCCGCATCCAGAACATCATCCCGAGTCGGGAGCTGAAGAAGGCGCACGTCCTCGAAGCCGACATGTTCGCGAGCGCCATCGCGCTCAACCGGGGCGACGGAACGTTCGCGCTGCATGCGCTTCCCGCGGAGGCGCAGTTCGCTCCGACATACGCCTCGCTGGCCGGTGACTTCGACGGCGATGGGAAGATCGATCTCGTCACTGCCGGCAACTTCTCCGGCGTGACGCCGCTGGAGGGCAGGTACGACGCGAGCTACGGCCTCCTACTGCGTGGTGACGGCCGCGGTGGATTTGCCGCGGTGGATATGGAGCAGAGCGGCCTGGCGATCGATGGACAAGTCCGTCACATGGCTTTGCTGAAGCGGGCGAACGGCGATCGGCTGATTGTCGTGGCGAAGAACAACGAGCGGCTGCAGCTAGAGCAGGTACCCCCGCTTCATTAGGTTCTGCGCCGACGCCGCGTATCCCGCGGTATCCGGCAGATACCAGCCGAGCGCGTCGGCGAGACGGTCGTAGATATTGAAGAGCGCGCAGACGTTGATCGCGTCTTCGATCGCGTCATCCGACAGGCCGGCGGCTCGTAATGGCGCGACATCGGCGGGCCGAACGTCATTCGGCCGCAGCGTCAGCTTCTCCAGGAATCCCAGAGTCGAACGCAGTTTCGGGTCGATGGGCGCGTTGCGCCAATCATCCAGCACGGCCTTTACGACTTTTTCGTCTTTCAGGGCCAGCGCCGCGACCGCAGCGTGGGACTCCGTTCAGAAGACGCATTTGTTGAGGCGTGAGGTGAACGCGGCGAACAGCTCGCGCTCGCCGACGCTCCAGTCCGACGGACCGCGCATCACCGCCTGCGTCCAGGCGCACTGCGGCGCCCCGAAGAACTCGGGCCGGTACATGAGCGTCTTGACGACATCGGGAACGCGGCGGCCGCCCACGATCCGGATGAGCGTCAGGATCAGCTTTTGCTTGAGCCGATGGCCGTGCTCGACCGCGCGGACGCGCATCAGTCGGGCTCCTCGCCGCGCAGCGCGGCCATGCCCCGGTCGAGCCGGTGCAGCGCTGCCCCCACCGATGCGAGGACGGTGATCTCGAAGACGGTGTCGTCGGAGTGACCTGCTTGCTGCAGCGTTGCGATATCCGCGTCAGTGACTTTGTAGGCGTGGCGCTTGACGGTGTCTACGTAGCCGGCTAGCGCAGGGGGAGTGGACCCGTGTTCCAGAACGACGCGGCGTAGCGCCGCGGGGGTCTCCCCGGGAGCATTCAAGAGCGCGGCCACGAGCCGCTTTCGGAAATCATCGTAGCGCATGCCGGAATTTACGCGGGCTTTCTGATCCTTGACACCCTCCGGGCCGGGGTGCCTTTTGGAATCCCCGATGAAAGTTCATACCGTCACAGCCTGAGAGGTCGTATGCGCCGTATCCACTACGTGATGTGTGCGCTCCTGGCCCTGTCCTGGGCCGCACCACTCGCCGCTCAGCAGCCTACCGGTACCATTCGCGGACGTATCACAGACCACAGCACACAGCAACCAATCGCAGGAGTTCTCGTCACCGTCGGCACGCACAGCGCCCAGACGCAGGCCGACGGCCGCTTCATCATCAGCGGCGTACCCGCCGGCAGCGATCTGGTACGCGCTCGGCTCATCGGCTACGTCGTCGCGACTCAGCCGGTGATGATCGCGGGCGGCGACACTGTGGCCGTCGATCTCGCGCTCAGCGCGACGGCGGTGGGTCTGTCGGCCCTCGTCGTGACTGGGTACGGGCTGCAACGCGTCGGCGACATCACCGGCTCCATCACAGCCGTCCACGACTCGGAATTCAACACCGGCCGTATCGTCAGCCCGCAGATGCTGATTCAGAACAAAGTAGCCGGCGTCCAGGTCGTCGAGAGCAACGAGCCGGGCGGCGGGATCAGCCTCCGGATCCGCGGTCCGACGTCGGCAACGGCGAGCAGCGAGCCGCTCTACGTGATCGACGGTGTGCCGCTCGGCCAGGGCTCCGGCACCGGGCTGTCGGCAGGCCGCGATGCTTTGAATTTTCTCAACCCGAACGACATCCAGGACATCACCGTGCTGCGCGACGCCTCCGCCGCCGCGATCTATGGGACGAACGCGGCCAACGGTGTCGTATTGATCACGACGAAATCGGGAAAGGAGACGTCGGGCACGCGGTTCGAATACTCCAGCAGCGCGTCCGCGTCGTCGGTCGACCGCCTGCCGCAGATGCTGAACGCGACGCAGTTCGCCGCCGCGGTCGCGCAGTACGCACCCACCAGAGTCGATTCGTTGCGCGGCCAGAACACCGACTGGTTCGGCGTGATCGACCGCACGGGGTACGGCCAGGAGCACAATTTTTCGTTCACCAACGGCGGTAACGACATGAGCTACCGCCTGTCTCTCGGATATCTCAAGCAGGAGGGGATCATTCGGAGCAGCGACCTGGACCGAATCTCCCTGAGCGTCAACTATCGGCAGCAGCTGTCTGACCGTCTGAGTTTCAGGACCAGCGTTCGTGGATCACGGACCGCTGACACCTTTACCCCGGGTGGCGTCCTGGGCAACGCCGCCGCGATGGCGCCGACTCAGCCGGTCCTGGATCCGACCAGCTCCACGGGCTTCTGGGACTGGCGGACGACCAACGCGGCCTCGACCAATCCGTTGTCGATCCTCGCTCTCGCTACCGACCGCGGGACCACCTGGCGCAGCATCGGCAACGCCCAAGCCGAGTACAAGCTGCCGTTCGTCCAGGGACTGACTGGCAACCTCAACGTCGGGTATGACGTGACGAAAGCCGACCGGACGCAGTTCTTCTCCAGTACGATCTCGTCGCAGGTTCGGCAGGGTCAGGGCAGCTTCTCGCTGCAGAACAACACCCAAGGAACGTCGGTCCTCGAGACCTATCTGGGTTATGCGCCGGCGCAAGCGGCCGGACCTGGGCATATCAACGCGGTGGCCGGGTACTCGTTCACGCAATCGTACAGTGAGTTTCCGCGGCTCGATGAAACCGGTCTCAACAGCAACCTGCTCGGCCCCAATGGCATCCCGACAGCCGCGAATGTCCGGACCACGCTGTTCGTGAGCGACTACAAACTGATCTCGTTCTTTGGGCGGTTGAACTACAACGTCAACGACAAGTATCTCGCGGGGTTCAGCGTGCGGCAGGATGGATCGTCGCGCTTTGGGCCGGGGCATCAGTGGGGCACCTTCCCATCGGCGGCGGTCGCGTGGCGGCTGTCGCAGGAGCCGTTCCTGCAGGGGCGGTGGGGACTTTCCGACTTGAAGCTCCGGTTATCATGGGCACGGACGGGCAATCAGTCGTTCGGCGACTACCTGGCCTACTCGAGCTACACCTACAGCGACGCGCAGTCACAGGTGTTGTTCGGGGGCACCTACACGCCGACCATCCGCCCCAGCGCCGTCGACGAAGGCATTCACTGGGAGACCACCGACGCGTACAACATCGGCCTGGACTTCGGCTTCAGCAATCAGCGCATCAACGGCACGCTCGACTGGTACACGAAGAACACGAGCGAGCTGATCTTCTTCATTCCGATCGCCGCCGGTACGAATCTCGCCAACTTCATCACCACCAACATCGGTAGCATGAGAAACAAGGGCTTGGAGCTCGCGCTCAACGCGGACGTGCTGCCGAAGAGCCGCACCGGCCTGAGCTGGACCGCCACGGTCACCGCTGCTCACAACACCAACCGTCTGTTATCGATCAATCCGAACAAGAGCGTCACCCGCGTCCTGACCGGCAACATTTCTGGTGGGGTGGGCAACATGGTCCAGGAGCTGGAGGCGGGCGTACCGGTGAACTCGTTCTGGGTCTATCAGCAGAAGTACGGGGCGAACGGGAAGCCGATTTACAGTGACACGCTGCTCAACATGTACGTCGACCGGAATGGCGACGGCCAGATCAACGACTCCGACCGCCGGCCGTTCCATGACCCCGCGCCGAAATGGATCCTGGGACACTCGTCGTATTTCACGTACAAGCACCTCGACGCGAGCTTCACGGTGCGCGCCTACCTCGGCAACTGGGTCTACAACAACGTCGCGTCTGCTCAAGGCGCTTATCAGAACCTGACCGGCTCGGCGATGCCGAGTAACCTGCACACCTCGGTGCTGACGACCGGCTTCGTGGTGCCCCAGTACTACTCGGATTATTTCGTGGAGGACGCGTCGTTCCTCCGCATGGACAACGTGACGCTGGGCTACGGGTTCAGCTATCGCGGCCAGCCGCTGCGGCTGTTTGGAACCGTCCAGAACGCGTTCACGCAAACAGGCTATACCGGCGTCGATCCGACCTCGGGCCTCAACGGGATAGACAACAACATCTATCCGCGCTCACGCACCTTCACCACCGGCCTGAGCGTCCGGTTTTAGGGGGATGGAGAAAATGAACCGCACCATCAAGATCGCAGGCGTCGCCGCCCTCCTTCTGACCGTGGCCGGCACCGGCTGCACCGATCCGACGGTTGCTCCGAAGAGCACCGTCACGAGCGCCAACATTTTCAACGATCCGAATTCGTACCGCGCATTTCTCGCCAAGATCTATGGCGGGCTCATCGTCACCGGACAGCGCGGACCGGACGGCAACCCTGACATCGCCGGCATCGACGAGGGGTTCGGAGAATACCTGCGCCTTTACTGGTATCTCCAGGAAATGCCCACGGATGAAGCCGTGATCGGCTGGAACGACCCAGGCCTCCCCGACCTCAACCGGGGGACTTGGGGCTCGAGCAACAGCATGGTCAACGCGATGTACTATCGCATCTTCTATCAGGTCATGCTGGTGAACGAGTTCCTGCGCCAGAGCACGGACGCGAAGCTCGACTCACGGGGCCAGATGGATCCCACGCTGCGAACCAACGTTCATTTCTACCGCGCTGAAGCGAGATTCCTGCGTGCGCTGAGCTACTGGCACGGCATCGATATGTTCGCGAACATCCCGTTGGTGACGGAAAACGACCCGCTTGGCTCCGCTCCACCGCAGCAGGCGACGCGCGCCGATATCTACGCGTACGTCGTGAGTGAGCTCAGCGACATTATCAGCCAGCTTCCCCCGAAGGGGGCGTCGACCTATGGTCGCGCGACGCCGGATGCGGCGCACATGCTGCTGGCCAAGCTCTACCTGAATGCCGGCGTCTACTCGGGCACGCCGAACTACGCGGGCGCGCTCACGGAAGCATCGGCCGTCATCGCCGGCGGCTATACGCTCGATCCAAGCTTCGCGCACAATTTTCAGGCCGACAACAACACGTCACCGGAGCTGGTTTTCGTCGCACCGCAGGATGGCGGTAAGACGCAGACGTGGGGAGGCATGACGTTCCTGATCCACGCGGGGTGCGGCGCCGCCATGTCGGCGGGGACCTACGGCGTCGACTACTGTTGGGGTGGTTATCGGATGAAGCAGCAGGCGTTTCGCCTATTCGCCGCCGGGGACAAGCGTGGCGCGTCTTTCTGGCTTCCCGACAGTGCAGTTGCTCATGGCGACACCACCACCCAGCAAGAGGTCGATAGCGGCTGGGCCGTCGCCACGGGGTTAAGCCACCAGGTCGATTCAGTGATATCGATCGGCGACTTCCATCATGGCATCCCGGGACCCAAGTTCAGCAACAAGACTTCGGGGGGCGCGAACGGCCAGCAGTCGGGCATGGTCGACACGGACTTTCCAATCTTCCGTCTCGCCGACGCGTACTTGATTTACGTAGAGGCCAACATTCAGGGTGGCGGCGGCAGCGCTGCTACAGCATTGGGCTATCTCAACGCCATCCGCCAGCGGGCCTACGGAAACACGAGCGCCGACTTCGCCGCGCTTCCTGCCGTGGATACGATCCTGGCCGAGCGTGGGCGCGAGTTCATGTTTGAGGCGCAGCGGCGTACCGACCTCGTGCGCTTCGGCCTGTTCAGCGGCGGTACGTACCTCTGGGCATGGAAGGGTGGTGTTGCGGGCGGAACCTCGCTCGGCGCGTTCCGCGATCTGTATCCGCTGCCTGCGAACGAGCTGATCGCGAACCCGAACCTGCAGCAGAACCCGGGTTACTGAGAAGGTCCTGTTGTTCTCGAGCCCCGCCGTGTCACGACATCTCCTCACGGCGAGGCTCGTGTTTTTGGCGTGTGCATGCAGTGACAAGGGGATTCCCACGCCCACGCCGGGGCCGCCCCCGCCGCCCCCCCCGCCCCGCCCTTCCCTCCCCGAGACCTATCGCTCCAGCGGCCACATGGCCGCGGGTGACGTCGTCGTGCACCTCTTCGAGTGGCGCTGGGCCGACATCGCGGCCGAGTGCGAAAACTTCCTCGGCCCCGCCGGGTTCAACGCCGTACAGATCTCGCCGCCCGAAGAGCACAGCATCGTCCCGAGCCACGACTGGAGCGAGCGCTATCAGTCGGTGAGCTACAGCATCGCCAAGAGCCGCTCGGGAACGGACGCCGAGTTCGAGGATATGGTGAATCGCTGTAAGAACGCGGGCGTGGGGATCATCGTGGACGCCGTGATCAATCACATGACCAACTTCCCGAGCCCCGGCGTCGGCAGCAACGGCACGAACTACTCGAAGTACGAGTACCCCGGCCTGTATGCCGCCGCCGATTTCCACACACCGTGCGCCGTCACCAACTACCAGAGCGCGGCCAACGTCCAGGACTGCGAGCTCCTGTCGCTGCCCGACTTGAACACCGGGCTCGCGTCAGTGCGCCAGAAGATCGCCGACTACCTGCTCACCCTCGCTCGGCTCGGCGTGGCCGGATTCCGTATCGATGCGGCAAAGCACATCCAGCAAGTTGAGCTCGATGACATTCTCAGTCGCATGAACACCACTCTGACGGCCGAAGGCAAAACGCGGCCCTACGTCTTTCTCGAGGTGATCGGTGGCAGCGGCGAGGCCCTGTCGCCGCACGATTACTTCGGCGAGGGCTATAGCTCCGGCGGCGCCGCCGACATCACCGAGTTCACGTTCGTCGGCGTCGGTAACAAGTTCCGTGGCATCAATGGGGAACACATCTCAGAGCTGAATCCCACCGGGCCTCCGGGCGGTCAGTTCTCGGAAGCGGCCTGGGGCATCATGCCGTCCAACAAAGCCGTGGTCTTCCTGCAAAACCATGATACCCAGCACAGCTGCGGGATCAGCTACCGTGACGGCAACGTCTTCCGCCTGGCGAACGTGTGGATGCTGGCGCAGCCGTACGGCTATCCGTCGATCCTCTCGAGCTATGTGTTCAGTTGTCCCTCACAGAACTCGCTGGGCCCGCCCTCGGACGCGAATGGCTGGACGACCGCCGTCTCATGCGCGTCGAGCCTCGAGACGGCCAGTGCCGGCCAGTGGGTCTGCGAACACCGCGATCCCTCGATCTTGAACATGGTGAGCTTCCGCCATGTCGTGGCGGGCACCGACGTGAACCATTGGTGGGACAACGGCGCCAACGCGATCGCGTTCTCGCGCGGCAGCAAGGGGTTCGTCGCGATCAACAACGGCACGACGGGCCTAGACACGACCGTGACTACAGGCATGGCGACGGGAACGTATCTCGATTTGCTGACTAGTAGTTCGGTGGTCGTTGACGCAGTCGGTGCAATTCACCTCACCCTTTCACCCAGGTCAGCCATTGCGATCGACACTACTACTCGTCAGTAGCGCGCTGTGCTTCGCCGCTCCCGCGCCAGCCCAGCAGCGGGGCAATCTCGCGCGCTGGCAGCGCCACGCCCAGAACGTCACGATCATCCGCGACGACTGGGGCATCGCGCACGTCTACGGCAAGACCGATGCGGACGCCGTCTTCGGCATGGAGTACGCGCAAGCCGAGGACGATTTCAACCGGATCGAGACCAACTACCTGAACTCGCTCGGACGAATGGCCGAGGCCGAAGGCGATGCAGCGCTGTACACCGACTTGCGGCAGCGGCTGTACATCGACCCCGCCTCGCTGCGCGCGGAGTACCGCGCAAGTCCCCTCTGGCTGCGGAAGCTGATGGATGCGTTCGCGGACGGCTTGAACTACTTCCTCTATAAGCACCCCGAGGTGAAGCCGCGGGTGATCGCGCATTTCGAACCGTGGATGGCGCTCTCGTTCACCGAGGGCAGCATCGGCGGGGACATCGAGCGCATCAACCCTCGCGACCTGCAGGCGCTGTACGGCTCGGGACCAGGCACGCGGAACGGAGACGCCGACGAGTTCGAGCTCGATCCCTCGGGATCGAACGGCATCGCGATCGCGCCTCGCCTCGCAGCCAACCGCCATGCGCTGCTGTGAATCAATCCACATACCTCGTTCTATTTCCGCTCCGAGCTGCAGATGGTCAGCGAGGAGGGGCTCAATGCCTACGGCGCGGTGACGTGGGGACAGTTCTTCATCTATCAGGGGTTCAACGCCACGGCCGGCTGGATGCACACTTCGAGCGGCGTGGACAACATCGACGAGTTTCTCGACACTAGGCCCAGCCGGTCCCGCACGATCACGCTTCTGTTCAAGACGGACAGCGGCATGGCGCGGAAGCCCTTCACAGTCTTGTACACCCGGCACGGGCCCGTCATCCGCAAAGACGGCGATCGGTTCGTAAGTATCAGCCTGATGAAGAGTCACGTGAACGCACTGACCCAGTCGTACTCGCGTACCAAGTCGCGCGACATGGCGGCGTTTCGGAAGATCATGGAGCTCCACACTAACTCCTCGAACAACACCCTCTTCGCCGACGCGTCCGGCAACATCGCGTACTTTCACTCGAACTACATCCCCCGCCGCGACACCTCATTCGACTGGACCAAGCCGGTGGATGGCAGCAATCCCGCGACCACCTACCGCGGCGTCCTGTCGTTCGACGAGACCCCGAACGTCGTGAATCCCGCGAGCGGCTGGGTCTACAATTCGAACAACTGGCCCTGGTCTGCTGCGGGAGAAGGTTCCAGCCCGAGGCGCGAGAGCTTCCCACGCTACGTCGAAACGGGTGGAGAGGAGACGGCCCGAGGGTTTCACGCGCTCCGCGTGCTCGGGGGCAAGGCCGGGTGGACGATGAGCTCCCTCACCGCCGCCGCGTTCGACAGCTACCTCCCCGCCTTCGAGCGGATAATTCCGCCGCTCATCGCAGCGTACGATCAGCTGCCCGCGACAGACAGCCTCAAGGCGAAGTTGGCCGAGCCGATCGCTGCACTGCGCGGATGGGACTACCGCTGGAATGCGGAATCGGTGTCGACGGCGCTGGCCGTCTTTTGGGGCGAGCGCGTCGGCCGGCGCGTGTCGCGCGACGCGCGCGCGGCGGGGATCTCGATCATGCAATACATCGCCGCCTCGCGCGCCGCGCCCGCCGAGCTACTCTCCTCGCTCGGCGACGCCGTGGATGCATTGAGCGCCGATTTTGGGACGTGGAAAACGCCGTGGGGAGAGATCAATCGCTTCCAGCGGATCAACGACGACATCGCGCCGCATTTCGACGACACGCAATCGAGTATCCCGGTGCCGTTCACGGCGAGCGTATGGGGCTCGCTGGCAGCGTTCGGCGCCCGTGCCTATCCCAACACCAAGAAATGGTACGGCACGAGCGGCAACAGCTTCGTGGCCGTCGTGGAGTTCGGCGACAGCGTGCGGGCGCAGGCTATCACCGCCGGCGGCGAGAGCGGTGATCCGCGTTCGCCGCATTTCAACGACGAAGCCGAGCGCTACGCCTCCGGCCGCCTGCGCGATGTGTACTTCTACCGCTCCCAGCTCGTCGGACACACCGAGCGCGAGTACCACCCTTGATTCTGCTCACGATCCTGGCGCTCGCCCAGGGCGTCTATCTCGACGATCAGGGCGTGATTCGCTGGCAACGCGATCGTAAAGAGGTCACACTTTTCGGCGCGAACTACGTCCTCACGACCGCCTCCGACTATCGCGCGGCCGGATATCTCCATGCCGACCGCAAGCGGATGATCGATGAGGACATGGCGCAGTTCGCACGGATGGGCTGGGACGGATTGCGGCTCACGTTCTGGGGCGACTGGGAATCGTCGGACAGCGCCGGCAATCTCATCGCCAACGATCACCTGGATCTCATGGACTATCTCATCGCCCGTGCGACCGAGCGCGGCATCTCCATGTTGTTCAGCCCGATTCAGCTCTACGGGTCCAACTGGCCCGACGCGCTCGGCGACACGACGGCTCCGGGATTCGGCAGGCGTTTCGGTAAGGGTCGGATGGGCACTGACCAGGCGGCGCTCGCGGCGCAAGTGAATTACCTGCGCCAGATCCTGAATCACGTGAACCCGTACACGCACGTCGCGATCAAGGACGAGCCGTCGATCCTCTTCGTCGAGCTGGTGAACGAGCCGTGGCATCATCCGGAGGATCTGCCGGGGTCCATTCACTACATCAACGCGCTCACCGACGCCGTCCGCAGTACGGGATGCCGGAAGCTCATTTTCTACAACGTGAGTCAGGACTTCCGGATCGGCGAGGCGATCCGGCGCTCCAAGGCGCAGGGAATCACGTTTGGCTGGTATCCGACCGGCCTCAACGCCGGTCACGAGCTGGAGGGCAATTACCTTCGCGGGACCGACGTGTATCCCGACATGCTCCGCCCCGAGCTCGCGCGGCTGCCCCGGATCGTGTACGAGTTCGACAGCCCCGACCTCCGCACCGGTACGATGTATCCCGCGATGGCCAGGGTCTTTCGCACCGTGGGGACGCAGTTCGCCGCGATGTTCGCCTACGACATGCTGGCCACCTCCTCCCGCAACCTCGGCTGGCAGACGCATTACTTGAACCTGGCGTACACGCCGCGGAAAGCGATGAGTGCGATCATCGGCGCCGAGGCGATGCGACGCCTGCCGCGCATGCGAGACTATGGTCCGTATCCGCAGAACACGCGGTTCGGCGACTTCCATGTGTCCTACGATGGCGACCTGGGCGAGCTCGTCGCGCGCGACGCCTTCATGTACACGAGCTCGACCAATGCCAAGCCTCCGGATCTCGCGTCGCTCCAGCGCATCGCCGGGCACGGCTCATCGCCGATCGTGACCTACGAAGGATCCGGCATCTACTTTCTGGACAGGGTCCGGCCGGGAGTGTGGCGTCTCGAGGTCTATCCCGATGCCGTCCCGATTCGCGATCCGTTCGAGCCGCCGAGCGCCGACAAGATCGTGACCCGCGCGATCAGCCGCGCGTGGCCGATGACGATCACCCTCCCCGACCTCGGTCCCTCGTTCTCAGCACAGCCGATCACGGCCGGCAACTCGCAGACCGTGCGCGCGACGGCTGGTCGGTTCACGGTCACCCCGGGCGTGTACGTATTGAGCGCCGGCGTCGTAGACGTGGCGTCGCTGCCGGCGACAATCGGCCATGTCGGCTTCCGGGAATATCACGCGCCGCCGGTTGACTCCGTCTCCCTCGCCGTCGTCGCGTTGGCCGCGCCCCAGTATCTCGCAGGGCGGGACGCCGAGATCCGCGCACGTGTTGTCGATGTTGCCGCGCCGGATTCCGTAACGCTTTTCGTGCACCAAGTCCCCGGGGGATTCTATCGAGGATTCGCGATGCGTCCCGTAGAGGGTTACACCTACAAAACCTCCATGCCCTCCACCATCCTCCACAACGGCATCTACCAATTCGTAATCACCACGTTCCGCGGTGGGTCGGCGGTGACGTTTCCCGCCGGCTCACCCGGCAAACCGACGGATTGGAACTACAACGCGCCGGCGGCGTGGAGGTTCGACGTCGTCGATGCGCGCACCCCGTTGCGGCTGTTCGATCCCGGTATCGATGCGGCTCGCCTCACGTTCACCCGAATCGGCGATGCGGGCCGCCGCGGCTTGTTTCGCGTCGCGCTGTCGCCCGCGACCGGCGAACCGATCTTCCACCTCGAGTTGCCGGTCGACACGAGTGGCTGGAGTCCCGCCGATTACACGGCGTCGCTCGTCGTCAAGTCGCGCGTCCTGGCGCGCCAGGAAACCATCACCGCCGCAAAGGACGTGCGTTTGCGACTGCATGGTCTCGGCACGCGGCAAACCCTGCACGTGACGCTGATGGAGGATGACGGCACGAGCTGGACGGCGGCGCTGCCCATCGACACCAGTTGGACCGAGCAGGTGCTTCCGCTGGAGAACTTCACGATCGGTCGGGGGGTCTTGCTACCCGAAGGATTCCCCGGTGAGTGGAACTACTGGGTGGGACCCGCTGGAGGACGCGGCGGGGCCGCGGACCGGCCTCGGCTCGAGCATCTGGAGCGGGTGCAGCTATCGCTGCGGCGCGAAGACGGCGTTGCGGCCAAACCTGGCAGTTATGGTGTGGAGGTCGAATGGATCGCGCTGGGATTCTAGCTGCCGATAGTCGGCGGCTTGGCGCGCTGGGCGCGGAACGCGAATCCCAGCATGACGAGCCCAAACACGAGTAGAGCGAGTCCCCACCAAAGATTCACGTTGATCCCGAGCGATTTCTGGTAGATGGCGCGGTCCGAGACCACGCCGTAGATGACGAGTATCGCGCCGAAGATCGAGAACATCCCGCCAATCGGGAACCGCACATCGAGGCTCATAGCGCGATCACCAGAAGATGATGTTGAGGATCGTCGAGACGACGAGAATGCCCACGGCGAGCGTCACCGGGCGCTTGTACCACGGCATGTGCCCGTCTTGAATCCGAGGCGTCAGCGAATGGACCAGCCCGCGCAGCTCCTCGTCGGTCTTGGTCCGCTTGGTGAACAGCGAGATGAGTAGCGTCGCCACGAAGCAGCCGGTCCACGCGAACAGCGCGGTCCAGAAGTTCAACGCCATCTCGCTTGGGTAGACGTGCAGCACCGCACCCAAGAACCCGCCCTTGATGCCGGGCACCGCGCCGCGCGGCAATGTCAGCCCGTAATGCAGCGCGGCGGTGATCGTTCCCGTCAGCAGGCCGTAGAACGCTCCGTGCCCCGTGGTGCGGCGCCAGAACATCCCCAACAGGAACGTCGCGAACAGCGGCCCGTTTACGAACGAGAACACCAGCTGCAGCATGTCGAGGATGTTGTTGAACCGCGTGGCGGAGTATGCCGCGGCCACGCTGGCGAGGATACCGAAGACCGTGGCCGCGTGACCCACGCGCAGGTAGTGCCCGTCGGTCTGGCCCGGGCGGATATGCGTCTGATAGATGTCGTACGTCCACACGCTGTTGAAAGCCGTGACGTTGCCCGCCATGCCAGACATGAACGACGCCATCAGGGCGGTGAGACCCAGCCCCAGCAGCCCCGTGGGCAGGTAATGCCCCAGCAACATCGGAATGGCGAGGTTGTACTCCGGCTGGCCGTCGCTGCCGATCGGGAGAAACCCGCCACGTGAAGCGTGCAGTCCGATCGCCAGCATCCCCGGCAGAATCACGAGCATCGGCATCAGCATCTTGGGAACCGCCGCAATCAGCGGCGTCCGGCGCGCCGCCGTCATCGAGCCGGCGGCCATCGCGCGCTGCACGACGAGAAAGTCCGTGCACCAATAGCCGAACGAGAGCGCGAACCCCAATCCCATCACCAGCCCGAACCACTCCATCCCCATCGGGTTGTGGCTCGGCGAGTCCATGTACTTCCAGGAGTGCGACCACGCGCCGGGCTCGAAGCCCGCGTTCGTCGCCACGGTGGCCAGTTTTGCGGTGAGCCCGCTCCACCCGCCGACGTCCTTGAGTCCCAGCAACACGAGCGGCAGGAATCCCAGGACGATGAGAAAGAACTGCAGGACTTCGTTGTAGATCGCGGAGGTGAGCCCGCCAAGGAAGATGTAGATCAGCACGATGACGGCCGACAGCACGATGCTCCCGTGAAAGCTCCAGCCGAGCACCAGCTCGAACAATTTCGCGAGCGCATACATCGAAATGCCCGAGGAGAAGATGGTCATGATCGCGAAGGTGATCGCGTTCAACCCGCGCGTCTTCTCGTCGAAGCGGAGCTTCAGGTACTCGGGGACCGAGCGGGCGCGCGAGCCGTAGTAGAACGGCATCATGAACAGGCCGACGAACACCATCGCCGGCATGGCGCCGACCCAGTAGAAATGGCTCGTTATGATGCCGTACTTGGCGCCCGACGCCGCCATCCCGATGACTTCCTGTGCGCCCAGATTCGCGGAGATAAAAGCCAGGCCGGCGATCCATGCGGGGATCGACCGGCCTGAGAGGAAGAAATCTTCGCTGCTGCGGATGCGTCGTCTGAGCGCCCAGCCGATGCCGAGCACGAAGACGAAGTAGATGATCAGGATGGCGTAGTCGATACCGCCGAGGCTGATCCGCTGCAGTTTAGTGCGACCCCTTCGTCTTGATGACGATCACACCGTTGGCTCCGCGTACACCGTAGATCGCCGTCTGGCTCGGGTCCTTCAGGGCCTGAACGGTTTCCACGTCGTGCGGGTTGAGCCAGCTCAAGGTGGTGCGGCTACCCTCGATCGCGATCCCGTCGACCACGAACAGGGGGTCCTGATTCCCATAGAACGATGTTGGGCCCCCCATGCGCACTTTGATCCCGCCATCGGGCGCCGGGGACACGATCACGCCGGAAAGGCGGCCCTGCAGCAGCTGAGCGAGCGTCGAGGCATTATCCCGAGCAGCCTCGGAAGCTTTCATCGACGCCGGCGGCGGTGCGGCCGGTTTTGTGGTCGCCTGACCAGACGCTTGGGACGCGCACGTGAGAACGAGCGCTAAAGACGGCAGAACGCGTGTTGGGTTCCAGTTCATGGGACCCCCTTTGTAGCTCTCAATATGCCGCATCGGAACGCAGTCCGCGACGGTCGCCTCATGGACGTTGTGTGATCTTGTATATGTAAGCCGTGCGCGCCTGAAGCGTGGGGAGCGAGACTCGGGTTCGGCCCGGCGTGAGCAGGTTGCGGTAGGAGAATCGACCCGGAAGCGTAAGCGTTGCGGCGGTCGTTCCGAGATTGGCCACCACGAGAACCTGCTCGGTGCTGTCTTTTCGCATGTAGGCCAGTAACGCCTCCTTGCCCGTTTCGACCGGCTCCAACCGACCATCTCGCAGCGCCGCGGTATTCCCGCGCAACCGCATCAGCCAGCGATACAGCTTCAGCAATGAGTTCGGCCGGCGCTCTTGCACGGCGACATTCACCGTGAGCGTGTCCGCCTGCAGCACCTCCCACGGCTTCCCACTGGTGAACCCCCGGGACGAGGCGGTCCATTGCATCGGCGTGCGCAGCCGCTCGTCCGGCTTGTCGCCCGTCATTCCGATCTCTTCCCCGTAATAGATGAATGGCACGCCCGGCAGCGTGAGCAGGATGGTCACCGCGAGCCTCGCACCCGCGGTGTCATTGGCGAGTGCCGTCATCGTTCTGGTCTGATCGTGATTGCGCTGGAACGGCGCAAAACGGTACGGCGGCACGGCGCGCTGGAATTGCTGGACCGTCGGGAGCAACCCGCCCGCTTTCCCAGTCCGCACGGCTTCGATGAGTGCCTCCGAGATGGGAAACGCGAAGTACGCGTCGAGCTGATCGGGATAGTACGTGAGGATGACGTCCGGGTTGTCCCACACTTCTCCGATCGTATACGACTGCGGGGCGATGCTGCGCACGTATTGGCCGAAGTCACGCAGCACCTGATGGGTGCCGGGAGTGTTGGAGAACTCGTTTCCAATCTCGACCAGGTGGCGCACCGCGTCCAGGCGGAAGCCGTCGACATGCATCGAGTCCAGCCAGAATAGCGCGACGCGTTTCATCTCCTCGAGTACCGCGGGATTCTCGTAGTTCAGATCCGGCATCCCGCTCCAGAACAGCCCGAAGTAGCACTCGTCCCGTACCGGTGACTTATGCCAATTGTTGGCGCACGCCCCGCCCTGTGTCGGCGCCCACCGGTACCAGCTGCGATGCGGCGCCGCCGTGTCGCGCAGCGCCTCCTGGAACCAGGGATGCTCACTCGACGTGTGATTCAGGACCAGGTCGACGAGCACGCGAATCTTGTCCTGGTGCGCCGCCGCCATGAACGCCTTGAAGTCGTCGTTCGTGCCGTAGTCCGGCTCGATCTTGTTGTAGTCGGTGACGTCGTACCCGTGATAGCTCGGCGATTCCGCGATGGGCATGAGCCAGACGCAATCGGCGCCCAGCCCGGAGATGTAGTCGAGCTTTTGCGTCAGACCGCGCAGGTCGCCGATCCCGTCGCCGTTGCCGTCGTAAAACGAGCGGACGAACACCTCGTAGCAGGTGGTCGGATGTGGGGATTGTGGGGGGGCATTGTTTTGACGTAGGGGCGCAGCATGCTGCGCCCCTACACCAATCAAGGACAGCAATAGGCCTATGGGATGCATTCGAACGTTGCCTCGAGGCCCTCCGCAGAGTTTGGCCCCACGTAGACGCGGAAGGTGCCGGGCTCGACGACGGGCTTCATGTCGAGCCCAATGAACCAGAGATCGCGCACTGCGACCCGCAAATCGACAGCCCGCGACTCGCCCGGCTTTAACGTCACCCGCCGGAAGGCTTTCAGCTCGCGGACGGGACGCGACACACTGGCGACCTCGTCCCGCACGTAGAGCTGTACGACTTCCGTACCTTCCCGGCTCCCGCTGTTCGTGACGGTCACGGTCGCGGTGATCGTGTCGCTCACCCGCGCGCGTGCGGCGCTGAGCTTGAGATTGCTGTACGCGAGCGTCGTGTACGACAGCCCGAATCCGAACGGATAGCGCGGCGTCACCGGCACGTCGATGTATTTCGACGTGAACTTGTTGTTCGCGTCAGGTGGGCGGCCGGTATTGCGATGATTGTAGTAGAGCGGCACCTGGCCCAGCACCCGCGGGAACGTGACCGGCAAGCGCGCGCTCGGATTCACGTCGCCGAACAGCACATCCGCCGTCGCGTTCCCTGCCTCGATGCCGAGAAACCAGGTCTCGACGATCGCCGGCACGTGGTCCGATGCCCACTCCAGGATCAACGGCCGGCCATTCATCAGGACGAGCACGACCGGCGTGCCCGTCGCCGCGACCGCCTCGAGCAGCTGCTGCTGCACGCCCGGCAAGCCGAGCGAGGCGCGGCTCGCCGCCTCGCCGCTCATGTCGCCCCGCTCGCCGAGCACGAGGACCGCGACTTTGGCCTGACGGGCGGCGGCGACCGCTGCCGCGAAGCCCGCCTTTGAAGTGTCGTCGATTCCCGACCCTTGCGCGTACACGACGGTCTGCACCTTTGTCTTGATCCCCTGCAACACCGAGACGACATCCTCGGCGCGGCCCTGCGTGTGCCAGGGGCCGAGCGGCTCTTCCTTGTTATCGGCGAGCGGCCCGATGACGGCGATGGTGCCGGCTTTGGGAAGCGGCAGCAGCGAGCGCTCGTTCTTCAATAGGACGATCGACTCGCCGGATACCCGCCGGGCCAGAGCACGCAGCTCAGCGTTCGGAGGCGCCGTGCGCGTGCGGTAGGGATCCCGGAACAGGCCGAGCCGCATCTTTGCGCGCAGAATTCGCAGCACCGCCGAATCGACCACCGCCATGGGAATGCGATTGCTGCGCACCAGCGCGGCGAGTGAATCGACGTAGATGCTGCTCTGCATGTCCATGTCCACGCCGGCCGTCAGCGCGCGCCGCCCCGCCTCGGCCTGCGAGCCTGCGACGCCGTGATTCATCAGCTCGGCGACTGACGTCCAGTCGCTCACCACGAAGCCCGAAAAGCCCCATTCGCGGCGCAGCACCGTGTCGGTCAGCCAGACGTTACCGGAGGCCGGGACGCCGGAGATCGAGTTGAACGCCGACATCAGGCTCGCGACGCCCGCATCGACCGCGGCCTTGAACGGCGGCAAGTACACCTCGCGCATGGTGCGCTCGGAGATTTCCGTCTCGTTGTACTCGCGGCCCGCCTCCGCCGCGCCGTAGCCGGCGAAATGCTTAACAGTCGCGAAGATGTGCTGTTGGAAGCCGCGCACGCGGGCGGCGGCCATCAGCGCGCCGAGGTACGGATCCTCGCCCGAGCCTTCGGCGATGCGACCCCAGCGGGGGTCGCGCGCGATATCCACCATTGGCGCGTAGGTCCAGTTGATCCCGAAGGCGGCGGCTTCCTGACCCGCCGCGCGCGCCGTCGCCTCGGCGGCCTCGGGGTCGAACGAGCCGGCTTCCGCGAGTGGGATCGGGAAGATTGCGCGATACCCGTGGATCACGTCGAGGCCAAACAGCAGCGGGATCTTGAGCCGCGACTCGGTCACCGCGATCCGCTGCACCGGCGTCGTGTTCTCGGCGCCCATGACGTTGAACAGCCCGCCGAGCTTGCCTGCACGCACCAGCTGCATTTGCTCGGGTGAGGCGCGCCCCCCGGCCGACAGGAGATTCAATTGGCCGAGCTTTTCTTCGAGGGTCATGCGGGCAAGCAGGGAGTCGACGTTCTGGGCGGAAGCGGGTGCGGCGAGCAGGATTGTCAGGATCAGGATATGGCGGACACGCGACATAGGAATGCGCTCTCAGGGCCAGGGGAGTTGCCTCAAAAGTTACGGCGGAAAACAGGACAAGCGAAGCCCTAGCGCGGGCAGGGACCGTGTTGGCAATTTTCTGGCACTGACCCAACTCACGGGAGATGCTCCATGTTGCGTCATCGTTTTCTGTGGCTCGCCTGCCTCACGGTTCTCGCCTTCCCTTTGTCGCTCAGCGCACAAACCACCACCGGCACCGTTCAAGGCTACATCAAGGACCAGCAAGGGGCGCCGCTTGCCGATGCTCAGGTAATTGCGCGCGATATCCGGAACGGTCAACAGACGACCGCTAACAGCCAGCGTAATGGGTTTTACATTCTTGCCGGACTCACGCCGAGCACGTATGACATCACCGTGCGGCGCATCGGCTCGGCGCCCCAGGCCCGCCGCTTGGATGTCGGGGTGGGTCAGTCTCTGTCGCTCGATTTCACCCTCGTGGCTTCGGCCGTCGAGCTGACGAGTGTTCAGGTTGTAGCGACACCAGCCGTCGAGATGCGCACCTCGGAAGTCGCGACCAACGTTACACAGCAACAGGTCAACAACCTGCCGAGCTCGAGTCGCAACTTTCTCGATCTCGCTTCTCTCGCGCCCGGTACGAGCATCGAGAACGATCGGCTCAACGGCACAGCGCGGCGCTTGTCCGCCGGCGCGCAGTCCGCCGATCAGATCAACGTCTTCGTTGACGGGGCGAGCTACAAGAACGACCTGATTCACGGTGGCGTGGTCGGACAGGACCGCAGCCGCGGCAATCCCTTTCCTCGGAACGCCATTCAGGAGTTCCGAATCCTTACGCAGAACTACAAGGCGGAGTATCAGAAGTCGTCGAGCGCCGTCCTTACCGCAACGACGAGATCCGGTGGGAACGAATGGTCAGGTAACGCATTCTTCACCTATCAGAACAAGGGTCTCGTCGCGCTCGATAGCGTCCAAACGTTCGACAAGCACGTGGCGGACAGCATTGCGGCTGCCAACAGCACCGTGTCGACGTTCCGCGAACCTGATTACAACCGTGGGCTCGTGGGACTCAGTGCCGGCGGCCCGATCGCCCGCGATCGGTTGTTCTTTTTCGGTTCGTACGAAGGCAATATCCAGAACCGATCCAATCGCGTGAATATTGTCCCGCCGACAGGATTCCCAGCACTGGACACGGTCGATTTCGCGTCGCGCAATGGTTTCGTCGATTCGCCGTTCCGCGAGACGCTCTTGTTCGGAAAGCTGAACTACGTGGCGGGGGCCAATTCGTCACTCGAGCTCAGCTACAACGGCCGTTACGAGCACGACACGCGGGATTTTGGCGGGCTGCGGCCATTCGAGTCGGGCGTGCGATTCAACAATAACGTGAGTACGGGTCTCCTCAAATTCAAGCATAGCGGTGGGTTTTGGCTGAACGAATCGATGCTCACGTTCCAGCGTGCCAGAGATAACCCCAGCCCTGTTCCCGGAACCGAGCCCGTTAGTCGGCTCTATGCATTTGGGTGCTGCGCGGTCCTTGGCCCGGACGTCACCATTCAGGACTTTACGCAAACGCGGATCGGGGTGCGACACGATATCTCGTACGCGGGTTTGCAGTGGCACGGGCAGCACATCATGAAGGGCGGGGTGAATCTCGACTTCGTCAATTACAGAGTCTTGAAGCAGAACGACGTGGTTCCACGCTTCATTTACGAGCTGAATGCGCAGGGCAGCCCAACCGCGCCCGATAGCTTCCAGATTCCCGACCGTGTAGAACTGCGTGCCGGTACGGCGAATTTCGTCACGGATAACCAGCAGTTCGGCGTCTACGCGCAGGACGATTGGAGCGTGACGCAGCGGCTCACGCTCAATCTTGGGCTGCGGTGGGACTATGAGTCACACATGATCAACTATGACTATGTCACTCCCCAGCCGATCGTCGATTCCCTGACGAAATACTCCGATTCCCTATTCTTGCCGATCGACCGTTCGCGCTACTTCACGAACGGACTGCAGCGCCCCCGCTTCATGGGCGCGATTCAGCCGCGGCTCGGATTCTCCTACGCACTCGACGAAGCCGCGACCACGACCATCTTCGGCGGGTTCGGAATTTTCTACGATCGAACGCTCTTCGATCAGTCGATCGAGGAGAAGTATGCGCAGCAGCAACCGAAGGTCACCATTAAGTTTCGGTTTCCGACCGATACGACTTCTGGACGAGTCGCCTGGAATAACAGCTACCTAAATGGCGGGGCGGCACTCGACTCGCTGCG
>Ga0193725_1000163_pt1 | contig 22132 bp, 18 predicted proteins | sample H2a2metaG_FD_143058 | JGI IMG/M metagenome (GOLD analysis project Ga0193725, IMG submission 143058) | Soil microbial communities from a riparian zone of the East river system, Colorado, United States - H2a2 | ecosystem: Environmental > Terrestrial > Soil > Riparian zone | place: USA: East River... | reverse complement strand
GAACACGACCCACCGGCTCACCTGGCGATCGGAAGCGAACAGGAGCGTCGCGACCTGAGTCTTGTCGCCGATCTCGGCCAGAAACACGGTGGTGAAGACGCTGAGCAGCGTGGCCCACATCGCGAGTCCTCCGAGAGTCAGGCGTTCGCCAGGCCGGTGATTCCTGCTTCGTGGTGAGCCGGCGGGACAATGTCGAACAAGCATTCGTAGAGCGTGCTCCCGCGGCCCATGTCGGGGATGACGCCGACCCAGTCGTCCCGCGCGAAGTCAGCCGCTCCCGCCTTGAGGGAGGCGCGTCGCTGCGCCGAGCGCTGGCGCCAGACGCCCACCACGACGATCAGCGTGTACCCGGTGACCACGAGCACCACGCCGCCGAGGGTGACGAGGGTGCCCACGACAGCCACGACGGTGCTGCTGCGAGCCTCGGCAAAGGCGCCTCCTCGCGCGGCGTGGGCCTCCGTCGCGGTCGACGCCTGTGAGTACGCCACCACGAAGAGCGCGAGGAGCACCGCGCACAGCACGGCCACCGCGGCCCACGACGAGACGACCACGAAGGGGTGACGCGCCGATTTCCACACCTGCCGCAGACCCGAGGCCAGATCTCCGATCACGTAGTGCAGGAACTCGCCGAGCGGCTGGAACTGCTCCTTCTCGATCGCCTCGAGGCGGAACACGGGATAGCGCTTGTCCGCGCTGTTCGGGAGCGTTCCTCCGTGGCTCGGCACCGCGAACGCGATGGGTTTGAACCCGTGGGTGGCAGCGCTGACCTCGATCTCGACGTAGGACTCGGTACGTCCGGGCAGGCACACCACGGCGTCACACCGTCGGAGCGCCTGGTTGGTTTCCGTCACGATTTGCTGATGGGTCGCCTCCGGTCGATACGGTAGCCGGTAGGTCCGAAACCCGTAGCCAGCGAGCGCATGGTCCACGGCCGTCGCGAGGGCCTCGAGCTGATGCTGGAAAGAAACGAAGATATACGGACGCCGCTTCCCCGCCGCCCGCGCGGCCAGTGGACCGCCGATGATCAGCAGGAAGACCACGAACAGGCCCGCGGTCGCTTCGAGCGCGACGACGCACCAGCGAAGCGCTTCGTAGGTAGCGTGGGCCATGACCAGGCCCGCGGCGCGTGTCTCGTCCGTCTTGAGGAAATTCAGCACCGCTTGCCGGCCGAGCGCACTCAGGACGCGGGATCCGATGGTGCCTTCCCCGCTGTGGGCGACGAAGGCGATCCACGACGCGATGAGGCCGACCTTGAGAAGCAGCGGCTTGAACAGAAGCAGCGGCTTGAACAGGAGCAGCGGCTTGAACAGGAGCAGCGGCTTGAACAACACAGCGAGCTTGGGCAGAAGACTGGCCAGCAGTTTTGCCAACCACGCATTCATAGGTCACCCTCCGTCGCCCCGGGCCTCGCTCGCGTCGGCCGGCGGTCTCAGCAGCTTCTTGAGGATCTTGCCGGTCGTCGCCTTGGGAAGCTCGGCCACGATCGTAACCGATCGGGGGTACTTGAAGGCGGCCATCCTGCCCTTACAGTGAGCGATCAGCTCGTGGGGCGCCGCGCGCTCGCCCTCGCGCAGGGCCACGAACGCGGCCACTTCCTCGCCCAACTCGTCGTGGGGCACGCCCACCACCGCGGCCTCGCCGACCGCGGGGTGGGTGAGCAGCACCGCTTCCACTTCCTGGGGGAACACCGAGTAGCCGCCGCGCAGGATGCGCTCGCGCTTGCGGCCCTCGATCGTGACCCAGCCTTCGGCGGTGACGCGCGCGAGGTCGCCGGTGCGGAACCAGCCGTCGGCCAGCACCTCATTGGTTTCCGCGGGAGCGTCGAGGTAGCCGTCCATGGCCGCGGGCGTGCGGATCAATAGCTCGCCGATCTCACCGGGCGGAAGCGGGCGGCCCTCGTCGTCGACCACACGGATCTCCACGCCGGGCACGGGGCGACCGATCGCGTCGGAGCGGTCCTCGACGTCGGCGGCGAGGTACGAGAGCGGTCGGAACAGCTCGGTCGATCCGTAGCCGCGGAAGATGCGCACGCCGGTGCGCTCGCGCCATTCGCAGGCCAGATCCCACGGGCACGGCGCGGCGCCCGAGAGCGCCATGCGCACGCTGGCCAGCCGCGCGCGCTCGAGGGCGGGGGAGCCGAGAAGTCGGCGGAACATCGTGGCGACCGCGGGCAACACCGTGACGCGATGAGCGTCCACCGCGTCGAGCACGTCGCCCGGCGTGAATCGCTCGACGGCGACGACGGCGCCGCCGGTGAGGAGCGGAGCGAGCAGCGCGCCGTTCAGTCCGTACGAGTGTGAGAACGGCAGCACGCCGAGGGTGACGTCGTCAGGCCCGAGGGCCATCACCGGCTCGGCCCACGAGCGCACCGCGAAGTCCAGCGCGTCGTGCGACAGCACCGCACCCTTCGGTCTTCCCGTGCTGCCCGAGGTATAGAGCACGAGCGCGGGAGCCTGGGTCTCGTTCACGGTCGGCCACTCGGCTTCGTCGCCGGCCACGTGGTCGGCGACCAGCCGCGGGCGGAGATCGTCGAGGATCGCGCGGCGCTCGTCCTCGGTCAGCCGCGGGTCGAGCGGCGCCACGATCGCGCCGAGCTTCAGCGTGCCCAGGAACGCCGTTGCGAACGCCCAGCCGTTGGGAAGCGAGAGCGCGACGCGATCGCCCGGACGTACGCCCGCGCCATCGAGGAATCGCGCGAAGCCTCCGGCGCGGCGACGGAGCGCGGCGTGGTCGAGCGTCCCGTCGCGCGAGACGACCGCCGGACGTTCCGCGTGACGCCTCGCCGAGGCTTCGAGCGCTGTGACGAAATTTCGCGCCAATGTCTTGAATGGGGCGCCGTGAGCGCTCCGCCGACCCGGAGCCCCGTCGGTTCTCGCTACGGCAAAAACGACTTGAGGTCGAGTCGCGCCAGCACGTCGGGCGGCACGCGGTGGCGCGGGGTGTAGGCGGCCAGCGAGGGCTTGGCGGTGGCGTCGACTCCCCACTTGCCGGAGTAGCCGTCCTCGCGCGCCGACGGGTCGAGGTCCGAGCCGCGCGCGTGGCTCACGATCACGAAGTCGCGGTCGGGCTGCGAGCGGGTCGCGATGGCCCAGTTGATCTGACGATCGTCGAACACGTCCACGTCCTGATCGACGATCACCACGCGCTTCATGTAGAGATCGCTGCCCAGCACGGCGAGGATCGCGTTCTTGGCCTGGCCGGGGATGCGCTGCTCGATCGAGACGTAGCAGGTGAACGGAGCCGGCACCCGCACGGCCTTCACCGACGGCACCATCGCCCGCACCGCGCGATACAGGTTGGCCTCGATGGGGATCGTCGAGAGCAGCATGTGGTCGAGGTGCGCGACCGAGATGTCCTGGAAGTACGCGTCGCGCCGGTGAGTGATCGCGCGGACCTTCACCACTTCGCGCTGGCGCTGGCCCAGGCTGTAGCCCGTGAACTCGCCGAACGGCCCCTCGGCGGTGCGCTCGTGGGGCAGGATCTCGGCCTCGATCACCATCTCGGCGTGGGCGGGCACCAGCACGTCCGATGTCTCGCACTTGACCAGCTCCAATGGCTCGCCGAGCAGCCCGCCCATGATCCCGCGCTCGTCCTCGTCGACGGAGCCGATGGCCAAGGCGCCGAGCGCGATGGCCGGGTGCACGCCGATGGCGAAGGCCACGGGCAGCGGCTCGTTGCGCGCCTCGGCCAGACGCTGGAACTCCCAGAGGTGCTTGCCGAGCGTGAGGTGAATCGACGTGGTGTCGCGGCCCTTGAGCATGAGCCGGTTGTAGGCGCAGTTCCACGTTTCGGCCGTCGGGTCCTTGGCGAACGAGATCGCGGCGGTGAGGAACACGCCGCCGTCGCCCTCGTGGTGGATGATCTGGGGCAGGGCGCCGAGATCGAGGGCGTCACCTTTCAGGATCACGTCCTTCACCGGTCCCGACTCGACCACGCGCGGAGCGATCGGCCGCTCCATGGCGCGGAGGTACGTCGGCAGCGTGGCCTCGGGCGACGCGCCGATGGCCAGGGCCAGCCGCGCGCGGCTCGCGTGGAGGTTGGTCAGCACGGGGAAGCGCGTGCCCTTGACGTTCTCGAACACGAGCACGGGCCGGCGTCGCGCCTCGCGCTCGAGCTTGACCACGAACGCGGTGATCTCGTGGACGGGATCGATCGGCTTGGAAACGATCACCAGCTCGTCCGGCCGGCGCCGCTTCAAGAGATCGAGATAGCTGCGAAGATCCTGCGCCATGGGGTGACTCCTCGTCCGACGAAAGTGCGGGGGCGATGGTACCATGCGCCGGATACGATCCATCGCTCGAACACGGAGGAATCACCATGGCCGAGATCAAGTTCAGGGGCAATCCGATTCACACGGCCGGCACGCTGCCCGCGGTCGGCTCCAAGGCGCCGGACTTCAAGCTCACCAAGTCCGACCTCGGCGACGTGAGTTTGAAGGATTACGCGGGCAAGACCGTCGTCTTGAACATCTTTCCCTCGATCGACACGGGCGTGTGCGCCACGTCGGTGAAGAAGTTCAACGAGCAGGCGTCCCAGCTGCCGAACGCGGTGGTGGTGGGCGTCTCCAAGGACCTGCCGTTCGCGCACAAGCGCTTCTGCGGGGCCGAGAGCATCGACAAGGTGCAGGGCGCCTCCGCGATGCGCGACGACTCCTTCGCCAAGGGCTACGGCGTGACGATGACCGACGGTCCGCTCGCCGGCCTCTTCTCGCGGGCCGTGGTGGTGATCGACGGCCAGGGCAAGGTCGTGTACGCCGAGCAGGTGCCCGAGATCACGCAGGAGCCCGACTACGCCAAGGCCGTGGAGGCCGCGAAGAAGGCGTGACGGCCGGTGTGCTGAGGCCCCGTGCTCGACGGGTTCGTTCCCTGGCCTCCTGAGCTCGCGCGTCGCTACCGCGCGCGCGGGCATTGGCGCGGGGTGACGCTGGGCGACGCGCTCCGCGAGTCGTTCGTGGCCAACGCGGAGCGCGTCGCCGTCGTCGACGGCGAGCGCCGAGTCACCTACGCCGAGCTGGATCGCCTGGTCGACCGGCTCGCCCTTCACTTCGCCGATCTCGCTATTTCGCGCGGCGCGCCGGTGGTCTTCCAGCTCCCCAACGTGCTGGAGTTCGTGATCGCGTACGTCGCCTGCTTGCGCGTCGGCGCGATCCCGCTCACGTGCCTGCCTGCCCACCGGCAGGCCGAGATCGGCTACCTCGCGCGATTCACCGAAGCGGTCGCGTGGCTGATCCCGTCGGAGCTTCGCGGCTTCGACTACGTGGCGATGGCGGAGTCGCTGAGGCCGTCGCTGCCCTCGCTGCGTCATGTCCTCGTGGTCGGCGAGCGCTGCGGCCAGGACATGACGCCGTTCCCGCGACTGCTCGACGATCCGATCGAGTCGCGGGTGGCGCCGTCCGCGCTCGATGCGCTTCGGCCGGCGTCCTCTGACGTCGCGGTGTTTCAGCTCTCGGGCGGAACGACCGGTCTGCCCAAGGTCATCCCGCGAACCCACGACGATTACCTGTACAACTCGCTGGTCTTCGCCGCCGCCACCGACCTCGATCGCGACGGCGTGATTCTTCTCTCGGTGCCCATCGCCCACAACTTTCCGCTGGCCTGTCCCGGCGTTCAGGGCGCGCTCCTGCTCGGCGCGCGCACGGTTCTGGCCCCGGGTCCCGACGCCGATACGGTCTTCGCGCTGGTCGAGCGCGAGCGGGCGACCTGGATCCCCGCCGTGCCGGCGACCGCCATCGGCTGGGTGAATTCGCCCCGGCGTGCCGCCTACGATCTCTCGTCGATCCGCTCGATCTGCGTGGGCGGATCGCGACTCAACCCCGAGCCGGGGCGCGCGGTGCTCGCCGCGTTCGGTCCCGTGCTGGTCCAGGTGTTCGGGATGGCCGAGGGCCTGCTCTGCGCCACCCGTCGCGACGATCCCGAAGACGTCGTGGTCGAGACCCAGGGGCGCCCGGTGTCGCCCGACGACGAGATCCGCGTGGTCGACGAGAACGACAACGACGTGCCGCCGGGAGACGTCGGCGAGCTGATCTGCCGCGGACCCTACACGATTCGCGGCTACTATCGGGCCGACGAGCACAATCGCGCCGCGTTCACCGAGGACGGGTTCTACCGGACCGGCGACTTGGTCCGTCTGCATCCGAGCGGCAACCTGATCGTCGAGGGCCGGCGCAAGGATTTGATCAACCGGGGCGGGGAGAAGATCAGCGCCGAGGAGGTCGAAAACTTGTTGTTGAGCCATCCGGCCGTGCTCAACGCGGCGGTGATCGCGATGCCCGATCCCGTGCTGGGCGAGCGGGCGTGCGCGTTCGTGATCCCGCGATCGGAGGCCGCGCCCACGCTCGCCGAGCTGACGCGCTTTCTCTCCGAGGACAAGCACATCGCGCGCTTCAAGCTGCCCGAGCGGCTCGAGGTGCGCGAGCGCCTGCCCATGACCGCGGTCGGCAAGATCTCGAAGAAGGATCTCCGCGAGGAGATCGCCGCCATGCTCACCAAGGAACGCTCGTGAGCGCGATCGTTGAGGAAATCCGCCAGGCCTACGCCGCCGTCGGCATCACGCTGGATCAACCGGCGGCCTTCGGCACCTACTACCGTTTGCTCTGCACGGCTTGCGGCCGGGTGCTCGGCCAGATCGGCGATAAGCTCCTGCCGGGCATGGCGGCGGAGATCGTCGAAGGGCAGCGCGATCTCTACGCGTCGGGCCTGCTCGGCTGCCCGTGCGGTCATCAGCAGAAGTGCATCGGAGGAGTGAAGTCATGAACGAGATGGATGCGATCGTCGAGGCCGAGGAGCGTGGGCGAACGGGACTGTGGCCGTTCTGGCGGAAAGCGTACGCGCACGGCGATCCGCTGCCCGCGTTCCCGACGCCGGCGGCGCGCGCGTATCGCTTCGACGAGGGCGATCCGCTGCCCGACGAGTACAAGGCGTTGCTGCTCCGGATGCTGCGCCACGAGGGCGAGCGCGCGGGCAACAAGAGCTTCCTGGGATTGATGGCGACCTGCCTCGACATCGCCGAGAACCTGTTTCCCACTCGCGAATCGAAGGTGATCAAGGCCGAGTACCTTGCCGAGGAGCTGAAGCACGCGATCATGTTCCATCGCCTGGCCATGGGCCTCGAGCACGACTTCGCTCTCCGCGATGTCCCGTATGCGCACTACTCGTTCCATCTGCCGCGCGAGAGCTGGGCGGACGACGCGCTCTTCCACTTCTTCGTCGACCTCAACGGCGCCTTTCACTCGCGCGACTGGCGCGAGTCGAGCTACGTCCCGCTCGCCAAGATGGCCGCCACCGTGGAGCGCGACGAGCTGGGCCACTCCGAGATGGGCTATTACTTCCTCCAGCAGATCTGCGCCGACGCCCGCGGCAAGGCGCTCACCCAGCGCCTGCTCGCGAAGTGGTATCCCGCCGCGCTGGACATGTTCGGCCGCTCCGACTCCCCCAACGTCCCCAAGTTCATCGGCTGGGGCCTCAAGACCATCGGCAACGCCCAGATCCGCGAGCTGTACAAGGCGTACGTCGATCGCAAGATCGCCACCCTCGGCCTCGACGTCCCCGACGAGCGCAAGAACCGAAAGTTTCTCTGAGCGAACACGCATGAAAGCCCGGGAAGGCCCGGGCTTTCATGGTGAAGGGTTGACGCGAGGAGTTAGCGACTGGTCGGTGAGGCCGACGGCTGGATGATGATGTACTTGCCGTCCTTGAACTGGACGGCCTCGCCGGACTGGATGACCACGGTCGTACCGGGCTGGAGCGCCTCGAACTTCACGGGCTTCTCCTCGACGATGAACACGGTGTCCGGGACCACGCGATACATGGTGCCGTCCTCGAGGACGACAACATTGGCGGTCGAGTCGAGCTTCATGACCTTACCTTTGCTCCCGCCCGCCTGAACCGCCATTCCGGTCGTGAAGGTCAACGCGAGCACCACTGCAAGAATCACAAAACGTCGCAGCGACATCAGGACACCTCCTCAGGCTGGTTGGTACTTCAGTCCCGTGAGGAGGTGCAACCCGGTTGCCACCGAGCTGGGCGTTGAGGCGCGGCGGCCGACCTGGCGACTATGCGCGCCGAGTAATCCGGTTCCAGAGTGCGCGCGATTCTGCGGGCAACATGGCGATGGCCGTCTCCACCTCCGCGACGAGGGCCGCCCGATCGCCCGCGTCCAAGAGTTGCTCGATGTCCCACGCGTCCTGAGGTCCACCACCGTAGAGCTTGAGCAGGACAATGTCGCTGGCGCGCGCGATGGGAAGTTCGATGCCGGCAACGCGCGCGCGCCGCGCGCGGCCAGAAATCGCCGCCTGCCAGAGGCTCTTGCCGACGACGAGGTCCACCGGTCCCTCTCCCGGCATCGTGAACCGCACCACGCCCGCGAGAGGATCATCGGCATCGCCCCGACGGATGCGGACGGTCGCGCCCGCCACTTCGAGCGGCACCCAGGTGACGGACTCCAGGCATTCGCGCGAAAGAGTGAACAGATCGAGATCTCGAGTGCCCCGACTGACGCCATGCACGGCGAGAGCGGCAGCCCCGATGACGGCGAATGGAATCCGTCGCTCAGCCAGGCGGGTTGCGACGCGCTCGAGCAGACTCAGCCGATTAGCTCCTCGATGCACCGGCAGGGCCGGCGTCCATTCTGGCGTTGACGCTCGAGGCGCTTGATGGCCTCGTCGCGCGTTAGCGGGGGGTCATGGGCCAGACGGAACGCCTCCAGATCGCGCTCGCCGAGCACCAGCGCAAGACGCACGCGCTCGTCGATGGTGAGAGCGAGGACAGTCGCGCGGTCCTCAGCGCGCAGAAGATCAGCAACACTCCGCATGATGTTTGACTATAGCAGGCCGCCATGACACGCGCCTCGCGACCCAAGGCCGGATTGCTACATGATGCTGTGACGGTTAACCACCGCGTGCGACTGGCCTCGGCCAACGAGATCACGAGAGTCGAGCCGAGTACTCACGGACGGCGATGGTAGGCAAGAGCCGCGCGGATCAGGTGTCTCCACGCACTCTGGGGACATCGAACCTTGATTGAAGACTGGAAGTCGGCATCGAGTTCCCGTCTGAGACCGCCGAAAAGCTCATCAGCGAATGACGGTGACATAGCTGTAACGTCGGAGAGGTCCAGGGTCACAGTGGTGAATTCGTCGACGTCGGCAAGGATTTGTGCATGCAGGGCTTTGGCTTGGTCCCTAGTCACAAGTGACGCCGAGCCAGCTAACAGCTTAACGTTGATCGTCTTACGCGACGAAGATGTCATCGGTTTCCAGGTCCGGAAGCGTTGGCATCTCACGGTAAATGTCTGACAAAGGTAGCCGTTGGTTCAAGTCCAAGATCACGCTGACGATGGTTCCACGCCATGGAGCGTGATGGTACGCATCGAACACGGTCTTGCGTTGCCGCCGGTAGCCAACTAGAGAGCAGCCACCTGAAGCAAGAAGGAAGGTGCCTCGGTTCCGACCAATCAACTCTGACAGAAGGTACAAGCCGTAACCAGAATGCCCCTGTCGTTTACTGGTCGAGTGCAACTTGACTGCTTCGCGTAGGAAGTCTTCGTCAGTCCGAAGCTCGGCGATCGGCACTGAAGGATCTCCAGACAAAAAGCTAGCCTTCACCCCGATTCCGGCATCGACAAGAGCCACACCCATCTTCAGGCGCTCTGGATAAACTTGGGCTACGGCAAACCCATCGACTTGCGCGTTCGCATGCTTGTGCACGTTTTCGATCATCTCGGCGATGAGGACGGTTAGCGCCTCTCGATCCTGAGGGACCGGATTGATGAACGTTTCGAGGATCTCGACTATTTTCTCGGTGACCTTCTCGGTCGGCTGCGCGCGATTAATACGAGTAAGCCCAACAGCCCAGTCCATCGGATCGGGCGAAATTACGATCTCCGGATTCTGCAGGGCTTCCTCGAAGCGCACGTCGTCCAGATAGCGCCGCATTTCAGCTGCGCAGTCTACGAAACGGTAGGATCCGGAGAGACCGTTGGCGAGAATCCACTGTGCAAGGACTGCCAGGGCGGACGCGTAGGTGAACGGGTTCAGCCGGACTTCTGCTTCGGCGGCGTGTCCATCGAGGCGACCGATAGTATCGAGAACAAGGGGAAACTCCGCCATCGACCCAGATAGGGGTGTTAGGTCGATAACCGTTACTCCCGTCCTAGACGGTTTGGCCCGTGGGCTGGGAATGATTGCCTGCTTGGGGGCAGAAGCATCGGAGGCTGGTGTTTGAAGTTGATTCCGAAGCCACATACGCCCACTCTGGGGACACCGACCATGTCGATGCAATGATCGTTCAAAGCGCCTTCTAATCGAATCAGAGACGGCGGATCGCCGGACGAATTGCGCAATGTTTGTCCGGTCTGTCTCGGTGAGGTCCGGCCGACCGAGCAAGCGACAGACAACTCGGATCGGCCCATCGTCGAACACCCGCTGACTTTGTTCGACGAGGTACTCAATCGAGCCCGGATCAAGCGGATAAGGTTGGAGCAGGAGATTTGCAACAGTGGCAAGATCACCAGAGTGTCGAGTCGACATCGTTACCAAGTGTAACCGACGTGCACGTCAGCCAGGCGTCGTGAGTCACCGCAGTTCATCGGAGTTCGGCCCGGCTGCGATGGGACAACGAGATCGTCGCCCGTCCTTGAGAAACGGACGACCGGCGGTGGTTCCGATGAAACAGACACACGCTAGGCCACCCAGTCCTAAGCCAGACTGCTTAGCGAGATTACCGCTGGTACTTCGTGGGGACCTTGCGTGCGGCGAAGAACGTCGGGCGCGGCATGCGGCCGACGGGGACTTCGATCAGCGCGGGGCGATTCATTCCGATCGCGTCGCGCACGAGGCGGCCGACGTCGGTCGGTTGCTTGGCGCGCATGCCCACCACGCCGAACGCCTCGGCGAGCTTCATGAGGTCGGGGTTGCTCAAGTCGGCGCCGTAGGTGCCGCCCCAGGCTTCGTCCAGATCGCGCGCGACGTTGCCGTAGGCGTTGTCGTTGAACACGACCGCGACCACGTTGATGCCGTAGCGCACCGCCGTCGACATCTCCTGCACGTTGTAGAAGAACCCGCCGTCGCCGCAGATCGCGATCACCGGCTTGTCGGGGCAGGCGACCTTGGCGCCGAGCGCGACCGGATACGCGTAACCGAGGTTGCCGGAGTACGACGACGTCACGAACGTGCGCGGGCGGTAGACGGGCCACGCTGGGCGCGCGAAGTAGCCGATCTGGGTCATGTCGCCGACGAAGATGGCCTCTTCCGGCGTGCCCGCGCGCAGGCTCTTGATGATCGAGGTCTGGGGCTCCTGGGTGATCGAATCCATGATCGCGGCGCGCAGCGACTCGCGCTCGGTCTTGCGGGACGGCCGCGATGGTCCGCCCGCGCGCAGGCGCTCGACCAGCTCCTCGAGCGTGGCCCGCGCGTCGCCGGGCAGGCCGAACGTCTTGGCGTGGTTGCGGCCAAGCTCGTCGGGATCGACGTCGATCTGGATGACCTGCTGGTCCTTGCCGAACCCGGCCACCGCCACGCGACTGGCCACCACGAGCACGACGTCGGCCGAGTTCACGTACCGTCGCAGCGGGCTGTCGGGCGAGAGCGCGGCGCCGAGCGAGAGATCACTGGCGTCGCTGATCGCGCCCTTGCCCTCGGCGCTCTGCACGACGCCGGCCTGGAGATAGTCGGCGACCGCGGCGAGGGCCTCGTGAGCGCCCGAGGGATGGACGCCGCCGCCCGCGTAGATCAGCGGGCGCTCGGCGGCGAGCAGCATCGCGGCCGCGCGCTCCAGATCGGCCCGCGACGGCACCGCGCGCTCGTGCTTCGCCGGCGCGAGCAGCGTGACTTCGCCCTCGTTTTCCATCGTCTCCGGCGACATCTCGATCTCGACCGGGCGCGGCCGTCCGTTGCGCAAGTGATGAACCGCCTCGTGGACCGCGGCCGGCACATCGGCGATCTCGAGCACGCGGCGCCGCCACTTGGTGATGGGCGCGATGCAGTCGAGCTGATCGTGGACTTCGTGGAGCACGCCGACGTGACGCCCGAGGCTCGCCTTGGGGACCTGACCGGAGATCACGAACACCGGCGACGAGGCGGAATACGCGGTGCTGATCCCCGCCGAGGCGTTGAGCAGACCCGGCCCCGGCACCACGAGGGCGACGCCGAACTCGCCGGTGGCGCGCGCGTAGCCGTCGGCCATGTAGGTGGTCGACTGCTCGTGACGCGTGGTGATGAACTTCACGTTCGGCTCGTCCCGCAGCGCCGCCATCACCCCGTAGAGCTGCACGCCGGGGACTCCGAACACCACCCGCCCGCCTTCGCGCACGAGCTGCGCCACCAGCGCCTCGCCTCCCGTCATCGTCGCCATCGATTGCCTCCGTGAGATGTCAGCTTCGCGATCCTGATCGCCCGTGCGTCGCGTGCGGCTTCCAGGGCGCGGCCAGTGTAGCGCGAAGGCTGCGGGCGGTCGACCGCGTCGAAGGCGTGACTGTCTCAGTTTCGGTTCTGACAGTCCTCGTGGGCATTCCCCTGCACACTCGCCGCGGACGTTGAAAAAAGTGCCCGAGAATTGGCGATTTCTCGAAGCGGGGCGGAGACGTCACGACTGGTCCGGGAGTTGCGTCTAACTCCTAACCGCGACGACGCGGTGCGAGCCGCAGGACGCTGGGGATGGGCCCCGCGCCCGCAGCGGTCGGACGAGATGGGAGGAACACTCACATGACTCGATGGATCGTGGGCGTCAGCATCTTCGCGCTGGTCGCGTCACTCGGCGGCATGTGTTCGCCGGCCGCCGCGGCCGACGTCAGGATCGGAGTCAACGTCGGGGTCCCGGCACCGGTAGTCGTCGCCCCGGCGCCAGTCTACGTCGCGCCGCCGCCGCCGGTCGTGGTCGCGCCCGGCGCTCCGGTCTACTTCTACGGATCGAGCTACTACACGCACTACAACCGCGCGTGGTTCGTCGGACCCGGATACGGCGGGCCGTGGGCCTTCGTCCCCGTCGCGCGGGTACCTCGCCCGATCATCGCGGTTCCGCACGCGTATCTTCGCGTGCCCCCGGGCCACGGCCATCACATCGCCGGCCCGCCGCCCTGGGCGCATGGCCACGGGCGCGGGCACGACCGCGGCCACGGCCACGGCCACGGCGGGCACCACCGCAACTAGTGAGTTCAGTGTAGGGCGGCATCTTCAGCGCTTGTCCTTCGCCGTCCGACAGACCGCGGCGAAGGGCAGGCGGCGCCCTGCTCGGCGCGCCCCGGGGGAACCCGGGGCGCGTCTCCATCAAGGCTTCTTGCAGATCACGTTGAGCAATACCTGACGGCGTTCCTCGCGGATGATCTCGAGCGCGCGGGCGATGGCGTCGGGGAGGGCGGCGGGATCTTCGACGCGCTCGCCGTGGCCGCCTGAGGCCTGGCAAATCAGCTCGTAGTCGGGAGCCGGATCGAGATCGCTCAGCGGCATGGTGCCTGTGCGAACGGCCCAGCCCTGCGGCGCGTGCGCCTGCACCGAGCGCTTGACCGCGTTCCACGCCCGGTTGTTGAAGATCACCCAGAGCACCGGCAGATTGTAGGCGCGGGAGACCCAATGGGCGGCGGTCGGCGCGCCGAAGATGTAGGCGCCGTCGCCGAGGGCGCAGATCACGGTTTTGTCGGGCGACGCGAGCTTGGCGCCGAGCGCGGCGCCGAGACCCCACCCGAGACCGGCGGCTGGCGAGGAACCGAAGTACGTGCCGGGAGCGCGGAAGACCGTTTGCGTGTTGTCGAGATCGTACTCGTTGACCACCAGCGTGCGGGCGTCGATGACGTCGCCGATGCAGCGCGAGACCCACGCCATGTCGATGGGCTTGTCGTTCTGCACGGCCCGCGCGCGCGCGGCCCACGCGTCCTGGAGCCGCCGGTGTTCGGCCTCCCAGCGCGCGCGCCGCGCGGCGACCGCGGCCGGATCGGCGCCCGCCCGCCTGGCCGCTTCGGCGAGAGCGGCCAGTGTGAGGCGCGGGGCGCCCCCGAGCGAGAGGTCCACCGCGAAGCCGCGGATCGGGTAGCGCGCGAAGATCGGATCGTGCCCGACCTGGATGATCTGGGCGTCGGGTGACGGCGCTTTCATCTTCGGAAACCACGGGGCGTCGGTCTCGATGACCACGATCACGTCGGCGGCCTCGACGTACGGCGTCGACTCGTAGCCGACGTGCAGCGGGTGATCCTGAGGGAAGTTCACGTGCGTGTGGTACTGGTCGACGACCGGGATGGCGAGCGCCTCGGCCAGCGCGACCAGCGGCTTCACCGCGTCGGGATCGCGCCCCGCCGACTTCACGATGATCAACGGATTCGTCGCCGACGCGAGCATCTCGGCCGCGCGCTGCACTGACGCGGGATCCGCCACGGTCGTGCCGTTGGCCGAAAGACGCGGCGTCTCCGAATACTCGAAATCGGTCATGCGCTCGGACAATACCTCGCGCGGCAGCGTGAGGTAGACCGGACCCGCCGGCTCACTCGTCGCGATGGCGAGCGCGCGGTCGACCACGGTCTCCAGCTGCGAGCCCATGCGCAGCTCGTAGTCCCACTTGACGTACTCGCGGACCATCGAGCCCTGGTCGAACGATTCCTGCGCCCAGTGGATCTGCCGGTTGCGCGCTCCCGGCAGCGCGCCCTCTGTGAGTGGAGTACGCCCCGCGGAGAACAGGATCGGCGCGTTGGCGCGGGCGGCGTTGATGATGCCGCCGAGCGCGTTGGCGGTGCCGACGGTGACGTGCACCATCACGAGCTGCGGCCGTCCGGTCACCATCGCGTAGCCGTGGGCCATGGCCACCGCGGGCGTCTCGTGGGGCACCGTGATGGGCCGCGGCAGGATCTGTCCGTGGGCCGAGCGGCGGGCGTAGGCCTCGACGATCGGCGCGAAGTCGGTCCCGGCGTTGCCGAAGAAATACTCGACCCGGCGCGAGGCCAGTAACTCGAGATAGGCCTCGGCCGCGCTCTCCACGTCCGCGCGCTTCTTCATGACGTTCTCCTCATTGGCACCGCTCCAGCTCCTGGAGGATCTCCGCATTGCTCGGGATCACGCGCAAGCCCGTCGCCGTCATGTACGCGCCACCCAGGGCGTAGCGGACCACGCCGCCCTTGTCGACGATGAAGAACCCCATGTCCTCGTCCGCCAGCAGCGAGGGCATCTCGGTCAGCTTGAACGGCTCGCCGGGGTAATCGGTCTCGGGCTTGGGCGCCGTCATTCCGGCGTAGAGCGTCTTGGCGTAGTAGACGGGGCCGTGACTCCGGACGCCCAGCCCCCAGGTCTGCCGCACACTGTAGTCCGGATCGCAGAGATAGGGAAAGCGCAGCCCGAACTTCCGGGCATAGACGCGAGCCCGCTCCGGCGTGGAGTTCGTGACCTCGACGATCTCGGCGTCCCGCGCCGCGAACTCGCCGTAGCTCCGCGCGAGCTGCGACATCTGCTGGCGGCAGAACGGACACGCCATGCCCTTGGTGAACCAGACGATCACGTTCTTCTTGCCCCGATAGTCCGCGAGCGCCACGTCAGGCCCCTGCCCCGAAGGCAGGCGGAACGACGGCGCGACCTGTCCGACTCCGATCTGAGCCATGTCGACCTCCTCTAACAGAGAAAGGGCAGGACGAAGAAGGTGTCGCTGCTCCATCCCGTCGCGGCCTGCACCTCGCGACTCCGCGAGAGCCAGCGCTCCGCCTCGTCCTCGTCGCCCCGCTCGATGGCGAGCGTGGCCAGCCCGTCATAGCACGGGAACAGGAGTTGCGGCTCGCCGACTTCCTCGGCGACGTCCAGCGCCTCCCGGTAGCGCGCGGCGCTCTCGTCGTAGGCGCCTCGGCACTGATGGATCTGGCCCAGGATGATCAGCGGAATGGGCAGGTGATTGCGCTGGCCGAGCCGGCGGTCGATCTCCACCGCGGCCTCGGCCGCGCGCACGCCGCCGTCGTAGTCTCCCGCCAGCGTGCAGTGGCCGCCGGCCAGCGTGCAGTGGAGCCACGACTGCTGGAGCTGGTCGCCGATCCGCTGGGCCAGGGCGAGTCCCTCGCGGCAGTACTCGACCGAGCGCGCGTGGTCCAGGGTGGCGTACATCACGGCCAGGTTCGTGTACGCGCGGCAGGCGACCGCGCCGAGCTGGCGGGCCAGGGCCTGCTCCAGACTCTGAGCCACCAGCTCGGCGCCGCGCTCGATGTCGCCGGCGCGGGCCAGCGCCACGCCCCAGGTGTTGTAAGCGTGAGAGATCACGTCGCCGGCGCCGAGCTGGCTGCCGAGCGCGAGCGCGCGCTTGGCCCAGTCGATGGCCTGCTCGTGGTCCCCGAGCCTGAAGTGGATGCGCCCGAATTCCTGGTAGAGCCGCGCGGTCTCGATGGTCGCGCTGCCGTCGCCGAGGGCCAGCAAGCCGCGCTCGAGGTGGGAGAGCGCGCGCTCCTTGTCGCCCGCGGCCCACGCGGCCACCCCGAGCTTGCGATGCAGCTCGGCCACGCGCGCCGGCTCGCCGCGGACGGGCTCGTCCCCAAGCGCCGCCCGCCAGTGCTCGCGGGCTTCGTGCAGGGCGCCCTCGGCCCACGCCACGTCGCCGAGCTTTTCCAGCACGAGCGCGCGGTCGCCCGCCGGCTGACCCGCGCTCCCGGGTCGTGCTTCGCCGGCGGTCCCGGCGTCGAGGGCGTCCAGCGCGCGGGCGTAATCGGCGCGCGCGTCCGCGTAGGCGAAGAGGCTCAGCCAGCGGTCGCCGGCCCGCACCAGGAAGCTCACCGCGCGCTCGCGCTCGGCGCTCCGCGCGTAGTGCTCGGCGATCTGCTGGAGGACGTCGTCGGCGCGCCCGGCGGGCAGCCGCTCGAGGGCCGCGCCCGCGCGCGCGTGCAGCTCGGCGCGGGCCCGCAGCAGCAGGCCCTGGTAGGCCACCTGCTGGATCAGGAGATGGCCGAACCGATAGGTCAGCTCGGGGAAGAGGTCCTTCTCGTGGAGCAGCTCCAGCCGCACCAGCTCGTCGACGTGGGGCTTGGGGTCCTCGCCGCCGTCGGCCAGGGCCTGCACGAGCGAGAGCGAGAACTCGCTGCCCAGCACGGCCGTGAGCTGAAGCGTGCGCTTGAGCGGCTCGGGCAGCCGGTCGATGCGCGCGGTGAGCAGGTCGTGCACGGTGGCCGGCACCTCGCCCTCGGCCAGCTCGCGCCGCAGGGTGGCCCCGTCGGCGCCGGGAGCCACGAGATCGTGCTCGCGCAGGTAACGGGCCAGCTCCTCGACGAAGAACGGATTGCCCTCGGCGCGGCGCAGGACGAACTGCCGCAGCGTCGGCGCGAGGTCGTCGACCTCGAGGAGCTTGGCCGCCATCTGGAGCGTCTCCTCGTCGGGGAGCGGCTCCAGGGACAGCCGCCGGTGGAACGAGCGGTCCTGCCACGACGGCGCGTAGCCCGCGCGGTACGTGGTGACGAACAGGACCGCCTGGGAGGGCACGCTGTCGACGGTGAGCTGAAAGAACTCGTCGGAGCCCGCGTCCATCCACTGTAGGTCTTCGGCCACCAGCACGAGGGGCCGCTGCTGAGCGCCACGGAACACCAGCGCCCGCACCGCCTCCATCATGCGCCGCTTGCGCTGGAGCTGATCGAGGCCTTCGGCTTCGACTTCCGGCGCGGGCAGCGCGAGCAGGTGCTTGAGGTAGGGGATCGTCCACGCGAGCTGAGGATCGAGCGCGTTCACGCCCTGCTCGACCTTGGCGATCTGCACCTCGGTGTCCTCGCCCTCTTCCAGCCGGAAGTTGGCCTCCAGCATCTGGATCACGGGATGGAGCGGCGCCGAGGCCCCGTGGGGCAGGCAGTGGGCCTCGAGGTAGGTGACGCCGGCGCTCATCAGCTCGCGCTTGAGCTCCCAGACCAGACGTGATTTGCCGACGCCCGCGGGACCGACGATCGAGACCACGTGGCCCCGCCCGCGCTGCACGCGCTCGATCGATTCGCGGAGAAACGCCAGCTCGCCCGCGCGACCGACCAGCGGCGTGAGCCCGCGCTCGAGCGCGACGTCGAAGCGCGCGCGACGGCTGCGCTGGGCGGTCACCGCCCACGCCCGCACGGGACGATCGAGCCCCTTGAGCGCCAGCTCACCCCGGTCCTCGGTGAGGAAATAGTCGCTGACGAGGCGGCGCGTGGCGTCGCTGACCAGCACGCCGCCGGGCGCCGCCGACGCCTGGAGGCGCGCGGCGAGGTTCACGGTCTCGCCCTGCGCGGTGTAGTCCATGCGCAGGTCGTCGCCGATGCGTCCCACCACGACTGGTCCAGTGTTCAATCCGATCCGGAGAGCGAAGTCGAGCCCGCGCTCGCGCCGCAGCCGCTCGCCGTACTCCTGCGTGGCTTTCTGGATGGCCAGCGCGGCCGCGGCCGCCCGCACCGCGTGGTCCTCGTGGGCGATGGGCGCCCCGAACAGCGCCATCACCCCGTCGCCGGTGAACTGGTTGACCGTGCCCTCATACCGATGGACGGCCTCCATGACGTTCTGGAAGCAGCCGTCCATGATCCCGTGCAGGTCCTCGGGATCGAGCCGGGTCGACAGGGCGGTGAAGCCGACGCAGTCGGCGAAGAGGACCGTGACCTGCTTGCGCTCGCCCTCGATGGCCGCGCGGGAGACCAGGATCTTCTCGGCGAGGTGGCGGGGCGTGTAACTGGCGGGGGCGGCGGCCCGCGCGGGGGCGGGGGCCGGCGCGACGCGCGCGGGCGAAGCGGGAGCGGCCGTCAGCGGCTGGCCGCACTCGTCGCAGAACTTCGCGTTCGACCGCGCGGCCGCCCCGCACGCCGGGCAGGCGCGTGGCAGCGCGGCGCCGCACTCGTCGCAGAATTTCGCACCCGCCCGATTCTCATGCCGACACGCCGGGCACTGCACCGGCCAATAGTACCTCGGAGGGGGAAACGTCGACTCTGGTGTAGCTTCGAAGGCCATGGACGCCTGGTATCAGTGCGAGAACCCGTACCCGTTCGTACCGCAAGAGATCCTGGACAGCGTGGACTCGGTGCGGGCGAGCCTGCCCAACAGCTACTGCGATCCGAAGATCGCGGCCGACCTGTTCGAGGAAGTGCTGGACGAGTTCCTGCTGTGCGACGACCAGGGGCTCAACGTGTGCGCGGTCGAGCACCACGCCGGCATCAACTCGCTGTTCGGGGCCAATCCGCTGATCGTCGGCATCCTCGCGCGGCAGACGAAGAAGGTCCGCATCCTCAGCATGGGGACGCTGCTCTCGCTGCGGCACGATCCCGTGCGGGTGGCCGAGGAGTACGCGACGGCCGACGTGATCTCGCGCGGGCGGCTCGAGATCGGGTTCGTGAAGTCCGGGGGCACCGAGATGGCGTCGAACAACGCCAACCCGGTCGGCAACGTCGAGCGCTACTGGGAGGCGATCGACCTCATCGTGAAAGCGCTGACCCACCAGGACGGCCCGTTCAGCTGGGAGGGCAAGCACTTCACCCATCGGCACGTGAACATCTGGCCCCGGCCGTGGCAGGAGCCCCACCCGCGTCTGTGGGCCGCGACCGGCGATCCGGACACGGCCGGCGAGGTCGGCCGCCGCGGGATGGTCAACGTGCTGGTGCTGCGCGGGGCCGACGGGACCCAGCGCGCGTGGGCCGCCTATCGCCAGGCGCGCGCCGAGCTGGGACTGCCCGGACTCGACACCGATCACTTCGCGTACGCCGCCTTCGTCTACGTCGGTGACACCCACGAAGAGGGGATGCGCGTCGGCACCAAGCTGCTCTGGTTTCTCAACACGAGCCTGAAGTCGGCGCCGCAGTACTCGCGGTTCTTGCCCGGCGCGACCTCGCCGGAGCTGGCCCCCGCGATCTACCGCGCCGCACCGCGGCCGAGCGCGTCAGCGACGGGCCCGCGCGCCGTCTCGGCGAGCCAGAACGCCGCCACGCTGATCGGCATGACGACCGAGCAGGCGATGAAGCGCGGCATCCTCTTCGTGGGCAGCCCCGACACCGTCTACCGCCAGATCATGGATTTCTACGAAGAGGTCGGCGGCTTCGGCCACCTGGTCCTGGTCGGCCGCACCGGCTACATGACCCACCAGGAAACCGAGAAGAGCATCAGGCTCTTCTCGAAAGAAGTCCTGCCGCGCCTCCGCGAGATTGCCCCGATCATCCCGTCGTGAATCGCGGGGCGCGGGCTAATCCTGGATCGACTCCAGAAACGTCCACACCGTGCGGATCGTGTCCGACGTCAGCGCGTCGTTGAAGCGCGGCATCCCTTTCTCCGGCCGGCCGGCGAGCACGGTCGCCTGGAAGACGGCCAGCGTCGTGGGACCGTATCGCGCTCGCAGCCGGCGCAGGTCGCGGCTTGGCTCCGGGCTGATCGCATCCGGCGAGTGACAGTGCGAGCAGTGCTGATTGAAGGCCTCGCGTCCCGCGGCCAGCGCCGTGGCATCACGCCGCACGGACGGAGACGACCCCTCCCCCGCGAGGAGATCGACCGGGGCCGCGGTCGGAAATCCGTAGCGTGCGGCGAGACGCTGAATGTGCGGCGCGAGGTCCGCGAGCGCGCGGTCGAGACGCCGGCCGAGATCGCCGTTGTCCTTGCGCAGACCGATCGCCATCTTCCACTGGAGGCCGTCACCGGCCATCGGCAGGATGCGGTACCGCCCGCCGAGCTTTCGCGCGTTGACGTAGCCGGCCGTCGGTCCCCAGACGAACGCCGCATCGACCTCGCGTCGTCCCAGCGCGTCGAGCGCTTCGTGGTCGTCGCGGAACGTCAGCGTGTCGAAGCCGCCCCGGCTGGCCAGCAGCATCTGAAGCGGTGAGCCGAAGACGACCGCGACGCGGCGGCCCCGCAGATCGTCAAGGCGCGCCGGCACGACCTCGGCCGGCGTCACCACGGCCCAGCCGACGTCGAGGAAGGGCCGTGAGAGTGCGACCGGCGTCATGAAGTCGCCCTCGTACGGCAGGCCGAAGAACGCGTCGCAGCGGCCGGCCAGCAGCGTGTTCCTCACCGCGCGCTTGCCGTGGAGCGTCCGCCACCACGTGTACTCGGTCCGCGCGCCGAGCTTGGCCGCGATCAGCTCCGCCAGCTCGACGAGGAGTCCGCGCTCGCCGGCGCCCTCGCTGCTGAACGGCAGGTTGTCGGGGTCCGCGCAAACACGCAGCGTTTCCGGCGCCTCGCCGGCGGCGGAGGGGATCGCACACGAGGCGCCGAGCGCCGCCGCGAGGAGCCAGGCGCCGAGGGCGCGCCGAGACGACGTCACTTCGTGGGCAGCTCGAAGACGAACAGCGAGCCGCCCTCCGGGGTCGCGTCGACCATCTGTTTGCCGATCGCGCCCAGGAACAGCGGGATCGTGAACGTGCGTCCCGACACCACCGCGACGTACTGCTTGCCGTCGAGCTCGTACGTGATCGGCGCCGCACTGATGCCGGAGCCGGTGTTGAACTCCCAGAGCATCTTGCCCGTGCGGGCGTCGAGTGCCTTGAACCATCCGCGGATGTCGCCGTGGAACACGAGACCGCCCGCCGTGCTCAGCGCGCCGCCCGGCCACACGAGGTCGTCGGGATTGCCCCACACCTTCTGCCCCTTGACCGGATCCCACGCCATGAACTCCGACTGGTGACCGCCGGGCCCGGCCTTCGGCGCCGCGTCGAACTTGAGATAGAACTTGCCGCGCTGGTATTGAGGCTCGGAGCCCGACATGTCCATGCAGAGGTTCAGCGAGGGAATGTAGACGAGCCCCGTCCGCGGGTCGAAGCTCATGGGCTGCCAGTTCTTGCCGCCGAGCAGGTGCGGACAGACGTCGGTGGCGCGGTAGTTGAGCTTCGGGCGCTTCTCCGGGACTTCCACCGGCCGGCCGGTCGCCATGTCGACGTCTTTCGCCCAGTTGATGGGGACGAACGGCTTGGCCGAGAGCAGCTTGCCGGTCTGACGATGGATGACGTAGAAGAACCCGTTGCGGTCGGCCTTGAGCGCGACGGGCGTCGTCTGGCCGCCGACGGGAATGTCGGCCAGCACCAGCTCGTTCACGCCGTCGTAGTCCCACGCGTCGTGCGGCGTGGACTGGTAGTGCCAGACGATCCGGCCGGTGTCGGCGTCGAGGGCGAGCGTGGTCGAGCTGTAGAGATTGGTGAAGGGGCCGTACTGGCTGCTGTCCGGGCCACGCGCGATGCCGCCCCACGGCGACGGGTTGCTGGTCCCGTAATAGATGAGG
>Ga0193725_1000162_pt1 | contig 22221 bp, 18 predicted proteins | sample H2a2metaG_FD_143058 | JGI IMG/M metagenome (GOLD analysis project Ga0193725, IMG submission 143058) | Soil microbial communities from a riparian zone of the East river system, Colorado, United States - H2a2 | ecosystem: Environmental > Terrestrial > Soil > Riparian zone | place: USA: East River... | reverse complement strand
CGAGCAGGCATCGGTCCCAGCCAACTGGTTGGCCCGCGCGACGATGGTATTGAGCACGGTCTCGAGATCGAGGGTCGAGCTGAGCGCGCGGCTGACCTCTCCGAGCGCGGTCAGCTCGTCGACCGAGTGCGTGAGCTGGGCCGTCCGGGCCTGGAGCTCGGCGAAGAGCCGAACGTTCTCGATGGCGATGACGGCTTGGTCGGCGAAGGTCCTGAGCAACTCCACCTGCCTGTCGGTGAAAGGGCCGCGCTCAGTCCGAAAAACGGATATCACGCCGATTGGCGTTCCCTCTCTCAGCATCGGGACGACGAGCTGACTGCGATATCCGAAGCGGCGCGCGAACTCGTGCGTCCGCGGCGCAGCCACGGGGTGCTCCATGACATTCGGGATGTTCAGGACGGCACGGGTTCGGAGTACATGTGCCACCGGACCGCGTCCGTCGCCCATCGGACGCGGAAACTGGCGGCGCCAGTAGTCCACGGCTTCACCGGCCCCGGGCGCGACCGCCACGGCGTGGATGAGCTCGCCGTCGAACCGAAACACGCCGCAACCACTTCCGCCGCACAGACGCACGGCGTTTTCCGCGATCGTGTCGAAGATTGGCTGAACGTCCGTGGGTGAGCTCGAGATCACCCGCAGGATCTCACTCGTCGCGGTCTGTTGCTCGAGGGCGGTCGTCAGCTCCCGGTTGCGCGCCTCCAGCTCCTTGAACAGCCGGACGTTCTCGATGGCGATGACGGCCTGGTCGGCGAAGGTCTTGAGCAGCTCGATCTGGGCGTCGGTGAACGGGGTGGCCTCGGCGCGAACGACGTTGATGGCGCCGATCGCGGCACCGCCTCGCAGCATCGGAACGGACACGAGGCTGCGGTAGCCGATCGCTCGGGCGCGCTCGGCGATGTGCGGGTATTCGGTGCTGGTCTGGGAATCCGCGATCGCGATGACGCGACGCTCGTGGATCGCTCGTGCGGCGACGCTCTGCCCCCCCGGAGGCATGGGATAGACGCTTCGGATCGCGCGCAACTGCTCGGGCGTCGCGCTGTCATGAGCGACCAGCGTGATCATCTCCCCATGAAATCGGAAGACGAGGCCGAAGAGGGCCTCACACAGCCGGGTGGCGCTGGCCGCGATGCTGTCGAACACCGGCTGAAGGTCGGTAGGAGAGCTCGAGATGACACGCAGGATCTCGCTGGTCGCCGTCTGCTGATCCAGCGCCTGGGTGAGCGCCCGGTTGCGGGACTCCAGCTCCTTGAACAGCCGAACGTTCTCGATGGCGATGACGGCTTGGTCGGCGAAGGTCTGGAGGAGCGCGACCTGTTGGTTCGTGAAGGAGTCGACCTTCCGGCGGGTCACCGTGATGGCCCCGATCGGTGCTCCGTCTCTGAGCATGGGCACCGAGAGCACCGTGCGAAAGCCCTGGGTCAGCAGGGGACTCGACTCGAGCTCCGGGTCGGCGGCCGCATCCGGCAGGTGGACCACCGCCCCCGTCAGGATGGCGCGAGCGGTCACGCTGCCGCGCCCGGGCGGCCTCGGAAAGACGCTCCTGACCAGGTCGCTTTGCGCGCGACCGTGATGGGCCGCGACATGGATCAACGCCCCGTCGAAGCGGAAGACCGTGCCCTCGCCGGCGTCGCACAGCCGTACGGCGCTGGCGGCGATGGCCTCGAAGGTGGGCTGAACGTCGGTCGGCGACCGGCTGATCACGTGCAGGATCTCGCCGGTCGCCGTGTGCCCTTCGAGCGCGTCGATCAGATCGGCGTTGCGCGCCTCGAGCTCCCGGGACAGCCGCGCGTTCTCGATGGCGATGGCGGCCTGGTCGGCGAAGGTCTTGAGGAGCGCGATCTGCTTGGCCGTGAACGGACGGACCCGAGTGCGGCGGATCAGGATCGCCCCCACGGCGGTGCCGTTCTGCAACAACGGCGTGGCGAGGAACGTTCGCGCCCGGGTGAGCCGGGCAAACGCCCGGGACGTCGCGAACCCGGCCGCCCGCGTGAGGTCGCGGATGTGAACGGTCTTGCCGTCGATGACGGCGCGCCCGCCGACCCAGTCGCGGCTGAGCGGAAATGTTTCGCCGACTCCGCGCATCGCCCGGAGGCGACCGTACTTCGCGACGTGGCGCATGGTGTCGCCCTCGACCCGGAGGATCATCGCGTCGTGGGCTTCGCACAGGCGCGCGGCCGTACGGGCGATGGCGTCGAGCACGGGCTGGATGTTCTCGGCTCGCCGAGGGGACTGTCTGGAACGGCCGGACGATCGCCGCTTCATCCCGCCTCTCGGAGGAATCTTAGCGCACGGCCCCACGCGCGGCGACGCGCCACGTCTCCTCGACCTTGCCGCCGCGCACACCGTACAGCTCGTCGACCATGTTGCTGACCACGCAGCAGTGGTTGGGGACGACGCTGATGACCTCGCCGACGACGGGGCGGTCCGGGCACCCGGTCAGGTCGACCACGCCGTGCTCCTCCGACAGGTTCACGATCGCCGCGTCCGGATACTCCATCACGTGGCCGTAGCCCTTCACCGTGTACAGGTCGGACGTGAGGACCTTCGTCCCACAGTCGATCACGGCGCGTCCGTCGGTGGGCCGGCTGACCACGGTCGCCCGAACGCGCATCGCACAGTCGTCCCAGGTCGCCCAGCCCGAGGCCACGACCATGGTGTCGTTGAAGATGCACGTCCCGGCGCGGTGCTCGGTGAGCATCGGAAAGCGGTCGACGGTGGCGAGCGCGGGGGTACCGCCGCCCGAGACGACGGGCACGGGAATGCCGGCGCGCTTGAACAGCTCGAGCGCGCGCTCGAAGAACACGCGGGTGTCGGGATCGCGGTTCGGGAACGTCATCAAGCCCTCGAAGCGCAAGCGCGGCAGGCGTGAGGCCGTCCGGGCCAGCTCGAGCGCGGCCTCGGGCGTCTGAACGCCCGTGCGCCCAAACCCGGTGTCGCACTCCACCAGGAACGGGATGTCCTGGCCGTGGCGGGCACCCGCCTCCGAGAGGCCGCGGGCGACGGTCTCGTTGTCGAGCACGACGGCGAGCCGGCGCAGCCGCTTGGCCAGGGCCACGAGCCGGTCGGTCTTGGCCGCCCCGAGGATGTTGTAGGTGAGCAGGACGTCGTCCGCGACGCCGGCCTCGGCGAAGACTTCGACCTCGCCGAGCTTCTGACACGTGATGCCCACCGCACCCGCGTCCATTTGCCGCCGGCCGAGCGCCGGAATCTTGTGCGTCTTCACGTGGGGCCGGTTGGCCACACCGAGCCGGGCGAGATGGGCCTGCACGCGGCGGATGTTGGCTTCCATGATGTCGAGGTCGACGGTGACCGCGGGGGTCTCGAGCTCGCCGGCGCTGGTCATGACGGGACGCTCCTTCAAGAGCCGCCGCGGGAGCGGCCGGCTCCGGTGACGAGGCGCAAGAACGCGGGCGACAACCGCGGGTCGAGCGTGTCGCGGATGCCGTCGCCGAGCAGGTTGAACGCCAGCACGGTCACGGTGATGGCCAGGCCTGGGAAGAGCACGAGCCACCACGACGGGATCAGCGAGGTGATGGCGTCGGCCAGCATGTTGCCCCACGTGGGGGTCGGCGGCGGCACGCCCACGCCGAGGAAGCCCAGCGCGGCCTCGATGACGATGGCCACGCCGAGGTGCGTGGTGGCCAGCACGAGATACGGTGCGATGCACTGGGGCAGCACGTGGAGGGACATGATGCGAAGCGCCGAGGCGCCGCTGGCGCGCCCGGCCTCGACGTACTGCATTTCCCGAACGCTCAGCGCCACCGAGCGGATCACGCGTCCGCCGAAGGGAATGCGGGTGATGGCGATGGCCACGATGACCGCGGGCAACCCGGTGCCGATGGCCATCGAGATCGCCATGGCCAGGATCAGATCCGGGAACGCCTGCATCACCTCCATGATCCGCTGGCTCACGAGGTCGAACCGCCCGCCGAGATAGCCGCAGGCCACGCCCCACAGCGAGCCTGTCGTCGTCCCCAGCAGGACGGCGGAAAAGGCCACGAAGAGCGACGTGCGCGCGCCGTAGATGACGCGGGAGAGCGTGTCACGGCCGACCTGGTCGGTGCCGAAGAACGCCTGCGTGTCCGGCGGCTTGTTCATGCGGGTGAAGTTGGCCTTGAGGGGGTCGCGCGGGGCGATCCACGGCGCGAACAGCGCGACGAGGATGATCGCGAGGCCGACCAGGCCGCCGGCGACCGACAACGGATTGCGCCGCGCGAACACCCCGAGCTCGCGCGCCAGCGAGCGATCGGTCGCGGCGAGGGGCACCTCGACGGCGACGGCGGTCTCTGCGCTCACGGCTCAGTAACGAATCCGCGGGTCGAGCCACGCGTACGAGAGGTCCACGAAGACGTTGACGACCACGAAGATCGCCGCGTAGAGCAAGACCAGATTCTGCACCACGATGATGTCGCGCTCGATGATCGCGGTGACCAGCGCGCGTCCGAGGCCGGGGACACCGAAGGCCTGCTCGACGGCGACCGAGCCGCCGAGCACGAAGCCGAGCAAGACGCCGGAGATCGTGATCACGGGCAAGAGCGCGTTGGGCAGGGCGTGGCGCAGCACGATGTCCTTCTCGTTGGCGCCCTTCGCGCGCGCCGTCCGCACGTAGTCCTCGCGGATCACCTCGAGGAGACAGGACCGTGACATGCGGGAGATGTAGGCGCCCTGGGCGAGACCGAGCACGATGGCGGGGCCGATGACCTGCTGGAAGTTCTGCCAGGGGTTCTGCCACAGCTGCACGATGATGATCGGCGCCTTGTAACCGAACCAGAACAAGAGCGCGAGCACGATGAGCAGGCCGAGCCAGAATCCCGGAACCGCGATGAACACGATCGAGACGAAGCGGGCGACGGCGTCGAGCCAGCCGTTGGGCCGCACCGCGCTGGCGATGCCCGCCGGCAAGCCCACCAGCCACGAGACCACGAGGGCGAGCAGTGCGATCTCGGCCGAGAGCGGGCCGCGGTGCAGGATCAGTTCGCTCACGGTGTCGCCGCGGAAGAATGACTTGCCGAGCTGCCCGGTGACGATGTCACGCAGCCATCGCACGTACTGGACGGGCAGGGAATCGCTGAGCCCGAGATCGGCCATGATCTTGACCCGGTCCGCCGGAGTCATCCGCGCGTGCCCCTCCACGCCGAGGATCATCACCAGCGGATCCCCCGGCAGGATCCGCAGCACGACGAACACGATCATCGACACTCCGATCAGAGTGCCGAGCGCGAACACTGCGCGGCGAAGGAGATATTTCCTCACGGCGAGGCGAGGGGAGCCACGGGGCTCCCCTCGGAGACGTCTAGCTCAGCCAGACCTGGTCCCAGCGGACCACGTCGTAGATGCCGAAGTACGGGGTGGGGTTCTGGCCGTGCACCTTGTTGTACCAGGCGTCGTAGATCTGCTCGTAAGAGATCGGGATGAGCGGCGGGTCCTTCTCGCACATCTCCTCGGCTTGCCGCACCATCGCCGTGCGCTTCTTGACGTCGAGCTCCTTCTCGATCCGTGAGGCGAGGTCGTGGAAGGGCTCGTTGACCCAGCCGCCGTAGTTCTGGGGCCCGTTCTTGCCGTACCACGCCGAGAAGACGTCCGACGGGTCCATCAGGGACGACACGATGGCGCTGATGGCGAGGTCGAAGTTACCGGCCCCGACCTCGTCGAACCACACCGACGCCTGGACCACGCGCAGCTTGGTCTCGATGTTGAGGTGCTCCTTCAGCATGGCCTGGATGGCGACGGACCACAGCTTGAAGGTCTGGATGTCGCGCACCACGAAGTCGAGGTCCTTGAGGCCGTTGCCGTAGCCGGCTTCCTTCATGAGCCGGCGCGCCTCCTGGATCGCGGGCTTGATGTCCTTCTGGTAGCCGAGCTTCTTTTCCAGCTCGGCCTTGGGGGTCGACATCTCGTGGAAGGGATAGTCGAAGCCGCCGATCTGCATCGGGGCCGTGTCCTTCACCACCTCGATGAGCGCGTTGCGGTCCATGGCGAGGTGGATGGCCCGGCGCACGCGCGCGTCGGCGAGCGCCTTGTTCTTCTTCTCGTTGCACCAGAAGGCCTGGATCACGCTCTGGTTGAACACCCCCGCCGTGACGCCCTTCATTTCCTTGGCCTTCCGCCACGAGACGGGATCGAGCAGGCGCGCGTAATCCACCTTGCCGGCCAGGAACGCCGACCCGAGCTCCGGCGAGAATGGCGGCGCGTGATAGATTTCCAGTCGGTCCACGTACGGGAGCCCCTTGTTCCAGTAGTTCGGGTTCCGCTCCATGATCCAGACTTCCTTGTCCCGCCGCTCGACGTGCTTGAAGGGCCCGGTGCCCGGGTAATTCATCACCTGGCGGAGCTGCCCGCCGTTGTCGTCGAGGCTCTTCTTGCGCACGATGGTGTTCCAGCCGCTCGCGAACGCGCCCAGCATGTAGGCGCGCGGCCGCGGCTCGGTCATCCGAAACTCGATCTGGTGCGGGTTCACCACCACGATGTCGCCCACGGTCGCGAACAGCGGCGTGCGGGGGATGACCACGCCCTTGGGCGGCCGGGCGATGCGCTCGTAGGTCGCCTTCACATCCTCGGCGGTGAAGTCGGCGCCGTCGTGGAACTTCACGCCCTTCCGGAGGTGGAACGTGTACTTCTTACCGTCGGGCGAGATGTCGTACTTCCACGCAAGATCGGGAATGATGGTCTGGCCGTCACGGGGATCGCGACGCAGCAGGGTGTCGTACATCGGGCTCTGGGGGCCGATGTTGGCCACCGTACCGGACTGGTGCACGTCGAAGTGGGCGGACGCGCTGTGCACGGCGTAGCGCAGCGTCCCCCCGCGCTTGGCCGCGGGGTCGGGTCGGATCGGAGACGGCGTCTCCTGGCCGTGCGCGGTCGTGCCGCGCAACGCGGGAGCGACGACGGCGGCGCCGATGGCGGCGGTCCGGAGGAACGTACGACGGCTCACGGTACTGGGAGGGCGGCGCTCGTCTCGCATCGGGTGGCCTCCTGCGGCTCGATTGGTTCCGTCACGCGCGGAACGGCCCGAAAGTACGCCGGCTCCCCGGCCCGGTCAAGGCGGCCGGCGTTTCGGCCGTGCTATCATCCGCTGACATCGAGGGCCGACATGAAAATCTGCTTCTTCCACCTCATGCCGTATCGCTTCCTGCCCGACGACTTCGAAGCGCGGTACCGGTCGGTGTGGGTCGACGTGCCCCACAGCCTCTTCGACGCCGAGAAGGCCAGCGGCCTCTACCACGAGTACCTCGACGAGCTGGAGCACGCCGAGCGCATGGGCTTCGACGGCCTCTGCGTCAACGAGCATCACAACAACGCCTACGGCCTGATGCCGTCGCCCAACCTGATGGCCTCGACGCTGACCCGCCGCACGTCACGCGCGGCCGTGGTCGTCCTCGGCAACAGCCTGGCCGCCTACAACCCGCCGCTGCGAGTGGCCGAGGAGTTCGCGATGCTCGACCTGCTGAGCCGCGGCCGGCTGGTCGCGGGCTTTCCGGTCGGCACGTCGATGGACATGAACTTCGCCTACGGCGTCAACCCGGCCACGCTGCGCGAGCGCTACTACGAGGCGCACGACCTGGTGATGCAGGCGTGGACGCGTCCGGAGATGTTCAGCTTCAACGGCAAGTACACGCAGGTGCGCTACGCCAACATCTGGCCCCAGCCGCTCCAGAAGCCGCACCCGCCCGTGTGGATCCCCGGCGGCGGCAGCGTGGAGACGTGGGAGTGGACGGCCAAGCTCGACTACGTCTACTGCTATCTGTCGTACTTCGGCTACAAGCGCGGCAAGGCCACCATGGACGGGTTCTGGGAGACGATCGCCCGCGTGGGCGCCGACGACAACCCGTATCGCGCGGGCTTTCTCCAGCTCGTGTGCGTGGCCGACACCGACGCCGAGGCCGAGCGGCTCTACGCCAAGCACGTGCACTACTTCTACCAGAAGTGCCTGCACGTCTGGGAAGGCTTCTCGGAGGCGCCGGGCTATCGCACGCTCAAGACCATGCAGGCCGGGGTGCGCCCGCAGGTGGGCGCCCAGGCGCGGAAGATCCGGCAGTCGCTCGACTGGCCGAAGTACCTGGACGCGGGCTACGTGATCGCCGGCAGTCCGCAGACCGTGCGCCAGCAGCTCACCGAGTGCATCAAGAGCCTGCGCGTGGGGCACCTGATGGTGCTGCTCCAGATCGGCAGCATGCCGAAGGACCTGACCCTTCACAACACCGAGCTGTTCGCGCGCGAGGTCATGCCGCACGTGCGCGACATGTGGCCCGAGCACAAGGACCGGTGGTGGCCGTCGGGGGCCAGCAATGGCGACTGATCGCGTCGTCGCCATCCGCGGCGGGGCCGTCGCCTTCCGCGTGCTCTCGGCCGGCCGCGGCACTCCCCTCGTCTACTTCCACTCGTTCCACGATCGCGAGCCGTTCCCCCCGTTCCTCGAGCGCCTCGCCGAGCGCCACACCGTGTACGCGCCGCTGCACCCGGGGGCGGCGGGTTCGACCGGCGTCGAGACGCTCGACGATCTGTTCGATCTGACGCTGGCCTACGAAGAGCTGCTGGACGCGCTCGATCTCGACTCGGCGCATCTGGTCGGCCACTTCTTCGGCGCCATGGTGGCCGCGGAGATCGCCGCGGTGTTTCCGCGACGCGCGTCGCGACTGGCGCTGATCTCGCCGCTGGGCCTCTGGCGCGACGACGCGCCGTCGGCCGACGTGGTCACGCTGCCGCAGGAAGATCTGATGCGCGCGCTGTGGGCCGACCCCGACTCCGACGCGGCCCGGCGGTGGGCGGCCGAGCCCGCCGACGAGGACGAGAACGCCGCCGCGCAGATCGAGTCGGTCCAGCGGCGGGCGGCCATGGCGAAGTTCGTGTGGCCGATTCCCGACAAGGGCCTGCGCAAGCGGCTGCACCGGATCTCGGCGCCGACGCTGGTGCTGTGGGGGGACGACGACCGCGTGAACCCGCTGTCCTACGCCGAAGAGTGGCATCACAGGATCAAGGGCGCGGCGCTCTCCCTCCGGCGCGGCGGTCACATGATCCACCAGGAGGCGCCTGACGTGGTCGCCTCCGCGGTCGCGGAGTTCCTGCGATGAACGGTCTGGTGGCCGGCAGCGCCGTGGTCACCGGGGGCGCCTCCGGTCTCGGCCGCGCGATCGCGCTGGCCCTCGCCGCCGGCGGCACGCCGGTCGCGGTGGTCGACCTCTTTCCCGACGGCAGCGCCGAGACGGTCGCGCTCATCCGCGACAAGGGCGGGCACGCGATCTTCATCGAGGCCGACGTGAGCCGCTGGGCCGACGTCGACCACGCCGTCGGCGCCGGCGTGCGCGAGCTGGGACCGCTCGGCATCATGGTGAACGCGGCCGGCATCCTCGACGGCTACCAGCCGATCGCGGAGATGGCGCCGGCGGTGTTCGAGCGGCTGATCGCGATCAACCTCACCGGGACGTTCTTCGGCTGCAAGCGCGCGCTCGCCGAGATGCTGCCGCGCCAAGCGGGACGCGTGATCAACATGGCCTCGGTGGCCGGCCTCATCGGCGGCGGTGGCGGCCCGGCCTACGTCGCCTCCAAGCATGGAGTGGTCGGGCTCACCCGGCAGGTCGCGGTCGACTGCGCCGGCCGCGGGGTCACCGTGAACGCGATCTGTCCCGGCCCCATCCGGACCGGGCTCCGCGCCAATTCCGCGCGCATTCTCGGAGACGACGCGCCGCCGATGCGCGGCGTCGGCGGCGACGAGGCCGCGATCCGCGCCGTCGTCCCGGCCGGACGCCGGGGCACCGTGGAAGAGGTCGCCGCCGCCGCGTGTTATCTCGCGAGCGCGAGCGCCGCGTTCGTCACCGGACACACTCTCGTCATCGATGGAGGATGGACAGCCCAATGATCAAGCGATTCCACGCGCTCTACGTCGGCCAGGTCGAGCTCGAGAACATCGGGCGCGACGGCACCCCGGCCAACGACCGGCTCTACACCAACGAGCGGCTCAGCGAGCCGTTCTTCGCCGCCCGCGACGTCGCCCAGCTCATGGACGACCTGGGCTATTACTGCCTGTGGACGGCCGAGCACCACTTCCAGCGCGAGGGCTACGAGTGTTTCCCGAACCTCGTCCAGCTCTCGCTGTGGCTGGCCACCCAGACGCGCCGGCTCAAGCTCGGCTGCGCGTTCAACGTGCTGCCCATGTGGCATCCCATCCGCCTGGCCGAGGACTACGCGATGGCCGACATCGTCACCGACGGCCGCGTGATCATGGGCGTCGGGCGCGGCTATCACTCGCGTGAGGTCGAGACGTTCGGCGAGCCGGTCATCGATCAGGCCGCCAACCGGAAGCTGTTCGAGGAGCAGGTCGACCTCATGCTCAAGTGCTTCGACGAAGACGGCTTCCGCCACCAGGGTCCGCGCTACGAGTGCCCGCCGCCCGTGGAGTATCGCGGCTACACGGTGCGCGACATCACCTGCGTGCCGCGGCCCAAGCACCTGCCCGTCGAGATCTGGATGCCCATCGCCAGCAGCAAGTCCATCGACTACATGGCCAGCAAGAACTTCAAGGCCATGGTCACCCTGAACGGCGAGAAGATCCTCGACGACGTGGTCCGGGCCTACCGCGACGCGTGCGTGAAGCACGGCCATCCCAAGCAGCTCGGCGAGGACGTCATCTGGGGCGCCGGGCTCTACCTCGCCGACACCCCCGAGGAGGCCAAGCGCCGGGTGGAGCCCTCCCACGACGAGCGCTATAAGTGGTTCGCGCCGTTCGGCTTCGTCCGCTACGCCGACGAGCAGGGGCGCACGTGGGGCACGCCGGGGGCGCCGGCCACCGTGCCCACGCTGGCCGAGGGCATCAAGCAGAAGGCGTGGTTCTGCGGGCCGCCCGCTCACGTCATCGAGGGCATCCGGTCGATCGAGGCCAAGTATCCGGGGCTCGAGGACTTCATGATCCACTGGGCCGAGGGGCTGTCGCCCAAGGAGTTCATGGAGCAGCTCCGCTGGTTCGCCCGCGAGGTGATGCCGGCGTTTGCCTGAGGTCTGTACCCCTCCGGGGTATTCCCAGGTCGGAGGGGTACCCCTACATCTGGGGTTTTTACTTTTGCCGCCCTCGTACATGTGGTAGTAATACCCCTGGGACGTCGCCCCGAGCGCGACGATCATCAAAGGAGGGGAGCACATGGCGGCGAAGGCGAAGAAGCCGGCGTTCGGTGGGTATGCGATCAACTTCAAGGGCTGTTCGGACACCCTCGAGAGTGTCATGGGCAGTTCCCCGATCGGCCCGTCGGAGATGACGAAGCGGATCTGGGGCTACGTCAAGAAGAAGAAGCTGGCTGGCAAAGGCAAGAAGTAACCCCGAAAAAGCCTTCTTCCGGAGGGGGCCGGCGAGGCCCCCTCCGGTCTCACCGGAGGTACCCGTTCAGCTCCGCGTGGTCGCGCGGCGAGTCTTGACGGGACGCTTGGGTGCGGGCGTCGGGTGAGGACGCGGCTCGTCGTGGGACTGTAACCCGGCCTCGATGAACCCGTAGCGCAGGAGCTTCTTGCCGTCGAGGAAGGATTGAGCCCGCGTGCGCGCGCCCAGCACGATCATCACGAACTGCTGGCCGGCCCGCCACGCCGAGACCGCGAGGTTGTACCCCGCCTCGCGCGTGAACCCGGTCTTGAGCGCCTGCACGCCGCCGGGATCGCTGAACAGCGAGATGTGCCGGGCATAGACGCGCCCTCGGTAGACGAAGGTCTGGCCGCCGAGCATCGTCCGCGCCTCGGGATGATCCCGGAGCAGGCGGCCCATGAGCAGCCCCACGTCGCGCGCGTTGGTCCGCTGGCCGGGATCGGGAAGCCCGTGCGGGTTGGCGTAGCGCGTCGCGGCCATGCCCAGCTCGGCGGCCTTGGCGTTCATGCGCTTGACGAACGTGTCCTCCTCGCCACTCAGGTGCTCGGCCACCGCGGTGGCGGCGTCGTTCGCCGAGGCGATGGCCACCCCCTCGAGAAGAATGCGCAGCGGCACGACCTCGCCGGTCTTCAGGCCCATGCGATAGCGCGGGGTGGTGGCGGCGGCCTGGCTGATGGTGACCGGCTCGTCCAGCGTGACCCGACGGGCCTCGAGGTCCTCGAAGGCGAGGTAGAGGGTCATCAGCTTCACGAGGCTGGCCGGCGCGTGCTCGAGCTGGGCGTTCTTCGCGAACACCGTGCGGCCCTCGGTGTCGAGGAGGAGCACGGCCTCCGCGTTGAGCGCGGGCGTATGTCCGTTTGCCTGGGCCAGCGCCACTCCGGGAGCGAGAAGGAGACAGATCGACAGGATGAGGCCGAGCGAACGAGCGGAAGACACTTCGGCCATTCTAGCCAGCGACCCGTGCGGGCGCCAAGCGAAAAGGGCTCAGCGAACGGCCTGCCGGAGCTCCTTGGACGGTTTGAAGCGCGGGATGCGTCCGGCCACCGTCACCGTCTGTCCGGTGCGGGGATTGCGCATGGTGCGCGTACGCCGCCGCGCGACCGAGAAGGTGCCGAACCCGACCAGCGTCACCGGATCGCCGCGCTTGAGCGACGCGCGCATGGCGCCGAGCATGGCGAGCAGCGCGCGCTCGGTGCCCGCCTTGGGCCAGCCCGCCGCGTGCGCCATACGGGTCACCAGATCGGCGCGTGTCATGACTTACATCCCGAAGGCGCCACGCGCTTCGTCCATCACCGCCTCGGTGATCGTGGCGTAGCCCTTCGATTCCGCCAGGCGCTCGACGGCCTTCTTGGCCATGGGACGGATGAACGACGGGATGCGCTCGATCCGCGCCGCCGCCTCCGGCGTCCACGGGATCCCGCTCTCCGGGGCCGCCACCGTCTCGTTCACCATCGCCGCGAACGGGCACCCCGGCCCGCTCTCGGAGGCGACGTCGCCTTCGAACGCGTCCGCTCGAGGGTTGGCCAGTGACGCGCGCAGATGCTCGAAGGGCGGCGGCGCCGCTTCGGGCGGAGCCCCGATCTTCACGCCGAGGCTCTTCACCATCTGCGTCTCGAACGGGTTGGTGAGCATCGCGACCCGGAAGCCGCACTCGGGACAGCGAAACGTCACCGCGAGCGAGCCCTCGTCCGGCCCGTCGGCCCGGAGCAGCTTCATCGGCTGATCGCAGTCGAGGCACAGGAACTTCATGGGGGGCTCATTCTAGAGCAGGCGCCCCCTCATGTCGACGAAGCGTCGCCGGCCGGGCGCGTCCGGCCCAGAGCCACGCGCGGCCACGCGCGCACGGCCGGCGGCGTCTGCATCACGACGATCGCCGCGCCCGCGAACAGCGCCAGCGCCCACGCGCCGGCCACGAGCCCACGCACGGCCAGCGCCGAGAAGAACACGTAGGCGGAGAACCGCGCGCGCGGATGCCGCGCGATGAGAAGCGCGGCCACGAGGGGTGCGACGAGCCCGGAGATCCAGCGGTGCGCGGCCAGCGCGAGCGCGGCGTAGAGGAGCAGCCCACCCGCCAGCGCGCCCACGACCGCGCGCTCGGCCGAGGTTGGGGTCCCATTTCTTGACGTCACGCGTCCAGCGTAGGAGCGGGGCCCTCACGTGTCAAAGGCCTCGGAGGCGCCGTCGCGACGCGCCAGGAGGGGTAGGGTACTATCCGGCTGTGCTCGTCCAGGTGGCCCCGTTCGTCGGTCGCTCCCAGGAGCTGAACCAGCTTGAGCGCTGGCTGCGAGAAGCCCGCACGGGCCACCCGCGCGTGGTGCTGATTCAGGGCGACGCGGGGATCGGCAAGACGCGCTTGCTCTACGAGGCGCGGACGATCGCCACGCGCCTGGGCATGCAGGTGTGCTTCGGTCGCGGCTACGAAGATCTCACGCTGCCGTATCTTCCCTTCGCCGACGCGCTCCGGCCCCAGCTGGAGCGGCTACCCGACGCGGCCCGTCAGGCCCTCGGCGCGGACCTCGACGTCGTGCTCACGCTCATGCAGGGGGCGGGCACCGCGGCCGGCTCGTCGCCCGCGCCCGGGCCGGCGCCGGCGGATCATGAACGGCTGCAGCTGCTGCTGGCCATGGGCAATGCCGTGGTCAAGCTCGCCCAGGCGTGTCCGGCGCTCGTCATCATCGACGACATGCACTGGGCCGACGCGCTCTCGCTCGACCTCTTCGAGCATCTGGCCTTCACGGTGTCGGACCTCGCCGCGCGCGAGTCGCTGCCCATGCTCGTCATCGGGACGCACCGGCCGGTCGCCGCCGACGAACGGCTGGCCCGGTTGCGGGCGCGCGTCGAGCGCGAGGCGATCTGTCGCAGCTTCGCGCTGGGCGGTCTGCGCGAGGACGAGATCCGCGAGCTGCTGGGCGGGCTCGGACTGGAGCGGCCGTCGCACCAGCTCATCGCCACGGTGACGGACGCCACCCAGGGCAATCCGCTGTTCGTGCAGGAAGTGCTCCACGATCTCATCCGCCAGCAGGCCCTGCGCGAACAGGGCGGTTATCTCGTGACGGTGATCGCGCCGACCGATTTCACGTTACCCGAGCAGATGACCGCGGCGATCGCCGGGCGCGTGCAGGGCGTCAGCGATGCGTGCCGGCGCGTGCTGACGCTGGCCTCGTTCCTGGGCGACCGCTTTTCCCTGGAGGCCCTCGGCGCGGTCAGCGCCCTGAACGACCACGAGCTCCTGCGACTGCTCGAAGAGGCGCTGCGCCGGCAGATCCTGCGCGGCGAGGGGGGTGCGTTCTCGTTCGCGCATCCGTTGGTGCGGCAGGTGTTCTATCAAGAACCGAGCACGCCGCGGCGCCAGCACCTGCACCGGGACATCGCCGCGAGCCTCCGGCGACTGTACGCGAACGACGCGCCCCGCCGCCTCCTCGAGGTGGCCCATCACCTGGTGCGGGCGGGGCCGGCGGCCGATGGGGCGACCGTGCTGGACTACGCGCGCCGCGCGGGACACCGGACGTTCGCGATGTCCGCGTGGACCGATGCCGCCCGCTACTACGAAGCGGCGCTGGCGGCGGGTGAGGCGACCTCCAAGCTATCGACCCAGGAGCGCGCGGAGCTCCATTACCAGGCCGGCCTCGCCCACTACTACGATCAGGACGTCGGTCCCTGCCGTCATCACTACGAGCGCGCCCTCGAGGCCTATCGGCTCGCCGGTGACGTCCGCGGCGTCGCGCGGACGCTGATGGAGCAGACCCGCACCGCGCTGGCCACCGTTCCGCTGGGAACGGTGGCGGACCTCACCCCGCTCGACGACGCGCTGGCCGTCCTCGGCGATCGCGATCCCGGACTGCGTGGTCACATCACCGCGGTCATGGCGGAGGTGTACCGCAACGGCCGCCAGGCCGAGCAGGCCAAGCAGCGCGGCGAGCAGGCGCTCGAGATCGGCCGGAAGCTCGAGGACGATCATCTCTGCGCCTACGCGAGCTTCGCGCTCGGCCTCGCGCACATCAACGATCTCGACGTGCGACCCGCGCTCGACAGCTGGGAGCGCGCGGTGGTCTACGCGCGGCGCGCCGGTGATGTCGTCCGTGAGGGACGGGCCCTGCACCGCATGCCGCTCGCCCTCACGCTGCTGGGTCGCCTCGACGAGGCCGGCACGGTCGCGGCCCGCGCGTGCGAGTCGACCCGCACCTCTCACGACTGGGGCAACTACTCGCTCGGCCTCTCGCACCTCGCGTCCGTGTCCGTCGCCCGTGGCGACTTCGATCTCGTCGAGCGACACGCCCACGAGACCATGGTCATGGTGTCGCGCTCACGGTTTCCGTGGGGCGGCTTCCGCTCGTTGCTGGCCCTGGCTTGCGCGCGCGCGCTCCGCGGGGCGTGGGCGGAAGCCCACGACGCCCTCGACGTGCTGGTCGCGCCGGGACGCGTGTTCGACGACGCCGGCCCGATCGTCCGCGCCTTCGCCGACCTCTTCCGCCAGTGGCTGCGCGCCCACGCCGATGGCGACGCGGAGGCTCTCGAGCCGCTGGCCGCGCAGGCGATGAAGGTCATCGGCACCGACACCTACGCGCTGGCGCCGCTGTGCGCGCTGATCGAGCTGAGTGAAATCGCCGGCCTCCCGGCGGTGGCGGCGCCGGCGGTCGAGCGGCTGGCTCGGGCCGCCGACCGCGGCATCGTGTTCTCCAGCGGGTGGATGTGTCTGGTGCCGCGGGTGCTCGGGGTGGCGGCCGCGATGGATCATCGGTGGGACGCCGCGGCCGGATACTTTCGGGGCGCGCTCGAGGTGGCGACGGCGGCGGGCGCCCGGCCGGAGCTGGCGCGCACCTGTCTGGACTACGCCCGCATGCTGAGCGCTCAGCCCGGCGGCGGCCGCACCGAGGCCGCCGCGCTCGTCACCAGGGCCGGCGCGCTGTTCACCGAGCTCGGCATGGCCCCCTTCGCGCGCCGGGCCGACGACCTCGCGCGCGCCCTCCACGTGGACGTGCCGGCCGACGCGGCCGAGGGCGGCGAGTATCCGGACGATTTGAGCGAGCGCGAAGCCGCGGTGCTGAGCCGCATGGCGCGCGGCCGCACCCGCGACGAGATCGCGAACGAGCTGATCCTCGGCGGCGCCACCATCGCCGACCACATGCGCAGCATCTTCGAGAAGATCAAGGTGGGCGACGACGCCGCGGCCACGGCCTACGCCATCGAAAAGGGGCTCGCCGCGGAACCGAGGGTGGTCGGTGGCGCCGCGCCCTCGCTCCGCATCCTCCTGGTCAGCGACGTGGTGGGCTCCACCGCGCTCATCCGCCGGTCCGGCGACGCCCAGGCGCACGCGCTCATGCGGCGGCACGACGCACTGATCCGCCAGTGCGTCGCCGACCATCAAGGCGTCGAGGTCGCGCACACCGGCGACGGCATCGAGGCCTCGTTCTCGGTGGCGTCGAACGCGGTCGACTGTGCGGTGGCGATGCAGAAGGGGTTCGCCCGCCACAACGAGGAGCATCCGGGCGAGAGCATCCGGGTCCGGATCGGGCTCAACGCGGGCGAGCCGATCGCCACCGAGGGGCGGTTGTTCGGGGCCGCCGTGCACGCGGCGTTCGCCATCTGCGCCCGCGCCGGACCCGGGCAGATCCTGGCGTCGGACGTCGTCGTGCAGTTGATCGGGGGGAAGGGATTTCGGATGAGCCATCACGGCCGCGTGGTGCTCAAGGGTCTGGGGCGCATGCGGCTCCACGAGATCGGGTGGGAGGACGCGGCGTAGCGAAAGGACGGGCGCAGCTCACCGGATTCGGACGGCCAATCGGGGGAGGGCGGGCGAATGGGCGACGGCATCGTTGGACATATTTCGAAGGGACCGATCCACGCCAAGGTGGACGCGCTGGTGAATCACCGGGACGCCAAAGGTCAGTTCGACAAGCGGGCGCAGTTCCTCGACGCGCTGATCAACCAGGCCCATACGCCCGACGCCTATCGGCAGATCCTGGAAACCCAGGCGGGCGTCATGCCAGGCGAGTCCAACTATCTCAGAGACACGTGGTACAACACCGGCACGGGTGGCTTCTTCCCGCAGGTGCAGCCGATCTATCAGGTCCTTCGCCAGGGGCTCATCAAGGCGCTCCAGGAAGCGGGGAACGACCTGGCCCTCGACTCGTACTGGATCGCCGTCGCCCCTGATTCCGTCATCGAAACGATCGTCGTGAAGAGCGCCGTGCAAGTGACCCGCCTCATCATGACTCCCATCAGCCCGCGGACGCCGCGGACGCGGCACACGCCGGCGCCGATGTGGGTCGTCAAACCCAAGACGAGCGCGAACGAAGTGCCCGGGTTCGGCCCGGACGACGAAGTCGTCGAGTCGGTTCAGACAAGCACCGTGACGTGGCAGCGGCGAGAATTGCCATGAGCGCGCCGGGGTCCCGAATCCAGGACGGGATCTACTTCAAGCCCAAAGACCGGCCGGGCTTCTGCTATCGACTCCTCCTGCTCAACGTCAAAGAGGGGACCGCCCTCGCCGACGCCGGCAAAGCCATCGGCACCTTGTGGGCGATGCTGCAAGCGCTGCGGACCGGCATCGTCGCCGATCTGGGGCCGGCGCAGGGTCCCGACGACGTCACGGACGTCCGGAAGCCGGATCTCCGCTGCCTGCTGAGCTTCGGCTCCAAGTTCTTCGACCGCTTTCCGCGGCTCCGTCGACCCCACGAGGTGCGGCCGCTGGGCGCCGCGCCGTTTCACAAGCTTCCTCGGGTCGACAGTGATCGACGGACGGGCGAGACCGATCTGGCGTTGCAGTTGACCGCCAATACCAACCTGGCCGTCGATCGCGCGGTCGTCGAGCTGTGGATGCTCATTCAGCAGAAGTCGCTGCCCCTCCAGATCGTCACTTTCCACTCCGGATTCAACCGCGAAGACAGCCGGAGCTGGCTGGGGTTCCACGACGGGATCAGCAACATCGACCACGGCGAGCGAATCGCGGCCCTCGAGGTCACCCGGGACGATCCGGCCTGGATGCAGGGCGGCACCTACATGGCGTTCCTCCGGCTGGCCATCGATCTCGAAATCTGGCGGAGGCTGTCACGCGCCGACCAGGAATCGATCGTGGGGCGCGACAAGCTCACGGGGTGTCCGATCGTGTCGATTGCCCACGGCCCCCTTCCGACCCCGCTTTCGGGATGCCCGGTCGGTGCCCATCAGGCCAAATCGCCACAGTTCGCCAACCCGGCGGCCCCGCCGCCGGCCCAAGATCTGGTCCGGGTCAGTCATATTCATCGCGCGAACCCGAACCGACTCGGCGCCGACGACGACGGGAACAATCGCATCTTCCGGCAGGGCTACGAGTTCGTCGAGCCGCTCGCCGACGGGGAGCTCCGGCTCGGCCTCAACTTCGTCAGCTTCCAGCGCGCACTCACGCACCTGACCAACATCCTCACGATCCCGGGCTGGCTCGGCAACGCCAACTTCGGGAGCTTCGAGGACGCCAAGCCGGGTCAACCGAGCTACGTATCGTTCATCTCGATCATCGCGGGCGGGTACTATGCCGTTCCACCGAAGGCGCAGCCGTTCCCGGGAGCGGAACTCTTCGCCTGAGCGATCACGCGGGGTGAAATAATGCCCTCGGAGTCTCCGCGTTCCCGCGCCGGGGCGCGGGAACGTTCGCGACGACGTGGAGCGAGGAGGCCAGCATGGACGGACAGCTTGGACGCCGGCAATTTCTCGAACTGACCGCGACCGCAGCGGCGGTGGGAATGACCCCGCGGTCGGCCCTCGCCCAATCGAGCCCCAAGGCAGGAGGACATCACATGAAGACGGCGTACGACCCGGCGGCGAAGTTCGAGCTGAAGATCACCGAGGTCGAGTTCCGGCGCGCGGTGAGCGGTCGGATGCTGATGGCCCGCATCTATCAGCCCCAGGGCGTGGGCCCGTTCCCGACGCTGCTCGACCTGCACGGCGGGGCCTGGAACAACAAGGACCGGTTCGCGAACGAGCCGATGGACCGCGCGGTGGCCCAGAGCGGCGTGGTGGTGGTGGCCGTCGACCTCACGCTGGCCCCGGAGGCTCCGTATCCCGCGTCGGTGCAGGACGGCAATTTCGCCGTGCGCTGGCTCAAGTCGAAGGCCGCCGAGTGGAACGGCGACGCGGCGAGGCTCGGCGTGCTCGGCAGCTCCAGCGGCGGCCACGTGGCCGAGCTCTTGGGTCTGCGCCCGCGCGACCCGCGCTACAACGCGATCGCGCTGCCGGGGGCGCCGAACGTCGACGCCACCGTCGCGTACATCGCCACCCGCTCGCCGATCAGCGACACCGTCGCCCGCTACCAGCAGGCCGAGAAGATGAAGCGCGAGAACATGATGAAGAGCAACAAGACGTACTTCGCGCCCTGGGAGACGATCTTCGAGGCCAATCCCCAGCAGATCGTCGAGCGCCGGGAGGCGACCACGCTGCCGCCGCTGCTCATCATGCAGGGCGCGCTCGACGACAACGTGCTGCCGGCGGTGCAGGAGAAGTTCGCGGCGGCGTACCGCGCGGCCGGCGGCCAGTGTGATCTCCACGTCTTCGAGGGCTGCGAGCACGAGTGGGTGGCCAAGCCCGGCCCCCAGACCGACCGCGCCCACGAGATGGTGAAGGCGTTCATCGCCCGCTCACTCGGGAACGTCTGACGCGTCGATCCCGGTCGCGGGCACGTACGCGGGGACGGGCAGCGCCGCCTTGAGCGGCGCCTCGCGAAACGGGGGATTGCCGGGCAGACCGACCCAGACTTTCCACCCGGCGCCCTGGGCGTACTCGCGGTAGCCGCCGTAGCCCGACCGGCTCGGCTCCCACTGGGCGTCGCCGCCGCCGATGCGGACGTACAGGGCGCCGTGCCGGCCCACCACGCGCGCGGCGTACACGCCGCTCGACCGCGCGTTGTCCTGAGGGTTCACCTCGCTGCCCGCGTGCACGCCCGCGACCTTGCGCGCGTTGACGAGAGCCCGGATCTTGTTGCGCAGATCCATCCCCCAGTCGAAGTAGTGCTTCCAGAACACCGTGGGCACGCCCGGATGCGTGAGCACGTGCGCGTACGCCTGCTCGACCTGCCAGTTGTTGGCGAACGTGTCGGAGGCGTGGCCCTGCTGCGGCGTGCCGTCCTCGTTCGTCCGGTAGCCGAGGTCGTGGTTCTGCACGAACGTCACCGCGCGGTGCTTCCAGGGCAGGCCGTCGGTGGTGTCGCCGACCATGCCGATGCCGTCGCCGAATCCGTACAGGGCGTGGTACCGGCCGTCGCGGATCTGCTCCAGCGTGAACACGGTGGTGAAGTCGAACACGCTGCTCGCCGACCGCAGATGCTCGGGGCCCGTCGCCGTCGCGTTGGTGGCCGTGTACCAGATCCAGCCGCGCTGCTCGTTGTGGGCGCCCCAGTCGTACTCGCCCACCGAGAAGGTCGGCGTGGTGAGCCGGTTGTAGAGGGAGATCCACCTGGCGTGATACCCGTGGACCATATCGAAGCGCCAGCCTCGATAGCCGGCCGAGCGTAGCTGCCGCAGATAGCGCACGATGTCCTGACGCACCCGGCGGTCGGTGTGGGCGATGTCGCGGAAGCTCTCGTACTGGTAGGTCGTCCCGCCGTGGCGGGTGTATTCGGCCGGCCGCTCCTCGCACCGGCCGCGCTCGGCGGGCGGCGTCCCCGTGATTCCCGAGGCCGGATTCTGAAAAGCCTCGTCGGTCTCGCAGATCGCCCACGGGCCCCAGTCGGGATTCTTGAAATCGGCCCAGCCGCTCACCCCGTCGCGGTGGTTGATCACGATGTCCGCCACCGGCTCCACGCCCTGCCGCAGCAGCGTCTCCAGCATGGCCCGGTGCTGCTCGAAGGACCCATAGCTGTTGTCGAGCCGGAAGTATTCCTTGGGGTTGTACCCGGCGCTGACCTCGCCGGCGAACGACGGCGGCGGCAGCCAGATCAGGTCGAAGCGCCCGTCCCGGACGGCGGCCGCGTTCTCCCGCACGATCTGGTACCAGCGCTTGTCCCCGGAGCTCGGGAACCTTTGGGGATGCCCGTGGCGATACGATTCCCAGTAGAACCCCTGCAGCATCACCCGGTCGTCGTCGAAGCCCGCCTGCGCGGCGGCCAGCGCGACGGAGGCCAGGAGCAGCGCGAGCGCGATGGTGAGGGAACGGACGCGGCCGATCGATCGCATGAGAACCTCCCGGCGACCGTCTCCATTCTAGCGAGAAGGGACGAAGTCTCAAGGCGCCGCGCGTCTCGTGTCGGGCATTCTTCCGCGGCCTCGGGCATTCTGCCGATTCCTCACCCCGCGCGGTGTCGGTCAAGCGCGCGATTTTGGGGACGGGTCCGCGGTGGCACGCAGTCTGCCCACACGGGCGCCACGTGTTCGCGGCGCCTGTCGCCGATTCGCCAACGTTCGGGCAACCACCCCAGGAGGCTCTTGAAGATGACGATGAGTTGCATGGAGCGCTCGCGTCGCGCGTGGATCGCCCTGCTCGCTGCCCTCGCGCTGCTCGCGTCGTCGAGCGCCGCGCCCGGCGGTGTGGAGGCGGCGCCGCCGGACAAGCTCCATCGCATCGGCATGCTGGAGCGGACGTCGGCGACGTTCAACGCCGCCAACCTCGACGCCTTCCGCCAGGGGCTCCGGGACAACGGATACGTCGAGGGGCAGAGCTTCGTGATCGAGTACCGATCGGCCGACGGCCACGACGATCGATATCCGGCGCTGGCCGCCGAGCTGGTCCGGTTGAAGGTGGACGTGATCGTGACGCGGGGCACTCCCGCGGCGCTGGCCGCGAAGAACGCGACCGGAACCATTCCGGTGATCATCACGGGCGTGGGCGATCCGGTGGGGCAGGGCATCATCACCAGCCTGGCCCGTCCGGGCACGAACGTCACGGGACTGAGCGCCGCGGTGACGGAGATCTTC
>Ga0193725_1000161_pt1 | contig 22263 bp, 20 predicted proteins | sample H2a2metaG_FD_143058 | JGI IMG/M metagenome (GOLD analysis project Ga0193725, IMG submission 143058) | Soil microbial communities from a riparian zone of the East river system, Colorado, United States - H2a2 | ecosystem: Environmental > Terrestrial > Soil > Riparian zone | place: USA: East River... | reverse complement strand
GCGGAAACGCTGGGCGGCGCAGCGACGCATACCGCGATCAGTGCCGTTGCGCACTACCGAGCCAAAGACGACGCGGAGTGCCTGTCCCGGATCCGCGAGTATATCGCTCGACTTCCGCACACCCCACATCCCACGCCTCCCGCGCACGACGCGAAACGTGACCCCGCACGGCTATACGATATTCTGCCCGTCGATCATCGCATGAGTTATGACGTGCGAGCACTGTTCGAGTGTCTGCTGGACGCCGGCCGGCTCGACGAATTCCAGCCGGACGTCGCCCCCGAAATGATCTGCGGGCACGGCGCCATCGAGGGACGGCAGGTGGCGGTCATCGCGAATTCCCGTGGCGTGATCAAGGGCAAGAAAAAGAATGAAGCGCCGCGGATCGGCGGCATCATCTACACGGAGAGCGCTGAAAAGGTGGCGTACTTCATCGAGAATGCCGACCGTGAGCGCATGCCGCTGCTCTTCATTCAGGATGTGTCCGGATTCATGGTCGGCACCGAGGCCGAGCATACCGGAATCATCCGGGCCGGGGCACGGTTTGTCGAAGCGATGGCGACGGCGACCGTGCCCAAGCTGGTCGTCACCGTCAATCACGCGTCTGGTGCCGGCTACTACGCGATGGCAGGTCAGGGATTTGATCCCGACTTCATCGTGTCCTGGCCGACCGGCCGCATGGGGGTGATGGAAGGAGAGTCCGCCGTCCAGGCCGTCTATGGCGGCGAGGCGACCAAACCAGACAACGCGGCGGCGGTCGAGGCGATGCGCGCGGATTACGAGCACCAACTCGACGCGACCTTCGCCGGCGCGCGCGGGTTTGTCGATGCGATTCTGACGCCCGAGGAGACGCGCGACACGCTCGCGTTCCTGCTCGAGGTTTCTAGTGAATTCACCGGCCCCCACCTGGGGACCTTTGCGCTGCCGAGTGTCTCCTCATGTTGAAGCCTGTTGCAATCTTCTCGCTCGCCATCATCGCCGCATGCGCCAGCGCCAAGGGCGTCACGAAACCGGGTCAGCTCAAGCCCACGTCACCGGCGCCGACGTCCGCCCTCCCCGCGGACGGAAGCCGAGCTGCGATGCCGCAGCCGGCGGTCGATCCGGCGGTGGCGTTCATGCTGGGGCTGATGCCGCTGAAAAGCACCGGCGTCGACGTGTTTCGGGCGCTCCATCCGACGTACGACGGGCGGGGCGTGCTGATCGCGATTCTGGACAGCGGCGTCGACCCCGGTGTGCCCGGCCTGACGACGACGAGTACCGGCGCCCCCAAAGTCATCGAGCTGCGCGACTTTTCCGGCGAGGGCCGCGTCTCCCTGACCGCGTTCCCCGCGCCGACCGACAAGGAGATGCGCGGCGCGGCCCGGATCGGCCGCATGACCACCGCCACCACCTGGTATCGGGGCGTGTTCCGCGAGCTGCCGCTCGGCCGGCCGCCCGCGGGCGACGTCAACGGCAACGGCCGCAATACGGACGAGTTTCCCGTCGTCGTGGTGAAAGCGTCCGACGGCTGGGTCGCCTTCCTCGATACGAACCGCGACGGCTCGTTCGAAGACGAAATGCCGCTGCACGACTATCGCCAGGGACGCGAAATGATCGCGCTCGGCCGGAAGCCCATCAGCATCGTCGCGAACTTCAGCGAATCACCGGACGGCGCCCCCGTCCTCGACCTCTTTTTCGACACGTCCGGCCACGGCACGCACGTCGCCGGCATCGCCGCCGGCTACAACCTGTTCGACGTCGCCGGGTTCACCGGCGTCGCGCCGGGCGCCCAGATCATCGGGCTCAAGATCGCGAACAACGCGCGCGGCGGTGTCACCGTCCACGCCAGCATGATGCGCGCCATCGACTACGCCGCGCGCTACGCCGCGCAACGCAATCTCCCGCTCGTGTTGAACATGAGCTTCGGGGTCGGCAACGAGCACGAAGGCCACGCCGTGATCGATTCGATCGTCGACGCGTTCCTGCTCACACACCCGGAGGCGGTCTTCGCGATCAGTGCCGGCAACGATGGGCCGGGCCTTTCGACGCTCGGCTTCCCCGGGTCGGCCGATCTGGCGCTCTCGGTTGGCGCGACCTATCCCGGAGTCTTCGCCGCGGCGCCCCAGCCGGGCGTTCCCGCTCCGCGTGACGTGTTGGGGTGGTTCAGCTCGCGCGGCGGCGAGCTCGCCAAACCCGACATCGTGACGCCGGGCGTCGCGTTCTCCAGCGTCCCGCGCTGGGACACGGGCAACGAGATCAAGGGTGGCACGAGCATGTCGTCCCCGCACGCCGCCGGCCTCGCCGCCTGCCTCGTGTCGGCGCTGGCGCAGGAAGGCCGGCGCGCCACGGCGAGCGACATCGCCCAGGCGCTGCGAATGTCGGCGCGCCCGTTCAACGGGGCACGCTTCATCGATGACGGCGCGGGCATGCCCGCCCTCGAAGCGGCGTATCAGTGGCTCGAAGGCGGGCATCAGGGCTCGATCTACAGCGTGCACGCATCCACCGGTGTCACCGCCGCGTTCCGCCGCAACGGATTCGCCGGGCCCCAGGACAGCGTGGAGACGTTTACCGTGCGTCACGTGGCCGGATTGCGCGCCGCGGAGTTCGCCCTGCGCGCCGACGTTCCGTGGCTCCGCATGGACGACTCCGTCGACGCCGGACCGCGTACCACGGAGATCGCGGTCACGTACAACCGCAGTGCGTTGACCGCACCGGGTGTCTACGTCGGGACGGTGAGCGCGCGAAACCCCCGCGATCCCGTCGCTGGCCCACTGTTTACGCTCGTCAACACCGTCATCGTGCCCACAGATCTGTCGGCGAAGGTGCTGTTCGACGAACGGCGCATGGTGGGTCCGGGCGCGGTGCAGCGCTACTTCGTGCGCGTATCGCAGGACAACGCGACCCTGCGGGCCAGCGTGACCTTGCCCGACTCGCTGGGCCAGCAAGCGACAGTGCGGCTGTACGAACCCAACGGCGCTCCGGCACGGACGGCTCCGGACGACATCGAGATCGGCCAGCAGGAGCCAGGGACGGCCGTGATCACCGTCCGCGGCGAAGACATCGTGCCCGGAGTTTACGAGCTGGACGTCATCGCGCCCCCGCTTGCGGCGACGACCGTGACCGCACGCGCGGAATTGGGGCCCGTCGCTCTCGCGGTGACGGAACACGGCGGCCTGGAAGCATCGAGCGTGCTCAGCGGTGAGGGCGCGACGGCGAGCGGTCAGGTCGTCTACCGTCTGGTGGGCGCCGAGCGCACGTATGCGATCGCGGGCCGCGGACTGCCGGCGGAATCGCTCCAGGTGCGCGCGCCGCGCTGGGCCAAGCGCATGGAAGTGGATCTCGCGCTGGCGCCGGATCTCTGGGACGAGTTGACGGACCTGTCGATCACGGTGTACGACTCGACCGGACAGCAGGTCCGCGGTGGCAACCAGCCCGTGAACTACGCGTTCGGTCGCATGAGTATGGCGCTGTCGGACTCGGTCATCGGAGTCCCGCTCACCATCGAGTTTTATCCCGCGTTCGCTCGTCTGCCGGGTCACTCGTGGCGCGCCACCGCTCGTGCGCGCTTCCTCGGCCCCGACGACCCCGTGGGCGATGGCGGAACGCTGTCCGTCGTCGCGGGAGGCCGCGCCGTGCTGCGGTTGCCCAACGCGCCGGCGCTCGCCATGCCGGATGGATTCGCCGCGTTGATCGAGACTCGCGTCACGACGGTCACGGGGTCACTCGCGGCGCGGCGCACGCCGGTCCCGCCGCAGTCTCGCGGAGCGGGCGGGGGCGGCATCAGGTGACGAGTAGTCGAGCGTCGGTGCGGGTCGCAGGTGGGCAGGGATTCTGGGGAGATTGGCTGGAAGCGCCGTACCGCCAGGTGACCGGTGGTCCGGTCGACTATTTGATGATGGACTATCTCGCCGAAGTCACGATGTCAATTTTGCAGAAACAGAAATCGCGCGATCCCGCGCGCGGTTACGCCACCGACTTCGTCACACAGATGGAGCGGATCCTTCCCACGATCGTGGAGCGGGGCATCAAGGTTACTGCCAATGCCGGCGGCGTGAATCCCCGGGCCTGCGCCATGGCGGTAGCCGCCGTCGCGCGGAAGCTCGGTCTGAACCGCAAACTGACGATCGGCGTCGTCACGGGAGACGATCTGCTGGAGCGCCTCGACGGCTTGCTCGCCCGCGGGCACGATCTCAAGAACCTCGACACGCGCCGCCCCCTGCATGACGTCCGCGACAAAGTCCTCTCGGCCAACGCCTATCTCGGCGCGGCTCCGGTCGTCGAAGCGCTGCAGCGCGGCGCCCAGGTCGTGATCACGGGACGCGTGACCGATACCGGGCTGACGCTGGGGCCGTTGATGCATGCGTTCGGCTGGGCCGCCGACGCGTGGGATCACATCGCCGCGGGCACGGTCGCCGGGCATATCATCGAATGCGGAGCGCAATGCAGCGGCGGGAACTGCCTCCACGACTGGAGCCGGATCCCCGACCTGGCCAACGTCGGCTATCCGATTGTCGAAGCCCGCGCCGACGGAAGCTTCGACATCCTGAAACACCCACACACCGGCGGCCGCATCGACATCCCGTCAGTCACCGAGCAGCTCGTCTACGAAATGGGTGACCCAAACGCCTACATCACACCGGACGGTGTCGCCGACTTTACGACCATCCAGCTCAAGCAGGCAGGGAAGGACCGCGTCCGCGTGGCGGGCATCAAGGGAAAACCGGCGACCGACAAACTGAAAGTCTCGATTGCCTACTTCTACGGTTACAAGGCCGTCGGGACACTGGTGTACGCCTGGCCCGACGCCCTCGCAAAGGCGAAAGCCGCCGATCGCATCCTGCGTCACCGCCTCGACGATCTGGGCCTCAAGTTCGAAGCGATTCACACCGAGTTCGTCGGCGCCGACGCCACGCACGGACCGCTGGCGCTGAAGGGCGTGGACATCGCGGCTATCCCCGAAGTGCAGCTGCGCGTGGGCGTGCGCGCGCGCGACGAGGCACCGGTGGACCGCTTCACGCGCGAGATCGCGCCCCTCATTCTCAATGGGCCGCCGAGCGTCACCGGCTTCGCCGGGGGACGGCCCAAACCCGAGGAGATCGTGGCGTACTGGCCCGCGTTGATCGACAAGCGGATGGTACAGCCGGCGGTGGAGCTGATCGAAGCATGAAAAAACGTCTCGTGGATCGCGCCCATGCCCGGTCGGGAGACAAGGGCGACACCGCCAATATCGGGTTGATCGCCCTCAAGCCGAAGGACTATCCGCTGCTCGTGAAGCAGGTAACGGCTGCACGTGTCGCGCGCCATTTTAAGGGGATGATCAAGGGACCGGTCGAGCGCTTCGAGCTGCCGAACCTCTACGCGCTCAACTTCCTGCTGCACGGCGCGCTCGACGGCGGCGGCACCATCTCCCTCAAGACCGATGCCCAGGGAAAGGTGTTTTCCACGGCGCTGCTCCGCATGGAGATCGAGGTGAAGAAGTGACCGATCGCGTTCTCGTTCAGGTCGCCGGCGGCGTCCTCACCGCCACGCTCAACCGCGCCGATAAGCGCAATGCGATCGATACGGCCATGATCGACGCGCTGCTTGCCGCGCTGGAGCGGGCCGACCTCGACGCGGGCGTCCGCGTGGTGGCGGTGCGCGGGGCGGGGCCGGACTTCTGCGCGGGAATGGACTTGAACGAGCTGCTCGCCTCGGCGGATCGGACGCTCGAGCAAAACCGCCAGGCCGCCCTGCACTTCGCCCAGGTGTTCCTGCGCATGCGGAAGCTGCCCAAGCCGATTGTGGCGCTGGTGCAGGGCCGCGCACTGGCGGGTGGCTGTGGGCTCGCGACCGCGTGCGACCTCATTCTGGCGACGGAATCCGCGCGGTTTGGATATCCCGAGGTGCAGCGCGGCTTTGTGCCGGCGATCGTCATGACGATGCTGCGGCGCGCCGTGGGAGAGAAGATCGCCTTCGATCTCGCGGCGACCGGGCGACTGTTGGACGGGATCGAGGCGGCCGCGGTCGGCCTCGTGTCGCGCGTCTACGAGGATGCCGATTTCGAAGAGCAGGCGGCGGAGGTACTCCGCGTGCTGGCCGAAGCGAGCCCGTCGGCACTGGCGTTCACCAAGCAGCAGTTCTACCAGCTCGACGGGCTCAGCTTCGACGAGGGCCTGCGCCTCGGCGCCGATGTCAACGCCGTGAGCAGGAGTACTCCAGACTTTCGCGCGGCATTGAGCGCGTTTCTCAAGAAGTGAGGGGAGCATGCGCAATCTGAATGTCCCGATGTACGATCCCGAAATGGTTCGCCCGATGCGGGAGGAGCTGACCCGTCTGGGGTTCGAGGAGCTGCGGACGCCCCAAGAGGTGGACGCTGTGCTCGCCAAAGAGCTTGCGCCCACGCTGGTCGTGGTGAACTCCGTGTGTGGCTGTGCGGCACGAAATGCCCGGCCCGCCGCCGCGTTGGCGATTCAAAACGAGCGACACCCCGCGCGGCTCGTGACTGTCTTCGCGGGCCAGGACGCGGACGCCACGACGCGTGCGCGGAGCTACTTCACGGGCTACGCTCCATCTTCACCGCAGATCGCCCTGTTCAAGGATGGGCGGCTCGTGTTCATGCTGGAACGGCGCAATATCGAGGGCCGCAACGCCCGCGACATCGCGGCCGATCTGACCGCGGCCTTCGAGCAGTACTGCTGACTACGCCGTCAGCCATCAGCCGTCAGCCGTCTGATCTTGGAGCCGCCATCGAGGACGCCTGGACACGAGTACGGGCCGCCCCGGGGTTTCTGACGGAACGCGAAGCGCGATTCCTAGCGCTAGTGGCGGCGTGCGCTCCCGCCGGGGGGACAATCCTCGAGATCGGGAGCTACAAGGGAAAGTCCACAGTTGGGCTGGCCTCCATCGCGCAGCACTATGGCCTCGGTCCCGTCGTGAGCGTCGATCCGCACTCCGCCCCAGCCGTCACAGACTTCGGACACGGCTCACGGCAGTCGTCGTGGGATGACTTTCAGGCATCGCTGCGCACCGCGGGGGTCGAGCGCACCGTCGAGGCCCATCGCGCGTACTCCCGTGACTTGGCGCGCGGCTGGACCCGTCCGATCCGGTTTCTCTGGATCGACGGCGATCACACCTATCGCGGCGCGAAGGAGGATATCGATCTCTTTCGGCCGCATCTGGCTTCTGGGGCGATCGTCGCGCTGCACGACGTGCTGCACACGTTCGAAGGACCGGTGCGCGTGTTCGCCGAAGAGCTGCTCGACTCGGACGAGTTCGGGCCGGCGGGCCTGTGCGGATCGGTCGGCTGGGCGCAGTATCGGCCGAGTGACGGCGGAAGGTGGCGAGATCAGCGGCGCGCACTGCGCCGCCGTGTCGGGCGATTGATTGGTTTCGTCACAGCAGGGCGGGAGCCGAACGGCTTCAGGAAGCTGCGCTACAAGCTGTGGCGGGGGTTCGTGCCCCACGCGGCCCCCAAAGCGGCCGCGTGGGTCCGGGCAGTCAGCTAAAGGAGTTTGCCGCGGCGGACGCGGAAGTCGACAATCTGCGACGTCCAGCTCCAGAGCGAGTCTTGCTGCTCCATCGCGACACCAGCCACTTCATGCCGATGCCAGCCAACCATCACGTTTTGGTCCTGGGTCCAGACTTTGACGCGGTTGCGCGGGACCAGCTTTTCCCAGTTTTGCGCCACCTGGGGCTGGGCGTAGAGCAACCGGATCGTGACGTTGCGCGACAGGTATTCGATCGGGCTCACGTCGATCTTGGCATAGAGCTGCGGGGCAGGCAAGCGGCCGGCGCCAGGGAAATCGGGGACGCCATCTGAAAACAGGACGATGTTGAGCGGAGCGAGCACAAGGTTCTGACGCTTGATGTGCACCGCGGTCCGCTGGAAGAACGAGTTGAAGTCGGTGATCGGATCGTCCTCCGGGAACCAGCCGCGAAGACTCGCCTCGATTTCGGCGGGACTCTTCCCCGAGAGATCCTGGATCGGGTGGAAGCTTTTCGGCTGTCCGACGTGCTCGCCGCCGAGCGAGCCAACAAACACGTCGGTGGCCTGCTTGAGACCGCCGAGCCCGTTGATGTGTCCGTAGATGTAGATCGCCGCGTAGCGCATCGCGTCATCGAACTGACCGCTTTTGCGGAACGAGCCCGAGATGTCGAGGCCCACGACGAGCGTGGAGCGCGGTGGCGGCGCGTTCGCCGGCGGCTTGCACCCACCGACAGCCGCCAGCGCGAGAACCAGCAGCACCGCGCGTTTCATCGGCCCACCTCGCCGCGGGCCACCTCGCCGCTCACCCGCGCCGGGAAATGCGATGCGGCGAGGACGTCGTCGATCGACTTGAAGGGCAAGATGAAGTGCCCGCGGCCGGTGAACACGACGAAGAGGAAATTGAGCCCGGCGGCCACGGCCTGGAGCACGGGTAGCGACATCAGCTCAAACAGCTCGCGTGCTTCCTTGCGGAACCATTCGCGCTCGGCCTTGAGAGCGGCGATCGGCCCCTTCCAGTAGTCGTTCATCGCAGGGGCAGGGTGCGAGCCGTGCTCAGCCCCGAACGCCTGCCGCCCGAGCAACCCGATGAGCGCGGGCGCTCCGAAGCGGCCGAACAGGAACCAGGTCATGCCGCGCACGCCGACCCATCCGAAGAAGGCCAGTCCGATTGTGCCGATCACGCCGAGCTGGATGCCTTGCTGTGCAAGCCACGGCGTCATCGCGTCCACCAGCTCGCGATAGAGGAAGAGGACTTCGAACATGGCGACCGAGATTTCGACGAGGATCATGAAGACGATATTGCCGGTCTGCCGTGCCTTGATCGCCTCATTGAGCACCTGAATACAGGCGAACGATCCGGCGATGATGATCGCCAGGAAAATCCAGAGGATGACGACCAAGGCGAAGCCGTTGACCTCGTAGCCCGTGAGGTCCGCGAGCAGCTCGCTCATCGTGGGCCGCAGCGTGAACGTGAAGATCGTCGCCTCCACCGCCGACCAGACGATCAGGAGGAAGAACGCGGGCCACGGGACACCGGGCCGGCGGGACGTCGCATCGAGCACCGCCAGCGGCGAGGTGACCGCGCCCTTCAGCGTGCCCCAGATGAGCTGCACGCCCGCCTTCAGGAGTCCCCAGACCCAGCCGAACAGGACGACCACGAATCGGACCAGACCGGCCCAGTAGAACCAGACCATCCGCAGCGCGTCCCACCACGCCATCAGGATGGACTGCAACAGCGTCACCGAACGGGCGAGCCGGAACGGAATCGTGTAGAGGGCGACCATGGTGCCCCAGATGCCGGCGACAAATACAGCGGCGGGGAGCGCCAGTAGAATCGCGAAGCCGGTGATACGCCAGAAGCTGTCCCCCTGGAACAAGTACCCGAAGACGCGCGACTGGAACGGCACGATCCAGGCCAGCCCAGCCATCACCCAGTCGAACAGCTGCGAGAGGATGAAGCTCCACTGCTGGGTCTGCGCGGCGTTCACGACGCTCTCTTGCATCGGCGGAGCCCTCCCACGGGATAGGACGGCGTATGATTCGAGGCGGGCACATTGTTATTCAACCGGACCGAACAAGTCAAGCAAAAGGCGCGTGACGAGCATCACGGGAGCCCTGCGACTTGCGTAAAATGCCCATGAAAGGCTAATCATCTGGCGTGCCGGATGACCCGAAGCGCCTGATCGTCGTCGGGGACCGTGTGCTGATCGCTCCCGAGGAGGGAGAGGAGCGCACGAATGTCGGCCTGTATTTGCCGGCCTCGGCCATCGAAGGACGGCAGGTGCAGGGCGGGCGCATCGTCGCAACGGGGCCCGGCACGCCGATGGCCGAGCCGGCCAGCATGGATGAGGAACCGTGGAAAATCCCTGGCAGCGGCGCCGAGGTGAAGTACCTCCCGATGCAAGCCGAGATGGGAGACTACGCGCTGTTCTTCCGGAAGGCCGCCGTCGAAATCACATTCGAGAACAAGACCTACCTGGTCGTTCCGCAGGCCGCGATTCTGGTCCTCGTTCGGGGGAAGCATGGCTGACATCGGGTGGGCACGGAGTCGCGGCGCGCGCGCGGAGGGGCAGGGACTCCGGCGCGGCGCATGGTATCGCGTCGTGGAGAATCCGCCCAAGGACTATGTCGTGCTCGACGTGCACCACGTGGAAATCCGGATTCCCAAAGGGGATCTCGAGATTCGCAGCGAGCGACCTGACGGCTGGAGCGTGGTGCGTGAGCCGCACTTGGTGTGCCCCGGCTGTCACTCGCGAACGGTCATTCCCGAGGGTCGCAAGGACGCCAAGTGCCACGAGTGCGGGAGGACGTACACCATCGACTGGAAGGACGCGGGCTAGAGCTCCGGTGGAATGTAGGGAGTCGGTGCCGGCATCTTTGTCTCGGGATTCGCCGTCCGCTCACATAAATGCTCGAGTAGCTCAATCTGCCGCTTCTGAATGTGCCACAGCTCGTGCCATTGCTTGAATCGCAACGAATCCAGCTTGTCGTGTAAATCCCGGATTTCAATCTCCGCCATCAAGTTGATTTCGTAATCCTGATTGGCCTGGTTGCGATCTTTGTGCGCCTGCCGATTCTGGCTCATCATGATGACCGGCGCCTGCAGGGCCGCTAGTGTCGACAAGACGAGGTTCAAGAGAATGAACGGGTAGGGGTCGAACGGATGACTCGCGAGCACCCAGGCGTTCACAATCATCCATGCGACGAGGATCCCGCCGAACAGGCTGATGAATCGCCAGCTCCCGCCGAATTGCGCCACTTTGTCCGCAACCCGCTCCCCGAACGTCATCGTCGTCTCGAATTCCTGATGCACGACGCCGCTGACCCTCCCGCGACGCGTGATTTTTGAGACAACGGCGTGCTCGATCTCTGAAAGCTTCTGGTATTCAGCCTCGAGGTAGCCGACGAATTTCTTGGCCCGATACGTCTCGAGGCAGTTGGGGCAGATGCCGCGGTTCGCCTCCCATTCTGGTCGATCCTGCCTGATCAGATCGAGGATCCGGTTCTCCAGCTTTTGCGGCGACCGGAGCGACCGCCCGTCCACAGGAGAGTCGCACAACGAGCAGTTCAACTTGGGTTTCGGCATGCCGTTCGTCTCCTAAGGCCTCGGCGGCGACGGACTCTGCGCCGGTAGCTGCATGTGAAGATTGTGAACGAGGAACGCCCAGCGATCGGTCTGCTCCTCGATCACTTTCGCGGTAGGCTTGCCGGCGCCATGCCCGGCTTTCGTCTCGATGCGAATCAGCACCGGCTCCGGTCCACCCTGGGCCGACTGCAAGGTCGCGGCGTACTTGAACGAATGGCCGGGCACGACGCGGTCGTCGTGATCCGCCGTCGTAATGAGCGTCGCGGGATAGTGCGTGCCCGCCTTCATGTTGTGAATCGGCGAGTACCGGTAGAGGAAAGGGAACTGCCCCAGGCTGTCGGCCGACCCGTACTCCGTCACCCACGCCCAGCCGATCGTGAACTTGTGGAAGCGCAACATGTCCATCACGCCTACGGCCGGCAGCGCCGCACCGAACAGCTCGGGCCGCTGATTGAGGACGGCGCCGATCAACAATCCGCCGTTCGAGCCGCCGCCGATCGCCAGCTTGGGCGGTGAGGTGTAACGCTCCGCGATCAGGTACTCGGCGGCGGCGATGAAGTCGTCGAACACGGTCTGCTTGCGGTCCAGCATCCCCGCCTGATGCCACTCCTCGCCGTACTCCGATCCGCCGCGCAACACCGCCTGCGCGTACACGCCTCCCATCTCGAGCCAGCCGAGCACGCCGATCGAAAAGCCGGGCGTCATGTTGACATTGAATCCGCCGTACCCGTACAGGTACGTCGGATTCGAGCCGTCCTGCTTCAGCCCCTTCTTGTAGGTCAGGAACAGTGGGACGCGCGTCCCGTCTTTGCTGTGATAAAACACCTGCACCGTTTCGTATTTCGCGGGATCGAACGCGATCTCGGGCGCCTTGAAGACCGTCGACACGCCGGTCGCGAAGTCGTGGCGGAAGATCGTCGTCGGATACAGGAACGACGTGAAGGCGTAGAACATCTCCGTGTCGTGCGGCTCGCCGGTCACCTGCACGATCGAGCCCAGCGTCGGGAGCGGCACGTTTCCCGCCGGCTTGCCGTCCAGCGCGAACAGGCGCAGCTGCGAGTACGCGTCGTGGAGATAGCGTATCACGAACGTGTTGTGCACGATCTGCGAGCCTTCGATCACGTCCGGCGCCTGCGGGACAACCTCACGCCAGGCCGCCGGCTCGGGGTGCCGCGTGTCCACGGCGATGATGCGCCCGCGCGGCGCTCCGTTGTCGGTTTGGAAGTAGAACACCGGGCCGGTATTTCCCACGAATCCGTACGAAGCATCGAAACCGTCGAGCAGACGGACGACGGCGGCGTCGAGCCGCGGGTGCTTGGGATCGCCCAGGTTTTGGTAGTAGATGCGATTGCGCCGATCGGTGCCGAGCCAGACGGTGTAGACCGCGTAGCGCCCGTCGGCGCTGACTTCGACGCCGAACCCCCAGTCGGGATGATCGGGCCGCTCATAGATCAGCCGGTCGGCCGATTGGTCGGTCCCCAGCTTGTGGTAATAGACCTTCTGGTTGTGATTGACTTCGAGCAGCGGATCGGTGCCGGCAGTCGGTTCCGGATAGCGACTATAGAAGAACCCGGCGCCGTCGTGGGTCCAGGCGGCGCTCGAGAACTTGATCCACTTGAGGTGATCGGGACGGTCCTGCCGCGTCGCCACATCGCGGACGCGGAATTCCTGCCAGTCGGAGCCGCTGCCGGATGTTCCGTACACCAAGGTCCGGCCGTCCTCGGCCAACGCGAGGATGGAGAGTGCCACCGTTCCGTCGGACGACAGGGTGTTGGGATCGAGCAGGACCGCCGGCTCAGCCGTCAGAGCGCTCTGCGTGTAGAGCACCGACTGATTCTGCAGTCCTGAGTTCTTGAAGAAGAAGTAGCGGCCACCCTTCTTGAACGGCGCGCCGAATTTCGGATAGTCCCACAGCTCGGTGAGGCGGCGGCGGATCCGCTCGCGCTCGGGAATCTGCTCCAGGTAGGCGAAGGTCACTCGATTCTCCGCCTCGACCCAGCTGTGGGTCTCCGGCGCGTCCACATCCTCGAGCCAGCGATAGGGGTCGGCGACCTTGGTGCCGTGATAGTCGTCGATGACGTCGCCCTTGCGGGTCGCAGGATATGTGACGGTTTGTACGAGCATGAGCGCCGTTAAAAGTAAGGGAGGCATGACGCGTAAACGTGCCCCGTGCCGCGTGTTTGGGGTAGGGGTCCGGGCCCGGCTGCGCTGTTTCGTGCGACGTGCCGACGTTCAGCGTGGGACTCGATGCAGCTCGGACAGTTCTCCAGGAACGCTTCGGCCTCCCGCGCTTTCGTGTCCATCAGTTGAAGGTGCTGGGCCCGCTGCTCGCCGGTCACGACGTGCTCGCGGTTCTCCCCACCGGCGCGGGGAAGTCGCTGTGCTATCAGGTGCCGGCGCTGCTTGGCGCCGGTCTGACGATCGTCGTCTCCCCCCTCATCTCGCTCATGCAGGATCAGGTCGGCGCGTTGCGGCGTCGCGGCATCGCGGCGGCCTACGTCAACAGCCAGCTCGACCAGGACCAGCGACGCGTCATCCTCGACGCCGCCACCGCCGGCCGACTCGCGCTGCTGTACTGCGCGCCCGAGCGCTTGGGATCGCTGACGCAACGTCTGGCGGCCGCGGGGACGCGCGTCGCGCTCCTGGCGATCGATGAGGCCCACTGCATCACGGAATGGGGCAATGAATTCCGGCCCGTCTATCGCCGCCTCGGCGTGTTCCGCTCGCTGCTCGGACGCCCGCCGACGATTGCCCTTACGGGAAGCGCGACGCCGGCCGCCCGCGCCGACATCCTGCGCGTGCTGCGAATGGCCGATGCCAAGGTGGTCGTCAGCTCATTCGATCGTCCCAATCTCGAGTTCGGCGTTCGCCGGGTGCACGACGATCGCGCGCGGTTCGGCGCGATCCGGCAGCGCGTGCGCGACGCCGCCGGTGCCTCGCTGATTTACGCACCGACACGCCGGCTGACGGAGTTGGTCACCCGCGCGTTGCTCCGCTCGAGCGTGCGCGTTGCACCGTATCACGCCGGACTCAGCGCAAGTATCCGCGGGCGAGTGCTGCGGGCGTTTCTCGCCGACCACGTGCGCGTCATCGTGGCGACGAGCGCGTTCGGTATGGGAATCGACAAGCCGGACGTCCGGCAGGTCCTCCATTGGGGGCCACCGCCGACACTCGAGGCGTACTATCAGGAAGCCGGCCGGGCAGGACGGGACGGGAACGCATCGGAGTGTGTCATTCTGTGGCGCTCACGAGACCTGGCCTTCGGCGACATAGCTCCCGCCATGAAACGCTATGTCGAGTCCCGGACAAACCACCGGGCCATGATACTGGAGTACTTCGGGGAGCCCTGACCATATTTCGGTCATGCACGACAGCCTCTACTTCTCCGACCACCATCTCCAGGTCCGCGAGATGGTCCGAGACTTCGCCAAGAAGGTCGTCAGGCCCAGCGCTCGCCAATACGATCTCGACAGCCGCTTCCCCTGGGACAATGTGAAGCAGATGGCCGAGCTCGGGCTGTTTGGCATTCCATGGCCCGAGGAGCTGGGTGGGTCGGGGATGGATTACCTGTCGTACATCACCGTCATCCACGAGCTCGCGAAAGTCGATGCGAGTCACGCCATCACCGTCAGCGCACATACCACGCTCGGCACGTCGCCAATCATGGATTTCGGCACCGACGATCAGAAGCGCCGCTTCGTACCCTTGCTCGCGGGCGGCAAAGTCCTCGGCGGGTTCGGGCTGACGGAGCCGGGAGCCGGATCGGACGCCGGCGGCACCAAGACCACCGCCGTCGATCGCGGCGATCACTACGTCCTGAACGGCTCGAAGATCTTCATCACCCACGCCGGCGTGGGCGAAATCTTCTGCGTCACGGCGCGCACCGACCCGAAGGCCAAGCGTACGCATGGGATCACGGCTTTTATCGTCACCAAGGACACCTGTGATCTCGACGAGACGAAGCGCGTCGGCATCGGTCATTCACCTGATTTGGCTAAGTGCCGCGGTGTCTTATCGGGGAAGAAAGAAGACAAGTTAGGCTGGAGGGCCTCGGACACACGCGAGCTGATCTTCCAGGACGCCGTCGTCCCGAAAGAGAATGTCCTCGGACCGGTCAACAACGGGTTCCGGCAGTTCTTGCACACGCTCGACGGCGGCCGCATCGGCATCGCCGCCCTGTCCCTCGGGCTGGCAGAGGGCGCGCTCGAGGAGTGTCTCACATATACCTCCACGCGGAAGCAGTTCGGCCGGCCGATCGCCAGCTTCCAGGGCGTCCACTTTGCCCTCGCCGACATGGCCACCGAGATCGAAGCCGCCACTCAGCTCGTCTATCACGCCGCGTGGCTCAAACAACGAGGGGCTCCGTTCAAGAAGGAGGCGGCCATGGCGAAGCTCTACGCCTCCGAGCTCTGCATGCGAGTCACCACCAAAGCGGTCCAGCTCCACGGCGGCTACGGCTATACGACCGAGTACCCGGTCGAGCGGATGATGCGGGACGCCAAGATCTGCGAGATTGGGGAAGGCACGAGCGAGATTCAGCGGGTCGTGATCGCCCGGCAGCTGTTGGGCGGTTTGATAGATTGACCTAAGTCTCCTCTTTTCCTAGCTTTACCTCCATGCATTGGGCTCTGGCGTCTCTCAGCCGCCTTTCCAATCGAATCATCTCACTGCCCACGCCACATCGGCCGGGCGAGTTGGACTATTGCTGGGAAAACCACAGGCTCCCGGGGGGCGGATGTTTCCCGCCGGGTCGCGAGGGTCACTGCTTTGAAGCGCGAAATACTGATCTCTGGAAGCCCGCGGGAGACCCGCGTGGCCATTCTCGAGGACGACCGCCTTGTTGAGCTCCTGGTCGATCGTCCTGACTCCCATCGTTCGGTCGGCGACATCTATGTCGGCAAGGTCGAAGCGGTCCTGCCCGGCATTCAGGCAGCGTTCGTCGACATCGGCGCCGAAAAGAGCGCCTTTCTCCACGCCTCCGACTTAATCGAGGCGGAAGAAGACGAAGACCCCGAAGACCGTGAGCCCGACGACGCCGACGAGGAAAATGGCAACGGGAACGGTAACGGGGAGGGGAGTGGAAACGGCGGCGGCCAGGCAGTAGCAAAGCGACGCGGCGGCCCCCCAAGGGATCGGTCCCGCCGGCGCCCGGCACCCAACATCGCCGAAGAGCTGAAGCGCGGTCAGACCAAGCTCGTCCAGGTCATCAAAGAAGCCATCGGTACCAAGGGACCGCGCGTCACCGCGCAAGTCTCGCTCGCCGGCCGGTTCCTCGTCTACATGCCGTTCGCCTCCAAGGTCGGCGTCTCGCGCAAGATCGAAGCCCGAGATCAGCGCGCCAAGCTGCGTGAGATGGTGACGAAGCTCGTCCCGGCCGACTCGGGGGGCTGGATCATCCGCACGGTCGCCGACGACCTCACCGAGGCGAGCTGCAAGCGCGAGATCGACCACCTCCTCAGCCTCTGGAAGAAGATCAAGCGGAAACAGGAGTCGGGCCGAGCGCCGGCGCTGCTGCAGCGCGAGACGAGCCTGACGCGGGGCATCGTCCGCGACCTGTTATCGGACAACGTCGACCTGCTCCTCGTCGACTCCAAGCTCCTGTACAACGAAGTCGAGCAGTACCTGAAGCAGATCGACCCCGAACTGTTGCCCCGGGTCAAGCTGTACACCGCCGAGGCGCCGCTCTTCGACGAATACGACGTCGAGGCGGAGATCCGGAACCTCTTCAAGCAGCGCGTGGAGCTGCCGACGGGCGGCTATCTCATCATCCAGCCGACCGAAGCGCTGATTTCGATCGACGTGAACACGGGCCGCTACACCGGCAAGCGCGACCCCGAGAGCACGATCCTCAAAACCAATATCGAGGCGGCGCGGGAAGTGGCGCGCCAGCTCCGGCTGCGCGACATCGGCGGGATCATCGTGGTGGATTTCATCGACATGGAGACGCGCTCCAACCGCGACAAGGTGCTTCAGGAGTTGCGCATGCACCTCGGTCGCGACCGGGCACGTACCCGCGCCTTTGCGGTGTCCGAGCTGGGGTTGATCGAGATGACCCGTCAGCGGGTTCGCCCTTCGCTGTGGCAGTCGATGACGACGGAATGCCCGACGTGCACGGGAACGGGTCGCGTCTTCCGCCCCGAAGTCGTCGTCCGGCGGATGGAGCGGTCTCTCAAGCGCGCCGGTGCCGACCATAAAGAGCGTCAGCTCTCCGTGCGGCTGCACCCCGAGGTGGCGCTCTACCTCGTCGAGCAGGAGCCTAACTTCCTGCGTCAGTTGGAGAAGCAAACCGGCCTCGAACTCGAGGTCCGGGATGACCCGATGATGCGACTCGACGAGTTTCGGATGATGGCTCGGCCCGCGGGCCGCGACGTGACGGAACAGTATGCTGTGGCTTGACCAACCGATTGTCCCTGTTTAGGTTCCGGCCCCTATGTCATACGCGATTTTCACGACCGGCGGCCGCCAGTTCCGCGCCGAACCGGGAGTCACGATCAGGGTCCCGCTGCTCGATGCCAAGCCGGGGGACGAGGTCTCGTTCGACCACGTGCTGATCGCAAGCGACGGCAAGGAAGTGCAGAGCGGCAAGCCACACATCAAGGGCGCCAAAGTCACCGCCGAGGTCGTGCGGCACGGCAAGGACAAGAAGGTTCGGATTTTCCGGTTTGCGCGCCGCACCGGGTATCGCCGCCACGCGGGTCACCGGCAGGACTTTACCGAAATCAAAATCGCCGACGTGAAGGTCGGCTGAGGATAGCATGGCTCATAAGAAGGGCGTCGGCTCCTCGCGCAACGGGCGCGACTCCAATCCGAAATACCTCGGCGTGAAGCGCTTCGGCGGGGAATTCGTCCGGGCCGGCACGATCATCGTGATTCAGCGCGGCACCAAGTTCCATCCCGGGAAGAACGTGCGGCGCGCCTCGAACGACACGCTCTTCACGACCATCGACGGGCACGTGAAATTCGAGCACAAGAACAAGCAGCGGTTTCAGGTGAGCGTGTATCCGGCGGCCGTGAAGGCGGAGGCCGTAAAGGCGGCGGCGAAGAACTAGTAGGAGGCGGTAAAGGGGCGGTAGGAGGCGGTAGGGGGCGATGCTCCCTGCCGCTTTTGTTTGGATACCACAGGCTCTCGGGCTACCTCAGCCGCTGCGGATGGGTTGTCATCTGGGAACTTGCCGGGTATAAAATAGCCATGCGCGCGCTCGCCGTTGCGCTCCTCGCAGCCACCATCGCTTGCAACCCATTCGCCTTTTGGGGCGACGCCACCGCTCAACGCGGGGTCGCCGAGACGGCGACCGACCGGTTTCACCTCAAACTGGACTTGAGTCAGTTCGATTCGATATATCAGGAGGTTGATCCAGAATTCCGAAACGCCACTCCGGAGAAGGACGCGAACGCCTTGTGGCGTATGGTCCAAAGAAGGTTCGGCTCGCTGCAGAGCGACTCGCTGCTCGGCTGGAATGTCAGTGTCACGACGAATAACGGCACGATCGTTCGCCTTGTCTACTACACGACGTTCTCCAAGGACAAGGGGACAGAGACATTCACCTGGCGCATTCGCGGCGGGAAGCCGGCGTTGCTCGGTTACAACATCAACTCGCCGGCCCTGCAGCGGGCACTGGTGGATGAAAAGAGCACGGACGAGGCGGCGGCGAAAAACTAACGGCGGCGAGGTGAAGCGGCGGCGAAGGGGCGGCGAAAGTGATCGCCGCCCCTTTTGATTTCTAGTACTTCGGTGGGAGAGTCTTGTATCTCTCTAGAAGCTCGGTCTGACGACTGCGTAAGGGAATGTCTCGACCTCTGATGAATACGTGTTCTACACCGGTAGAAAAATCGAACGGGTCTCCACTCCAGACGACGACGTTTGCGACCTTCCCGGCATCCAACGACCCATATCGATCCGCCACTCCAAACACCTCAGCCGGCGTCAGAGTCACCGCGCGCAACGCCTGCTCCCATGTCATCCCGCTCGCGACCGCGTTGCCGGCCTGCTGACGCAGGTCGCGGGTGTTCTCCGTCGCCGTCTCCATCAACGCAACCTTGACGCCACCCTTGGCGAGCAGCGGTGCGTTTTCGTAGCGAATGCCGAGGGCGTCAAACGTTGGGATGTTGTCCATCGGCTCGACGAGCACCGGCACGCCCGCCGCGGCGATCTCACCGGGAATCATCCATCCTTCAGCGGCCCCCGCCAGAATCAGCTTGAGCTTGTATTCGCGTGCGATGCGCAGCGCGGTTTCGATGTCGCTCCGGCGATTCGCCACCACCAATAGCGGCAGCTCTCCCCGCAGCACCGGCTGCAGCGCTTCGAGGTCCGCGGCGCTCGCGGAGAGCGGCTGGATCTGCGCCCGGCGATAGTCGGCACGCCGCGTCGCGTATTCCCGGGCGTCGTTCAGCACGCGCCGCAGCCGCTGCGCTACACCGGCGCGCGAGCCGCCGCCCGCCTCCTTGGCGCCCTCACTCAGGTCGGCGACCATCGCGACGGGCGACTTCACGCGCATCGCGTCGATCGTTGCGCCGTCCAAATCGATCATCACGGCCTGGCCCCAGATCAGACTGCCGTTGGGAACCGCGACCGTCGACGTGATTCCCTCCATCCGGTTCACGGCGATCAGTGTGGAGGCCGGATTGATGCCTTCCAGCACGTTGAACGCGGCCGCAACATCGTTGCCGCGCAGGGTCGCTTCATTCGTGTTCTGGATCGCGCTGATTTCCCGCAGCCCCATCTGACCGGCGCCGTCGATGAAGCCCGGCGTGACCCACTTGCCCGCGGCATCGATGCGCGTCGCACCCGCGGGCACTGCGACATTCGTCCCGACCGCGGCGATACGGCCATCGCGAATCAGCACGGTCGCGTTGTCGATTTTCGGTCCCGAGACCGGGTACACCGTGCCGCCGGTGATCGCGATCGTCTGGGCCAGCAGAACTGCGATCATGGATGCTCTCCCTGACCCAGGGTGAAGTCCATCTTGGGTTGATGCGTCGGATCGTTCCGGTCGTAGACCAGCCGACGAGCGAGTCGAGGCCGAGCACCCACGCCGGGTTTGCCGTGAACCACCGCACCGCCTGATCGCGCGTAACGGGAATCCCCGCGCGCCGGCCGTGGTACATCGCCTTCGCCGCTTCCTGATTGAGACGCTGGATCCCCGACGCATCGTCGGAGTGGATTACGACGCGGGCACCGGCCTGCTGCAGCAACGCCGCGTTCTCGTAGATCCCATCCATCGCCTCTTCTTTGAAGCCCCACCAGTCCGACCAGATCGACGAGGCGGTGCCTTCGCGCGCCAGCGCGTCCGCAATCTTGTAGGCCTCCACCGCGTGGTGGAACGAGCGGATCTTGAAGCCGAACTCGTGCGCGAGGTCCAGCATCTGCATCATCTCGTCCGCGCGGTAGCAATGGTTCTGCACGTAGATGTTGCCGCGCAGCACCTCGGCGAGAGATTCGTTGCGAAGGTTGCGTTCCGGCGGATCACCCTGGTGGTCCTTGTTCCACTTGTCCCACTTGCGGCGATAGGCCTGTGCCGCGATGAACGCCTCGCGATAGCCGGCCATGTTGCCCATGCGCGTCGAGGGGCCGCCGCGTTGGCCGTACACCCGCTTGGGATTCTCACCACAGGCCATCTTCAACCCGTAATGCGCGCCGGGGAACTTCATCTCCTGCACCGACCGCGCCGGAACGAGCTTCAGCACCGCGCTGCGCCCGCCGATGAGATTCGCCGAACCGGGCAGCGCCTGGATCGTCGTCACGCCGCCCGCGATCGCGAGCGGGATCTGCGGATCCTGCGGCCAGAACGAATGCTCGGCCCAGACCTCGGCGGTGACCGGCCGCGTCGCTTCGTTGCCGTCCGACTCTGCAAACGTGCCGGGAGCGGCATACACACCGATGTGCGAGTGCGTATCGATCACGCCGGGCGTCACCCACTTGCCCGTGGCGTCGACAACCACGGCGTCACTCGGCGCCTGGACATTCGTCCCGACCGAGACGATGCGGCCGTCTTTGAACAGAATCGAGCCGCCTTGAATCTCTTGTCCCGCCGCGGTCATGATGGTCGCGTTGCGGATCAGGACCGGAGGATTGGCATGGCGCTGATACGTGGACGGATACTGCGGCCCGATCCCCGCCGCCGTATCCTGGCCGGCCGCCGGTGCGGGCGCCGCGGTGGATTGCGGAGCCGGCGCGGTGCTCGTGCGCGCGCCGGCGGATGCACAGGCGGCGACGAACACCAGCAGCGCCAGGGTGACCGACAGATGTCGCATGCTTTTTTCTCCTATTTCACGAGTTCAAACACCAGCGGCATTCCCGTCGGCGCGATACGCGCAACTCGCCGCGGTGATTGCTGCGTTACGTGCCACACGAGCGGCAGTTGCATCCCGGACACCTCGAGCCGGTAGGCCGGGAACGTCCCGGCCGGCACGACCACGTTCTCGATCGCGGCGACTTTCACGCTCACGACCTTGGTGGCGCCTTCTCCGGACGAGAACACGTTCAGATTGAACGTCTTGCCTTGCTCGAGCGGGAGTGCGGGTAACAAGACCGCCAGAGCGTTGTCGTCGATCGTACCTGCGGCCACCGTCGTGTCGACGGTGATCGTCTTCGGGCCGCCAGGCTGCGGCGTCTGGCTCGTGCCTTTCACGCGCCCGCCCGCGTACGCGAGATGGATCTCCGTGTGCTGACCCTGGACCGTGCTGGCCTGTTCGGTACGGCGCATTGACAGGTCGCCGTTCAGCACGACCGTCGACTGCTGCTGGACGAACGACCCAATCACTGTCGATTCGGTATAGACGATCGAGTCACCATCCATGACGACTTTCGCCGCCTGTCCGCCGAGCACGTTGCCCTGAACCAACGCCTGGAAGCTGTCGCTGCGCGCCACGACCTGGCTGCGATCGAACGCGACTGGTCCGCCTGTCGGATTCAGCTCGGCGGGGTCCACCGCGTTGCCTTGGATGTCGGCGAGCCGGACGGGCGCGATTGTCTTCAGCTTGTCATACAGGGCCTTGGCATCACCGACCACGACGATGGTGAGCGCGTCGCGCTTGAACACACTCTGGGCTGCAGCGCGCGCCCGCGCGCCACCCACCCCCGCGAGCCGGTCGCGGTACCGCTGGATGTAATCGGGGCCGAGGCCGAGCAGCCGGGCAGTCGTGGCGACCTGCGCGATCTGCGCCGGCGTCTCGATCGTGAGCGGGAATGAACCGACGAGGAATCCCTTCGCCGCGACCAGCTCGCTGTCCGGAA
>Ga0193725_1000160_pt1 | contig 22472 bp, 27 predicted proteins | sample H2a2metaG_FD_143058 | JGI IMG/M metagenome (GOLD analysis project Ga0193725, IMG submission 143058) | Soil microbial communities from a riparian zone of the East river system, Colorado, United States - H2a2 | ecosystem: Environmental > Terrestrial > Soil > Riparian zone | place: USA: East River... | reverse complement strand
CAGATCGGGACGCTTGACGGCGAGGATCGAGACGGCGAGCAGGGCCGCGTTGACGGCGCCCGCACGGCCGATGGCCAGCGTGCCCACCGGCACGCCCGCGGGCATCTGCACCATCGAGAGCAGCGAGTCGAGGCCGTTCAGCTTCGATTCGATCGGCACTCCGAGCACGGGCAGCGTGGTCTTGGCCGCGATCGCCCCCGGCAGGGCGGCGGCGCCGCCGGCGCCGGCGATGATCACCTCGACCCCGTTGCGCTCGATCGATTCGACGTAGCTCACGAGCTGGTCCGGCGTTCGATGCGCGGAGAGCACGCGCACGTCGTGCGTGACCGCGAAGCCGTCGAGGGTCTGCGAGGCGTGAGCGAGCGTCTCCCAATCCGATTGCGATCCCATGATGATGGCCACGAGCGATGGCATGCCGGTCATTCTAGCCCACTGGCTCCCCTCGCTCACTGGCACCGCGATTGCTCCGTATGGAAAACGGAGAACCGAGCCATGAAATGGTTGATTGCCGTGATGCTGTTGGCGTTCGCCCCTGCTCTCGCTCACGCTCAAGACGCGAAGCGCCCCGCCGCCGAGCGGAGCAGCGCGCCGAACTACGGAACCGCTCCGGATGCGGGCACCGGCCCCGGCGGCCAGGAAATCCGGCCCGGGAGCCCTGACGGCGATTCGCCATCAGCCTCCGCCGGACGCATCGCTCGCGACCCGGTCGAGCGACGGATTCTCGGGCTGCCGATGACCGCGGTCCTCGTGATCGCCGCGGTCATCCTCGGCTTGGTCGCCCTCGCCGGCGTGGTCGTCCCCTCAGCGCGCCGCCGTTCCCGAGCGCGCGGCAACGGCACCTACGGACGCTAGCGCTCCCCGCGTCAGAACACGACGACGCCGCGGGCGACCTGACCGCCGCGCATCGCGGCGAAGCCGTCGTTGATCTCCTCCAGCGTGTAGGTGCGGCTCACCAGCGGATCGATCTGCAGCCGGCCGGCCAGGTAGAGATCGACCAGGATCGGGAAGTCGACGTTCGGGCGGACCGAGCCGTAGAGCGTGCCCCGGATCGTCTTCTCCTGCAGGGCCATCACGTACGGATTGATCGGTGGCCGCGCGCTCGCCGGCGCCATGCCCACGATCACCGCGGTGCCGCCGGGCCGGATGGCCTCGAGGATCTGCACGGTCGTGGCCTCGCTGCCGATGGCGTCGAACGCGTAGTCGGCGCCGCGCCCGCCCGTGAGTCCACGCACTTCCTCGACCGCGTTCTTCTGCGAGGCGTTGATGGTGTGGGTGGCCCCGAAGCCGCGCGCGAACTCGAGCTTGTTCTCGAGCAGGTCGACCGCGATGATCGCCCCGGCGCCGGCCAGCCGCGCGCCCTGGACCACGTTCAGCCCGACCCCGCCGCAGCCGATCACCACGACGCTCGCGCCGGCTTCCACGCGCGCGCAGCGGTTCACCGCGCCCCACCCGGTGGGCACGCAGCAGCCGATGAGCGCGGCCTGCGGCCACGGCATGTCCTTGCGGATCGGCACCAGCATCTCGGCCGCGCAGACCACCCGTTCGGAGAACGTCCCGATGCGCGCCATCTGGTTGATGGGCTGACCCTGGCGGCTGACCCGGTGCGTGCCGTCGAGCATGAGCCAGCGCGGCGACGAGTACCCATCGCAGAGGATCGAGCGGCCGATCGAGCAGAAGTAGCAGTGACCGCAGTGCGGGCGAAACGAGAAGATGACGTGATCGCCGGGCTTGACGCTCGAGACGCCCGGCCCCACGTCTTGCACCACCCCCGCCGCCTCGTGACCCAGCACCATGGGCAACGGCACCGGCCAGTCGCCGTTCATGATGTGCCAGTCGCTGTGGCACACGCCCGCCGCCTTCACCTGGACGCGCGCCTCACCGGCGCGCGGGCCTTCCTGCTCGACGTCCACCACGTCCAATCGGCTATTCGGCTCGAAGCACACCGCGGCTTTCATCGTTCACTCCTCATGACTTCGCCTGGAGTCTCGCCAGCGATTCCTGGATCGTCGGACGGCCGCCCGCCTCGATGTCGCGGCGGCGGAGCGCGTGGAAGCTCGTGAGAATCTCGTTGGCCTTGGCCAGCTCGCCGATCCGGGCGGCGTAGTCGCCGATGCGCGCCCCCGGCAGCGCGTAGACCGCCACGTCGTCGGTGAGCGCGTCGAGATAGGCGCGGGCGCCGCAGCAGCCGAGGCTCAGGGCCGACCGGCCCGTGTTCGCGACCTGCGGGATGACCGCGCACGCCGGACGTCCCATGGCCGGCGCGAAGCCGCCCTCCAGCTGCTGCGACGCCTCGGAGAGGATCAGCATCTGGTCCGGGCGGACGAAGAGCAGCACCACGTCCGGGGGGACGGGCGCGTCCGCGAGCGGCGCGTAGACGACGTGACGCGGACGCGCGGCGAGCACGGGGATGGCGGGGATGTCTTCGGCGCGGACGTAGCCGAGGTCGGCGAAGACCTTGAGCGCGTCGCGCCGGTCGACCTCGTGCGGCTGGGTCGTGTCCATGTTGTGGGTGAAGGTACCGATCGCGCAGTTGGCGTGGTCGGCGGCCGAGGTGGCGAAGCCGCCCCCCGCCGCCTTCTCCCAGAACACGCAGCCGGCGGCGACTCGTGGCGCCGTGGCCGACACGCCGCCGGGAATCGTGTCGCCGACGTGGAGACACACGGCGATGGGCGGCTGGCGCAGCTTCAGCGCCTCGGTGAGCGTGCGGGCGATGGACGGGTAATCGGGCATCGAGGGCTCCTTTGGTTCAGTCGATCTCGAAGGACAGGCGCGCGTGAGCGTCGCGGAGCGCGGCTTCCACCGCGCCCGGCGATTCACCACGCGCGAAGATGAACCCGAGGTATTGCCAACCCTCGGGCAGCGGCACCAGCTCCTGCTCGCGGTGGGCGGTGATCGTGACGTCCTCGATTCCGGCGACGGCGCGAGCCGCCGCTTCGCCGTGGACGGCGCGCAAGCGGCCGGCCCGCGGAATCGGGATCATCATGACGCCCGCGGCGCGCTGCTCGCGGTCGAGAGAGGCGATGGGCCGCCCCAGCGCGTGGCGCAGGATCAGCTCCTCGAGCGTCATGCCGGTGCCGAAGCGCAGCGTGCGCGAGCAGAGACCGCCGATCGAGCGGGGCGCGATCTCCAGCACCCACGGTCCCTGCGCGTTGACCCGCAACTCGGCGTGGACCGGTCCCTCGGCGAGACCGAGCGCGGCGCAGGCGTCCGCGGTGGCCTCGCCGATGCGCGCCTGGACGTCCGCGGGCAGCCGCGACGGCGTGACGAACAGCGTCTCTTCGAAGAACGGGCCGTCGAGCGGGTCGGGCTTGTCGAACAGCGCCAGCGTGTGCAGCTTGCCGCCCATCAGCAGCCCCTCGAGCGCCACCTCGATCCCCGGGATGAACGCTTCGGCGAGCAGGAACTGGGCGCCGTCGCCGCTCACCGACACGTCGTCGCGCGCGAGCAGGGCCGCGATGCGACGGAAGGCGGCCATGAATTGGTCGACGTTGTTGGCCCGCATCACCCCGCGGCTCGCCGAGAGCGTGAGCGGCTTGAGCACGCACGGGAACGCGACGCCGCGCGCGGCGAGATAGGGATCGTCCTTCAGCGCGATGCGGCGATAGCGTGGGATGGGCAGGCCGGCCGCGGCCAGGCACTCGCGCATCTGGTGCTTGTCGCGGGCCGTCTTGACCGCGGCCACCCCGCTCGAGGTCAAGCCCAGGCGCTCGGCGATGGCGGCGGCGGCGACCGAGGTCAGATCATCGACGCCGACGACGGCGCGGACCGGATGGGTCCGGCTGAAGTCGGCGACGACGGCGGCCGCACGGTCGGGCTCGGCGAAGTCGAGGGTCAGGAAGCTGTCGGGCAGATGCGCTTCGAGCGTGTTGGGCCGCTCGGACGCGCACACCAGATCGACGCCAAGCGTGCGCGCGGCGGCGAGGAAGTCCTCGGTCCGATACGTCGTGGTCGGCAGGAGCAGCAGCAGCCGATCCATCGGGCTCCCGCCCGGCGATCCGCGCGATCTAGCCCTTGCCGGGGGTGTAGTAGGGGTTGGTCCCGCTGGCGTGATCGGTGGTGTCGAGCACCTCGGTCACCTCGGGCAGCTCGTCCTTGATCAGCCGCTCGATGCCCGACTTGAGCGTGACGTCAGCGGCACCGCACCCCTGGCAGCCGCCGCCCATCTGCAGATACACGCGGTTGTCCTGGACGTCGACGAGATCGACGAACCCGCCGTGTCCCGCGATCGCCGGGTTGATCATGGTATCGATCAGCTCCTGAACCTTGCCCCGCAGCTCTTCACTCATGGCTCACCTCTCAGCGAAATACTATCACTCTAAGGACCGCCCCGGCCCCGCTGAGGCGAGACGCCTAAGGGACCCGCCCCAGCCCCGCTGACGAGACGCCTAAGGACCCGCCCCAGCCCCGCTGAGCGAGACGCCTAAGGACCGCCCCAGCCCCCGCTGGGGCGAGACGCGAATTGGGGGGTTTGGGGGGCCATTTCGGGGCCCGCCCATCTTCATCAGATCCGGGCCAACTGGCCCGTGGTGGGTTCCGCTCAGCAAAACCAGGGCTCCGTGAGCCGCGGGGGCCGGGATCGGTTCGGGGGCGCCTCCGCGGTCACCAACGCATCCGATGTGTTTCCGGCGGCGACGTCCGCCAGCTCGACGATGCGGGCGAACGTCACGTGCGCGTCTTGCTTGGCATCCGCGCCCGTCGCGACGGCGGCGCTGACCTCCGCGTGGAGCCGATCCATGCGGGGGTCCGGATGGGTCCAGTGGTAGTGGAACGCGTCCTGGATCAGCGCCCCCAAATGCGGACGCATCCCTTCGTGCTCGAGCAGCAACGATCCCGGCGGGACCAGGAGGCGGATCGAGTACTGGACCGGATCGACGTGGTCGACGAGCCGCTCGCGCGCGATGAAGTCGAGCATCTCTCGATAGTCGTCAAGCGTCGTCCACGGCGTGAAGGCGACCCAGGTCGGCCGCAGCGTGAGGCCGGCGGCGCGGGCGAGGCCCAGGACCTCGACGAAGTCCGCCCGCGTGTGGCCCTTGGCCAGGTGGCCCAGCACCGTGTCGCTCAGCGATTCCACCGCGCTGACGACGAAGGCGCAGCCGAGCGCGGCCAGCTCCGGCAACAGGCGGCGGTGCCGCAGGAGGTGCTCGACCTTGGCGGTGACGTCGAAGGTGACCTCGGGAAACTCCGCGTGCAGCGCGCGCGCGAGCGCCATCGCGTGACCGGGCCCGTTGAGGAAGTCGGGATCGCCGAACGTGATGTGACGCGCGCCCGCGGCCACGAGCTGACGCACGTCGGCCAGCACGACATCGCGCGGCACCACGAAGAACCGTCCCCCGTACACCGGGGGAATCGGGCAGTGCCGGCACTCGTGCTTGCAGCCGCGGCTGCCCTCGACGTACCCCGTCAGCTCGAGCCGGCCGTCGCGCTCCAGCCGCGCGTACTTGTCGAGGGCGGGCAACGCGTTCCGTCGGGGCAGCGGGAACGCGAGCTTGGCCAGACGCGCTGATCTGACGCCGCGGACCCGTTCGCCGCGCTCCAGGCGCGCGGCCAGCTCGACCAGCTCAGACTCCAGCTCTCCGGCCAGCACCGAATCGGCGCACGTGGCGAGCAGCCAGTCGGCGTTGAGCTCGGCGTAGAGCCCGTAGAAGCACACGTGGCAATCGGGATTGACCTCGCGGACCCGCTCCGCGATGCCGACGCCCAGCCGAAGCGCGGTGTGCATCGGCACCGAGATCGCGACGAGTCGGGCGCGCGCCGCCTGGCCAGGCTCGAAGGGCGCGACCGAAACGTCCATCACTTCGGGCGCGTAGCCGTGCTGCTCGAGAAACGCCGCGGGCCAGGCCACGGCCAGCGGCTGGTGTCCCAGCTCGTAGCACGCGACCAGCAGAATCGCCCCGGGCTCCTTCATCGCTCGTAGTCTACCCCTCGATGGTATGGTGTTCGCGAATCACACTCACAGGAACGCGAGGAGGCCCGACCCATGACCGTGAAGATCACCTGCCGGCCCAACGGACCGCTAGCCGTCGAAGGCGACGACGTCGAGATCTACGATCCGACCGGGGCGAAAATCGACACGAGCGCCCGCCCGCGCATCTCGCTGTGCCGGTGCGGAGGGTCGGTGACCAAGCCGTTCTGCGACGGGACCCACAGCAAGATCGGCTTCGCGGCCGCCGAGGCGGCCGTCGCTCAGGAGAAGAAGTAGCCTAGGCGCTCGGCGGCTGGTCTTCCTCGGAGACGTCGGTGAGGAGGATCCAGTCGTCGGGCGCATCGGCTGGGGGGCGTACGCCGACGGCCGATGTCGTCGTGCGTCCGCGGCTCGCCGAGAACCATTCCCAGACTCCCGGCTCGGCTGCGGTCGTCTGGGCTTCGCCCATCTCGGGGCCGACAGCGCCGCTCTCCGAACGATCGGTCTTGCGCTGGCGCTTGGCTTCCTGCTTGGCGCGGCGCAAGTCGTCGCGGCGCCGACGATCGAAACCGTAGTTCCTGGCCCGACTCATCGACTGCGCAGGTGCGACGTCGACCGACCGAACGAGCGGGCGCGCACCGTGCGGTCGGTGAGGTTCATCTGGAGCAGGCGCCGGTTGCCCTCGGACACCGCACTGCCGATGGTGCGGAACGTGGTCTTGGATTCCTCGATGACCTCGCCAGCGTTGTTGACGATGCGCCAGCGCCAGTCGGGACGGGCCGGGGTCGAAAATGCCATCACGTGCACCGTGGGCTCCTCACGAGAATTTCGAGTGAACGGACGAGGCGGGTCGGCCGGACGCCGAACCCGCCTCGCAGCCACGAACGGGAAACCCGACTACCAGCGGCTACCGCGCGAGCCGCCGCCGCCACCGAAGCCGCCCCGCGGTCCACCGCCGCCGGGGCCTCGGCGGGCGCCGCCGCCCGCGCCGCCGTCTGAAGGATTCGCCCGCTCAACCTTGAGCTGGCGTCCGTCGAGATCCTTGCCGTTGAGCTTGGCTACGGCTTGATCGGCCTCTTCGGACGTGGACATCTCCACGAAGCCGAACCCCCGAGACCGGCCGGTCCCGCGATCGGTCACCACCACCGCGGATTCGACCTTGCCCGCCTGGGCGAAGACTTCGCGCAAACGCTCGTCCGACGTGGAAAACGGCAGACCGCCTACGAACAACTTGTGCGCCATGAGACGCCTCCCTCGTGCAACTGCACCGACTCTCTCTTGCTTCCGCCTTGTTGATTCGTCACGCCCCAGAACGCGGAAGAGCACCGGAGTCATGGTCTGATGAGGAGGGTTCTCAACGGAACCGAAGACCGAACCAGACAGAACCGAGGATACAGGAGCGGCGCGGGCATTGCAACGGTACCCGCCCAAACCCGTCGCTGGCCTCAGGATTCCTCCGGGTTGCCGACGGAGACCGGCTGTGCCTACGATGAAGGGCCTTGCACGAGATTCTTCTCGTCGAAGACAATTTTGACGCCCGCGAGACGCTGCGGCTCCTGCTCGAGCTGGAGGGCCATCGGGTGGCCACCGCGGAGACGGGGGAGCGCGCCATCGAGTTGGCCCTTCAGAAATCGTTCACGGTCGCGCTGATCGACATCGGCCTGCCCGACGTCGACGGCTACCAAGTGGCGCGCCGCATCCGGGCCAGCAGTGCGGGAGAGCACATTCGTCTCGTCGCTCTCACCGGATACGGTCAACCCGAAGATGTCCGCCGCGCGCTGGCCGCCGGGTTCAACGCCCACGTCGTCAAGCCCGTCGACCCCGACGCCCTCACCAAGACCCTCTCCGACCTCACCCAGAACTAGCGGCGACGGTTCGAGCCCGGAAGCGTCGCAAGGGCGAAGCCCCCCTCCGTCAATTACCAGTGGATCGTCTGGCCTGGACGGAGGAGCGCGATGTGATCGTCCAGGCCGCGGCGGAGGGCTTCGCGCTGGAGGCGCTCCGGGGGTTCCTGGAAGGGCTCGCGGTTCAGCTCGAACGTGCCCCAGTGCATGGGGACCAGCAGGCGGCCCTTCACGTTCTCGAAGAGCTGGACGGCCTCCTCGGGATTCACGTGATTGGGATGCCGCCGGTCGTACGAGCTGTAGCCGCCGATCGGGATGGCGGCGACGTCGAAGGGACCGAGGCGATCACCGATCTCCTTGCTGGCTGACCAGTAGCCCGTGTCACCCGCGAAGAAGAGCCGCTTGGTCGGGCTCGCGATCACCCACGACGCCCACAGCGTGAGGCTCTGATCGGTGAAGCCCCGGCCCGAGGAGTGCTGAGCGGGCGTGCAGGTGAAGCGCAATCCGCGGAAGTCCTTCGCCTCCCACCAGTCCAGCTCGACCACGTCGCGCGCTCCGTGATCGAGGAGCCAAGGCTTGAGCCCGAGCGGCACGAAGAACGTGGGAGCGTGGGCGCGGGTCAGCCGCGTGATCGTGGCGGCGTCGAGGTGATCGTAGTGATCGTGCGAGATCACGACCGCGTGGATGGGGGGAAGATCCTCGAATCGCATCCCCGGCGGGACCAGCCGCCGCGGTCCCGCGAACGACAGGGGGCTGGCGCGATCGCTCCAGTTCGGATCGGTGAGGACGTTCACACCGCCGAGCTGGACGAGGAACGTCGCGTGGCCGATCCAGCTCAGCGTCGGCGCGATTCCGTTGGCGCGGAGCTCCGCGCCGTCGTTCGGCTGCACCGCGGGGGGCGTTCCCCGCGCGGGCCAGCGCTCGAACGTACGGCCCAGCAGACGCAGCGCGCGGCCGGACATCGAATAGGAGTAGGTCTCGTCGAGGTTGCGGAAGCCCCGCTTGAGATGGTGAGCGAGCGTGCGGACGGTCGGCGCTTCGGCGGCGGGTGAAGTGAGATCGACGGCCAGCACGCTGACCGCGACGAGCACCACGAGGACCACGGACATCCGACGCAACGACGACATCCTGCAACTATTTACCCTATCATGCGGCGCAAGCGTTTGTTGACATGGACATGGGGGGCCCCTGCGGCTCCCCCCATACCCCCCCGATCACGTGAGGCGCGACCGGCGCGCTGCCCATCTGGCGTCCGCCCCCGTAGTACACTCAGCCGACCCGAACATGTTGTCGCCATCCGTCTCGATCATCGACGCCGACGGCCACGTCATGGAGCCGATCGGCATGTGGCAGCGCTGGATCGACCCGGCGTTTCGCGATCGCGCCCCTCGCTTCGTACAGGCGCCCGACGGGCGCGCGCGCTTCAGCACCGACGGCCATGTCTCGCCGCGCGCGGAGATGCTCAGCGCCGCGATGCTCGCGGCCTTCGCCGAGAACACGCGCCGGCACGTCTTCGAGTACATGGAGGCCGGCTACAGCGCGGAATCGCAGGTCCGCGCGCTGGACGCGGGCGGCGTCGAGGTCTCGTTCCTCTATCCGACCCAGGGACTCTACGTGGCGTCCGTCGACGGCCTCGATCCCGCGCTCGCGCTGGCGATCTGTCGCGCCTACAACGACTGGCTGCTGGACTTCTGCGCGTACGCTCCCGAACGCCTGCGGCCGGTGGGCATGCTGGTCGCGCTCCACGATCCGGCGGCCGCGGTGGCCGAGGCTGCGCGGCTGGCCGATCGCGGGGTGCGCGCGATCTTCGTGCGGCCGAACCCGATCGCGGGCCGGATGCTCGGCGATCCCGCGTACGAGCCGCTGTGGACGGAGTGCGAGCGCCGCGGGCTCGCCGTCGGCGTCCACGAGGGCGTCGGCGCCCTGCTCCCGACCGCGGGCGCCGATCGGTTCCGGACCTTCTTCGCGGCCCACGTCGCCTCGCATCCGATGGAGCAGATGCTCGCGATGCTGGCCATGATCGAGCGCGGGGTCTTCGAGCGCCATCCGCGGCTACGCGTGGCGTTCCTCGAGTCCGGCTGCGGCTGGCTCCCCTACTGGCTCTGGCGGATGGACGAGCACTGGGAGAAGACGCGGGGCATCGCCGGCGAGCCCGAGCTGCCGCTGCGCCCCAGCGATTACGTGCGACCCGGATCACGTCTGGCCCGAGACCGTCGAGACCATGCGGGCGGCCGATCTGCCCGACACCGCGAAGCGCAAGATCCTCCACGACAACGCCTCGGCGCTCTATAACTTAAAGACCTAGAGCTTCGCCAGCGCCTGCTCCGTCGCTTCGTCGGCGGGGAAGAAGCACTCGATCCGCAGCTCGTGCAGGGTGATGTCGTACGGGGTGCCGAGACTGGCCAGGAGCGTGAAGAACTGCAGGCGGGTGTCGCCCTTCACGAGGTCGATCACCAGGAACGGCGCGGTCGACGCGTCGAGATCGAGCGATTGCCAGCGGCGGGGCACGTCGGGATAGGAGAGCAGCTCGTCGAGCAGTCGCCGGGTCTCGGCGTCGCCGGTGCGCAGAAAATCACGGTGGAGCCACTGGATGAACGCGGCGGCCACCGCCTCCCAGTTGGCGATGAAGGGGCGCAGCGCCTTGGGATGGTAGCTGAGCCGCATGGCGTTGGGCGGCCCCAGCGATTCGATCGCGCCAGGGTCGAGGAAGAGTCCCATCACGCGTCCCATGGCCTCGTTGGTCTTGAGGATGTTCCAGTGGCGATCGAGCACGATGGCGGGATAGGGCTCTTGCTGGCGCAGCATGAAGTCGAAGGCCCGGCGTGCCTGGGCCATCTCGGGCGCCTCCAGCGCGGTCTCGTGATAGATCGGCGCGTAGCCGGCGGTGGTCAGCAGCTCGTTGCGCCCGCGCAGCGGCACCTCCAGTGTGCGGGCCAGCAGCAGCAGCATCTCGCGGCTGGGCTGGGCGCGGCCGGTCTCGAGGAAGCTCAGGTGCCGCGTGGAGATCTCCGCCTCCAGGGCCAGGCTGAGCTGACTCATCCGCCGGCGCTCGCGCCACTGCTTGATGAGCGCGCCCAGCGGGCTCGCCGTCCCCCCGCGTGCTTGCCGCCTCTCGCCGTCCCCGCCCTTCACAGCCGACACTATAGCCGGGTGTCGTCGGACCCCGACATTACCTCCGACGTCATGAACTCCTGGGTCCTCGGAAGTGGTGGCGCGCGGTGAGACGCCAGTAGGCGGCGAGGCCCGCCCCCATCGCGATCATCGTCCACAGGACCAGCTCGTTGGGGGGCAGGACGAAGACCACGGTGATCACCACGATCCACACGATGGCGATCGCGTTGACCAGCGGTGCCCAGCGGCCGAGGTTCCAGGGCGCCCGCTCGCCGGTGACGAACTCGCCGCGCCGGCGCCGACGGTTACGAAAATTGAGCCAGATGGGAATGCCGTAGGCGAGATAGAGCGCGATCGTGCTGATCGACGTCACCACCGAGTAGGCCGCCGCGTAGAGACAGATGAGCACCGCGAGCGCGCTGGTGACGAGCGTGGCCGCCACCGGCGCGCCGGTGACCGCGTTGACCCGCTTGAGCACGCGCGCGCCGGGCATCCCGTCGTCGCGGGCGAAGGCGTACCACATCCGTCCCATCGAGGTGATCGAGGCCAGGCCGCAGAGCCACATGGCGCCGCCGATGACGACGGCGACGGCGTGCGCCCACACCGTGGCGAGGTTCGCGTACACGACGTAGAGCACGGGGTACGCGTCGTTGGCGGTCCTGGCCACGTCGCCACCGGGAATGCACCAGGTGAAGATCAGCAGCATCACGTAGCCGACGACCGCCGACACCGCGACCGAGAGAAAGATCCCCCACGCGGAATTCAGCCGCGCCATCGTGGTTTCTTCGGCCACGTGGGCGGAGGCGTCGTAGCCGGTGTACGTCCACTGGGCCTGCAGCAGGGCCAGCACGAAGGCAAGCGCGAACGGCGCCCCCGCGTAGAGATCGCGCAGCGCCGGCACCAGGGCGAACAGCGGCGAGGGCAGCTTCAGCTCGCCGATGACGAGGGCCGGCGCCGATCGCCCACCGAAATCGGCCGAGGCCGCCTCCAGCGGACTCACCACCGTGCCCGCCTGGAAGAGAAACCCGAGCGGGTTGTGGTGACGGCCGAACGCCGCGAGCAGGAGCGCGATCACCAGGACGCCGCCGATGTGCCACCACACGCTGAGATCGTTGAGCCGCGCGGTGAGTCGGATGCCGCGGGCGTTGATCCAGACCTGCGGCACCATGAGCAGCGCCATCACGAACACCTGAAAGTACCAGCCGGTGAGCGAGCCGAACACGGGCACGGTGGCCTCGCTGGACAGACCGAAGATGCGGGTGACGGCGCCGATCACGTAGATCGCCGCGGCCACGTTGATGCCGGCGGTGATCGTGACCTGGCCGATCATGTTGAGCCACGCCGTCAGCCACGCCCACGTGCGTCCACCCAGCCGGAACGCCCAGAAGTAGAGCCCGCCCGCGGTGGGATACGCCGAGGCGAGCTCGGCCATCGACGCCGCCACGCAGAGTGTCAGCACGCTGACGAGCGGCCAGCCCACCGAATTGACGATGGGCCCCGCGAACTTGAGCCCGTAGCCGTAGAGCAGGACGGCGCCGGTGAGGACGGAGATGATCGAGAACGAGATCGCGAAGTTCGAAAACCCGCCCATCTCGCGGAAGAGCTGCTGCGCGTAGCCGAGGCGCTCGAGGTCGCGGATGTCCTGCTGGACGATCTCCTCGCGGCTCGGGCGCGCTGAACGTGGAGTCATCGGCGGGCCGAGCCTAACGAGGTCGCCCGATTCTTGCAACAGCTACTCGCGGGAGGTGAATCATGAAGCCACGTGCCCGGCCGGTACGCCCTCGCCGCCGTGACATCAAACCGATCCCGCCCGTCGGGCCCTCGGGCGACACCGACGTGCGCCCGATCAAGGGCAAGACCACACGCGACTACGACCCCGGCGTGCCTCCGGTCAAGCGCAATCCGTGGCAGGACGAGGGCGAAGGCGAGCCCGAAACAAACGGTTGAAGACAGGCGGCGCCCGACTACGATAGGGAGCCATGACACCCCTCGTGCTCCCCCGCGCCGACGGTACGCTGACCCCCTACGTCCCGACCCGGGCCACCGGGTTCCCCGTGACGAGCGAGCCCATCACGAGCCGGATCGGCTACGCGGCGGTCCACGTCGTGTGCGATCCGCTGGCCGACAACGATCCGACCCTCGACGTCGCGATCGACTGGGAGGCCACGCTCGCGTATCGGCGCTATCTCTGGTCGCTCGGGCTCGCCGTGGCCGAGGCCATGGACACGGCCCAGCGCGGGATGGGGCTCCCGTGGTCGGCCGCGAAGGAGCTGATCCGCCGCTCGGTGGCGGAGGCGCGCACGATTCCCGGCGCTCGTCTCGCGTCCGGCGCGGGCACCGATGATCTCGCTCCGGCTCCCGGCGTGACGCTGGCCGACGTCGAGGCGGCCTACGAGGAGCAGTGCGCGTTCATCGAAGGGGTGGGCGGACGCGTGATCCTCATGGCCAGTCGCGCGCTGGCCGCCTGCGCGCGCGGCCCCGAAGACTACGCCAAGGTGTACGGGCGCATCCTCTCGCAGGTGCGCGAGCCCGTCATCATCCACTGGCTCGGCGACATGTTCGATCCCGCGCTCGCCGGATACTGGGGCTCGCCGGACATGGATCAGGCGACCGAGACCTGCCTGGCCGTCCTGCACGAGCACGCCGCCAGGATCGACGGCATCAAGATCTCGCTGCTCGATCAGCGGCGTGAGATCGCCATGCGCGCGCGACTGCCGCGCGGTGTGCGCATGTACACGGGCGATGACTTCGACTACCCGACGACCATTCGCGGCGGCAGCGACGCGCTGCTCGGAATCTTCGACGTGATCGCCCCCGCCGCGGCGGCGGCGCTCCGCGCCCTGGATGCCGGCGACCTCGAGCGTTACGAGGCGATCCTCGCGCCCACGCTGCCGCTCTCCCGCCACGTGTTCAAGGCGCCCACGCGCTTCTACAAGACCGGCGTGGTGTTCGCCGCGTATCTGAACGGACACCAGTCGCACTTCCACCTCGTCGGCGGCCTGCAGAGCGCCCGCTCGGTCGTCCACCTGGTCGAGCTGTTCGTGCTCGCCGATCGCGCCGGCATCCTGCGCGATCCGGAGCTGGCCGCCGACCGCATGCGCCGGGTCCTCGCCCTGGCCGGCATTGCGTAGCTCGGCGCGGGGCGCTCCTCGCGCGCCGCCCGGGAACGTGTAGACTACCGTCCGCACCTATCATTCGACCCGGGGAGGGTTCCATGCGCCGAGCCACGATCGCTGTCTCCTTCCTCGCCCTGCTCGCGTCGGTCGCCACGCCGCGTCCGGCCCCGGCCGAGACCGTGAAGTGCACCCCCGTCACGGCGCTGCCCGCCGTCATCACCGGCGAGGGTATCCACTGCTTGACGGCGGACCTGACCACCACCATGACCACGGGCGCGGCCATCTTCATCAAGGCGAACAACGTGGTGCTCGACCTCAACGGCTTCAGCCTCATCGGCCTGGCCGGAACCGGGACGCAGGCGCGCGGGATCGTCGCCAGCCAGCAGGAGAACGTCACCGTCAAGAACGGAACGATCCGCGGCTTCATGATCGGCGTCAACTTCGGCGGCAGCCAGTCCAGGGGATTCGTGGTCGAGGACATTCGCGCCGATCGGAACACGCGGAACGGCATCGAGGTCGGGGGCTTCGGCAGCGTGGTCCGTCGCAACCACGTCGTGTCGACCGGCGGCTCGACGTTCGGCAACATCAACGTGACGGTGCACGGCATCTTCGTGACCGGCGTCGGTCCGCGCGTCATCGACAACGACGTGATCGACACCGTGAAGCAGGGCACCGGGCAGTCCCGAGGGATCATCCTCTCGACGGTGACGGACGGCTTCGCCGTGAACAACCGAGTGAGCGGCGCGGACGTTGGCATCCTGATCTCGCCGAACAGCACGGGCAAGTACCGGGACAACCTCACCCTGGGGGTGGCCACGCCGTACGTCGGCGGCACCAGCGTCGGCAACAACAACTGAGGATCGGACGCGGTTCAGAGGATCTCGGTGAGCCAGGCGGAGATGTCGGCGACTTCCTCGGCGCAGACGGAGTGGGGCATCCGGTATTCGTGCCAGGCGATCCGGTAGCCGAGGCCGGCGAGCAGGTCGTGGGCGTGACGCCCGCGGTCGAGCGGGATCAGCGGGTCGTGGGTGCCGTGGGCCATGAAGATCGGCGTCTCGCGGTTGGCCGGGCTGGCTTCGGCCGCCACCGCGTCGGCCAGAGGCAGGAAGCACGAGAGGGCCATGATCCCGGCCAGGCGCTGCGCGTGACGCAGGCCCGTGTGAAGCGCCATCGCTCCGCCCTGGGAAAAACCGGCAAGTACGATCGCTGAGTCGGCCACCCCGCGAGAGCGCTCGCGGTCGATCAGCGCTTCGACCCGGCTCGCCGATTCCCGCACGCCCGCCTCGACCTCGCGACGGTCGCCGCCGGCCGCGACCACGTCGTACCAGGCGCGCATCACCGCGCCGCCGTTGATCGTCACCGCGCGCATGGGCGCGTGAGGGAACACGAAGCGCACCGCGAGCGTCTTGGGCAGCTCCAGCTCGGGAACGATGGGCACGAAGTCGTGGCCGTCGGCGCCCAGGCCGTGCAGCCAGATGATCGACGCGCGCGGCGCCGGCGCGGTCTCGATCTCGATGGTCTCGAGCAGATCGTTCGTCATCGGCGGATCGTATCAGGGCTGAGCCGGGACGGTCCACCCATGGCATAAGATGTCTGTCGCGCGCGGACGACACACGGGAGAGTGCGTGGATGGAGATGGATCTGGCCGCCATGAACGAGCTGTGCAAGGCGACGCTGCCCGAGCTGCTCGGCCTCCGCTTCACCGAAGCGAGCCAGGATCGCGTGGTGGCGGAGCTCGCCTACCGGGACGCGTTGACGACCATCGGCGGCAGCTTGCACGGCGGCACCCTGATGGCGCTGGCCGACACCGTCGGCGCGTTCGCCACCGCGCTGAATCTCCCCGCCGGCGCCACCACGACCACGCTCGAATCCAAGACCAACTTCTTCGCGGCCGGGCGAGCCGGAGTCGTGCGGGCGGAGTCGACCCCGCTCCATCGCGGCCGGCGCACGATGGTGTGGCAAACGCGCGTCACCGACGAATCCGGACGGCTCTTGTCGATGACCATCCAGACCCAGATGGTGCTGACGTGAGCGGCGCGCGAGAAATTCCGGGCGCCTGTCCTCTGGATTGCCCGGACACGTGTAGCTGGATCGTCACCGTGGAGGACGGGACGGCGACGGCGCTGCGCGGCGATCGCCGACATCCGTTCACGCGCGGCGCGCTCTGCGTCAAGGTCAAGGGCTTCCTCGACTACACGCGCTCGCCGGATCGCTTGCTCTATCCGCAGCGACGGGTGGGCGCCAAGGGCGAGGGTCGCTTCGCGCGGATCTCGTGGGGCGAGGCGCTGGGCGAGATCGCCGAGCGGTGGAAGGCGATCATCGCCCGTCACGGGGCGCAGGCGATCTGGCCCTATCAGGGCACGGGCAGCATGGGCATCCTCCAGGGCGTCGCCGGCTGCGGCCAGCGACTCTGGAACGTGCTGGGGACCTCACGGCACGTGATGACGATCTGCACGATCGCCGGCGGTGTTGGTACCGGCTACACGCTCGGCCATCCGCAAGTCGGCATGGACCCCGAGACCTTCAGTGCCTCCAGACTGATCCTGCTCTGGGGCACCAACACGCTCACCACGAATCATCACCTGTGGAAATACATCGAAGCGGCGCGTCGCGACGGCGCCTACCTGGTGGTGATCGATCCCATCCGCACGCGAACGGCCGAGCGTGCCGACGAGCACATCGCGCTCATCCCCGGCACGGACGCCGCGCTCGCGCTCGGGCTTCTCAACGTGGTGGTGTCGCTGGGCAAGGAGGACCGTGAGTTCATCGAGTCCCACACGACGGGCTGGGAGCAGTTTCGCGAGCGCATTCTGGAGTACCCGCCGGAGCGCGTGGCGGACATCACCGGGGTGGCGCGCGAGCGCATCGTCGCCCTCGGCGAGCGCCTGGCCACGACGCGGCCGACCGGCATTCGCCTGGCCATGGGCATGCAGCGTCACGGCGGCGGCGGAATGGCCGCGCGCGCGATCACCTGCATTCCCGGCGTGACCGGCGACTGGCGCTATCCGGGCGGCGGGGCCGTCTACGACACGCGCGGGTTCTTCCGCGGCGACTGGAAGACGCTGGTGCGCGACGACCTTCGTCCTCCCGACGTGCGCCGGCTCAGCATGACACGGCTCGGCGAAGGGCTGCTCGAGGTGACCGACCCGCCGGTGCGATCGCTCCTGGTCTACAGCAGTAATCCGCTCGTGACCGTGCCCGATCAGAACAAGGTCCGGCGGGGGCTGGCCCGCGACGATCTCTTCACGATCGTCATCGATCACTTTCAGACCGATACCGCGGACTACGCCGACCTCCTGTTGCCCGCGACCATGCAGACCGAGCAGCCGGACCTGCACTACGCGTACGGCCATCTCTACGTCGCGTGGAACGAGCCGGCGGTGTCCCCGCCCGGCGAGTGCCTGTCCAACAGCGAGATCTTCCGCCGGCTCGCGCGGGCGCTCGGCGTGACCGAGCCCTGCGTGTACGAGGGCGACGAGGCGATGGCCCGACAGGTCCTCGCGTCGGGCGATCCCGCGCTCGAAGGCATCACGCTCGAGCGGCTCCGCCGCGAGGGCTGGGCGCGTCTCAACGTGCCCACCCCGTTCGTGCCCTTCGCCAACGGCTTCCGCACGAAGTCGGGCAAGCTGGAGTTCTACTCATCGCGCATGGCCGAGGCCGGGCTCGACCCGGTGCCCGCGTTCACGCCGCCCTACGAAGCGGCCCAGCGCGACACGGATCTCGCGCGCCGCTACCCGCTGGCCCTCATCGCCCCGGCCTCGCACTATTTCCTGAACGCGATGTTCGTCAACGTGCCCGAGCTGGCCCAGCGCCAGGGCGGCCCCACGATCGAGCTGCACCCGGACGACGCGAAAGCGCGCGGGCTCGGCGACGGCGAGCTGGCGCGCGTCCACAACGACCGCGGCGAATTCCAGGCCCGAGTCATCGTCAGCGACCGCGTGTCGCCGGGCGTGGCCGCCGGGATCAAAGGGTTCTGGCCCAAGCTCGTGGCGGGAGCCGCCAACGCGAACGCCACCGTCGCCGAGCGCGACTCCGACATGGGCGGCGGCGCGGTCTTCCACGACAACCGCGTCGAAGTCTCGCGTCTTTCAGACGACGAATCACACGCAGGAGGACATCGAATGGCGACCACCGAGACTCCGCTTACTCGCGCGCTCGAACATCTCGCGGCCGGCCAGTGGCAGCCCGCCCACGAGATCGTGCAGAAGGAAGACTCACCGCTCGCCGCCTGGCTCCACGGCATCGTCCACATCCTCGAGGGCGATCTGAAGAACGCTCAGGGCTGGTACAAACGGGCCGACCGCGCCTTCCCGGGAGCCGAGGCGGTCCAAAGCGAGATCACCGCGGCGCGCGCGGCGGTGGAATCCGCGAGCGCAAGGTAAGCGTCAGCGAGGGCACGAGCCCCGCGATCGAGTGATCGCCATAGCGCGCGTCTGAACGCTCGCGCTAGCGTGGCCGATCGACGAACATCACGTCGGCATCCATTCGGCCACAGGCCCGACAGCGCCCGACTTGCTGGTGAAGTGTCAACACCCTTGCGATTCGGTCGATCACCGTCGCGGTTCGCTTGGCCGACACGCCGCTCTTCGACGCGATACAGTCGACACAGGTCGGCCGGTCCAGGATCAATGCTGTGACGAGAGGGGCGAGGTTCGGCATGGCGCAACCTCCAGGGTCGCCGCGCGATCGCGCGGCGAAAGAATCAAGCGGCCTTGGGCACGCTTTCGCTGTCCGTCCGCTCACCGCCCGCGAGGTCCTTCTGCACGCACGTCGAGTGCACGGCCACGCTGCCGCGCAACGGCTCCGCACGTTCACTCCGGCGAATCGGCTTGCCACAGAACCAACAGTCCGACGCCATCGCGATTTCCTCCTGGCCGAACAAAACTGCAGGACCGGGGCCAAACCGAAAGCCGCGAAATGGGCAAGGCGGTGCACAGTGTTGAAAGAGGAAAGTGCGCCAGAGAGGGCGTGTAAGCCGGGTCCTGTGAGAGCCGTTGCCGGCTCCCGACGGTCATTTCTCTAGGGCGCCGGTTACCCGGCGTCTCGAGCGGCCTGACCCGAGAGCGGGGCGGGCCACCCCATTGCTCTCCTATTCGGCCTTGCTCCGGGTGGGGTTTACCGAGCCGACGCGGTCACCCGCGCCGCTGGTGAGCTCTTACCTCACCGTTTCACCCTTACCGTTCCGCTCACGCGGCCCGGCGGTTTGTTTTCTGTGGCACTGGTCCGTGGGGTCACCCCCCCTGGGCGTTACCCAGCACCCTGCCCTGCGGAGCCCGGACTTTCCTCTCGTCACCTCGCGATGACCAGCGACCGTCCAACCTTCTCTGGCGCGAGGGTCATTATACGTCGGGGACTCAGCCTAGTATCCGGCCGCTTCGTACGGGCCGTGGCCGCGCTTGTAGACGAGCAAGTGACGCTCGAACGAGCAGACCTCTTCGCCGCTTTGGTTGATCGCGCGGGTGCGAACGTGGAGAACGCCTTGGGTCGGGCGCGATTGCGATTCGCGCACGCCGAGAATCTCGGACTCGGCGTAGATCGTCTCGCCGGGGCGCACGTGACGGGGAAACCTCACGTCCTTCCAGCCGAGGTTGGCGACGACCCTGCCGAAGGTTTTCGTCGTCAGCGCGGTGACCACACCGAGCACGAACGTCTCGCCGATCGTCTGATCGCCGCCGTGGACACGCTCGGCGTAGTGGCGGTCGACGACGCGCGGGGACACATCGAGCGACCGCACGGTGTGCAGCAGGTTCTCGAGCGCGGTGAACGTGCGGCCGGGGCGGTGCTCGAAGACCTGGCCGACCTCGAAATCCTCGAAGTCGATGCCCTCGATTTCCATGAAGACGTTGGGCGCGAGCGGGCGGTGCGAACCGAAGCGCGGCATCCGTTCAGTACCCGGCCTCGGCGAACGGCAGCGCGCCGCGCTTGTAGACCTCGATCTCCCACGAGATCTCGCACACGAGGGCGCCGTCCTGGTTCACGCCGCGGGTGAACAGCGCGAGACGCCCCCACGATGGATGGCCGTCGTCACGCGTGCTTCGCACCTCGGTCTCGGCGTAGAGCGTGTCGCCGCCGAACACGGGATGGCGAAGCGCGATCTCGCCGAAACCGAGCACGCGGCCGCGCTTGCCGAAGGTCTTGCCGGTCATGCCGATGACGCGCTGGACAGTCAGGGTGCTGACGACCAGCGGCCGGCCCCACTCGGTGTGCGCCGCGTACTGCGCGTCGTAGTGGAGCATCGCCCGATTGAGGGTGTCGAGCGCTTCCTCGACGTTGTCCTGCTGGGAGATGGTCAGGCCGGGGCGGTGCTTGAAGACCTGACCGGCCGCGAACTCCTCGAAGTCGAGACCGAGGCGCTCGCGGAACCGGCGCGGGCCGATCTCGACGTGGGAAGAGAACGCGCGCTCAGTCACGAGCGATGACGTCGCGCCGCGGCGGTCATTGGCGGCCGCCGCGGCGCGATCACGATCGAAGGCTCAGGCGTCTTCCGTGGGCAGCTGCCACGTGCGCACGCCGTTGGCGTGCTTCGTCCACTCCGAGGGCGGGCGCTGGTCCAGGGTCTTGCCGAAGAGCGTCCCCGGCGCCTCCTGGAGCTTGCGGCCGATCGTGTCGGGGAAATGCCGCGCCAGCTCCTCGGGCTCGAGTCGGCGGTCGGCCTCGATCCGGCGAATGGCCTGGGGCTGGGCCAGCAGCGTGTAGCCGTAGCCGAACGAGTGGAAGACCTGCCCGTTGACCTGGGTGGCGGCGTCGCTGGCCAGGTAGACGACGAGCGGGGCGACGTTGTCGGGGTCGCGCTCGGTGCCGATCGCCTGCTGGCTCGGCCACTTGCCGGTCTCCTCGAAGACCTTCTGGCCGCGCGGGGTGGAGTCGATCATCCGGGTGGCGCCGCTCGGCATGATCGTGTTCGCGGTCACGTTGTATTTCGCCATCGCGTTGGCCGTCGACCACATGAGCCCGATGATGCCGGCCTTGCCGGCGGCGTAGTTGGGCTGGCCGGGCGCGCCCAGCGCGGACACCGACGACATGCTGACGATGCGGCCGCCCTTCTGCTCGCGCATGGCCACGCAGGCCGCCCGCGTGCAGAAGAAGGTGCCGTCGAGATGGACGGCGATGACGGCATCCCATTCTTCCTTGGTCATGTTGAAGATCATGCGGTCGCGCAGGATGCCGGCGACGTTGACGAGGATGTCGATGCGGCCCCACGTCTTGACGACCTGATCGACCATCGCGGTGGCCTGGGCGTAGTCGGACACCGAGCCGTGGTTCGACGCGGCGACGCCGCCGGTCTCCTTGATCTCGCGGACGACGTCATCGGCCGCGCTCGTCGCCTGCCCCACGCCGTCCAGACCGGTGCCGAGGTCGTTGACCACGACCTTGGCTCCGGCTCGCGCCAGAGCCATCGCGATCCCGCGACCGATCCCACGGCCCGCTCCCGTCACCAGCGCCGTCTTCCCATCGAGCATCCCCATAGTGTGTCTCCCTTCGCTCAGTCGTTCGCTGCGTCTACCTCGGTGATGTCGCGGCGGAGGCGATGGCGGCGCGGGCCAGACGGTCGACGCGATCGTTCAGCGGATCCCCGCTGTGGCCCTTGACCTTGTGCCAGGTCACCTCGTGGCGCCGCGTCTGGGCGATCAAGCGCTCCCAGAGGTCACGGTTGGCCACGGGCTGCTTGGCGGCGTTGACCCAGCCGGTTCGCTCCCACCGCTCGTACCAGCGGTCGCGAAAGCAATTCATCACGTACGCGCTGTCGGTGTGCAGGTGCACGCGCCGCCGCCCGTCGATCGCCGCCAGCCCCTCGATGGCCCCCATCAGCTCCATCCGCTGATTCGTGGTCGACCGCTCCCCGCCCGAGACCGCGCGCTCCTCACCACCCTCGATGATGATCGCCGCCCACCCCCCCGGCCCCGGATTCCCCGCGCAAGCCCCGTCAGTGTACACAACAACCTCTCGCCCTTGAGTCGCGGTCAAGGTGTGTGAGTCGGAGCGAGCCGCAGACGAGCGACGACCGTCGGAGGGGGCCGTCTAGGCCCCCTCCGAGTAGTAGAGATATCGACCGCAGCTCTCGCAGCGCATGAGCGTGGCGCCACGGAGTTCCTGGAGGGCCTGGGGACGGATGGTGACACGGCATCCGCCGCACACGGCCATCGTCACCGGGGCGATCGCGATTCCACCGCGCGCCTTGAGGATGCGCTCGTAGTCGGCAAGGATGCCGGGCGGCACCTCCCGCGCGACCGTGGCCCGCTCGTCACGCACGCCGGCCAGCTCCGCCTCGACGGTGGCCAGCTGCTGCCGGACGCTGGCCTCGTCCTGACTTCCCTGCTCCTCGCGGGTCTTGAGGCGCGCCTCCGCCTCGCGGATCTCCGCGGCCAGCCGTTCCTGCATCTCCATGAGGTTCAGGATCTCTTCCTCGGTGCGGGACTTCTCCTGCTTGATGTCCTCGATCTCGACGAGGACGGCGGAGTACTCCTTGTTGGTCTTGACTTCCCACAGGTGGGCGTCGGC
>Ga0193725_1000158_pt1 | contig 22509 bp, 18 predicted proteins | sample H2a2metaG_FD_143058 | JGI IMG/M metagenome (GOLD analysis project Ga0193725, IMG submission 143058) | Soil microbial communities from a riparian zone of the East river system, Colorado, United States - H2a2 | ecosystem: Environmental > Terrestrial > Soil > Riparian zone | place: USA: East River... | reverse complement strand
ATCGACGACGGCCCACGTGGAGCCCTTGAGTAGTCGCGCGGTGTTGTCGGGCCACGTAAACCCCGAGAGCACCAGGGAGTCTACGGGATCGGCGAAGGTGATCACATTCGCGCCGCCCTTCGAGGGCCGCCAGAACGTGTCGCCGTCGATGAATACCGGCATTCGGTTGCGGTCGTATCCCAGCGTCAGCCAGTGTGTCGTGTCCAGCGTCGCGCGGAAGATCGCGCCCGGGATCCATTCCGGCCGGTCGCGCGCCGGAGCGGTGCTGGAGATCAATGGCGGCTGTTTCCCGCGGCGGTGGTATCGGCTTTCGCGCCGCTGTCTGGCGCGACGCTCGCGACGCTCGACAGCCCCACGTCCTTGTTCGCCGCGAGGTCGCCCGCGCCGCCGTACCCGATGAGCACGCCCCCCGAGCGGACCCATGCCTTGAGTTTCTCGACGCCATCATCGCCAAGCTCGCGGCGCATCCTGCTGCCGCTGCCGTCGGGGATGATAAGGACGTTGAAGGTTTGCAGGTCGTCCATGCGCCCGATTGCCCGGAGCGGCACAGGAGTGAACGCCACGTTGAGCTCACGCGCGAGGTAGTACCAGAGCCAACCGTAGCTCGTCTCGGAAATGCCATCTCCGGCGGCCACCAGGATTTTGGGAGCGTGCAGTCCCGCCACGTCTTCGGAGCCGATTCCCGCGTCGCCCGTGTCGGGAAACGCCGTCTGTAAGGGGAAAACCGGGACGCCCAAGGCCGGCCCCAACGCCGCGATGCGCTCGTGGAGACTCGCCGGGTTGCGCTGGACCCGCGCGACGAACGAGCCACGCGGATAGGTGCGACCTCCGGTGAGGATTGGTTGTCGCGTGACCGCGAGCCTGAAGTTTTCGGCTTCGAGCGCGAGGGCGAGCCGCGCCGCCCCGGGCCTATCATTGATGAAGACGTACGCACTGGCACCGCGCGTCGGTGCAGCGGGAGGGGGCACGATGGTGTCCGTGATCGCGTCGCCGCCTGGACCGGCATCTTCCGTCCAGTACGCGTCGAGATTGAACGACAGCGGCAGCGACCACGCGGTGATGTCGTAGAAGCCGTAGTCCTCCTTGTCCGCCTCGTCGCCACGCCGCCGGTTGCGCTGGAACTTTCCGATCTCCCGCTGGACGAATGACCGGTCCATGCTCGCCTGCGGTTCGAGCATGCCCTTGGCCAGACGCCGCTGCGGCTGGTTCAGATCGATCACGTAGCTGCCGGCGGGAAAAGTCCGCGCGGTTGCCGCCGTGCCCGGGCTGATGTAGGGGTGTGCGACGCGCGACGCCAGCGGCTGGCGCAGCCGCGTGACCTCGATCCCGTTCCGGAGCAGTAAGCCGATCACATGCGCTGCCGACTGCGGGTCGTTGCCCGGCACGATCACCACGCGTTTCATGCGATCGGTCGCCGCTTCCGCCATCGCCGAGCGGCGGAACTCATAGTAGTCCTGCAGCCGGCTCTGCCGGTTCTTGGCCGTCGTTTCAAGCGTGGCCAGGGAAGCCACGAAGTGATGTGCGATGCCGTCCAGCAAGGTCGTGATACTGCCGTCGTCACGGCGCTTGCGGAATTCCGGGCCACCGTCGGTCTCGTACGTCATCCCGGAGGCGCCCTGAAACGTCGTCCATTCGTCCCAGTAACCGACGTAGAAAAAGTCGAACACCCCGCCCACGTAATACTGCCAGCCGTAGCGGTCGAACGCGGCGGCGTTGCCGCGGCCGTAGGTCGCGAACCATTTGGTCGTCTGCGGCGGCAGGTTCATGTTCACCGCCTGCGCGACCGGTGGGAAGAAGAACGACGACGTCGTCGAGTGATGGTCGACGAACACCTGTGGGTGCCAGCGCAGGATGCCGTCCATCATGGCCCGCACCTCGGGCTGGCTCTGCGCGAGCAGGTCGCGGTTCATGTCGAAGCGGTAGTGGCTGTAGCGACCCGTGATGCTCCAGGGCTCGTTCTGCTCGAATGCCCACGGGTGATCGGCGCCGACGCCGACGGAGTTGTACCAGGCGGCGAAGCGCTCATGACCATCGGGGTTCGCCGATGGGTTGAGGACAACGACCACCGACTTCAGGATCTCCTGGGTCTGCGGCTCGTCCGACGCGGCGAGCTGATAGGCGACCTGCAGGGCCGCCTCGAATCCCGCCGGTTCGTCGCCGTGAACCGAGTAGTTGAACACCGCGATGGCCGGGCTTTGCGCCGCGATCGCGGCCGCCCGCGCCGGCGAGGTCTTGCGCGGATCCACGAGCTCCGCGATGCCGGCACGGATTTGATCGAGTTTGGCGAGGTTCGCGGGATCCGAAATGATCAGCGCGCGGATGGGCCGGTACTCGCTCGTGCGTCCCCACGTCTCGATTCGCACGCGGTCGGTGGCGGTGGCGACCAAGGTGTCGAGATAGTGTTGCATCACTGCGTACATGGTGTGGTGGCTGCCGGCCGCGTATCCGGTGACTGCTTCGGGGCGCGGCACGGCGGGGCGATAGGGGCCGCGGGAGTAGAAGTCGAACGGCTCCTGGGCGGCCAACGGAGGCACGAGGCTGCCCCACACGAGCAGAATGAGCAACGGGCGCATTGAGTCCTTCAGGATGATGTTGTGCCGAGCCCACCCTTCAGGGTGGGATTACGCGCGGCGGCGGGCCGCCGGGAGCGCTTGATCGAAAGAAGCGAACTCGAATGGCTTGGAGACGCAAGGCCGCCCGGTCCCGTCCAGGAAGCGCCGCATCTGCTCGTTCACGAGGTCGCCCGTCGTGAAGATCACGCGCTCGGCGTGGGAGGGGTCGTGGCTGCGCAGCCGCTCGAACAGCTGCTCGCCGGACAAGTCCGGCATGCGCATATCCAGGATAACGGCGTCGTATTTCGATGCCTTGAGCCGGACGAGCGCGTCCTCGCCACTGGCGGTCGTCTCCACCTCGTGACCCTTACCCGCGAGATACCGCTGTAATGACACGCGGACGGAGGCCTCGTCGTCCACGACGAGGACCCGCAGGCGATCGCTCCCCATGGGGGGGGCGTGGGCAACGGCTGTGTGCTCGCCGGAGGGGCGAGGCTCGGTGATCGGGATCTCGACCACGAATCGGGCTCCCGTTTGCGGCGGGTTTTCCGCCCAGATCCGGCCCTCGTGTTCGCGCACGATACCGAGCGAGATCGAGAGACCGAGACCCGTTCCCGAGCCGGTCGGCTTGGTCGTGAAGAACGGGTTGAAAATGCGCTCGATCAGGTTCGGCGGAATGCCGGCGCCGGTGTCCTCGATCTCGATCCGGATCGAGTCGGCGTTGCGGCGGGTGCGCACCGTGAGCCGGTGATGGTGGCCGTCCCGCTGCTCCATCGCCTGCTCGGCATTCGTGATGAGGTTCAGGAAGACCTGCTGCAGCTGGTGCGCGTCGGCCATGGTGTCCGGCAGCGATTCGTCGTATTCACGCCGGATGTCGATGCCGCGGACCCGCAGCTCGTAGCCGCGTAGCTCGAGCGTGTCGTCGAGCACCTGGTTGAGTGCCGTTTGGACTTTTTCCGCTTTATGCTGGCGCGCAAAGGTCAGCAGGTTCTGTACGATACGACTGGCGCGCCGCGCCTCGCTGTAGATCGTCTCCGCCGCCGTGCGCTGATCGGGCGGGAAGCGCTTCTCGGCGAGCAGCAGCTGGGCGAACGCCGAGATGCCGGCCAGCGGGTTGTTGAGCTCATGCGCCACGCCGGAGACGAGCTGCCCGATCGCCGACATTTTTTCCGACTGGATGAGCTGCTCCTGCAGCATCTTCTGGTCGGTGACGTCGCGGATGAGACACAACACTTCCTCATCCTTCTGCGGCGTGGAGTAGGTGATTGCGATCGTGCGGACTTCGCCATCCTTGCGGTAGAACTGCGACTCGAACAGGCCCGTTTCGCCGGCAAGCGCCTGCTGAAAGTGGCCCAGCGCCTTCGGGAGGTCGTCGTCGGGGAGCATCGGGGCGAACCACTGACCGACCAGCTCTTCGCGTTTGTATCCGGAGATGTTTTCCGCTGCGTGGTTCACCGTCGTGAAGCGGCCGTTCGCGTCGAGGGTGACGATCGCGTCGGACGCCGATTCGACCAGGTGGCGGTAGCGGGCTTCCGAGCGTGCCAACGTTTCCTGGGCGCGTTTGGGCTCGGTGATATCGCGAAGGGTGGCGACGGTGCCGATGATCTCGCCCTGCATCCGGAACGGTCCGCTCGAGACCGCCACTTCACGCTCTTCACCGGTGCGGTGATTGACGATCCGCGTCTCGTACCGCTGCGACTCACCACCGAGGACGAGGTCTTCGCGTGAGGCCACGTGGGACCGCTCACCCGGCGATACGTTATCGGCGATCGCCTGGCCGACAACGTCGTCAATCGGCCAGCCCAGCATTTCCGCGCCGGCCTGGTTCGTCGCGAGAACCCGCCGATCAGCGCCCGTCACGATGACGGCGTCCGGCAGCGCAGCCATGATGTCGGCTGCCGTCTGCAACAAGTCCACCAGCGGACTTTTGCCTGCCGCAGTGCTTGCCCCAGTTCCCCGGGTCGGCGAGACGCGACGAGCTTTACTCACGCGTGATAAGACGCCTCCATGGAGACCTTCATCAAGCTCAGACTTTCCAGCGCCACTTGGGTGACCTTTTCGGGGGTGTCGCTATTGCCGCGCTTGACGCAATCCTTGATGATCTCGAGCGCGTGGATCGGATGCTCATCGTCATACTTGGCATGCTCCTCGAGCCACCAGCGACCGCGCGGCCCGATTTTCTCGTTCTTCGCGAGCCCGCGCAACGCCTTTTCCGAGATTTTCTGCGCGACCCCTTCGACCGCATAGTTCGTCGCCGAGACCGCCTGCCCGAACTCGGCATTGCGGCACATCTCGGTCAAATAGGCATGGAACTTCTTCACCGCCGGGATCATCGGCTCCGGTTCCTGGAACCGCTTCTTGTGGACGTTGAAGCCGTCCCCCATGGCCCGCCACATCGCGTCGTGCCGGCGCTCGACGCGGATGTTGTCCGTGAAGAACTCGCGCCCCATCGTGGGCGAGCGATCCAGCAGCATCTGCAGCCACTGGGGGAAGTCCCGAATGATAGGGTAGAACCCGACCAGGAAGTTCTGGATTTGCCCATCCACCAGTTGGTTCTCGGACGCGTCAATAATGACCGGTGTATCGAGGATGGCCTGTCGGCTGGGCTCCAGCGTGGAATCCAGGTCCGCGACCCAAGGCGGGTGCGGGGTCACTTGCACGGACATTGCGGTTCCTCTCCCGGGCGCGGGCGTGGGTACCTAGGTATTCAACGTGGGCTGCAATGTACGGGAGAGGATCGAACATGCAAGCATAAGTCGGATAGTGACTTGGAGCACATCAGCAGAATGAGCCGCTTGACAAGATATATCGTGTAAGAATATCGTGACGTAACATCTCACAAGAGGCCAAGATGGGCGGGAAGTTCGGCTGGGAGGGGTTTGGTTTTGCGTTCGGACCCCGGGCATGGGGCTTTCGTGGACGCGGACCCCGGAGTTGGCGGCGTCAGTGGTTCGGCGCCGGCGACATGAAATACGTCATCCTGAAGCTGCTGCGCGACAAGCCACGTCATGGATACGAAGTCATGAAGGAGTTGGAAGAGCGGATGCACGGCTGTTACTCGCCGTCGCCCGGTACCATCTATCCGACGTTGCAGTGGCTGGAGGACGAGGGACTCGTCGTCGGGCGCGACGTCGAAGGCAAGAAGGTCTACGAAATCACGGACACAGGACGGGCGTTTTTGGACGAGCACAAGGACATCGTCGAAGACATCTTCGATCGCGTTACCGAGACCGTGGAGCGCACGGTGGGTGGCTCGATGGTCGAGGTCAACCGCGCCTTGGGCCAGCTCGTGAAAGCAGTCTACCGGACCGGCTGGAAAGCCGAGACGGATGCGGCCCGCAAGGCCGTTGCGGAGATCCTAGGGAAGGCGACGACGGAGATTGAGGCGTTAGGAGCGGTGCCGGCGGGTAAAGCCTAGCGCAACCACACCCAGATCGTCCCCGCGGGGCATGTAGACCCCACGCCGAACGACGGCGATGACGCAGAGATGCTCCAGGGGACGATACTGGTGGGCGCCCGCGGGCGTCCCCCGCGGTAAATCTCGACGGCTTCGACTTGATCTGCGGGGATCGCCGAGAGCGGCCACCCTGCGCCGTTCTGACCTTCGATAAAAATCCCATAGCGTCGCAGCTCGGACGGCTCAAAGGCCCGACCGATGGCAGACGGGGCGCGGGTCAGCGCAAGATCCAACCGCAGCCCTCGCAATTCCGCCAGCTCTTCTCGAGGGATGAACACGGAGTTTCCGCCGGTGCACCGCACCCGGCGCGAAGCATGTTCGTCCCATGCCGCGTCGAGCGTCCCGCCGTAGCCGGCCAGTCGGTTGATTCGGCGATCGTTCAGACCGTCCGGCACGGGACCGAGCAGGAGCGACACGTCGAGCGCTTGCCCAACTGGCAGGGTCACCGCATGCCGCAACGCAAAGTAGCCGCGCTTGCGGACCCTGAGCATGAACGTTCCTGCCGGCACAGTCGGCAGGCTGAAGCGACCCAGACTATCCGTCGTCGTCGCGACCGCCCCTCCGAGCACCACCACGTCCGCGCCCGCGGTCGGGCGATCGAAAACGTCGCTCACCGTGCCGAATACGCCGCTGCGGCGGCCGCGGACCACAATTGGCTTGAGCTCTTGCGCCACCGGCGTCATGCGCGCGGCGATTTCCGTTTCAGTGCTGTCGATGACAAAGGTGACTTCGAGCGGATTGAAGCCAAGTCGCCGGAAGAGAAAACGCTCCTCTCCTTGCGCGAGACTGTCGAGCTGGAACCGTCCGTCGGCGCCGGTGAGCGTCTTTCGTCCCGCCGTCATGGCGAGAACCTGGACTTGATCGACTGGTTGCCCCGCGATGTCACGGACCGTACCGCGGACTGTGCGTGGGTTGATTTGCGCCGGGGCTGACCGGGCTGACACAAGGAGGGCGACGGCCGCGATCGCGAGCGCGTAGCGTGACATACTCGGAATACTACCTACGTCTCTGGCTCATGTTCCAGACCGATCGCGCAATTCCTGCAGCGCGCGCGCCACATATACACGGGTCATCTGCTTGCGCCACGACAGGTCAAAGTCCGTGTTGTCCATCGGCTTGGACGGTCGGTAGGCCGCCTCCGCAGCCGCCGCGATGGATTCGTCGGAGAGCGGGGCTCCCTGCAGGGCCGCGCCGGCTTCCGGGACTTCCTGCGGGTAGCTCGCGACGCCACCGAGCACAATGCGCGCGGAGACGACGTTCTTCCCTTTCCACTGTACCCAGGCGGCGACGCCGAGCACCGGGAAATCGAACGCGCCTCTGCGCCGCAGCTTGTGATAGACCGCATCCCAGCCATTGGGTGCCGGAAGTCGCACGTCCACCAAAATCTCGTCAGGCTGCTTCGTGAGATAATTGATCCCGTCGTTCTGATAGAAGCGTCCTGCCGGGACGACGCGCTCACCTTGGGGCCCGACGAGCCGGTACTCGGCGCCGATCGCCACCATCACCGGGGCAACGTCCGACGAGCTGACCGCCCAGCAGCGCGGCGACGACGGTGCGACCCAGCAGATGTGGCCATCCTTCTTCATGCAGAAGTCGATCGACTTCCGCCACTCGTAGCTCTGATTGTAGTAGTTGCAGCGCGTGTCGAGACACAGGTTGCCGCCGAGGGTGCCCATGTTGCGGAGGAGCGGCGTGGAGACGAGACGGGCAGCGGTACTGATGACGGTCGGACGGTCGGACGGACGGACGGTCAATTCCGTGAGCGTGACCGCTGCTCCGATCACCCTGTTATCCGCTCGTCGCAGCTCGGGAATCGCCATCAGCGAAATGACAGTCTTCGGCTCCTGATGCCGGCGCTTCATGTTCGGATAGAGATCGGTGCCGCCCGCGACGAACATGCCGTCGGGGCCCGCGTCGCGCTTCATGCGAAGCGCTTCGGCGAGTGACTTCGGTTGGAGGTAACTGAAAAACGGGAGCCGCAGCATGAGTCACCTTAAGCTGCGGCTCCCCCTGCGTCCAGACTCAGCGCTACTTGTCTCTGCGCGCCAAACCGATCCCGCGGACCGCTTCCGCCAGTTTCACGAACTCGGCGCGATATCCGTCCGGGTCCTGCCCGCGCGCCTCGCGCGCGGCCGCAATCACGTGGCCGAGATCAGCCTTCCCACGAAAGTCCGAATTGCGCAGGAGCAGCCCGAACTCGGCGACAGCCGCCTGAAATTGAAAGTCTCCTGAGGCCGCCTGACCGGCCTGAGCCATCACCGGCTGCGACATGAGCCTGCTTTCATCGCCGTCGGGCCGTTTGTAGCGCACCTTCACGAACAAGAGCTCGGGACCGGCGGCACTGGTCGACTCTGTACCGCGACGCTGGTAGCGGAGGGAATCCGGCATCCGAATCGTCACGTCGGTGTTCACGCCCACCGGCACCACCTCATAGAGCGCGGTGACGGAGTGACCGGAGCCGACTTCGCCCGCGTCCTTCTTGTCATCGGTGAAATCCTCGTTGCGGAGCAGCCGGTTCTCGTAGCCGATCAGCCGGTATGCCCGCACCCGAGCCGGATTCCACTCCACCTGGATCTTCACGTCTTTCGCGACGGCGTAGAGCGTCCCGCCGAGCTCGTGCACCAGGACCTTCTGTGCCTCGGTAATGTTGTCGAGGTAGGCGTAGTTGCCGTTCCCCTTGTCGGCCAGCTTCTCCATCTTGGCCGCCTGCAGATTGCCCTCGCCGACGCCCAAGACTGTGAGAAAGACGCCGGTGCGGCGCTTTTCCTCGATCAGCTGCACCATCTCGGCATCGCTGGAGGCGCCGACGTTGAAATCGCCGTCAGTAGCGAGAATCACCCGGTTGTTGCCGCCACGGATGAAGTTCGCGACCGCCTCGTCGTAGGCCCGGCGAATCCCCTCGCCGCCCGCGGTGCTCCCCCCAGCCTCCAAGCGGTCGATGGCGTCGAGAATCCTGTCCTTCTGGTCTCCCGGCGTGGACGGCAGAACCAGGCCGGCGGAACCAGCGTACACGACCATCGCAACGTGGTCCTTGGCGCGGAGCTGATTCACGAGCAACCGCATCGCCGATTTCACGAGGGGCAGCTTGTTCGGCGGCATCATCGAACCGGAGACGTCGAGCAAAAACACGAAGTTCGACTGGGGGAGATTCTCGAGCTTGACCCGCCGCGCTTGCAGGCCGATGCGGACGAGCTGGTGTTGCGGCTTCCAGGGCGCGGGTGCGACCTCGGTATGGATCGCGAGCGGGTCGTCGCCCTCGGGCTCGCTGTAGTCGTAGGGGAAGTAGTTCACGAGCTCTTCGATGCGGACCGCGTCACGCGGCGGCAGCTGGCCGTCCTGCATGATGAAGCGCCGCATGTTGCTGTAGGAAGCACGGTCGACATCGATCGAGAATGTCGAGAGGGGATCTGCCGCGACGGCGATGAACTGGTTCTCGACGATCTCGTCGTACTGCTCGCGATTCCCAGGCTGGCGCTGATAGCGCCAGGCCTCGGTGCTGTCGAACCGAGCGCCGGGAGCCGTCGGATACTCCTCACGAGCCGTCGCACCACGCACCGACATGTACGCGGTGGCGCCCACCGCGGCTGACTTCGACTGCTGAACGGCGATCCCGTCCACCACAATCGCCTGTAACTGGACCGGACTGCTCTCGAGGCGGAAATCGACTGTCTGGGTGGCGTTTACAGCGACGCGGACGGTTTTCTGTCCGGCGTTATATCCGATGAATCGAGCCCACACGGTATGCGTCCCGACCGGGACATTGGCGATCAGGTAGGAGCCGTCGCGGTTGCTGATACTGCTGAGTCTCGTTCCAGCGACCGAGACCTGGACGCCCTGAAGCTGCTTTCCGGTGGTGCTATCCGTGACATGGCCGGAAATGGTTCCGGTGTCGACTGCGGTGGGTCTCGATGCGGCGACAAGGCCGACCAGCAACGCGAGAAAACGAACGGGATGAAGCGGCATGGTCCCTCCGGGAGTGTGTCCAGGAGAGACGCTCAGACCTTGGCGAGCGACACAGCCTTTCCGTCTTCTCCTTCCCAGGGGGTGGGGACACGCATCGGTTCCGGCCACGGAATCTCAGGGAAGCTTGTCGGTCCAAACCTCCCCGCTTCGCCCTTCCCCTTTCCCCGCAGTGCCTTGAGCACCTTCTCGGGCGTGATCGGCACCTCGTCGACCCGGACCCCGACAGCGTCGTAAACCGCATTCGCGACCGCGGGCATCACGGGCAACAGCGGTCCCTGGCCGACTTCCTTCGCCCCGAAGGGCCCGTTGGGGTCGGGATCCTCGATCAGGTAGGTGACGACGTCGCACATCTCGAGCGTCGTAGGACTCTTGTATTCGAGCAGGGAAGGGATCTTGTGGACCACTTTGAGATCGCCGCGATAGGCCATCTCCTCCATCAATGCCTCGCCGAGGCCCATGTAGATCGAGCCCTCGACCTGCCCGATCACGGCAGCGGAGTTAATCGATCGGCCGACGTCGTGCGCGATCCAGATGGTGGGCACGCGGACGATGCCCGTTTCGGGATCGACATCCACCTCAGCCACGCAGGCACTGTACGAATACGCCGGGGATGGCCCGACGCCGGCGCCGCGGTACTTCCCGGCGCTCATCGGTGGAGTGTAGGAGCCGACCGTCCCGATCGTTCCCTCGGCGGCCTCGGCCAACTGAACCGCCTCGGCAAACGCCACGCCGCGCTTCGGGTCCCTGGTATCGAACACGCGCCCGTCGGCGAAGGTCAGCCGGTCGACAGGTACCTCGAGCTTCCTCGCTGCATGCACGCCGAGTATCTGTCGCGCGCGCTCGGCGGCTTGCAACGCGGCATTCCCGGTCATCAGCGTAACACGGCTCGAATAGCTGCCCAGGTCTACGGGAGTGAGGTCGGTGTCGGCGGTGACGACGGCGATGTCGAACGGATCGATCCCGAGCACTTCGGCGACGATGTACGCGAGGATCGAATCCGAGCCCTGCCCGATCTCCGTCGAGCCGCAGAACACCGTGACGCCGCCGCCGCGGTCGCACTTCAGCTGGACGCCTGAATGCGGCATGTTGTTCCAGTAGATCGGCAAGCCCGCGCCCGAGATGTAGCTCGAGCATGCGAGCCCGACGCCGCGGCCCTCGGGCAACTTGCGGAATTTCTTCTTCCACTCCGACCCCGCGACGACTTTCTCGATGCATTTGCCGAGACCCATGGAGCCCACCCGCAGGTAATTCGCCGTAAGCGAGTTCGGCGGGACGAGGGTCTTGAGACGCAGCTCGGCGGGGTCGATGCCGAGCTGCTCGGCGATCTTTTCGAGATGCACCTCGAGCGCGAAGCGCGGCTGCGGCGTGCCGTGCCCGCGCTTGGGCCCGCACGGCGCCTTGTTCGTGAAGGCGCGCGCGCCCTGAAAGTGGTAGCGCGGGACATTGTACGTGACGGTCTGAAGGGCGCCCGTGTAGTACGTGCTCGCGACGCCGTAGGAGCCGTACGCGCCGCCATCGAGCAGGGATTTGAAATGCATTCCGGTAATCGATCCATCGCGCTTCACACCAGTGCGCACCCACATCAGCGTCGGGTGGCGGCCGCGATGACAGTAGAACACCTCTTCGCGCGTCAGCGTGATCTTCACCGGCCGGCCCGTGATCATCGCGAGCTTCGCGACCGCGATCTCGTGACTGAACGGATCGCTCTTGCCGCCGAAGCCCCCGCCGTTCGGCGTCGCGATGACGCGAATGCGCGCGGCCGGCAGCTCCAGCACCTTGGCGAGCGCGCGGTGCACGTAGTGCGGCGTCTGGGTCGAGGTCCACAGGGTGAGCTTGCCGTCCGGTGACCACATTGCCACCGCGGCGTGCTGCTCCATCGGCAGGTGGGTGCTGCCTTCGAAGAAAAACAGATCTTCGCGCACCAGATCCCCGTCAGCGATCCCGGCCTCGGCATCGCCGAACTCGAGATTGATCAGCTTGTGCAGATTGCCGGTGTCGGCGTAGTCGTGAATCTGCGGCTCGGGATGCGCGACGGCGGCTTCGGCCGAGTCGAAGGATTTGAGCGGGTCGTAGACGATCTTGATGAGATCGAGGGCGGCGGTCGCTGTCTCTTCCGTCGTCGCCGCCACGGCTGCGACGGGATCGCCGATGAAGCGGACTTTGTCGACGCACAGGGTGTGCTCGTCCTGCGAGACGGGAAGAATCCCGAACGGAATCGGCAGGTCGGGACCCGTGAGCACGGCCTGCACGCCCTCCAGCTGCTTCGCCGCGGTGACATCGATCGAGACGATGCGCGCGTGCGGCTCGGTGCTGCGCAGCAGCCTGCAATACAGCATCCGGGGAAACGCAAGATCGTCGGCGAAGCGCGTGGCGCCCGTCACTTTCGCAACGGCGTCAACTTTCCGCAGCGCTTTTCCGATGACTCTATGCTTGGCCATACAACGTTTCCCGTTTCGGCTCGGCTTTTTCGCCGCGCATGCGCGCGGCCGCCAGCTCCACCGCCTCATAGATCTTGATGTAGCCGGTGCAGCGGCAAAGGTTTCCCGCGAGCGCGTCTTTGATTTCGTCGCGCGTGGGTTTGGGATTGGATTGGAGGAGTGCTTCAGCGGCGAGCAGGAACGCAGGCGTGCAGTAGCCGCACTGGGCGGCGCCGAGGTCGGCGAACGTCTCTTGTAGAGGATGGAGCTTACCGCCCTGTGCCATCGCTTCGACCGTCCGCACCGCGTGGCCTTCGCAGGCGAGGCCCAGCACCAGGCACGACAGCACCGGCGTTCCATCCAGCAGCACCGTGCACGTGCCGCACTCACCCAGCTCGCAGCCGTGCTTCGTTCCCGTGAGTCCCAGATCTTCGCGCAAAACCTCGAGCAGGGTCTTGTGCGGCGCGAATGCCACTTCGGCCGCTTCGCCATTCACGGTGAGCGCGATTTTGACTTTTGATTCAGGACTCATGGTTACGACCTAATCTTGATAAGAGCTACGGTCGACGCCAGCTTCCTCCCATGATCAAAGCTCTTTTGTCAGCGACCGCGCTGCTTTCCATCATTCCATCGTTCCATCTATCTGCTCAGGATTACAGAGCCCAAGCCATCCGTATCCTGCGTACCGTTCCCCTCATCGACGGCCACAACGACATCCCGGACGCGCTGCGCGAACGGGGCGGCGTCGATTCAGTGGACTTCGCCGTCCGCCAGCCGAGGCTGATGACCGATATCCCGAAGCTTCGCGCCGGGTATGTCGGCGCGCAGTTCTGGGCCGCGTATGTCCCCGTTACGACGATGGACTCCGGAACCCACGCGGCGATCTACGCGCTCGAGCAGATCGATCTCGTCCATCGCCTTTGCGCAAAGTACCCACGCTCGTTGGCGATGGCGTACACAGCGGCCGACATCGAACGCAACTTCGCCGCCGGCAAGATCTCGTGTCTGATCGGCATCGAAGGCGGCCACGCGATCGAGAACTCGCTCGGCGCGCTGCGCATGTTCTACAGAGTCGGCACGCGCTACATGACGCTGACGCACTGGCGCAGTCTCGATTGGGCGACTGCGTCGACCGATACCGCCCGGCGCGGCCTGTCGCCCTTCGGCAAGCAGGTCGTCCTCGAGATGAATCGTCTCGGCATGCTGGTCGATTTGTCGCACGTCAACGATCAGACGATGTCCGACGCGCTCCACACAACGCGCGCGCCGGTGATCTTCTCGCATTCGTCCGCGCGCGCGCTCGCGAATCACGCGCGCAATGTTCCCGACTCGATTCTCAAGCTCGTCGCGGTGAACCGGGGCGTCGTCATGGTCAACTTCAATCCCGGCTTCGTATCGGAAGCGGTGCGTGTCACGGACGACACGGTGAACGCGCGCCTGGACAGGCTGCGGGCGGCCGGCGCGGATTCGGCGACGCGCGCCGACTCGCTCAAGGCATGGAACGCCACGGGGCCCCACGCGACGCTGGTGCAGGTCGCCGACGATATCGAATACATTCGACGAATCGCCGGGGTCGATTGTGTTGGATTGGGCTCTGACTTCGACGGTATCACGGAAGTGCCGGTCGGTGTCGAGGATGTGTCCAAGTTCCCCGATCTGATTGCCGAGCTGCTGCGGCGTGGTTGGACCGAGGCTGATGTGAAGAAGGTCGCGGGCTTGAATACACTGCGGGTACTGCGCGATGCGGAACGCGTCGCGAGGGAACTGCGGCGCTAATTGACCTGAATGATCTTCAGGCCGCCCAGTCCGGCCGCGACGATCAAGATGCCCGGATTGCCGGGACCGCCCGCAGAGTAGGCGACGTGGTTCACCGACTGAAGGTTTCCGAAGCGCAGCTTGCCGCGCATCGTGATCGTCTGAGCTCCTGTGCCACTCGTCGAGAACGCCTGGCTGCCCTGCGCGAGATAGACGCCGGCTTCACCATTCGAGATGAACATGAGGTCCTGATCGATCGCGACCGCGTTGGTCACGACGACCGAAGGGCTCAGGCCCAGAGAGTCAGGATTGGGTCTCGGCACCTGGCCGAGGAATGCGCCCGTCGCTGGATTCAGGACTTGCACGCCGCTGTCACCCGCCGCGATGAACGCTTTACCGCCGACCAGCTCGGCTTGTGACTTTGATTGCGCGATGTCGGCGCCTTTGAACGGCCACGAGCCAACCACGCTCATGTTGCTCTCGTTGTAGACGGCCAGTGTGCCCGGCACGCCCCGTACGACCGCGACCAGTCCGCCACCGACGGCTACCCAACGCGCATCAGTCAGCGGTATCGAGCTCGTCACGGCGAATGTCGCGGGATTGAGCATGAACAGACTACCGCCATCACCTGACGTCGCGTAGACGCGCGTACTGCCGAACGCAACACTGGTTGCGGCAAAGCTGCTCAAGCCGGTGCGTGTGTTGCCAGTGAGCACTAGCTGGTTGCCTACGAGTTTCACGACTTCGAACACGGCAGGCGATGCAAACCCCGTGTCGCTCGTCGCCTCGGCGAGATAGACGTTGACGCCCGATGTCGTGACCGCGCTGACGTCGGTGTTCTGGAACAGCGCTTCGGACCTGAGCACGGGTTGGTTCTTGTTGGTGATGTCGATGACGTCAACGGCACCCAGGTAGGGATTGCCCACCATGTTGTAGCTCACGACGGCGAGACTGCCGACGATCGAAACCGACGTCGCCTGCAGCGTCTGGCCGCCGATGGTCGGCGGCGCGACTTCGGCCTTGAGGCTCAGGTTGAAACCACCCGCCTGGCTCGCCGTGCTGCTGCGACCGACCGACGCCGACGCCAGCGGCGCGGGAGCCGACGGGTAGCCAACGCCCGCGGAGTCGATCGGGATCGAGTCGTTCATGTACGTAACTCGCGATGCCAACACGCCGGCATTGTTGGTTATGGTAATCCGATCGTTCGCCTGATTCCCCGGTCCCGATGCATCAGAGCAGGACAGGTGGACCAGAGCGACGACGCAGATCAGTGCTACCGCGAGCTTACGCATGCACCAATACCTTGGAAGCGAGGTTGGAATGCAAGAGCCGCAGTCACCTTGTGATCACCATCACGCGGCCGCCGTATCACAGCCCGCGCTCCACGCCCAGCGACACGCCGCTGCGCGACAGCACCGGACGCGACCGAATCACGCTGAAGTCGAATCGCAGCGTCGTGCCGCCCGCCGCGTTGTACCGGATCCCGGCCACTCCCGTCAGCGTCTCGAGCGACTGCACCGCTCCCGCCACGAGATAACTCTCGCGACCCGCGGCGCCGAGCAACGAGACTGCGGTGCGTCGCGTCAGTGAACGGGTAGCGCGAAGCGATACCGCGGTGTCGGTGCGCTTCGACGGGTTGCGCGAGATGAAGGCGCGCGCCGTCCACACCATGCGGCTCGTTTCGGTCGTGATGTGCGGCATCACGACGTCCACCGGACCGACGCCGTAGTTCCAGCGGCGATATCCGACTCCGACGGATGAGCGGGCAGCGACGAGGGCGGTCGCATCGACCTCCCAGGTGTTCTTCGGCGTGAAGACCGGACGCTTCGAGGTCCCTGCTTCGACGGTGAACCAGAACCGGGTCGTCGGATGCACGACGCTGCCAAGGCGCGTCGCGAAGTCGGTTTCGCCGTAGCGGCCGTAGTATTCGCCCGCGACCCAACCGCCGGAGCCCCGCGTCGATGTCAGGGTGAGCTGCGCGCCCAGAGTGGACCAATCCTGACTCGCCGTCACGGCCTCGTACGATCCCCAACTGGAGATGCGCGCGGTCTGTCCGAGGCACGGCGTCGCGAGGCAAAGGGCGAGGAGCGCGGCGACGCTCGGTTTGCCGAATCCTTTGCGCGTCATGTCACCCCAGGCGCGTACGCCTTTCGCCACGTTGGCGAACGCCTTGAGCCGCCACCACACGGTGCACTGGCGATAGCCGAAGTTTTCCAGCGACGCGAAGAGCAGCAACCGGAACAGGTCGATGAAGCGACGATAGCGGCGGAAGCTCACTTCCTCGAGCACGACGGCCCAGATGGACAGCAACATGCCGTATCCCCACGCGACGAGGAGGAACAGCAGCGCGAACGACACGTTCAAGAGGCCGAATGACAGTCCGGCGATGGTGACCACATAGCCCACGAGCTCGACGACTGGAGCCAGCATCTCGCCGAAGGCGAAAAACGGCATCGCGAGCAATCCGACTCTGCCGTACCGCGGATTGAACAGCATTCCTTTGTACTGCCACATCGCCGCAATCAGGCCCCGATGCCAGCGCTCGCGCTGGCGCGACAGAATCTTGAACGACTCCGGCACTTCGGTCCACGCGACCGGGTCAGGAATGAACGGCATCTCGTATTTGATCTTGTTGCGCCGCAGATGGCGATGCATGCGCACGACGAGGTCGAGATCCTCGACGATGCTGTTCGTGCGATAGCCGCCTACCGCCATGACGTATTCCTTGCGAAACAGGCCGAACGCTCCGGAAATGATCAGATTTCCGCCCAGGCGGTTCCATCCCAGCCGGCCGAACAGAAACGCGCGCAGATACTCGACCACCTGAATTCCGGGGATCACCTTCCCGGGCACGCGCGCGTCCGTCACACGGCCATCTTTCACCGTGCAGTTGTTGGCGACGCGTACCGTGCCGCCGACCGCGGCGATCTGGCGGCCGAGCAAGAACGGGCGCGTGAGGCGCAGCAAGGCGTCAGGCTCGATGAGCGTATCGGCATCGACCGCGATTACGAGCGGAAAGCGCGAAGCGTTGATCGCCGCGTTCAGGGAGTCGGCTTTGCCGCCGTTCTCCTTGTCCAGCACGAGGAGGCGTGAGCGGGAGCGCGAGCGATACAGGGCGCGCAGCGGCTTGGTCTCGATCGTCTCGGGATAGACCCGCGGGATTTCGTAGAGGTCGAAGGCGTGGCGCAGCTGATCCATCGTGTCGTCCTTCGAACCGTCGTTCACCACCACGACCTCGTAGTTGCGATACTCGAGGGTGAGAATCGCGGTGACGCTGGCTTCGATCGTCGCGCTCTCGTTGTACGCGGGCACCAGAATCGTGATCGGCGGCAGCGCATCGCTCTGCATCAGGCGCTGGAAGTCCTCGTCCTCGGCCAGCCGTGTCTGCTCCCAGATCTCCGGAATCGAGAGGATCAGCAGCACGGCATAGAACGAGTTGAGGACCAGGAAGTAGACCAGGATCACGAGGTCGGTTGTCCCGACAATCGACGTGAGCACGCTCATACGGCGAACTCCGCGAGTGCCTGCGACGGCAGACCCAGGACCATCTGCGCCATCGCCCGGGCGACGGGATCGCCTCCGACCTCCGCCTCGAGCAGCACGTTGCGGCCCGCCGACGCGAAGCGCATGAGTGCCAGGGCCGCCCGCAGGCGCACCCACCAGACCTCGTCGCGCAACGCCGCCTTCAGCAGCGGCAGCGTGCTCACATCGCTGATCATGCCGAGCGAGCGGACCGCCTGCGCGCGGGCTGCCCACGCGTCGTCGGTGGCCAGGCGTTTGAGCGCCGCGACGGACTCGCGGTGCGGAAAGCTTCCCAGCGCGCGCGCCGACTGCACGCGGACCTCGGGATCGACGTGGTCGGCCAGTGCCGTCAGGCGTTCGCGCAGCGCGGGCTCACCCAGCCGCGCGGCGAACTCGGCGAGGCGGGGCAGGGCAGGATCGTCGGCGCGACGCAGGCGCTTCTGCAGGTGATCGACCACCACGGGTCGAGACCGGAGCAGCATCGCGGCGTAGTACGCCTGCACCGTTGGCGCGAGCTGCGGCAGGCGATCCAGCGCCGTCAGGGTGAGGGCAGTGTTCTCCATCCGCTCCAGGCACGCGACGGCGGCCACGTGAACGGCGGGGTGACGGTCGTTGATCAAGCGAGTCAGGCGGGCCACATCGGCCGGCATGGCAGCGACGCTCAGGAAGCGCGCGCACTCCAGGCGTTTCCACCAGCGCGCCGACGTGCTGTTCGTTCGCACCAGCTTGGCCCACCACGTGTGTTCGAGCGCCTGGGCGAGCTGGCGCCACCGCTCGCCCGGAACCCGCGCCGACCATTTGACGAGTGCATCGATGGCGAGTGGCGTCGGCAGGCGACCCAGCCCGATCATCACTCCCGCGAGCGGAGCGGTTCCGGCCGCCCAGCGCCGCATCGACGCGTCCACGGCCTCGCGGAGCGGATTGAGACGGGTGCTGCGGCGCAACCGGAACCAGCGGTTGAGAACGATCAGCACGAGGAGGGCGACCAGCAGCCCACCCTGCACGATGGCGACGACGATCAAGAAGCTCCGCGCGTTCATCGACCCACCCAGCGGCGGATCTTTTCCAGCGCGACCCGGAGGCTCATCGGCTTCACCATGTAGTCCATCGCGCCGGCTTCGAGCCCGCGCAGCTGCTCCGTCTCGCTGCCGTGCACCGTCGTGAACACGACGCGAAACTTTCCCGGACAGTCCTGCTTCAGCGCTTCGAAGACCGAGTAGCCGTCGAGGGCGGGTAGATCGACATCGAGCAGCAGCAAGGGTGGCCGCTCCGCGCCGCTCGTCTCCATCAGCTTGAGCTGATCGAGCGCCTCGCGTCCATTGCGGAAGAGGACGTAGCGATACCCGCGTGCCTCGAGACCAAAGGTGAGCAGCTCGGCGAGCGTGTCGTCGTCTTCGACGACTATCACTTCGGGAACGTCACCTGCCGGCGGCGGCGAAGCGGCGGCGAGATCAGGCGGCGGCGAAGGAGCGGCATAGCGCGCCGCGGTTGCCGGAGGAGCCGCCGGCTGCTTGGTGAACAGCGCCGCCGCGAGCCGGCGAACAAAGCTGCGGGCCGCCTGGCCTCGGTCCGCGACTCCATTGCCCGGGTGCTCGAGCCAGTGCTTGGCGGCCTCTTCGAGCTCGGCGGCGACGACCGACGCCTGGGGGTATCCAAAGGATCCGGCAGAGCCACGCAGACGATGAGCGTCGCGGCGCAGTGCTTCGATTGCGGCCGTGTCGTCGCCCGAAGCGATCAGCCGTTCGGCCAGTTCTGCGATCGTCCCCAGCTGATCGCGGGCTCCGTGCAGGTACTCGTCACGCACTCCGGGGGGCAGCCCGAAGTCGTCGACCTGGGGGGGGCTCACGGGCTCCAAGATATAACTAGCTTGTCTTTCGACCTAATGACCGAGCCTACGGTAGGGCTTTGCGAGACCTGTACATGGGTGCGGATTGTGACGAACCGGCGGGGGTCTGTCTTCTATCGGTGCTCGCGCGCCGAGACAGACCCCCGGTTCGTTCGCTACCCGCCGCTACCGGTGCGGCAGTGCCCTGGGTACGACCGGCGCGACCCGACTGCGGAGCCCGAGCGCGATCGTGACGAGCGCTGACGCGTCGCAGACTTCGGCGATGATGTGGGCGAACAGAAAGTGCGTCAGGCCGGCGTGGTAAGTGATGTAGGAGAGCTCGGCGAGGACGAAAAGAAGGAAGCCGTTCAGCCCACGAGTACCAGGACGCTGTGGATAATGATGAAGGCCCAGTGCGGCATCGCTTCCATGAACGATCCGAAAGGGGCGACTGCGTCATCCATTGGGAATCCCTGGTGAGAGACGCCCCAACTTAGTTGTCGACGCCATTCCAGGGGGGGGCCTCTAGGACGCGCCAGGCCGTCCCCCCGCCCCCCCTTGAGCGAATTCCATGCCGACCACAGTCTCGTGCTCGTTTGTGCTCAGGTGTGACCCGTCTCACTTGCAGATTGCCCACCCGTTCCTCACTTTGGTCCCGCGCTTCTATCTCTTTGGAAGAAAGGGTTTTGTGATTCAGCGCTTCGTGTTGAAGTACTTCGAGCGCATCCTCGTCCTCCTGCTTGTAGCGTCGCTGCTCGTGATCAATTCGTTGATCGAGCAGAAGTTCGCGTTTCTGAGCTTCTATTATCTGCCCATCATTCTCGCCGGCTTCTATGGCGGCCGGCGCTTTGCCGTGGTCTCCGGTCTCTTCGTTGTGTCGCTCGTCTTCTTCCTTCAGGCCACTCAAGGGATGGGGATGGAAGCGGGGCTGACCGAGGACGCACTGCTGACCCTGTTCCCGTGGGCCGGCTTTCTGATCCTGACCGGGTACGTGGTCGGTGGACTCGCGGAACAGCGCGCTGCGCGGCTGACGGATCTGAAGAATGCATACCTGGCGACGTTGGAAGTTCTCACCTTCCACATTGAATCCGCCGAGAGCAATCAGGAGGGCCATTCGACGCGCGTTGCCGAGCTTGCGGCTGCGATGGGCGTCGAATTGAAGCTGTCCGAGAGCGAGCTGGAGAACCTCCGGATCGCCTCATTGCTGCATGAGGTAGGGACCGCCGATCAGCGTCTGCTCAAGCTGCTGTCACGTTCCGTCACCGACGAGACCCTTGCCGTCGCGCGCGCGCTGCGCGGTGCTGCTGAAATCATCGCCGAGTACTCGCACTACTACGAGATCGTGGGCGATGATTGGGATATCGAAGCGCTGCCGATGGCGATCACGGTGAAAGTGCTCGCGGTCGCCGACGCGTTTGAGACCCTGCAGATGGCGACGCCGGTCCGGCAGGCGTTTACGCGCTGGAGCGCGTTGGAAGAGGTCGAAAAGAGCGCTGGAAAAACGTTCGCGCGCGAAGCGGTGCGCGCGTTGCGTGTCGTCACCGGACGTCCCGAAGCGCTGCGCGCTAGCTAGTCGGCGGTGGCGCGTTGCGCCCGCTGGCAACGCCACCAGCAACACCAATTCCCAAGGCGACGGCCGTTCCGACGGTCACGACCGGCAGCAGTGCGACCGGCAATGCCACTGCCGCGACCGCGATACCAGCGATGAGCGGCGCAGACGGTCGCTGCACGGCATCCACGTACCGCAGCCGGCGCCGCACAAAATCCCGAGCGATGACAAAGCCGCCGACGAGTGCGGCGGCCGTTACCGCGAGTCCAATCAGCATCGTAGTCTCCTGTAGGTACTGCGTTCTACGCAACTTGCGTGAGTGGCGTTTCAGGCGCAATTGTGGGCGCGATGGCTAAGGGCCCGCAGTACACCGACCCGACCGACGCTCTGCGACTGTTCCGCGTTGTAGCGTGGTTCGTGCCGGCGTGTCTCACGATGTTCACCTCGCTGTGGTTTTTCATGTTGAACAAGGGCTGGATTTCGGGCGTCGCCTTCACTGTCCTGACGATCCTCAGCCTCCCCGTTGCCATCGCCGGCGCCATCGCGATCCACCGCGCCGTAGGCAGCGCCGCGGTATTCACGGTAAAGACGATCTTCGCCGATGGAGACATTCCGCCGCCGCCGACGTATCCACGCCAGGACGTCCTGATCGTCCAGGGCAAGTATGCCGAGGCGGCAGACTGGTTCCGCGATCATCTGCGGATCGAACCCACCGACCACGAGGCCCGGCTGCAGCTGGCGCACCTGCTCGAGATGCGCCTCAAAGGCTACGACGAGGCCGAGCGCCTGTATCTGGAGATCCGCGATGCCGAACCTGCGGCGAGTCCGTACCAAATGATGCGAGCCACCAACGGGCTGATCGACTTGTATCGCAAACTGGGACGGACCGGCAGGCTGAAGGTCGAGCTGGCGCGATTCGTGGAGCGCTACGGGAGATCGCCGCTGGCCGCCGGCGCCGCGCGAGAGCTCAAGGAGCTGAAGGAGATGGATCCTACCAGCGGATCGCGGCACTCCCCCACGTAAAGCCCGAGCCGAACGCCGTCAGTACGAGCAGATCGCCCCGCTGCAATCGTCCGGCGGTGAGCGCTTCATCGAGCGCGATCGGAATCGAGGCCGCGGTGGTGTTGCCGTACTTCTGGATGTTGCTGTAGACCTGATCGTCGCGCAGGCCGGCGGCCTTTTGCACCATCTCGATGATGCGCAGGTTGGCCTGATGGGGAACGAGCAGTTTGACGTCTGCGGGAGTGAGGCGGTTGGTCTTGAGGGCGATGGCGACGGACTCCGGCATCTTGATCGACGCGAACTTGAAGACGTCGCGCCCCTCCATCACGGCGCGATGCAACCCTTGCTCGATCATCTCCACGCTCACGTACGGATCGTGCGCGAGCCCCGGTCCGTCGACCCACAGCTTCTCGGCGTACCGGCCGTCGGCGAAGATGTGGGTCGAAAGCACGCCGCGGCCGTTATCC